>Ga0081455_10000912_pt1 | contig 37904 bp, 35 predicted proteins | sample TabmetS3T2R1_FD_70207 | JGI IMG/M metagenome (GOLD analysis project Ga0081455, IMG submission 70207) | Tabebuia heterophylla rhizosphere microbial communities from the University of Puerto Rico - S3T2R1 | ecosystem: Host-associated > Plants > Roots > Rhizosphere ... | reverse complement strand
GGGCCTCGGCGGCTCGCAACGCCCACAAGTCGATCAGATGCTGGCCGCGGCGGCCGTGCGCCTCGCAGAGGACCATACCTGGTTGTCGGCGCGTCGCGAGGCGCTTGCAGCGCGCAGCGCCGCTCTGGACGCCGCCTTCGACGCGCTGCGGAAATCATGACGCGAGATGTGCGCGAGACAAATCTGAGAGGATAATGCCCCTGATGCAAACCCGTGAATTCCAGTGCAAGAGCAAGGGGCTTCGTCTCGACGGGCTTTTACACCAGCCCGATGAGCCGCAGACCGCGGCGCGGCCGACCATCGTCGTAGCGTCGGGCATGCACGGATTGAAGGAATGGGTGCCGTCGCGCTTTGCGCCGTTTTTCGTCGCGGCCGGCTTCAACTGCGTCGGCTTCGATTATCGCGGCTTCGGCACCAGCGAGGGCGAGCGCGGCCAGATGCTGCCGAACGAGGAGGTCTGGGATACGCTGTCGGTGCTCGATTGCATCAGGGAGCTGCCGGGCGTCGATCCGGATCGGATCGGGATCATCGGCTGGGGGCTGGGCGCCGGCATCGCGATCGAAGCGGCTGCGCTCGATCCGCGGGTCCGCGCCGTCTGCGCCGCCAACGGCGCCGGCGATTATGGCCGCGCCATGCGTGCCTCGGTCACGCCCGAGGAGTGGCTGGCATGGAAGCAGCGTGTGGAGGAAGACCGCGTGCAGCGCATCCGCACCGGCGTGTCCGCGCGCGTGCCCAATCGGTTCATCACCAAGCCGGTCACCGGCGGGGTGCGCGTCAGCCGGCAGTTCGAGGCCGATCTGAAGGCGCTCGGCCAGAACGCGGAAACGGAATTCACCATCGAAAGCAGTGACGCCTATATCGCGTTTCGCCCGGAGAATACGATCGCACATGTCGCGCCGCGGCCGGTGTTGATCCTGCACGGCGAACGCAACTGGCATTATGTCGTCGACGAGGCCCATGCGCTCTATGACAAAGCGCGCCAGCCTAAAGAGCTGGCGATCATCCGCAACGGCCAGCACCTCGAAATGATCCATCCGGACAATCCGGAACAGGCCAGGACGATGGCGATCGTGGTCGACTGGTTCAAACGCGGCCTGCAATGATGACGAGGGTGACCGCTTCGCGGAGGATCCGTATTTCGTCATTGCGAGCGCAAGCGAAGCAATCCAGATCGGAAGCAAGACCTGGATTGCTTAGGCGCTGTTGCGCCTCGCAATGACGCGCATGCAAAATCATCGCCGTTAGACTGTTTCGCTTTTCTTTGAATCGCGAAAACCGTCTAAATTCGTGTTTGGTCGCGGTCCTTCACGCGAACGGGCGCAAGCGATATCGGACGAGGAGCATCGCCGTCTGTCATGTCATCCGCCGGCGCATTGGAACTACTTCGCCTTGCGTCGCCGCGCCGCCACCACGGCCTGCCGCGCCGGTGCAAAGGCCGTGGTGCCATAGACGTCGAACAGCGCGCTGGTGACATCGTAATGATTGGCGAGACCGCCGCGGATCACCCGCTCGATCGGCCCGTCGGGATAGCCGAGGCCGAGCTTGCAGGTGAGGTCCATGTCGGCCTGGGTAGCAAGGCCTTCATCGAGCAGCCGCAGCGCGGCATTGTATTTCGGGCGCACCAGCCGGTCGATGATGCGGCCGACCTGGTCGTTGCATACCGCGACCTCAAGGCTCTTGTCGGCGAACACGGCGCGGGCGGCGTCGAGCGCGGCCGCGCTGGTCTGGCCGTGGCGCACGATCTCGACCAGTTTCGATGGTACGTCGTCGCCATTGCGATAGCGGGCGAAGCCGAGCACGTTGGCAGGCGCGGCCTCGAGCCCGGTGTGGTCGGCGAGACATTCCGTTCCGAGCTCGACCAGGATCGCGGCCCTCTTCGCATCATTCGGCAGCGGCGCGCCGAGGCAGATCAGCACCTCGGCGTCCGCGGCGGCGGAGGCGCCAGCCAGGAACGCATCGCCTTCGGGGAATGAGCGGCTGATACCCTTTTGCAGAATTGCGTAACGCATCGTCATGCTCCAAACATCCGGCCGCCTTCATAGCTGAAGAAGCCGCGTCCCGATTTGCGGCCAAGCTGGCCGGCGGCGACCATCCGGCGCAGCAGCGGCGGCGCCGCCGAGCGCGGATCGAGCGTCACGGGATAGAAGGCTTCACACAACCGCACCTGGGTATCGAGTCCGACCAGATCGATCAGCTCGAGCGGTCCCATCTTGTAGCCGAGGCCCGCCTTGATGGCGCGATCGATATCCGCCGGAGCGGCCACGCCGGCTTCGACGGCGCGGATCGCGTCATTGTTGAAGGGCACGAGCAGGGCGTTGAGGATGAAGCCCGGCCGGTCCTGCGTTTTCACGGGGAGCTGGCCGCAGGCTTCGGTCCAGGCCCAGGCGCTTTGCAGCGTTTCCTCCGAGGTCAGGACGCCGGCGGACACCTCGATCAGTTTCATCAGTTGCGCCGGCAGGCAGAAATGCAGGCCGATGACGCGGTCCTGCCGGCTGCAGCCGGCGGCGATCTCGGTGATCGACAGCGTCGAGGTGTTGGAGGCGAAAATCGTCTGCGGCGGACAGACCGCATCGAGCTGCTTCAACAGGCCGCGCTTGACCTGCAGGTCCTCGAAGATCGCCTCGATCACGAGGTCGCATTCGGCGAGTTTGGCGATGTCGGTGGTGGCGCTCATGCGACCCAGGATCGCGTCGCGCTCGGCTTGCGCCAGCTTGCCGCGCTCGACGGATTTGTCGAAGAACGCGGCCGTCTGCTTCCGCGAGGCCTCGAGCTTGTCCGCCGAGGTGTCGAACGAAATGGTCTTGAAGCCGCCGCGCGCAGCGACGACGGCAATGCCCATGCCCATGGTGCCGCCGGCGCCGCAGACGCCGACCGTGCGAATATTGCTCTTCATCTTGCGACGAAGCTCCTTCCGATAAGCTGACGATGGATCTGGTTGGTACCTTCCCAGATCTGGGTGATCTTGGCGTCGCGCATCAGGCGCTCCACCCGGAAATCGCGGCAATAGCCATAGCCGCCATGCATTTGCACCGCGTCGGTGGTGAGCCGCATCGCGAGATCGGAGGCGCGCATTTTCGCGATCGAGGCTTCCAAGCCGTAATCGGTGGCGCCGCCATCGACGAGGCCGGCGACATGATCGAGCCAGACTTCCGCCATCACCAGATCGGCGGCGTGATCGGCCAGCATGAACTGGTTGCCCTGGAATTCGGCGATGCGCCGTCCCGACTGTTTGCGCTCGTTCATGTAGGCGACCATGTCGCTGAACGCGGCGTTGGCAATGCCGAGCGCATGAGCGGCGATGCTGGGGCGCGATTTGTTCAGTGATGACAGCAGGATGGAGAGGCCGTCGCCGGGCTTGCCGATCAGATTGGCGCGCGGCACGCGGCAGCCGTCGAAGGTGATGGTCGCGGTCGATGAGCCGCGATGGCCCATCTTGTCCTCGATCCGTTGCACCTTGAATCCGGGCGTGCCCTTTTCCATCACCAGCACGGAGATGGCGCGGCGGGCGTCGTCGATCCCATGCCATTTCCCGAACAACAGGATGAGGTCGGCGACATCGCCGCTGGTGATGAAGGTCTTGCCGCCATCGACCACGATGGCGTCGCCGTCTTCAGTGAAGCGCGTGGTCATCCCGGTCGCGTCGGACCCCGCGCCGGGCTCGGTGATCGCAAGCGAAGCGAGCGCGCCTTCGGCGAGCCGCGGCAACAGTCGCTTCTTCTGCTCCTCGCTGCCGAGGTCGATCAGCGGCTTCATGCCGTGGAAGTTGGTTGCATAGATGATGCCGGTCGAGGCGCAGGCCGAGCTGATGATCTTCACCACCTCGAGATAGACGCGATAGCGCAGTTTTGCGCCGCCATACTCGTCGGGCACGAAAATGGCGTTGAGGCCGAGTTCGTTCAGCGCCTTGACGTTGTCCCACGGGAACTCGCCGGTCTCATCGACATGGGCGGCACGAGGCGCGATCACTTCGGAGGCGAGGCGGCGCACCTGATCGAGAACGAGAGTCTCGTCTTCGCTCCAGCTCCGCCGGCTCTCCAGGTTCTGCAACAGTTTCATGTCAGTGACACATCCTCACACCTTCAGCGAGCCAATAACGCTCGGCTGGCGCTTTTGTCCGCTCAGGCGTCGCGGAAATTCGGCTTTCGTTTCTCGGAGAATGCCGCCATGCCTTCCTCGGCATCGGCGGTGCGGAAGGCGAGCGTCGACAGATCAGCCTCGACCTTTAACCCTTCATGGATCGGCAGATCGAGCGCGCGCTTCACCGCGGCGCGGGCGAAGGCCTGCGCCGGTAGGCCATAGCCGGAGAACTCGCGGGCAAAGGCGAGGCCGGCCGCGACGACATCGCCCTCAACGATGCGGTTGACGAGGCCGATCGCGACGGCCTCGCTCGCAGCCACGGTGCGTCCAGTCGTGATCATTTCCAGCGCGCGGGCCTCGCCAACCAGCCGCGGCAGGCGCTGCGTGCCGCCATAGCCGGGGATCAGCCCGAGCTTGATTTCCGGCAGGCCCATTTTCGCGGTCGGCAAGGCCAGCCGGTAGGTGCAGGCCATCGCGAGTTCGAGGCCGCCGCCGAAGGCGAAGCCATTGATCAGCGCGACGGATGCCACGGGAAAATCGTCCAGCCGGGCGAACACGCCTTGGCCGAATTCGGCGCCGCGCTTTTGCGCGACGAGATCTCGGTTGCGCAATTCGTCGATGTCGGCGCCGGCGCAGAAGGCGCGGTCGCCTTCGCCGGTGATCAGCAAAGCGCGGATCGGCCAGGAGGCCGCCTCCGTGAACGCGTCGTTGATCTCGCGCAGGATCGCGAACGACAACGCATTGAGCTTGGCCGGCCGCCGCAGCGTCAGCAGGCCGAACTCGTCGCGACGGGTGAGTTCGACATTCGTGCCTTGAGTGGTGCCTTGAACTGCGCCCTGGGTCATGCCTTGGCCTCGTCTTTCGGCTGATAGCGTACGGGCTGCGGCGCGATCTCGCCCCGGCGTGTCATTTCCACCAGCTCGCGCTTGAGCACCTTGCCGCTGGCGGTGAGCGGAAAGGCGTCCAGTCGCAGGAAATATTCCGGCATGTCGTAGCGCGACAGGCCCTCTGCAGCGAGGTGCTGCAGCAGGTCGCCGGCCTCGATCGCGCCAATCACGGCAATGCAGACGCGCTCGCCGAGCCGTTCGTCGGGCACCGGAAAGGCAGCGGCCTTCTGCACGGCGGCATTGCGCAACGCCACCGCCTCGATATGCGACGGATAGATGTTGTGGCCGCCGCGGATGATCAGATCCTTGAGCCGGCCTTCGACGCGCAGATTGCCGTTCTTGTCGATCGCCCCGAGGTCGCCGGACAGGAACCAGCCGTCGCGGTTGAAGCTGGTTTCGGTTGCGGTCTGGTTGTTGAAATAGCCGAGCATCAGCGTGGCGCCACGGCCGCCGATCTGACCGATCTCGCCGGGTGCTGCCGGCCGGTCGGCATCGGCGGCATCGAAGATGCGCGTCTCATAGGCCGGTCCGCCGCGTCCGCACGTCGAGATGATGGTTTCGGTGTCGTCAGTCGGATGGGTGTATTGATGCGAGGAGTTCTCGGTCATCCCGTAGACGTTCTGCGGCTTGACGCCGAGCGCAACAAACGCCGCGGCGACCGAGGGCGGGATCGGCGATCCCGCCATGTAGAACGCTTTCACCGCACCGAGTTTCGGCAAGCCCCGAGCCTTCACTTCGCCGAGGATGTCCATGGCATGGGTCGGCACGCCCATCACATAGGTCGCGCCCCGATCCAGGATCCAGTCGAGCCGGCTCATGCCGTTCTGCGGATCGTCGGTGACGAAGCGGCCGCCCGTCAGCAGCCATTGCGCGACGCCGACCCAGGCGATGTGATGCGACAGCGGCGACAGCGACAGCAGTACCGTGTCGGCGCTCTGGCCCCAATCCCTGACCAGGTCGCGCGCGTTCGCGAGCAGCGTGTTGTCGGAATGCATGACGCATTTCGGCGCGCCGGTGGTGCCCGAGGTGAACGCAAGATAGGCCACCTTGTCCGGATCGGCGCAGGGCGGCGTCGCGTTCGGCGCCGGCTTCGGAAAGGTTTCCGGCGTGTAGACCACGCGCAGCGACTGCACGCGTGCGAGCGTCGCGTCGAGATTGGCGGTCTGCCAGTCGGCGCCCCATTTGGGTTCGGTGATGAAAGCCTTTGCCGACAGCCGCTCCAACAGCGTCGCGATTTCCGAGCTCGTGTGAGTCCGGTGCAGCGAGGGATTGCAGGCGAAACCCTCCCGCGAACAGGCGAGAAAGGCGATGATCGCCTCGACCCGGTTCGACATCCAGATCGACACGCGATCGCCGCCGACCAGACCATAGGTCCGCATTTCGGCGGCGACGCCGTCGACCCATTCGCGCAGGTCGTGCCAGGAGAGCCGCCGCGTGCCGTCTTCCAGCGCGATCGCGGTCGGCCGGCTGGCGGCATGCTTCACCAACAGACCGTAGAAGGTGTCGTCGCGCCACAGGCCCTTGTCGCGGAACTCGCGGGACTGCGCGGGATGGTGGAGGGTGAGGAAAGGCTTCACGACATCACCTGCCGAATTTTTCGGGGTCCGGTTTGCGCTTCTCGGCGAAGGACGCCGCGAGCTCGTGGTGTTCGTCCGAGTGCAGATAGGTGCGCAGCAAGAGGTCATGGGTGACGCGGGACAGCCCGGATACGCCGCCATGCCGGGCGTTGAACGCGCCCTTGATCGAGGCGAGCGCGAACGAGCCGCGATCGGCGACCTCGAGCGCGTATTTGCGCGTTTCTTCCTTCAGCTTGTCGTCGGGCACCACCTTGTTGATGAGGCCGATGCTGAGTGCCTCCTGTGCCGACATGCGCGGGTTGCGGTACCAGATTTCCTTGGCGCGCTTCTTGCCGACCAGATCCTCCAGATACCAGGTGCCGTAGCCGGCGTCGAACGATCCCATCATCGGACCGACCTGCCGGAACACGGCGCTTTCCTTCGCGATGGTCAGATCGCAGACCACTTGCAGCACGTTGCCGCCACCGACCGCGAAGCCGTTGACGCTTGCGATCACGGGCTTCTGCAGCCGGTCGATCGATTCATACATTTCCAGCGTCGGCAGCATGCCGGCATACATATTGGTGTCCGCCAGGCCCTCCTTGCGGCCGCCGATGCAGAAGAACTTGTCACCGGCGCCGGTGATGACCACCACGCGTGTGCGGGTTTCCAGCCGGATCGTCTCGATGCAGTCGCGGATCTCGCGGCACATCACCGGCGTGAACATGTTGGCGTCATGAGGCCGGTTCAACGTGATGGTCCCGATCGGGCCATCCTCGTGATAGAGAATTTCCGTGTAAGCCATGCGGCCTCCTTGATTGCCTTCAGATTGCTTTAGCATGTCGCAGTGAATTGAGCGCGGCCTCGTCGAGGCCGAGCAGGTGTCCTAGCACTTCGGTGGTATGTTCGCCCAGCCGCGGCGGCGGGCGGCGCGGCTGGTTGGATTGTCCGTCGAGCACGATGCCGGTTCCGACCTGGGGTATGTCGCGCTCGCCGGCGCGCAATTTGTAGAACAGGCCGCGCTGCTGCAACACCTTGTCGGCGGCGACTTCGTCGACGCGGTTGATCGGGCCGGCGGGGATGCGCGCTGCGCTGAAGATGTCAAGCCAGTGGCTGCGCGGGTGCTGCTTGAGCAGCGCCTGAATCCGCTGCACCAGCTCCTCGCGATGGATGCGCCGGTCGGCATTGCTCGCATATTGCTTCAGCTCGGCGAACTCCGGCTGGCCGACCGCCTCCCAGAAGCGCTGCCAGATATTGTTGTTGCCAAGGCCGAGCGTGATCGGCTGATCGGCGGTATCAAAGGCCTGATAGATCGCGATCACGCTGTCGCGCCCGCCCGAGCGGCGCGGCGCCTCGCCCGAGCCGAGATAGGAGACAATGCGGCAGCCAAGAAAGCGCGTCATCGAGTCCACCAGCGCGATGTCGATAACGCGGCCGCGACCGGTCTTGGCCTTCGCAAACAGCGCGGCCATCGCTGCCGAGGCCGCATCGGCGCCGGCCAGCATGTCGGCGGCCGGAGCGCCGACCTTCTGCGGCCCGGTGGTGATCTCGCCGGTCAGGTCCATCACGCCGGAATAACCTTCGGCGATCAGGTCATAGCAGGTCCATGCCGCGCGCTCGCCCTCGAGTCCGAAGCCCGTGATCGAGACATAGATCAGGTCCGGCTTGATCGCTTGCAGGCTCGCGGCGTCGATGCCGAGCTTCTTCGCGACGCGCGGCAATACGTTGACGATGACGATGTCGCTGATCGTAATCAGTTGATGCAGGACGGCGAGCCCTTCCTTCTTGGTGTAGTCGAGGCAGACCGAATGCTTGTTGCGGTTGACGCTGAGAAACCAGAGCGCTTCGCCGTCGAGAAAAGGCGGTCCCCAGGCCCGTGAATCGTCGCCGCTGCCCGGCCGCTCGATCTTGATGACATCGGCGCCCATGTCGCCCAGCGTCATCGCCGCATAGGGACCTGCAATCGAGCTCGTGAGATCGAGCACGCGCACGCCGTCGAGCAGATCGAAGCCGCGTCCGAGTTCCATCGCCGGCAGCGAAGTAAATGGCGCGGTCTTGTTGTTCTGGTCGCTCGTCGCCATGCGGCCGATCCTTTCAAATCCACCAAATAAAGCCGGGACTATGCCATCGATCCCGGCATTTCATAGCCATCGCAATTGAGCCCTTCAACATTGCACGTCTTCGTCGCGATCGCGACAGCAGCGAAAAATGTTGTCCGGGCAGACGCGCTGTCCGTCAAGACGACAGCCCTTGGGCGCGGTGCGCGTGCTGATGCTCTGCGCCATGTCATGAGTTCTATTCGATGCCCTGCAGATCGAGCACCTTGTAGAGGTAGGAGCGCGAGATCCCGAGTTCGGTCGCAACCCGTTTCTTGTTGCCCTTGTGGCGCGCCATCGCCTGACGGATCACTTCGCCCTCGAGCTGCGACACCGCTTCCTGCATGGTGGTGCCGGGCGCTGCAAGCGCGCTCACCGGCCTGACGGCGCCGTTCTGGCTCCAGGGATCGCCATATTGCGCGAGCATATCGGCTGTGATGCGGCCGCCTTCGGCAAAGGCGAAGGCGCGTTCGACCTCATGGCGGAGTTGCCGCACATTGCCGGGCCAGCGCTGCTCGGTCAGATAGGCGAGCGCGTCGGCGGTGAGTTCGGGGGCCGGCCGGCCGTGCCGCGCGGCGACGTCGCTCAGGAAGTGCTGCGCCAGTTCGGGGATGTCGCCGATCCGCATCCGCAGCGGCGGCACCTCGAGCACGATGGCGGAAATGCGATAATAAAGATCGAGCCGGAACCGGCCCTCGGTCACGAGTTGCTTGAGATCGTAATTGGTCGCCGCGATCAGGCGGAAGTCCACCTTGTGCGGCCGGTCGCCGCCGACGCGTTCGACCATGCGGTCCTGCAGCACGCGCAACAGCTTGGCCTGAATCTCCCGCGGCATGTCGCCGATCTCGTCGAGGAAGATGCTGCCGCCTGCGGCCTGTTCGAACTTGCCACGGCGCCCGCTCTTGTTGGCGCCGGTGAAGGCGCCCGGTTCGTGGCCGAACAATTCGGCTTCCACCAGCGTCGCGGGCAGGGCCGCCGCGTTCAGTGTCACCATCGTGGCGTCGCGCCTTGGGCTCAGCCGGTGCAGCGAATGCGCCACCAGTTCCTTGCCGGTGCCGCTCTCGCCGCGGATCAGCACCGGAATTTCCAGCGGCGCGATCTTGATGATCTCGGCGCGCAGCTTGCGCATCGCCGGCGACGAGCCGAGCAAGGTTTCCAATCCATAGCTGCGGTCGCGCAGCACGGCGGCTTCGCGCTTGTAGAAGGCGACTTCGCCCTCCAGCGCGTTGACCCGGCGCACCAGGTTTTCGAGTTGTTCCGGTCCCTTGAACATCATCCGGCCGATGGCGCCGATCACCTCGCCATCGCGCTTGATCGGAATCCGGGAGACCACGCGTTCCATGCCGTTCATGCGCTGGATTTCGCCGACTTCGGCGCGGCCGGTCTCGATGACGCGGCCAAGCCGTGTGTTCTCGATCACCTCGCGGACCGGCCGGCCGATCGCTTCGCCGCGCTTCAGCCCGAAGAAGCGTTCATGAACCGGCGAGATGTAGGTCACGCGCTGGTCTTTATCGACGATGGTCATGCCGTCGAACGGGTCCGACAGCAGATGGGCGATGACGTCATAGGCGAAATCGACCGAGCTCAGAAAATCCAGCACGATCGAGTTCGGGCTCGCGCCGATCATAATGACGTCGCCATCCGGGAACGGCGTGATCAGGAGGGTGTGGTCGGCGTGGTCGAGGGACAGCGACTGCAGGCGCTTCTGGCGGGCCGCGGTGAGCCACGCTTTGTCGGCGGTGAGCGCCCGGACACGGGGATCGTGGCCAAGCCCAGCCGCGAACGCGATCTGGCCTTTTGTGTCCACGAAAACGACACCTTGGACGGCGGGGCTGGCTCGTTGCGTCATTCTTGGCTCTCCCGGCGAGGCATTCCAGCCTTTCAACGGGTTTGTGTCTCCATGTCAAACACTTTTTCGGCTGGGGGTCGCCTCAGGTCTGGCTATGGCGTGAGGGAGTGTCATTCAAAAAGTCACAGATGAAGACCGTCCGCGTGGTACAGGGCGGCAGAAATGTCAGCCTTCCCAGCGGCCGTCCGTCTATTCAGCGGGCGGCTCGTCGATAGATTGAGGTGCCGTCGATGTATCCAATCCTGCGGGGCTTGCGTGTCATCGAAGGCGCGTCGTTTATCGCCGCGCCGTCCTGTGGCCTCTATCTCGCGCAGTTGGGCGCCGAGGTCATTCGTTTCGACACGGTCGGTGGCGGACCGGATTTCGGCCGCTGGCCGCGGGCGCCTGGCGGACGCAGCTTCTATTGGGAAGGCTTGAACAAGGGCAAGAAGTCGATCGCGATCGATTTGACCAGGCGTGAAGGTCGCGATCTCGCGGTCCGGCTCGTCGCCGCGCCGGGCCAGGGCTGCGGCATCTTCCTCACCAATTTTCCGGCGGCGGGATTCCTGTCTTACGACAATCTCGTCAAGCGTCGCGCCGATCTGATCCTGATCCGCGTGATGGGCCGGCCCAATGGCGACTCCGCGGTCGACTACACCGTCAATTGCGCGGTCGGCGTGCCGCAGATGACGGGACCGGCCTCGCTCGGCGACGAACCAGTCAATCAGGTGTTGCCCGCCTGGGACCTGACCACCGGCGCCTATGCGGCCTTCAACCTGCTCGCGGCCGAGCGCCATCGCGCCAGCACCGGGCAGGGCCAGGAAATCCGTATTCCCTTGAGTGACGTCGCGATGGCGACGCTCGGCCATCTCGGCCAGATCGCCGAAGTCACCACCACCGCCGCCGATCGGCCGCGCTACGGCAACGATGTGTTCGGCGCCTTCGGCCGGGACTTCGTTACCGCCGATGGTGAGCGGCTGATGCTGGTTGCAATCACGGCGCGACAATGGACCAGCTTGATCGAGATCCTGCAGCTTGGACCTGACATCGAGGCGCTGGAACGTGAACTCGGTCTGTCGCTTGCAAGCGACGAAGGCTTGCGCTTCACCCATCGCGCGCGGATCAATCCCCTGGTCGCGCGCGCGGTCGCCGCGCGGGCTTCCGCCGAACTCATTGCGGCGTTGTCGCCATCGGCCGCCTGCTGGGGGCCGTACCGCACGCTGCGACAGGCGCTGCGCGAGGATCCGGATTTCTCCGAGCAGAATCCGATCTTCACCACCATGGAGCATGCGAGCGGCGAGCGTTATTTGACGCCCGGCGCCGCGGCGTCCTTCGGGGTGATGACACGCGAGGCGCCCAAGCCTGCGCCGCGATTGGGTGAGCACACCGATCAGGTGTTGAGCGACTGTCTCGGCCTGTCGGCGCTCGAGATCGGAAAGCTGCACGACGCGAAGATCGTCGCCGGGCCGTAGGTCGGCGCCGCCGCTGACACATGGGACCCGGTCGCGGGGCCTTGCGACCACCCGCCGCATGCCGCCATCGTTAACGGATGCTTTCCAATGTTCGTCTAAAACGCGCCGATTGGTCCAGTTTGGGCCTGCGTGAAAGCGTTTCGGACGAGGAAAGCAATGCGGGTTGTTGTTGGCGTTGTGATTGCTGGCGTTTCCGTTCTGGCCGTCGGTGGATATTGGATGATGCGGCCCGGTTCCGCCGGCAGTGCCCCGCAGACCATGGCTCAGGCTCCCGCACCCGAAAAATTGGCACCGGCCAAAGCCGCAGCCGCCAAACCGGCTCTGCCCGAAATCGAGACCACGGCCGCGATTCCTGCGCCGGCTCCCGCGCCGACGACGGGCCTTGCCGCCTGCGCTAATCCCAACGCGCTCGGCATCAGCCGCGTCGTCGAGGTCGACACCACAGGCGGTCCGGGCTTCGGCTTCGAACATTTCAAGCAGCTCGATTTCCTCGCCGACAAGGAAGTCGTGCTGACCTTCGATGACGGCCCCTGGCCGGTCAACACGCCGGCGGTTTTGAAGGCACTGGCCGACGAATGCACCACCGGCATCTTCTTCGCGATCGGCAAACACGCGACCTATCATCCGGAGATTCTCCGGCAGGTTTTCGCCGCCGGTCACACGGTCGGCAGTCACACCTGGTCGCATGTCAATCTCAACAAGAAATCGATGACCGAGCAGCAGCAGAAGGATGAGATCGAGAAGGGCATCAGCGCCGTGAGATGGGCGCTCGGCACCGCGCCCGCGCCGTTTTTCCGCTTTCCGCAGCTGCAGCACGCGCCTGCGATGGTGACCTATCTCGGCAACCGCAACATTTCGATGTTTTCGACCGATCTCGACTCGTTTGATTTCCGCGCCGACAAGCCCGAGCAGATCGTCGACAATGTGATGACCAAGCTCGACAAGCTGCGCAAGGGCATCGTGCTGATGCACGATTTCCAGAAGCACACCGGCGAGGCGTTGCCGGTCCTGCTCGCCCGGCTGAAGGCCGGCGGTTACAAGGTCGTGCAGATGAAGGCGAGGACGCCGGTGACGACGCTCGCGCAATATGACGAGACCTTCCTGAAGGACACGACCAAGCTGCCGACCGTCAGCAGCCGTCCGCTCGCCAGCGTGGTGCAGACCATCTCGGCGAAGTAAGGCGGCTCGCCGCTCTCGCGGCTCGGGCCTCAGGATGACGGCGTCGCCTCACGCCGCACGGGAGATCACCGCAAGCAGCGCCATCGCTACGGCGTTGAGGCCGAGCGCGTAGATCACCAACAGGCGGAACGGTCCGGCAAACTGCCGCACCGGGCCGAGCGCGAGCGCGATGAAGATGACAGGCAGCCAGTCCAGGGTGTAGCGCTGCACATTGTGCTGCGAGTAGCCGTTGCTGTGATAGAACAGCGAGATGCCGGCGATCAGCGCCGCCACCATCAGGCCGACGACCAGCGACCGCCGCATCGGCGCGAAGAAGGCCAGCAGCACGAACGGGCTGGCCGCGAGCAGCGACGTGCCGGAATTGTCGATCTTGCCAAGCTCGGTCATGTAGCGGCCGGCGAAGTCGATATGGAAGCCCTGGACGAACAGATAGAGCGTGTTGAACAGCACGTATTTCCGCGAGAACAGGCCGATCTCGCCGAGCCGCTGCGAGATGAAGCTGCCGCCGGCTTCCGGCGGAGGCGCGTCGATGAAGCCATAGCCGGTGTCGAGCGGATTGCCGAAGCGGATGTCGTTATAGACCAGATAGATCACGATGGCGGCCGCAATCGGCAGGGCCAGCTCCAGGAAGCGGCGGATGTAATCCTTGCGCAGCGCGAGCAACGGCTCGGTCGGCCGCAGCGCCAGCACGAACAGGAACGGCGCGTAGAGCAGGAGCATCTGCCGCGACAGGAAGGCGAGGCCGAGCGCAATGCCGGCGGTCAACAGCCGCTGCTGCACCGCCTCATGCAGCGCAAGCGTCAGCAATAGCGTGCCGACCACCTGCGCGAAGAACCAGATGCCGTCACCACGGATCGTGACGTAATAGAGCGGCGTCGCGAAGGCGATCGCGACAAGCAGCCACGCCGCATGCACGCGTTCCAGCTCGAAGGCGCGGAAGATGCGCCACCACAGCCACAATGTCAGGCCGGTGAACAGCGTGGTGAGCAGGATGAAATGGCCGAAGGTCGTGCCGAAGATCGCGACGAAGGGCAGTGCGGCCAGCGCGGGCGCCGGCGGAAACACCACCCAGGCCTTGCCGGCATGGTGGGCGCAATCGACATCGAAGCAGCGCGCGACATCGAGCCGCCCGTGCAGGAAGGCGTCGGCCAGCATCGCGTAGCTGTTGGCATCGCCGTGTTCGCCGGTAATCCGCCACAGCACGATCGCAAACAGCGCCGCCACCAGTCCTGCGGCAAGGACCGTCAGCAGCAGGGAGCGGTCGAATTTGATCACCGAAATCAGCCTCGCCAACCCGTCATTGCGTGTGCTCGGGGCTTTGAAGGATTCAAGGGGGTGCGAAGCAGACATCTGTCGTGTCCTCAATAATTCGATTGCGTTTGGGCTCGCCGCTGCCGCGACGCCGTGCGAAACACGTAACGCCGGTCCAGCAGGTATTTGAGCCAGTTGCCGAGCACGAGGCCGGCCACAGCGCCGGCGTATTTCGCCGCGTCCGTCCGCCAGATCTCCAGCGCCCCGAGTTCGAAGGCCCAGAACACGAGCGTGGTGCCGACGCCGAACGTGCCGTAGAGCATGATCTTGCGGATTTCCGCGGCGTGGCTGTGATAGCGGTCGAGATAGATCCAGCGCTTGTCCAGCGCGTATTTGACGAAGAAGCCGACGCCGAGACCGATCACCAGCGAGGCCATGAGCGGCGCCCAGGGGGCAAGCCGCACCACGATCTCCTGCGAGCCGAGATTGGTCAGCCCGGCGATGATCGCAAACAGCGTATAGCGCAGCAGAATGATATGCGGATCGAGCGCGTCACGGAAATCGGGGTTGATGTCGCTCATGACGGCATGCCTGACGCTAGATCGCCGCGATCATGATGACGCCGATCAGGCCGAAGGCGACCACGCTGTTGATGTCCTTCAGCGCGAACACGATCGGATCGTCATCCATCAGCCGCCGATGCGCCATCATCAGCGCGCGGCCGAGCCAGTACATCAGGATCGGGCACACCAGCCACAGCGCGGCCGGATGATGATAGAGCTGGCGGACAGCATCGGACGACACATAGAGCGCGAACACCGTCACCGCATTGAAACCCGCCGCCGCGGCGAGCGAGGCGACGATCGGCAGGTCGGACTTGCGGTAATTGCGGTTGGTCGGGTCGGGCAGGTCGGCATCGACCCGGGCCACGAGCTCGACATAGCGCTTCACCAGCGCAAGGCAGGTGAAGATGAACATGGAGAACCCCAGCAGCCATTCCGACATCAGCACGGAAATGGCCGCGGCGCCGCCGATGACGCGGATGGTGTAGAGCGAAGCCAGCACGACGATGTCGATGATCATCTTGCGCTTCAGCGTGAACGTGTAGGCCGTCGTCAGCACGAGGTAGCCGAGCAGCACGGCTGCAAACAGCGGGTTGATGATCAGTGCCCCGCCAAGCGCGATCGCGATCATGACCGGCGCGACAAAGATCGCCTGCAGGATCGGCACGGTGCCCGCGGCGAGCGGCCGCCGCTTTTTGCTCGGGTGCTTGCGATCGGCCTCCAGATCGACGAGATCGTTGACGATGTAGATCGCGGAGGCGGCGCAGGAGAAGGTCAGGAAGGCGCCGATGGCCAACGCGATCGACGTCGGATCGAAACGATGCGCGGTCAACACCGGCACCAGCACCAGCGCGTTCTTCGCCCATTGATGCAGGCGCAACAGCTTAATCCAGGCGCGCCAGCGGCCGCCAGGCTTGTCGAGGACGATGGCGTCGTGGTCGATCTCGGTCAGTTGACGGCGGACGGAATTCGAGGTGGCGACGCCAATGCCATGCCGCGCCACTGCCCAGACCGCGATATCCGCCTGGTCGTTGCCGACATAGTCGAAGCCGCGTTCGCCGAAGCGCTCGACCAGCCGTTTGGCTTTCGCCGAGGACGACAGGTTCTCCTCGGCCGTCGACGCGAACCAGCCGGCGAACACCCCGAGATGATCTGCGACCGCTTTGACATAGCGCTCGTTGCTGGCGGAGGCGAGATAGACCGGCCGCCGCGCGGCGCGGGCTTCTTCAATGAGTTTCAGCACGCGCTCGTCATAAGGGAGATGCGCGACGTCGATCGCCGTGTCGCGGGCGATGGCAGCCTTCAGCGCGGCCTTGCCGCGAAACAGCGCGGAGATCAGCGCGGGCAGCCGCATCGGATCGGCGCCGACATGCGAAAACGCCGATTCCACCAACAGGTCGGAGCGGATCAGCGTGTTGTCGAGATCGACCACCAGGGGAACGGTCGCGAAGATCTCGGGATAATGAACCTGTGCGGTCGCCGGCATCGGGCGCTCCAGTTTTTTCTCGTGTGTGCGCGTGCACGTCACGAGCAAACATCATTGGAGCTACCGGTATGTGAATCCGCCCGTGTTGTCTTTTTGATTCAAAATTCACGCTAAATATTAGCTATGTGACATGGCCGAAATTTTAGCGATGGCGTTCGCCAGCTGTTAACACTGTTGCGCGACGCCTCGCCCGACGACGCAGACGTGATTTGATCGGCCTATTTGATGAGGGCTTCAGCCTCGCTGCGCAGCGCCTGCCGCGGCGCGTCGCGCGTATAGAACATGTGACCGCCGGGATAAACCACGAGTTTGATGCGGTCGCGCGCGTAAGTTGGCGGCAGCTGGTCGAGCGCGACCTTTGAGCCGAAATACGGCGTCGCGAGATCGAACAGCCCGTGGGCCACCAGGAGTTTCATCGCAGGGTCGGCGGCGAGGATCTGCCGCAACTGCGTCAGCGATTCCGTGCCGCTGCGGTCGCGGCCGAAATCCCAGGCATTGCCGACCGCGCCGTTCAGGACTTCATAGGAGCCTTCGGCGCGCCAGTTCAACTTGTGCTGATAGGTGTCGACGGCAGCGGTTGTGAGCGGCGCGAGCAGCGGCTGCAGCGACGGATCGCCGGCGCCGGATGTGCTGGAATCGGGAAACGGATCGAAGCCGGACACCGAGCCGTCATAGCGGCCGATCACCTTGCCGTCCTTGCGGTCGAATTCCCGGCGGAATTCACCGGCGTCGAGCCGCCCCGCCAGCCTTCGGCTGACGGCGACGTCGAGGCCGGTCATTGCCGCCACTTTGTCGGCGAGCCGCGTCGTCGCTTCCGTATCGGCCTCGCCCTTGATCAGGTCGGCGACATAGTCCGTGGTGGCGTAGGTTTCGGCATCAGCCATATCGGCGCGCGTCACATCGGCTTGCCCCGGCGTTCGCTTCGCTTCGCGCGCGATCGCTGCCATGGTCGGCAGCCGGTAGGCATATTGCAAAAGACTCGAGCCGGTGAAATCGCGATAATCGAACAGTGGCGAGACCAGAATAAGCCCCTTGATTCCGATCCCCTGATCCGCCTGCAGGTTGCGTGCGATGCGGGGACCGCGAATGCCGCCATAGCTTTCGCCGACGATGTATTTCGGCGAGCGCAGCCGGTCGGCCTTCTCCAGCCAGCGGCGCACGGTGAGCGCCAGCGTCGAAACGTCGCCATCCACCGAATAGAAGTGGCGGCGCACGTCATCGCCTGTCGCGACGAAGCGGCTGTAGCCGGTGCCGACAGGATCGACGAACACGAGGTCGGTGAAGTCGAGCCAGGTCTGCTCGTTCGGCAGCACCTCGGCGCTGGCCGAGGGGCTGAGCGGTTGGCCGCCCATGTTCAGCCGCCAGGGTCCGGCGGCACCGAATTGCAACCACGCAGACGACGCGCCGGGACCGCCATTGAAGAAGAACGTCACCGGCCGTGTCGCGGCATCCGCGCCATCGAGCTGATAGGCTGTGACGGCGATGTCCGCCTGCGGCTCGCCCTTCTCGGTGTAGAGACGGATCGTGCCCGCGGTTGCCGTGAAATTCAGCGTCCGGCCAGCGAGCGCGAGCGTATGCTTCGTCGTCGAATCCGGCGGCAGCTTGCGGAATTCGGTTGATGCTTCGGTCGTGGGCACGGGCGACGATGAGGGTGAGGCCGCCGCGCGGTCGCGCGTGCGCGAACCTTGCGCCTGTTGCTGCGACGGTCGGGAGGCATCCTGCGCGTGCAGTTCGGCGGTGAGCAAAAGCGCAAGCAGCGCGACCGCTGATAGTGCCACGCGCCGCATCTTCATGACCATAAGCGTATTCCGCTCTGTTTCACTCGCGGTGACGGTGCTGTCATCTAGCATGGTCTGATCGCGTGTTATCGTTCAATTCGCCGCGATGGCTCCGCCCAGGAACAACAGAACGCTCGCCAGCGAACAGCCGAGCAGGGTGACGATGGCGCCGATGTTGAAGCGGAACATCGCGACCGCGGCGCCGATCGACAGCACCAGCGCCCAAGGATCGAGACTCGACGGCAGCGGCGCGGCAAAGGACAGGCCAAAGCCGCGCACCGCGACGGTCTGGCGAAAAATCGCGTGAATCGCAAACCAGATCGCCAGATTGAGAATCACGCCGACGACGGCCGCGGTGATCGCCGACAGCGCCCCGGTCAGCGCCTTGTTGCCACGCAGCACCTCGATGAAGGGAGCGCCGAGGAAGATCCAGAGGAAGCACGGCGTGAACGTGACCCAGGTCGCGAGCAATCCGCCAAGCATGCCGGCCGCGAGTGGCGACAGGCTGCCGGGATCGCGATAGGCCGCCATGAAACCCACGAACTGCAGCACCATGATCAAAGGCCCCGGCGTGGTTTCGGCCATGCCGAGGCCATCGAGCATCTCGCGCGGTTGCAGCCAGTGATAATTGTCGACCGCCTGCTGTGCGACATAGGCCAGCACGGCATACGCACCACCAAACGTCACCATCGCCATCTTGGAAAAGAACACGGCAATCGCGCTGAAGACGTTACCGCTGCCCAGGATAACGAGCAGCGCCAACACCGGCACCAGCCACAGCAGCAGCCAGACCGCGGCGACGCGCATCGAGGTCGCGATGGAGGGTCGCGCGTGCGGCGGCAGGTGGTCGCCGAGCAGAGCGTCGCTGGCCCCGCCCGCGGTTGCGGCAGCGTGGCCGTTCCCACCGGTGAAGGCGCCAGAACCACGGCGTGCGCCGACATAGCCGATCAGGCCCGCCGCCAGGATGATGAGCGGAAACGGCACATCGAAGAAGAAGATGCCGATGAAGGCTGCCGCCGCGATGCCGCGCATGATGTCATTCTTCAGCGCACGGCGGCCGACCCGGATCACGGCCTGGACCACGATGGCCAGCACCGCCGCCTTCAGACCGAAGAACAGCGCGGCAATGATGCCGACATTGCCATAGACCGCATAGATGATGCTGAGCGCCATGATGGCGATGACACCGGGCAGGATGAACAGCCCGCCGGCAATGATCCCGCCGCGGGTTCGATGCATCAGCCAGCCGATATAGGTGGCGAGTTGCTGCGCCTCCGGCCCCGGCAGCAGCATGCAGTAGTTCAGCGCATGCAGAAACCGGTTCTCCGAGACCCAGCGATGGTCCTCCACCAGCAGCCGGTGCATGACGGCGATCTGGCCGGCCGGTCCGCCGAAGCTCAACATCGCGACCTTGAGCCACACCGGCAGCGCCTGCCGCAGGGTCGGGAACGGCCGCGCGGCCGCGGCGCCTGCGGCACCGATTGGCGTCGTCTCATCCATGCGCGTGTCCATCATGCCCCGTCCATCTTGCCGTCATCCGTCATGCCGGCGGTTGCAGGCATTCGGGCGGTTTGCGCCGGCCAATTGTGCCGTTCGCCAGCCGCGTCACGACACCAGCGGTAGAAGGCATCGTAAAGCGCGAGCCCCGCGTCAAGCTGTGTCAGGTCGTCATGATACATCGCGGAGAGACCGAGCGAGGCCGCCAGCAGGCCGGGCGCTTCCGGGCAAAGATCAAGCCGTGCGGTATCGGCGGCCCGCACCATGGTCGCGAGTCGTTGTAACGGTGCGAGTGTGAGGCCGAATTCCGCGACCATGACATCGAAGGTGCAAAGCTCGCCGCGATGGCTCCAGAACACGCCCTCAACATCGAATGGTACCGCGCCGAAACGGTCGGCGACGTCAGGCACTTCCGAGGCGGTGACGAACAGGAATATCGCCGCGGGATCGATGAAGCGGCGGATCAGCCAGGGACAGGCGATGCGATCGATCTTCGGGCGCGTCCGCGTCACCCACAGCGTGCGGCCCTGGCTGTCGCGGGTCGGCAGCGCCGAAACCGGGACAGTTGGCAGGTGCTTCGCGGCCCAGGCGTCGTTGCCGCCTTCCAGCACCGAAGCCGCGGCGCCTGCGAGGCGCAGCCAGGCCGCCACGCCTTCGCTGAGCTTTTGCCCACGCTTGCAGATCACGATGGCGCGGCGTCCCGCGAACTGCGGCGCCCAATCCGCGACGTCCCGATGGCTTAGCCGCCTGGAGCCAGGGATCAGCCGGGGCGCGGCGTCGAAATCCTCATCGATGCGCACGTCGATCAGGTCCGGACAATCGGGCGTGCCGAGAAGCCGCGCGAGCTGGTCGCAGGACACCAGATGAGGTAGCGGGCGGCGCGTTGACTGCGGGTTGGAATATGAGGGCAGTTGCATGGCAGACATGATGCGTCCTTTGGGTTCTCAAACAAACCGGACGCGATTCTTGGGCATGTCGCCTGATGGGGAGATCGCTTCCCCGCACCCGGAGTAGAACGGCCGCCGCAGGCTGTTGTCAATCGCCTTTTCCTGCCGGCTCTTCAGCCAGCCTCCCGGTGCGGGTGCCCGTGCCGGTGATGGATGTCCGGATAATGCGGATGCTTATGGCGGATCGGTTCGTGCCGGTGCCAATGCGAATGGGGTTCGGTCACCGGCCCGTCATGGGTGTGACGGTGATGCTCGTCATGCCGATGCAGATGGTCATGTTCGAGCCGATCATGGGTATGTTCATGGTCGTGCTGCTCGGCCAGATGCAGCCACAGCCCGAACCCCATCAAAACGCCGGCGATGGCCAGTTGCGGCGTGATCGCTTCATGCAGCAAGGCGATCGCCACGCCGACGCCGATGAACGGCGCAAGTGAAAAATAGGCCGCCGTCCGTGCCGCACCAAGATGGCGCAGCGCCAGCACGAAGAACACCAGGCTGACGCCGATGGTGAAGAATCCGACGGTCGCAGCTGCCGCGGCCGTGCCCGATGCTGGCATGGTGTTGCCGCTGGCCAGCGCAAGTCCGACATTGACGCCACCGGCGACCAAACCCTTGATGGCTGCGATGACGAGAGGGTCGGCGGCAGACAGCTTGCGCGTCAGCTTGTTGTCGATGCCCCAGGCGAGGCAGGCGAGCGCGATCAGCAATGCACCGAAATCGAGCCTCATGGTCTGATGGGTCCATGACAACACGACCGCGCCGCTGACGATCGAGAGCGCGCCGAGCAACAGCCACGCATTGACGTGTTCGCGATAGACCAGCCAGGCAATCGCCATGGTGGCGATGCCTTCGAGGTTCAGCAGCAATGAGGCCGCGCCGGCGTCGCTGTGGGAAAGACCCAGCATCAGGCATGTCGGCCCGACGATGCCGCCAAACAGCACGATTGCGGCAAGCCAGCCGATATCGGTCGATCGGAGCGGCGCCTCCGGGGAGGCGATGCCGATCGAAGCGCGCGCGAGATGGATGGCCCCGAGGCCGAGGCCCGCACCGAGATAGAACAGACCGGCGAGCATTTGCGGCGGCGTTTCAGCAAGCAGCAGTTTGGCAAGCGGCGCGCCGACGCCAAACAGCGCAGCCGAGGCAAGCGCGAGTGCGATTCCACGATTGAGGTCCGATATCTCACGCATGGCCCCAGGATATTGCGATTTTGCGGTCACGGCCAGCGTAGCGGATTTGGCATTCGCTACAGGCGCTACGGGTTCGAGAAACGAATGCTGGAATCGGACCCTAGCGGTCAGCGCGGCCGATCACATCCATCAGTTCGGCGATCTTCTTGCGCTGATCGGCCTTGTTGCCACTCGAAATCGCGTGGTCGACGCAATGGGCGACGTGATCCTTCAGGATTTCTTCCTCCAGGCGACGCAGCGCGCTGCGCACCGCTGCGATCTGCGTCACCACATCGATGCAATACCGGTCGTCGTCGACCATCTTGGCGAGGCCACGAACCTGGCCCTCGATCCGGCTGAGCCGCTTCCGGCAGGCATGCTTGATATCCTGGTGCATCACACGTATATACCCCCACGGGGTATCTGGGGCAAGCCTTCTCTGGACGAAAGCGAGCGCGTCATGACGGGATCCGGTCAATCGAGTGGCGGATGTTGCGGCCACGATCACGGCGCGCATCATCATTCGCGAGCACATTCGGGCCACGCTCATGGACAGCAAGGAGCCGATGCTGGTTCGGTATCCGGGACGGTGATTGATCCGGTCTGCGGCATGACGGTCAATCCGGCGACCAGCAAGCATCACACTCAATATCAGGGCCGCGACTTTTATTTCTGCAGCGCCGGGTGTCTCGCGAAATTCTCCGCCGATCCGCAAAAATATCTCGCCAAGGCGCAGGCGGCACCGCCGCACGTCGCGCAACCGCAGGCCAAGCCTGCGCCGCCTGATCCTGACGCGATCTACACCTGTCCGATGCATCCGGAGATCCGGCAGATCGGGCCGGGCGCTTGTCCGATCTGCGGCATGGCGCTGGAGCCGGTCACCATCAGTCTGGAACCCGCCGACAATCCGGAACTGCGCGACATGACGCGCCGGTTCTGGATCGGCCTTGTGTTGACATTGCCGGTGTTCACGTTGGCGATGAGCGCGCATCTGCCCGGCTTCGAGCACCTTCTCGACGCGACGCTGTCGAACCGGATCCAGTTGGCCTTGTCGACGCCCGTCGTGGTGTGGGCCGGCTGGCCGTTTTTTGTCCGCGGGTTCAATTCAATTCGCAGCCGCAACCTCAACATGTTCACACTGATCGCGATGGGCACCGGCGTCGCCTGGCTCTACAGCGTCATCGCGACTCTTCAGCCCGGCCTGTTTCCGCCGGCCTTCCGCGACGCCCATGGCGCGGTCGCGGTTTATTTCGAGGCGGCCGCCGTCATCACCGTGCTCGTGCTGCTGGGCCAGCTGCTTGAATTGCGGGCGCGTGAGCGCACCGGCGGCGCGATCCGTGCGCTGCTCGATCTCGCGCCGAAGACCGCGCGCCGGATTGCGCAGGACGGCGGCGAGCAGGAGATCCCGCTCGATCAGGTCCATGTCGGCGACCGCCTGCGCGTGCGGCCCGGCGACAAGGTGCCCGTTGACGGCGTCGTGCGCGAAGGGCGCAGCGCCGTCGATGAATCGATGGTGACGGGCGAGTCGATGCCGGTCACCAAAGAAATCGGCGCGGCCGTCATTGGCGGCACCATCAACCAGTCCGGCGCGCTGATTGTGGAGGCCCGCAAGGTCGGCCGCGACACCATGCTGGCGCAGATCGTCGACCTCGTCGCCGGTGCGCAACGCAGCCGCGCGCCGATCCAGCGTCTGGCCGATCAGGTTTCGGGCTGGTTCGTGCCGGCGGTGATCATCGCGGCGATCGCAGCCTTCGCCGCCTGGGCGATCGCAGGCCCCGAGCCGCGGCTGTCCTTCGGTCTGGTCGCGGCGGTCGCTGTCCTCATCATCGCCTGTCCCTGCGCGCTTGGGCTTGCGACGCCGATGTCGATCATGGTCGGCGTCGGCCGGGGCGCGCAATCGGGCGTGCTGATCCGGAATGCCGAAGCGTTGGAGCGTATGGAGAAAGTCGACACGGTTCTGGTCGACAAGACGGGGACGCTGACGGAAGGCAGGCCGGCCCTGACCGAGATCGTCGTTGCGAACGGCTTCGACGAGGCCGAGGTGCTGCGTCTGGCCGCGAGCGTCGAGCGCGCCAGCGAACATCCGCTGGCCGCTGCCATCGTCAAGGCCGCGGCAGCGCGATCCATTTCGCTCGCCACCGCAACCGATTTCGATTCGCCCGTCGGCAGGGGCGCTATCGGCACGGTCGACGGCAAGAGGATTGCGCTCGGCAATGCGGCCTTCCTCGCCGAGAACCATGTCGCCGTCGGCGAACTCGCGCAAACCGCCGCGCGATTTCAGGAGGACGGCGCCACCGCGATCTTCATCGCGGTGGACCAAAAGATCGCCGGCGTGCTCGCGATCGCCGATCCGGTGAAAGCGACCACGTCTGCGGCGCTCGCGGCGCTGAAGACCGAAGGCGTCACCGTCGTGATGGTGACCGGCGACAACAGCACGACCGCGCGTGCGGTCGCGCGGCGGCTCGGCATCGGTCAGGTGGAAGCCGAGGTGCTGCCCGAGCAGAAAAGCGCGGTGGTGGCGCGTTACAAGGCCGCGGGCCATGTGGTCGCGATGGCTGGCGACGGCGTCAATGACGCCCCGGCGCTGGCGGCGGCGGACGTCGGCATCGCGATGGGCACCGGTGCCGATGTCGCCATGGAAAGCGCGGGCGTCACGCTGCTGCAGGGCGACCTCACCGGGCTCGTCCGTGCCAGGCTGCTGTCGCAGGCTGTGATGCGCAACATCCGTCAGAACCTGTTCTTCGCCTTCATCTATAACGCGCTCGGCGTGCCGGTGGCCGCAGGGGTGCTGTATCCGCTGTTCGGCATCCTGCTGTCACCGATGATCGCGGCAGCGGCGATGTCGCTGTCATCGGCGAGCGTCATCGTCAATGCGTTGCGGCTTCGACGCGTCAGCCTCTGAAGGTTCGGATGCGTCGGCCGCCGCGCTTGCCGCGCTGTATCCGATGACCTAACGTCGCGGGCGCTCTCGCCACGATGGGATGGGATCAGCGATGTCGTCGGCCGCCTCGTATCAAATGCTACTGTCGCCTTTGCGGGTGGGCACCCGCACGCTGAAGAACCGGGTGATGATGGGCTCGATGCACACCCGCCTCGAGCATTTTGCCGACGGGATCGCACGGCAGACCGCGTTCTTCGTCGAGCGGGCCAAGGGCGGCGCGGCTCTTATCGTGACAGGTGGTTACAGCCCGAATGAGGCCGGCCGTCTCGAAGAGGGCGTGCCGCCGTTCAACTCGCGTGACGCCGCGCATGAGCTGCGGCCGATGGTGCGCGCCGTGCGGGAGGCCGGCGCCGTTTTCCTGCTGCAGATCCTGCACGCTGGCCGCTACGGCCGGCAGCCGCAGGCCGTCGGCGCATCGGCACTCCGTGCGCCGATCAACACGGTCAAGCCGCATGCCTTGACCGAGCTCGAAGTCGAACAGACCGTCGAGGATTATGTACGCTGCGCCGAGCTCGCGGCGGAAGCCGGCTTCGACGGCGTCGAGGTGATGGGGTCGGAAGGCTATCTGATCAATCAGTTCACCGCGCCCCGCACCAATGATCGCAACGATGCCTGGGGCGGCGATGCCGAACGGCGCATGCGTCTGCCGGTCGAGATCGTCAGGCGGACGCGCGAGCGGCTCGGCCCCGGATTCCTGATCATGTACCGGATCTCGGCGCTGGATCTGGTCGAGGGCGGCAACACCGCCGAGGAGATCGCAGCGCAGGCGAAGGCCGTCGAGCGGGCCGGTGCCGACATCCTCAACACCGGCATCGGCTGGCACGAGGCGCGCATTCCCACCATCGCCTATTTCGTGCCACGCGCGGCCTGGCGCGATGCGACGGCGCGGATCAAGCGGGCGGTCGGCATCCCGGTGATCGCGTCGAACCGCATCAATAGGCCTGACGTTGCCGACGAGATCCTGCGGGCCGGTGCGGCCGACATGGTGTCGATGGCGCGGCCGTTTCTGGCCGATGCCGAATTCGTCAATAAGACCGCGTCCGGTCGCGTCGACGAGATCAACGTCTGTATCGCCTGCAACCAGGCCTGTCTCGACTTCATCTTTCGCGACAAGGTCGCGAGCTGCCTGGTCAACCCGCGGGCCTGCAACGAGGTCGAATTCGACGCGCTGCGAGGTTCCGGCCGGCGCAAGCGCGTGGCCGTGATCGGCGCGGGCGCGGCAGGTCTTGCCTGCGCGATCACCGCGGCCGAGCGCGGCCATGAGGTCGATCTTTATGAGCGCGCCGCGGAGATCGGCGGCCAGATGAATTACGCGCGCGTCGTCCCCGGCAAGGAGTTCGACGAATTGCTGCGCTACTTCAACACGCGGCTGCAGCGGAGCGGGGTGCGGCTGCATCTGAACAGCCGGGTGCAAAGCCGCGATTTGCGCGATCGCTTTGACGAGCTCGTGGTCGCGACCGGCGTCGCGCCGCGGCGGCCTGACATTGCCGGCATCGATCATCCCAAGGTGCTGCGCTATCCCGATGTGTTCGCCGGCCGCGCCACGCCGGGTGCGCGGATCGCCATCATCGGCGCCGGCGGCATCGGCTTCGACATGGCCGCGTTCCTGTTGCATGCGCAGCAGGGCGATACGCCGCAGGCGCGCCAAGACTTCATGCAGGAGTGGGGCGTCGATACCGCAGCCCGCGAACGCGGCGGCTTGATTCCGCAGTCGGCGGTGACGCCGAAACGGCAGATTTTCCTCTTGCAACGGAGCCCGCGCAAGATCGGCCAGACGCTCGGCGTGACCACGGGCTGGGCGCTCCGCGCCGCGATCATGCGCCACGGCGTCACGGCGCTGGCCGGCTGCAGCTACCGCGAGATCAATGATGCCGGCCTCTTGCTTGCAGTCGATGGCGAGCAGCGGCAGCTCGAGGTCGACAACATCATTATCTGCGCAGGGCAGGAGTCCGATCGGTCCGTCTATGACGAACTCGTGGCCGCCGGCGTGCCGGCTCATCTGATCGGTGGGGCCGATGTCGCCGCCGAACTCGATGCGTTGCGGGCGATCGATCAGGGCACCCGGCACGCCCTGACACTGTGAGCGGTCGGGGTTGCGGCCGTTCAATAAGATTTTGCGCAAATTTGTCCGGCGTCATCCAAGGGTTGGGAACTTCTTCAACCTATGGTTGGCACCAAACAAACAAAGGTCGGAGCGAGCTGCGATGCGGCGCTTCTTCTTCGGACTGCAGGGCGGACACAATGTAGACGATCGGCATGGTCTGCCCTTCGCCACGCCGCTTGATGCCTACCGGGCCGCCGAACGACTGGCGAACGAGCTATCGGCGACGCGACCCCAGCTTCGTGACAATACCTGCGTCGTCGTCACCGCGCAGAACGCGGAGGAAGTCTGCGTCATCAGCGTCTGCCCGCGGCAAAAGCCGGCCGAATTGGCCGCCATGTCGTCGGCTCGTCAGCCCGCCATGCGGGACAGCTGAGGCCGTCGCGCTTTAGCCATCCGATTCACCCCCGCGCAACATCTTGCCGTCATGCTGCGCGCCGCCATGACAGCAGCAGCCCAATTGATCCAGCCGCCGCCAGCGCTCGAGCTGCGAGGGTTAACAAAGCGTTTCGATCGCCCCGTTGTTGATGCGCTCGATCTGTCGCTGGCGAGCGGCGAGTTCTACGCGTTGTTGGGACCGAACGGCGCCGGCAAGACCACGACCTTGCGGATGATCGCGGGGCTGACGCGGCCCGACGCCGGCGCGATCTCCATTTATGGTGTCGATGCGCTGGCCGATCCGGTCGCCGCCAAGCAGATCATCGCCTGGGTGTCGGACGAGCCGATGCTCTATGACAAGCTGACGCCGCTCGAATATCTCGAATTCATCGGCGGCCTGTGGGGCGTCGCGCCGCCAATTTGCGAACGGGCCGGACGGAACCTGCTCACCTCGCTCGGCCTCGCGCCGCACTGGCACGAGCGTTGCGAAGGCTTCTCCAAGGGCATGCGGCAGAAGGTGACGCTCGCCGGCGCGCTGGTGCATGAGCCGAGACTGATCATTCTCGATGAACCCCTGACGGGGCTCGATGCGGTGTCTGCACGGCATGTCAAAGGCTTGTTGCGGGCGCGCGTCGATGCCGGCTGCACGGTGATCATGACGACGCACATTCTGGAGGTCGCCGAACGCATGGCCGACCGCATCGGCGTCATCGCAGCGGGCCGCCTCGTGGCCGAGGGCACGCTGGAGGAACTCCGGCAGCGCAGCGGTGAGGGCGGCGGCAGTCTCGAGGACATGTTCGTCGCGATGCTGGCGAGCGAGCCCGCGGCGGCATGATGGCGTCGGACTCCGTTCTGTGGTTTGCCCGTCACGAATTGCGGCTGGCCTTGCGCGAATCTCTCGCGATGCTGAAAGCCGGCCGGAGCGGCCGGAGCGGGCGGCGCGGCGGCCTCATCGTCGGGCTGCTGCTGTTTACCGCGTTGATGCATCTGATGGCTTACGGCGTGGTCGGCAGGAGCGACCTCGCCCAGGCCGCGCCGACCAAGGCAACGCTGATCGTCATCACCGCAAGCCTCGCGCTCGGCTGGATGCTGATGTTGTCGCAGGCGATCGAGTCGGTGACACGGGTATTCTACACCCGCGCCGATCTCGATTTGATCCGCTCTTCGCCCTTCGCGCTGAAGACGATCCTCTCAGTCAGGATCGCGGCTGTCGCTCTCATGATCACGGCGATGGCGCTGCTGATTGCCGTGCCGTTCGTCGATGTGCTGATGCTGCTCGGTGGTCCGCGGTGGCTTACGGCCTACGCCATGATGGCCGCGATCGGCATCTCGGCCACGGCCGTCGCTGTCGCCGTGACGGTCGCGTTGTTCCGCTTGTGCGGGCCGCGCCGCACCCGCCTGGTGGCGCAGATCCTCTCGGCCATTGTCGGCGCGGGCTTCGTCATCGCGCTGCAGGTCGCGGCCGTGATCTCGGAGGGGACGCTGTCGCGCTTCGTGTTGCTGACGTCCGACTCGGTCGCAGCGATCACGCCGGAGGCGGGGAGTCTGTGGTGGTGGCCGGCGCGAGCGATCCTCGGCGATAGCCCGGCCTTGCTGGCGCTGCTGGCATTCAGCCTCGTGCTGCTCGGCGCCACCATGGCGCTGCTGTCGCCGCGTTTTGGCGACAATCTCACCGAGGCGCTCGGACGCACGATTGTCGTCAGCGCCGCGTCGCGGGCGCGACCATTCCGTTTGGGGTCGCCGTCGCGCGCACTTCGCCGCAAGGAATTGCTGCTGCTGGCGCGCGACCCCTGGCTGGTGTCGCAGACGCTGATGCAGTTGATGTATCTGATCCCGCCCGGCGTCATGCTGTGGAAGACATTCGACGGCGGCGGCGATTCGGCGCTGCTGCTGGTGCCGGTGCTTGTGATGGCGGCCGGGCAACTGGCGGGCGGCGTCGCCTGGCTGTCGATCTCGGGCGAGGACGCGCCCGATCTGATCGCGACGGCGCCGCTGCCACCGCAGCGCGCGATCCGTGCCAAGATCGAGGTGGTGCTGATTGTGATCGGCGCCGCGACGGTGCCGCTTCTGCTGCCGCTTGCGGCGATGTCGCCGGGCGCGGGTCTTGTTGGCTCGGTCTATGTCGCGGTGGCGGCGATCTCGTCGACCGCGGTTCAGTTGTGGTTTCGCGCGCAGGCGCGCCGCAGCCAGTTCCGCCGCCGGCACGTGTCGTCGCGCGTCGCGATTTTCGCGGAAGCCTTCTCCTCGATCGGATGGGCCGCGACGTCGGCGCTGACGCTTTATGCCCCGCTGCTGGCCGTGATCGTCGGCGCGATGACGCTCGGCGTGCTGGCGCTGGCATGGGCGATCAGCCCGCAGCGGACGTGATGCGGGCCGATTTCACGCCAAGCCGTCGATGAGCGCGTTACGATGCGGTCCAGCCGTCCGGAAACGGCAAATACGGCCATGGGCCGGCATTGTCGTTGGCGGCGATCGGCAGCATCATGACGTCGTCGCTGACGAATCTGCGCGGTTCGTCGTTCAGCGTCTGGCGCATGATGTCCAGCACGTGATCGTAATGTTGGTCTTGATGTTGGTCTCGGTTTTTGCGTTTCATGCCATCCCTCATTGAGCGGCATGCTGACGCCGACATGTTGGTTTGCCGTTCAGCCATTCACTAAAATTGTCGCTATCCCTCAGAATGCGCGTTTCGCGGGAGAAACGGCCGGGCCTTGAACCCGGTCCCGTTTGGCGGAGACCCATTCACCAGAGATTTACCGTGATGCAGGCGCGGTCTTGGACGGCTGAAAGCGGCCGAAAGGCACCGCCCGAGCGAGGAACCGTGGCATCGATCCTTAACAAAGCCTTGTGGGGCACGGCGCTCTGTGTAGCATTCCTCGCTACGTCCGCTCAGGCTGAGGACGCGAGGGCTGATCGGACGAGCCTCGCGCAAGCGCGGCTCACCGCGACACTGGTCGATCGCCTGCAGGCGACGGCGCAGGACAATGTGGTGGTGTCGCCGGTCGGCATCGCTGCTGCCTTCACCCTGCTTGATCTCGGCACCAGCGAAAGTTACCGCGAGTCCGCCCGCAAGGTGCTCGGCTTTGCGGCCGACCGTGCGGCTGCCGTCGATTTCGAGGATTTGCGCGACGCCATCACCGGCCTCGGGCGTTCATCCGATGCCGGCGCCGCGCAGTTCTCCTTTGCCAATGCCGCGGTGTTCGACCCGAAGCTGCGCCTTGCGGACGACGTGGTGTCGCGTATGCGCGAGACCAGGGCCGAGGTCTCGATCAGGCCGTTGTCCGATCACGCGACGGTCGATGCGATCAATGGCTGGGTCGCGGAGAAGACCCGCGGTCTGATCCCCACCATCGTCGATGACGGACTTGCGAACGCCCGGCTCGTCGTTCTGAACGCGCTCTATTTCAAGGATGATTGGGCGGTCGCCTTCAACAAGGCGCAGACCCGTGTGGCGGCATTCCACGGCGCGGGCGGAGCCTCGACGGAGGTGCCGATGATGGCCGGCCGCATGACCATGCCGTTTCGCAGCGATGGACGGTTCGCCGCGATCGACCTGCGCTACAAGTCCGACCGCTTTTCGCTGGTGCTGCTGACCACGCGCGACCAGCCCGCGACCTTTCCGGAATTCGCGAGTGCCGTCGGCTGGCTGTCGGGCGACGGCTTCGAGCCGGCCGATGTCAGCCTGCAGATGCCGCGCTTCACGCTGCGCCAGACGCTCGATGTGCTCCCGGCGCTCGACCATGCAGGTCTCGCCGAGGCGCGGCACGATCCGGCGGCGTTCGCGCCGATGACGCCGGATCCGGTCGATATCTCCGCGATCCTGCAGAAGATCTATCTCGGCATCAACGAGCAGGGCACCGAGGCGGCCGCGGTGACGTCGGTGATCGTGCGGACCGCGGCGGTCGCGCCGCATGTCAAGACCGATACGCTGACCTTCGACAGGCCTTTCATGTTCGCATTGCGCGACCACGTCACCGGATTGATCCTGCTGTCCGGCTATCTCGGCCGAATGCCGGACACCGTCACGCAGTAACGCTGAGGGAACAGCGCGGCGTCGCGTGACTCGGGTCCCACATGATGAGACCCGAGTCACGCGCGCTGCCGGCGCGCCTCAAAATCCGGTGAAAGATTGCGAAAAGAAACCGCGCGCGAAACAGGCGGAGGGTGCAACCGGCTGCGCGGATCATTATTATCTTCATCGGCACATTCGGCGACGCGCCGGATTTCGCCTCTCCTGTCATCATTATCCGAACATCTTTGGAGTTGTTGCATGTCTGATTCCGCACCCGTTTGGTTTATTACCGGCTGCTCAACCGGATTCGGCCGAGAGCTGGCCAAGCTTGTTCTCGATCGTGGTTGGAACGCGGTTGTGACCGCGCGAAGCGTCGACAAGGTCTCCGACCTTGTTTCATCGCATAAGGACCGGGCGCTGGCGCTGGCCCTCGATCTCAACACGCCCGCCCAGATTGAACAGGCGGTCAAGCAGGCCGAAGCCCGCTTCGGAAAGATCGACGTGCTCGTCAACAATGCCGGTTACGGATATTTCTCGGCGATCGAAGAGGGAGAAGACAAGGAGATCCGGCGGCAGTTCGAGACCAACGTCTTCGGTCTGATCGACCTGATGCAGCGGGTGCTGCCGGGCATGCGCCGTCGCCGCAGCGGCCACATTATCAACTTTTCGTCCGTCGGCGGCCTGCGGGCGTTTCCGGCGCTCGGCTACTACAATGCGACGAAGTTCGCCGTCGAGGCGCTCTCCGAAGCGCTGGCCCAGGAGGTCAAGCCGCTCGGCATCAAGGTGACGATCGTCGAGCCCGGCTCGTTCCGAACCGATTGGGCGGGGCGATCCGTGATCGAATCCAAGACTCTGATCGAGGATTACAACGGAACTGCCGGCGCGAGGCGCCAGGCCATCCGTTCGGGCGCCGGCAAGCAACCGGGCGATCCGGCCCGCGGCGCTGCAGCCGTGATCACCGCCTACGAGGCCGCCGAGCCGCCGCTTCGTCTGCTGCTCGGCAAGGACGCCTACCAGCGCGTGGCCGAGCATTTCGACGGGCTCCGCGCCAATTTCGAGGCGTGGAAAGCGGTCGGCACCGCGACCGACTACCAGACGTGACGCCGATCGCGTGATGGGCAAAGCGAACCGTTGAACACGGCTCGCGGCGAACTATAAACCCCGGCGACACAGCCCAGCCGATGGCATAACTGCCGAGACCGCCGGCCTGACTTCACGGGCCGGCGGTCTTTGTTTGCAGCAACGAGGCGGTGACTGGATGTCATAGCCTGACCGCGCCCTCGGCGCGATCCGGTGGTTATGATCTTGATCTGCCCGACAGGCGGACTGATGATGTCAGCTGACGGATTGAGGCTGCGGCTGCTGCAGGTGGCGCAGGGATCTCAGATCGGCGGGACCAGCGCCAAAGCCAGCCGGACGAAACGGATAATCTGGAGGGAAGCCCCATGAACGCGATCACGCCGACACTGCCGAAGTTTCTCGCCAACAAGGACAAGCAGCACTTCATCAACGGAGAGTGGAAGGAGTCCGCGGCCGGCGAACGCCTGGACACTTTCAATCCTGCCACCGGGCAGGTGCTGGCGACGCTCGCGCGCGGCCGGCAGGCTGACGTCGATGCGGCCGTGGTTGCGGCACGCGCGGCGTTTGAAGGCCCCTGGAGCCGCTTCACCCCGCACGAGCGGCAAGTGATCATCCTGAAGATATGGAGCCTGATCGAACGGAATTTCGACGAGATCGCGCTGATCGAGTCGCTGGACATGGGCGCGCCGATCACGCGGCTGCGCAACACCAAGCAGTTTGCGCAAAACTTCGTGCATTATTTTTCCGCGCAGGCCCTGACGTCGCGCGGCGAGACGGTTCAGAGCCCGCATCAGGGAAATTTCACGACGATGATTCTCAAGGCGCCGGTCGGCGTGGTCGGCGGCATCGTGCCGTGGAACGGTCCGATGCTCGGGGTCTGGTGGGTGCTGGGCGGCGTTCTCGCCTCGGGTTGCACCACCGTGATCAAGCCTGCCGAGGATGCGTCGCTCAACATCCTGAAGCTCGCCGAGCTCGCAATCGAAGCCGGCCTGCCGAAAGGCGTCTTCAACGTGGTCACCGGCTTTGGCCAGGAGGCCGGCGCGGCTCTTGCCGCGCATCCTGACGTCAATCGCGTCGCGTTCACGGGATCGACAACCACGGGCCGCGAAATCATCAAGGCTTCCGCCGGCAACATCAAGCGGCTGCAACTCGAGCTGGGCGGCAAATCGCCGGACATCGTGTTCGCCGATGCCAATCTCGACAAGGCGGTGCCGGGCGCTGCGATGGGCGTCTACAACAATAGCGGCCAGATCTGCTTTGCGGGAACGCGCGTTTTTGTCCAACGCGGCATCCAGGAGGAATTTCTGGCCCGGCTCGCGACCTTCACCAAATCCTTGAAGGTCGGCGACCCCCTGAACGAAGCCACCAATCTCGGTCCGTTGATCTCGAAGCGCCAGCTTGAGCGCGTCATGGGTTATGTGGAGCAGGGCAGCAAGGAGGGTGCCAAGCTCACCATCGGCGGCACGCGGCTTGGCGGTGAGTTGTCGTCGGGCTATTTCGTCGAGCCGACCGTGTTCAGCAACGTCACCAACCAGATGAAGATCGCGCGCGAAGAGATTTTCGGCCCCGTCATCTCCGTGATCCCCTTTGACACCACCGAAGAAGCCCTCCGACTTGCCAACGACACGGAATATGGTCTTGGCGGCGCGGTCTGGACCTCCAGCGTCGGCACCATGAACACCATGATCCATGGCATCAAGGCGGGCCAGGTCTGGGTCAATTGCTACGGGATCACCGATCCGACGCTTGGCTTCGGCGGCTACAAGAACAGCGGCTATGGCTGGAAAGGCGGCTCTCGTTACGTCGACAATTTCATGTACGAGAAGGCTGTGACCATTACGGGGGAATAGCGCAGGCGACCTCCACTCCGGCCGGGCATGATCGATGCCCGGCGCGTGTGGCGGTGCGGCTCCGCGGCGGCACATTGACCTCGCCCGTGTCTTTCCTACATCCTCCGGGTGATGGCAAAGGGGCGACGGGCCGCAGATGAGCAACATTCACCGCAAGCAACTCAAGCTCGGCGCGTTCATGCGTCCGATCAGCATTCACACCGGCGCCTGGCGATATCCCGGAGCATTTCCCGACGCCAATTTCAACTTTTCGCATATCAAACGTTTCATCCGGAAGCTCGAAGCGGGAAAATTTGACGCGTTCTTCATGGCCGACCATCTCGCCGTGTTGAACATGCCGGTCAACGCGCTGAAGCGCAGCCACACCGTGACCTCGTTCGAACCGTTCACTCTGCTGTCGGCGTTGTCGGCCGTCACCGAGCGGATCGGCCTGATCGCGACCGCATCAACCACATTTGATGAGCCGTTCCACGTCGCTCGCCGCTTCGCCTCGCTCGATCACATTTCGGGCGGCCGCGCCGGCTGGAACATCGTCACCACCTCCAACCCGGATGCCGCGCGGAATTTCGGCCTCGACGACCAGATGGACCATGACGAGCGCTATCTGCGCGCGCGCGAGTTCTATGACGTCGTCACCGGCCTGTGGGATTCCTTCGCCGATGATGCTTTCATCCGCGACGTCGAGAGTGGGATATTCTTCGACCCCGCGCGCCTGCATGTGCTCGGCCACAAGGGCAAATATCTGTCGGTGCGCGGTCCCCTGAATATTGCCCGTCCGGTCCAGGGCTGGCCCGTCATCGTGCAGGCCGGCGCCTCCGAGCCTGGCCGGCAGCTTGCGGCGGAAACCGCCGAACTGGTATTCGCCTCCGGCGGCAATCTGGCTTCGGCCAAGGCGTTCTACGCCGACGTCAAAGGCAGGCTCGATCGGGTTGGCCGCGACCGCGATCATTTGAAGATTCTGCCGGGCGCGCTGGTCGTGGTCGGTGACAGCGATGATGAGGCGCGCGACAAGCTCGCGCTGCTCGACAGCCGCGTGCATTACGACAGCGGCATTTCCTCGCTGTCGATTGCGCTCGGCACCGACGCCACGAAATTCGATCCCGATGGCCCGTTGCCGGAGATTCCGGAAACCAATGCCGGCAAGACCGCGCGCGAACGCGTCGTCGAGGCGGCGAAGCGCGACGGTCTCACCGTGCGACAGCTCGCGCAGCGGCTCGGCGGTTATTCCGGCCTGAAGTTCGTCGGCACGGCGAAAACCATTGCCGATCAGATGGAGCAATGGCTGCTCGAAGAGGGCTCCGACGGCTTCAACATCATGTTCCCGTTCCTGCCGGCTGGGCTTGACGATTTCGTCGACAAGGTCGTGCCCGAGCTGCAGCGCCGCGGCATTTTCCGTCAGGAGTACCAGGGCGCCACGTTGCGTGAGAATCTGGGCCTGCCGCGCCCGGACAATCGCTTTTTTGCAGCCCGCCCGGCCGCGGCGGAATAGCCGGCGGTTCGCCGCAACGCACACGAAACAATTCTCCTCGTGACGAAACCATTTTTCGCTTGCCGCGCCAACGGCCGGAAACGGCCATGTGCGAGAACATGCGGGCTGACGAAATGGATCTAAGCCGAGGATACGACCATGATGACCTTGCTGTTGCTGGCTGCTGCTGTGAACGCGATCGTCAATGTCGGTCTGCTCTGGTTTTCGATGCGCCGTGCCAGCCCTGGCTTTGCGACCGCGCAAGGACGCTGATCAGGTCGCGGACTCGATGGACATGCCAAAACCTCCGCCCTGGCTCGATCGCTGGGATGCCGCTCTGGTCGGCATTGTCATTGTCGGCATGATGGTGCTGATCGGCTCGTCGCTGTCGCTCGCCTTCATGTAGCGAGCGCCGTCGTCAGGAGTGGTCGCGACGCGATCGAGAACTTCGAGAATGAGCGGACGCTTCCGTTCAGCGCGCGAACACGCTGTCGAAATCCTGAAAGCCCTTGATCTCGATCGCGTTGCCCGACGGATCGCGAAAGAACATCGTGCGTTGCTCGCCGGGCTCGCCCGCAAAACGCACCACCGGCGGAATGTCGAAGATGACGCCGGCGGTCTCCAGCCGCTTCGCCAGCGTGGTCCAGTCGGCCAGCGGCAGCACGACGCCAAGATGCGGCATCATCACCATGTGCTCACCGACCTGTCCGGTTGGCGTGACCGGAAACGGTTCGCCGAGATGCAGCGAAATCTGGTGGCCGAAGAAATCGAAGTCGACCCAGGTCGCGGCGGAGCGGCCTTCGGCGCAGCCGAGCACTCCGCCGTAAAAGGCGCGCGCGGCGTCGAGATCGGTGACGTGATAGGCGAGGTGAAAGATCGACTTCACCGGTCGGTTCCTTCTGCAGGCAGCACGCCTTGTCGCGCCGGCAGGCGCCGTCCGTCAAGTCGCGGTCGCAGTGAAGGCCGAACGGCCGTTGCAGCGTTATTTGGTCGGCTCGCCCCGCTCGGCCGGTCCCGGCTTTATCCGGCCGATGATCTTGCGCAGCCGGCGGGCCTTGTCTTCATTGGTCCGCCGCGTCTTGGCGTCCGCCGCAAGTTGCGCGATCAGGTCGAACTCGTCGGCGCGGTTTTCGATCTTTCCTGGTTCGATCTGCTTCAGGGTGCTCATGGTTCGGATCCCCCGTCACGCCGCCAAATATGCGGCCGCGCGGAACCGGAGGCGAGTCCTTTATCGTAGGACTTTTGGCTGAGGCGGCGCGCTTCCGGCGGCCGATCGTGATCGTAATCCGTAAACATACGGAGGCCGTCATTAAGAGATGCGAAACTCTGCCGATCAACAATCTATGCGTGTGAGGCACCTTTGCTGCTGGGTTCTGCGTTGAGGCCAAGGTGCGAAACCACCTGGCTGTTCCTGCGAATTGAAGACACGCAAGGACGAGCCAAGACCACAAGACCAAGACTACGCGAGTACCAAGACGACGGTGGGTCCGGCTGGTGTGGAGATTCGCCGCCACGTTCCGGAGACGCAAATGTCTCCGGAGCTTCAATGCTGTCGGAAGCTGCGACGAGGACCGTCATGGACGCACATCGCATGCATCAGGAGGCGCATCGGGCTCATCCCCTTGCCGGGATCGACCGACGCCGGGCCAAGCGCGTCACCTTTGATCCGCCGCTGCGCGGCCGATACCTCGCCATCGACGGCACTTCGGGTTGCGATTGTCTGGTGATCGATACGTCCGCCAGCGGCGCCCAATTGGAATTTGCCGTGCCCGTGGGTTTTCACGAATTCTTTCTGGTGCTGTCAGCCGCGGCGCGGCCGGTCAATCGCCGCTGCCGCGTCATCTGGAGCAACGGCAATCGCGTCGGGGTCGAATTTCAATAAGGCGAAGCCGATCGATCCGCGCTTGACTAATCCATATCCCGCCGGTTATGCATCAAATCAATAACCACAGAGTTATTGATCACGATGCAGCAAGCCCACGATATTCTGTTCCGAACGTTGGCCGATCCGACCCGACGGGCGTTGTTCGAACGGCTGTGCTGCGAGGGCGAGAAGACCGTCGGCGCGTTGACCGTGCGAGCGGGAATCTCGCAGCCGGCGGTTTCCAAGCATCTCGGCGTGCTGAAGCAGGCGGGCCTCGTCCGCGATCGTCATGAAGGACGGCAGACGCATTACAGTGCGCAGCTCGCGGCGCTGGCGCCGCTGATCGATTGGACCAGCCGGATGACCGGCTTCTGGCAAAGCCGGTTCGACGATCTCGAAGAGCTTCTGAAGAGAATGGACCAATGAA
>Ga0081455_10000911_pt1 | contig 37905 bp, 34 predicted proteins | sample TabmetS3T2R1_FD_70207 | JGI IMG/M metagenome (GOLD analysis project Ga0081455, IMG submission 70207) | Tabebuia heterophylla rhizosphere microbial communities from the University of Puerto Rico - S3T2R1 | ecosystem: Host-associated > Plants > Roots > Rhizosphere ... | reverse complement strand
ACGATCTGCGCGATCTCTACATCGTCACCGGCTCGCGCGGCGGACCGTCCGAGACCTGCGGCAGCATCTTCCGCACCCGCGTCGACGTCGCGGGCCTGGCCTTGCCGCCCGCACGCGTCACTATCTAGGCAAACGCCTTGCGGATGCGCACCCAATCCGCCAGCGCGTGCTCCTGGCCGGGCACGAGCTGGATGGTGAACTGCGTGTAGCCGCCGGCGCGCAGCGCCTCGATGCGCTGCTTGATCTCGGCTTCGCTCGCCGTGAAGGTCGTGGCGCGGATCAGGTCGGCCGTCACGAAGCGTTTCTCCGCCGGCTTCACGAACATCAGATGCCCGCGGTGGTTCTCGAGGTAGGGCGCGTCCTTGGGCTCGTAGGTGCGCGCCAGCGCGATATAGCCTTCCAGCTCGGGCTTGGTTGCCGGCATCGCCGTGCCTGGCTTCAGGCCGCTCAGCGCCTCGTCGGCGGCGCGATGCAGCATCACCGCCGCGCGTGGCCCCGCCTGGGCCATGGCGCGCTCCGAATCGGCAGGCTCGCCGTCCTGCAGCACGCAGCCCAAAGCGAACGCCGTCGCTTGCAGGTCGCTGATTGCGTGCCCCGCCTTGCTCCAGGCCTCCTGCATGGCCTGGAGCTCGCGCACGCCGTTCTCGACCGTGCTGACGAAATCGATCCATCCCGCCTTGAGCTTGGCGGTGAGCGCGCGCGTGCGCGGCCCGAAGGCCGAGAGATGCAGCGCGATCGGATCTTTGGTGTTGAACAGCGGCAGCTCGGGATTGAGGAAGCGGATCTTGCGCCGCTCGCCCTCCATCTCGAAGTCGATGATCTCGCCGCGCAGCAGGGCATAGACCTGATGGATGTAGGTCTCCATGTCCTTGATCTTGATGGCGCCGAAGCCCATCGCACGCCGCGCCGTGAAGCCGGTGCCGACGCCGAAGTCGATGCGCCCAGGTGCGAGCTGGTTCAGCGTCGCCAGCGCGTTGGCCGCGACAGGCGCGATGCGGTTGGAGGGCACCAGCACGCCGGTGCCGAGCCGAATGCGAGTCGTGTTGACGGCAGCTGCGCCCATGGCGACGAAGCAGTCGGCGCTCAGCATCTGCGTGTCGTAGAACCAGGCGTGTGTGAAGCCGGCCTCCTCGGCCTGCTTCACCACCTTCCAGGAGTCGGCTGCCGTCGGCAGCGCGATACCGAAATCCATCGTCTTCCTCCCGCTCACGTATCGGCCAGCGCCGCCAGCATGCGGTCGCGCGCGGCGAAATCGCCGTCGGCATGAACCGGCTGCAGGCAGACATGGGTGGCGCCGGCGTCGAAATGCGCGCGCAGGCCCTTCTTCACCGTCGCCGCATCGCCCCACAGCACCATCGAGTCGATGAAATGGTCGCTGCCGCCGTCGGCGAGATCGGCCTCGCTGAAACCGTCGCGCAGCCAGTTGTTGCGGTAGTTGGGCAGAACGAGATAGCGCGCCAGCTCCTTGCGGCCGAGCTCGCGCGCCCTCGCCGGATCGGTCTCGATCGTCACTTTCTGCTCGACGGCGAGCCACTTGTTCGCGCCCAGGATCGCAGCTGCTTTCGCCGTGTGCCTGGGCGTCACATTGTACGGCACCGCACCGCGCGTTCGTTCCGCGCTCAACGCCAGCATCTTCGGGCCCAGCGCCGCCAGCACAACGGGCGCGTCGGCAGCGTTGGCGAGATCCTTGTACAGACCGTCGAGATAGGCCCGCATCGCCGGAATCGGCTTGTCGTAGCGATGGCCGCGCAGCCCTTCCACCATTGGAATGTGGCTGACGCCCAGCCCCAGGATGAAGCGGCCGCCGTACAGATCGTTCAGCGAAACCATGCCTCGCCGCGCGGTAAAGGGATCGCGCGCGTAGATGTTGGCGATCGAGCTGCCGATCATGAGCTTCTCGCTCTTGGACAGCAGATAGCCCGCAAGCGACATCGATTCGTAACCACGCGATTCGGGATACCAAAGAGCCGAATAGCCGTTCTTCTCGATGGTACCCACCAGGCTGGCAAGCTGCGCACTGTTCAGCTTGTCCGTCGAATACCATACACCCAGCGGTCCTAAGGTCATGGCTGCGCACTCCTGTCGTTTCGTTGTGACACCGTTATTGTCCCATTAGAGTACACGGCGACAATCGGAAGCAACGGCGGACGGCACATGAAGATTGGCATCATCGGTCTGGGCAGGATGGGCGGAAACATCGCACGACGGCTGATGCAGGCTGGCCATTCCTGCGTCGTCTACGATGCCATCGCCGCCGCCGGTGCCGTGCTTGCGAAGGACGGCGCCGTCGCTGCGGACTCGGTTCCCGCCCTGGTGGAAGCGCTGGGCGCAGGCCCGCGCGCGGTATGGGTGATGCTGCCTGCAGGCAAGATCACCGAGCAGACCGTCGCCCAGCTCGGTACCTTGATGCACGCGAGCGACATCGTCATCGATGGCGGCAACACCAACTTCAAGGACGACGTCCGCCGCGCCCGCGAGCTGGCGCCGAAAGGCATCAAGTATGTCGATGTCGGCACGTCGGGCGGCGTGTGGGGCCTGTCACGCGGCTACTGCTTGATGATCGGCGGCGACGCCGACGTCGTGGCGTACCTCGACCCGATCTTTGCCGCCCTCGCGCCGGGCCTCGGCACGATCGAGCGAACCGCTCACCGCGAGAAGCTCGACCCGCGCGCCGAGCGTGGCTACCTCCATGCTGGGCCGGTGGGTGCCGGCCATTTCGTCAAGATGATCCATAACGGCATCGAGTACGGCATGATGCAGGCCATGGCCGAGGGCTTCGACATCATGCGCCATCGCGCCTCCGAGAAGCTGCCGGCCGACGAGCGTTATGATCTCAACCTCGCCGACGTCGCCGAGGTGTGGCGCCGCGGCAGCGTCGTGACATCATGGCTGCTCGATCTCACGGCCAGCGCGCTGGCCAAGGACGAGAAGCTCGACGCCTTCTCTGGAAATGTCGAAGATAGCGGCGAGGGCCGCTGGACAATCGAGGCCGCCATCGAGGAGGCAGTGCCGGCCGATGTACTCGCCGCTTCGTTGTTCGTAAGGTTCCGCTCGCGCCAGCAGCATACGTTCGCCGAGAAGGTTCTATCGGCGATGCGGCTCGGTTTCGGCGGTCACGTGGAGTCCCCCAAGAAGTAGCCCGAGGAGGGTCACAATGCGTGTAGGTGCTTTTTATTTCCCGGCCGACTACGGCATCAACATCGCGGTGCTGGCGCGGGCGCTCGAGGATCGTGGGTTCGATTCGCTGTTCGTGCCCGAGCACACCCATATTCCGGTCAGCCGCAAGACGCCGTTCCCCAGCGGGGGCGAGCTGCCCAAGCGGTATGCCCACACGCACGATCCGTTCGTGTGCCTCGCCTTCGCAGCCGCGGCGACCAAGAAGCTTCTGCTCGGCACCGGCATTTGCCTGGTGCCGCAGCACGAGCCCATCGTCACCGCCAAGGCCATCGCCTCGCTCGACCAGCTTTCCAACGGCCGCTTCATCTTCGGCATCGGCGGTGGCTGGAACGTCGACGAGATGGAGAACCACGGCGCGCGCTACGACACGCGCTTCAAGCAGATGCGCGAGCATGTGCTGGCGATGAAGGCGCTGTGGACTGAGGAAGAGGCTTCCTTCCACGGCGAGTTCGTGAACTTCGATCCGGTCTGGTCGTATCCCAAGCCGGCGCAGAAGCCGCATCCGCCGGTCATCCTGGGCGGCGAGACCGACCATACACTGCGCCGCGTGATCGACTATTGCGACGGCTGGTTCCCGCGCCCGCGCGGCGGCTTCGACGTGGTCAAGGGCGTCGAGCATTTGCGCCAGATGGCGACCGAGAAGGGGCGGGATCCCAAGTCGCTGATGACGATCGTCTTCGGCGCGCCCAACGACGCCAAGGCGCTGGAAAGCTACGAGAAGGCCGGCATCCAGAGTGCGCTGCTCGCGATTCCGGACGAAAGCCCTGACGAGATCCTGCGCTATCTCGACAAGGTCGCGCCGCTGGCGAAGATGGCGGCGGCGGCGTGAGCGTCGCGATCGGCCTCGGCCTGATGGAGTTCCCCTTTGCCGGGGCCGCCGACTATTGGCGCTGGGTTGATCTCTGCGAAGCCGGCGGCGTCGATTCGCTGTGGCAGACCGATCGGCTGGTGAGCCGCCAGCCGATCCTGGAATGCATGGCGGCGATGGCGGCGCTGGCCGGCCGCACGCGGCGTCTGCGCTTCGGCATGAACGTCGTGTCGCTGGCGCTGCGCGATCCGGTGCTGCTCGCCAAACAGTGCGCCACCATCGACGTGCTGTCCGAGGGCCGCCTGCTGCCGGCCTTCGGGATCGGCAGCCCGCTGGGGCCGGAATGGCAGGCGCTCAACATCGACACCCGCACCCGCGGCAAACGGACCGACGAGGCGCTGGAGATCATCGCGCGCCTGTGGCGTGAGGACAGCGTCGATTTCAACGGCACGCACTATCAGCTGAAGAGTGCATCGATCTCGCCCAAGCCGGTGCAGCCCGATCTGCCGATGTGGATCGGCGGCGCCTCCGAAGCCGCCATCCGGCGCACGGCGCGCTACGGCACGGGCTGGCAGGCCGGCGGCGAGATGCCGGCCGATGCCGGCAAGGTGGTTGCCGCGATCAAGAAGGCCGTTGCGGAAGCGGGCCGCACGATCGACGGGGATCACTATGGCGCAGGCTTCCCGTTCTATTTCGGCAGTGCGGACGATGGCGTCGTGGCGGCTGCCCGCGAGGCCTACACAAAGCGCACCGGCCGCAACGCCGACGGCTACTTCGCCGTCGGCGACGAGACGGCGATCCTTGCGAGGGTTTCGGACTATGTCGCCGTCGGCGTCGAGAAGTTCATCCTGCGGCCGATCGGTCCCGACATCTTCGGCCAGACCAAGCGGCTGATCGAGAACGTGCTGCCGCTCGTCGAGGCGAAATGGCCCAAGGTGGCGAAGGCGAGCTGATGCACATTGGCGAAAATGCCGTCGTCCCGACCGAGGCCCCCGAAGGGGTCGCGTGGAGGGACCTTCGTTCAACAACAAGCTGCTTATCGCAGAGAGAAGATCCCTCGACTTCGCCGCCCTTCAGGCGGCTCCGCTCGGGACGACGATTAAAGGAGGAAACACCATGCAGATCGGCGCAGCGATGTTCTTCACGGACTACTCGATGTCTCCCGGCGAGCTCGGCAAGGCGCTGGAGGAGCGCGGCTTCGAATCGGTGTGGGCGCCCGAGCACTCGCACATCCCGCTGACCCGCAAGTCGCCATTCCCCGGCGGCGGCGATCTGCCCAAGAAATACTACGACGCGATGGACCCGTTCGTGTCGCTGATGGCGGCGGCCGCCGTCACCAGCAAGCTCAAGGTCGGCACCGGCGTCTGCCTTGTGAACCAGCGCGACCCCATCCAGACGGCCAAGCTCGTGGCCTCGATCGACCAGCTGTCGGGCGGCCGATTCCTGTTCGGTGTCGGCAACGGCTGGAACCAGGACGAGATGGAGAACCACGGCACCGACTTCGCCACACGCCACAAGCTGGTGCGTGAGCGCATCGAGGCGATGAAGGTGATCTGGACGAAGTCCAAGGCCGAGTATCACGGCGAGATGGTCAAGTTCGATCCGATGATGGCGTGGCCCAAGCCTGTCCAGAAGCCGCACCCGCCGATCATCGTCGGCGGCGCGTTTCCCTATGGTGCTCGCCGCGCCTTGCGCTATGGCGACGGCTGGATCCCGCTGCGCACCCGGGCAGGCTACGCCGAGGTGAGGGATCTGCTGCCGAAATTCCAGGAGATGGCGAAGGAAGCCGGCCGCGACATTGCCTCCATCCCGATCACCATCTGGAACTCCAAGGAGGACGAGGACCAGCTGAAGCGCGACCGCGATGCCGGCGTGGTGCGCGTCGTGGTCAGCCTCGAATCGGCAAAAGCCGATGCGATCCTTCCGGAGCTCGACCGCTGGGCGAAGATCATTCCCCGCGTTGCGTGAGCCGCCGCGGGACGTCTCGCTCAGGCCACAGGCTTTGCGTGTCCGCTCAGCGACGGAGGCCCTCGAGCTCGCCTTTCGCCCAATCGATCGTCTGCTTTGCGGTGTAACCGGACACGATGCGCGCCACCATGCCCGGGATCATGTAGTGGCTCCAGATCTGCACTCCGATATCGGGCGGCGCGCTTGAGCCGACGATGTAGTACTCGGCATCATGGTGGGGGCGCACAGGATAGTTGTAGATCGTGCCCTTCGGCGGCTCGATGTCGGTCCAGACCGGCAGATCCGCCATCGACAGAAAGGGCGGGATGTCATAGCCCGCCGCCGGAATGCTGAGTTTGGTGACGACCTCGCGCTGGCTGAGGAAGGTCATCAGATCTTTTGCTGCCGGCTTGTTCTGCGCCCACTGCCAGATGCCCCAGAAATAGGGGCGATGCGGCACAAGCCGGCCCATCTTGCCCCTCGGATTTGGAAAGTGCCAAGTGTCGGCGGCGATCGCAGGCGCATCACGCTTGGCGACCGCCCAGGCGCTGGGCGGGTTCCAGATCAGGGCTGCCGAGCCGGCAACGAAGGCCTTGTTGTTGGACGCGTCATCGTAGGAGATGGTTTCGCGCGGCAGGTAGGGGACGAAGCGCTTCACATAGTCGAGCACCTCGCGGACCGGATCGGAATCGACGGTGATGTTGCCCTTGCCATCCGCAAGATGCGCCCCGAACGCACCGAACGTCGCGCCCCAGGTCTGGTTCGCGTCCGTGCTGTTGGCGCCGCAGCCGAGCGCGAACACGTGGCCTGCCTTGTGGCACTGCTCGGCCATCTTCAGCTGCTTTTCGTACGTCCATCCAGCCGCACCTTCGGTCTTCACATCCTTTGCCGGGTACCACTCGGTCACGTCCTCCCCTGCATCGCTCTTGATCATGGAGATACGGGCGCACGGCGGCAGGGGAGCCGAGCCCCAGGCCACCGGCACGGCCAGCCATTTCCCGTCCGACTTGCCGAGGTATTCCACGGCCTTGCTCACTGGCCCATGCTGCCTGATCAGCGCGTCGACGACGTCGTTCACGGGGGTCAGCTTGTCGCCATACTGGTGAGCGGCCCATTGGTCGAAGGCCAGGACGTCGTGCCCGCTCCGGGCCTGCGCTTCGGCAGCCTGCGTCAGAATGATCTTGTTGCCGCCTGAGGGAATGAAGTCGATCGTCACGTCGACCTTGTTCTTGGCGGCCCACTCGTCGACCAAGCCCTTCAGCACCGGATTGGCCGCCGGCACCCAGTGATCCCAGATGCCCATCGTCAGCTTGCCGGCAGCGGCCGCTGTCTGGACATGCACCAGCGGCAGGGTTGCGCCGGCCGCGCCAGCCGTGACCTTCAGCGCTTGGCGACGGGTGATCCGATGGACACGTGTCATGGGCTGCTCCTCCCTCTCTCTTACGCGCTTTTCACCTATACTTCCTTGAGTTGAATTACTGATGGTATCGCATCACACGGTGAGGAAGCGAGCCCGAATTGTCTCTTCCTCGGCGCGGAAGATGGCGGGCGTCGCCCGATAGACCATTCGCCCTTTGACCATGATGTGCAGCTCGTCGGCCACCGCCTCGGCAAGCTTCATGTTCTGCTCGACCAGCAGGATGGTGACACCTTCCTCGCGCAGCAGGCGGATGACGCGGGCGAGCTCGCGCACCACCAGGGGAGCAAGCCCCTGGCTCGGCTCGTCGAGCAGCATCACCTTAGGATCCGACACAAGCGCGCGGGCGATCGCCAGCATCTGCTGCTCGCCGCCGGAAAGCTGTGAGCCCTTGCTGGCGGCGCGCTCGCGCAGCGAGGGAAACAGGTCGAGCAGCCGGGCGAGAGGCCAGGCGGTGCCGGGCCGGCTGTCGCCGACCCGTATGTTCTCGATCACGGTAAGATCGGGAAAAATCAGTCGCCCCTCCGGCACGTAGGCGACGCCCTCGCGCGCCACGCGGTGCGGCGGCCAGCCGGTGATGTCGGTGGCACCGACAAGCACGCGCCCGCCGCTCGGGACAACAAGCCCCATGATGGTCTTCACCATCGTCGTCTTGCCGACGCCGTTGCGGCCAAGCACGGCGCTGACGTTGCCCCGCGGCATATCGAGGTCGACGCCCTGCAGGATATGGCTGGCGCCATAGTGGGTGTTCATCCCCTCTATCCTGAGCATCAGGCGAAGCCTCCGAGATAGGCGTCCTGCACGCCGGGATCGGCCTTCACCTGGTCCGGCGCGCCGTCCGCGATCACCGTGCCTCGATGCAGCACCGTAATCCTGTGGGCGAGGCGGAACACCACTTCCATGTCGTGCTCGACCAGAAGAACCGTCATGCGCGACGACTGGAGGAAGCGCGCAAGCGTATCCACGGCCTGCGCCGTCTCCTCGACCGAAAGCCCCTGTGTTGGCTCGTCGAGCAGGAGAACGCGCGGCTGCTGCGCCATCGCCATGGCGACTTCGAGCAGGCGCTGGTCGCCGTGCGAGAGCAGACCGGCAGGTCTCTCGGCAATGTCCGACAAGCCGAGCTGCTCGAGCGCCGCATCGGCAAGCCTTCTCGCCTCCTCGAAGATCCGTGAGCCCCCGAAAGGCTGCCAGCGCCGGGCATGGCGCGCCTGGGCCGCCAGGCGCGCGTTCTCGCGCGCCGACATCTCGGGGAACAGCGCCGTGATCTGGAAGGTGCGCGATATGCCAAGCCGGCAGATCTGGTGGCTCGGCAGGCCGGCGATCGGCTGGCCGGCGAAGCGGATCGCCCCCGCTGTCGGCTTGACCGTCCCGGTGATCACGTTGAACAGCGTCGTCTTGCCGGCGCCGTTGGGACCGATGACGGCGCGAACCTCGCCTTCCTCGACGCTCATCGCGACCTGACTGAGCGCGGCCAGCGCGCCGTATCGCCGCGTCACGCCGTCGAGCTCGAGCAGCGGCACGGTCACGGCCTCCGGGTGGCGCGCCGCAGCCACGTCGTCGCCAATCCCAGGATCCCTTCGGGCGCGAACAGGACGAAGGCGATGAAGATCAGGCCGAAGTAGAGAGCCCAGGCCTCGGTCAAGGAGCTGAGCTGGTGCTCCATCAGCATGAAGAAGGCGGCACCGAGGATCGGCCCGACCAGCGTTCCGGCGCCGCCGACGATCACCATGATCAGCACCTGTCCCGACACGAGCCAGAACAGAAGCTCGGTATTGGCGAAGCCCGCGAACGGCGCGTAGAGCGCTCCAGCCAGCCCGCCAAGTCCATAGGAGATGGCCACCACGGCGATCTTGTACAGACGGGTGTTGTAGCCGAGCGCGGTCGTCTTGGCCTCGTTCTCGCGGATGCCGCGCAGCACCTCGCCGAACGGCGAGCGAACCAGCGCCGAGCACACGAGGAAGCCGCCGACCAGGCAGCCGAGCACCAGATAATAGAAACCGCTCTTGCTGGAAAACACCGCGAGGCCGAACGGGCCGGTCGTTCGCGGAATTCCCGCCAACCCGTCTGAACCGCCTGTCACCGAGGTCCATTTGAAGGAGATCGCGTAGAGCAGCTGGGCGAAGGCCAGCGTCAGCATCGAGAAGGAGATGCCGGTCGCCAGCGTGCACATCCAGCCGATACCGATGGCGACGAGGCCGGTCAGCAACGCGGCGGCAAACACCGCGAACAGAAGCGGCATGCCGGTGTGCAGCAGCATCCAGCCGCAGGCATAGGCGCCCAGGCCGTAGGCGGCGGCGTGGCCGAAGGAGACGAGCCGCGTGAAGCCGAACATCAGATCGAGGCTCATGGCGAACAGGCCGAGGATCAGCGCCTCGGTGAGCAGCGTCATGGCGAAAGGCGGCAAACCCAGCGGGGCCACCGCCAACGCCAATGCGACGACGATCAGGATCGGCCGGGCTGCACCGCGCATCCCGCTAGGTCTCCTTGCCGAGCAGGCCGCCCGGACGGGCCACGAGAACGGCCAACATCACCAGGTACATGAAGGCGAGCGCCAGATCGGGAGCGTAGTAGTTGCCGAAGACCTGGACGAAGCCGACCAGCAGCGCGCCGATGAGCGAGCCGAGGAAGCTGCCCATGCCGCCGATGATGACGATCACGAAGGCGTCGATGATGACGGTCGCCGCCATGCCGTTCGACGCGGTCACCAGCGGGGCCGCCAGCACGCCCCCGAGTGCGGCCAGCCCGCAGCCGATGCCGAACACGCACGAGCGAACGCGCTTCACGTCGACGCCGAGCGCGCTCGCCATGTCGGCATTCTGCGACGTGGCGCGGATGAGCAGGCCGAGTCGCGCCCGCTCGAGGAACTGCCAGATCGCAACGGCCACCACGATGCCGGCCGCGACGAGAAAGAGGCGGTACACGGGGAACGGCTCGTCGAGCAGGAAAATCACGCCGGCGAGAAGCGGCGGAGCCGGAACCTGCAGCGCATCGGAACCCCAGGTCAGCCGCACGGCCTCGCCGACGACCAGGGCAAGGCCAAAGGTCACCATCAGGAAGGCATGGGCATCGCGCCGGTAGAGCCTGCGCAGGATAGTGAGCTCGAAGGCGGCGCCGAAAAGCCCGACGAGCACTGGCGCCCCGGCCAAGGCGAGCCAGTAGTTGCCCGACCACGTGGCCAGCGAATAGCCGACGAAGGCGCCCAGCATGTACAGCGCGCCGTGGGCGAAATTCACGATCCGCATCAGGCCGAAGATCAGGGTGAGGCCGACACCGAGAAAGAAGAGCAAGGCCGACTGCGACAGGGCGTTGACGCACTGGGTCAACAGGAAGGCAAGCGTGCTCATCGCGGGCGGGTCGGGTAACGTCGTCCCGAGCGTAGCGAAGCGTAGTCGAGGGACCTTCTCGCAACCATTTGCGGCTGGTCGTTGGGAAAAGGTCCCTCCACTACGCCTCGCTACGCTCGGCTTCGGTCGGGACGACGGCGGTCATCATGGCCCTAATCTTCGAACGTCATGGTGTTGCACTTTGGCGTCGTGCTCTCGCCGGGGAAGGTGGCGATCACCGCCGGCACCGGCGTGTCGAAGCCCGGCTTCTTGACCACCTCGACCATGAAGCCTTGCTGCACGCCCTGGTGATCGCACTTGCGGATGTGCACCTTGCCTTTGACGCTCTCGATCTCGATGTCCTCGAGCGCGGGGCGCAGCTTGTCGGCCTCGATGCCGCCGGCCTTGGTGATACCGGCCTCGAACACCTTCATGCATTGCCACTGCTCGCCCTCGAAGGTGTCGGGAACGGTGCCGTGCTCCTTCTTCCACAACGCGACGAACTCGTTGTTCAAGGGATGGTCGTATGTGAAGCTGTAGCGCGAGGAGCCGACGAGCCCGAGGGCAGCATCGCCCACCGCACGGATGCTGGCGAGATCGACGATCTCGGTCAGCAGGCGGACCTTCTCGGGCAGGCGATACTGCTGCGACTGGGACAGGAAGGCGTTGTTGTCGTCGCCCTGCATCACCAGGAAGACGGCGTCGGCGCCGGACTGGCGGATCTTGGTGATGTAGGTCGAGTAGTCCTTGGTGCCGGTCGGCGCGAAGACCTTGCCGAGAAACTCCTTCTTCGACTTCTGCACTTCCTTCTCGAAGACGCCGACGCTGTTGTGACCCCAGGCGTAGTCGAGCCCCAGCGCATAGAACTTCTGCAGCTTGGCGGTGCGCAGGTAGAGCGACACCGCGCGCGTGCCCATCGGACCCGAGATGTTGGCGCGGAAGAAGTTCGGCACGAAGCTTTCCGCGGTCAGTCGCCCGTCGCCGTTGTCCGACGAGATGAAGATCGTGTCCCATTCGGCAAGCTTGGGCACCACTGCCAGAGCCTCCGAGGACAGGGTGACACCCGTGAGCAGACGACAGTTGTGACGCTCCACCATCTCCTGCGCCTTGCGCACGCAGTTTGCGGGGTTGCCGGCGGTGTCCTCGATCAGGAGCTCGATGGGCCGGCCAAGGATTCCGCCCTTGGCGTTCTGCAGCTTGGCGTAGAGCTCGGCGCCGCGCTTCTGCTGCTGGCCGACCGAGCCGAGCGCTCCCGTCAACGCCAGCGGCAAGCCGATCTTGATCGGGCCGCTTTGCGCCTCGGCCGTCAGACGCAGGATAGCGGGTGATGCGACGGTCGCGGCTCCCGCGAGCCCGAGCTTGAGCGCTGCCCGCCTCGACGGGCTGAACTGTTTGGACATGGGCCTTCCCTTCCCTCGGAGCGCGGACCTCCAGGTCCGCTCACCGGCAAGATGCGGACCTGGAGGTCCGCGCTCCGAATTGTTGTTGTTCTCTGTTATTCAGCAGCTTGGCGTTGAGTCCCTGGCGCGTCGACGATCCTGGTCTTGAAGTTCGCCGGCGCGACGATCTCGAGCACCTCGAAATCATCGGAGCAGGCGATCTCGCGATGCGGGATGCCGGGGATCTGGTTGATGCAATCGCCCTTGCGGATCGTCTTCTGGCCCTGGCCGGCATACTCGAAGGTGGCCCAGCCATTCAGGACATAGACCATCTGGAAGGTGCAGTCGTGGACGTGCCAGTGCTGCACGTCGTCCTTCATCTTCTTGCCGTTGTGCCGGATGAGATGGGCGACGTAGTCGCCTTTCGTGCCTTCCTTGATGCCGAGGTCGCGATACTCGAAGATCTCGCGCAAGCCGGGCGTCCACTCGGCGGACGTCGCGACATCATGACTGAACGTCCACTTCTTGGTGTCGGACATCATTTCCTCCCATACAGGTCTTTCGCGTCATTATTCGTTGGGGGATGCCGGATTGTCGAGGGCGGCCAGCCGCATAGTGATCAGATCACCACCATTGTCGGCCAAGCTCGCATGATGAAGCTACACCAACGCCAGCACATCCTTCCGAAAGCGCTGCATCTCGCCCAGCATCGAGTCGACGGTCGTCCCGCCGAAGCCGAAGTCGAGATGCGCGACGCCGACCTCGCGCAGCGCCTTGATGTCGGCGGCGATCTCGGCCGGCTTGCCGGCGAACAGCCGGCGCTCGCCGTCACCTGCCTTGGCGGGCACTTGCTCGCCGAACGCCGTGCAGCGCAGCGCCAGCCCGACGGCGTTCGGCGCACGGCCGGCTTCCTGCGTGAGCTTGCGCAGGCGCGCCACGCCGGCCTTGAAGCGCGCCAGGCTGTCGAGCGGAAACGCCGGATTGGTGCCGATCGGATACCACGCATCGCCCAGCCGCGCCGTGCGCCGCAACGCGGGGCCGCTCTCGCCGCCGACCCAGATCGGCGGATGCGGCTTCTGCACCGGCTTGGGCTCGAAAACGATGTCGGCGAAGCGCACATGCTCGCCGTTGAAGCTGGGCTTGTGGTTGGTCCACAGCTCGATGAAGGCATTCATGTACTCGTCGGTGACCTTGCCGCGCTGGTCGAAGTCCGGCGCACCGATCGCCTGGAACTCCTCTTTCATCCAGCCCGCGCCGATGCCCAGGATCAGCCGTCCGCCTGACAGAACGTCGATCGTAGCCAGCATCTTGGCGGTCAGCACCGCCGGGCGATGCGGCACCACCATGACCGAGCTGACGAGGCCAAGCTTTTTCGTCTTGCCGGCGACGAATGCCATCTCGGTCAGCTGCTCATGACGTTCGACGCGCGACCCGGCCGGGAATTCACCCGTCGAGCTATAGGGATATTTCGCCTCGATATCCGTGGGGATCACGACATGGTCGCTGAACGTGGCGTAGTCGAAGCCCATCGCTTCGCCTTCTGTCACAAGCCGTACCAGGTTCTCGGTCGCCGACAGTGGTCCCTGGGTCGGTGCGCTGAAGCCGATTTTCATAGGTCGAACCCTCCCGGTTTCAAGGCCCATACTACACGAGACAGCCGGCCGCGATTGCCGCTATCGTTGGCCCATGGTTGAGCTTACCCAATTGATGACGGATGCCAGCGCGTTGCGCGATAGCGGCCACGGCCGGCTGATCTCCTATTCGCGCAAGGTCTTCATTCCGCTGACGCATCTCTGCCGCGACGTCTGCCACTACTGCACGTTTGCGGAGACGCCGCAGGCGGGCCGTGCCGCCTATCTCTCGCCCGAGCAGGTGCTCGCCATTGCGCGCGCCGGTGCCGCGGCCGGCTGCACCGAGGCGCTGTTCACCTTGGGCGACAAGCCGGAGCTGCGATACCGCGCAGCGCGCGAGGCGCTGGCCGAGCTGGGCCACGAGACCACGATCTCCTATCTCCAGGCAATGTGCGCCCTGGTGCTGCGCGAGACGGGCCTGCTGCCGCACGCCAATCCCGGCGTCATGACTCGCGAGGAGATCGCGGGCCTGCGCGAGGTCACGGCGAGCCAGGGCATCATGCTGGAATCGGCCAGCGAGCGTTTGTGCGAGAAAGGCCAGGTGCACTACGGCTCGCCCGACAAGCATCCGTCCGTACGATTGGAAACCATCCGGCTGGCCGGCGAGCTGAAGGTGCCGTTCACGACCGGCATCCTGATCGGCATCGGCGAGACGCGCGAGGAGCGGATCGAATCGCTTGAGGCGATCCGCGACCTGCACGCGCGCTACGGCCACATCCAAGAGGTGATCGTCCAGAACTTCCGCGCCAAGCCCGACACCAAGCGCGCCGACGCCGAGGAGCCTGACCTCGACGATCTCATTTGGACGATTGCCCAGGCGCGCCTGATCCTGGGTCCCGAGATGAACATCCAGGCGCCGCCCAACCTGTCGCCCGGCGTCTATCCGCGGCTTATCAATGCCGGCCTCAACGACTGGGGCGGCGTCTCGCCGGTCACGCCCGATCACGTGAACCCCGAAGCACCATGGCCCGCGATCGAGGAGCTGTCGCGGCTCAGCGCCAACATGGGCAAGGTGCTGGTCAATCGCCTTGCGGTCTATCCGTCCTATGTGCGCGCCGCCGACACGTGGCTAGCGCCGGAGGTGGCGACGCAAGTGCGCCGGCTGAGCGATGCCGAAGGCTTTGCCCGCGAAGACGATTGGGCGCCCGGCAACACCGAGCCGCCGTCGGCGCCGAAGGTCCTGGTGCGCGAGGTCGATCCCGCTGTCGCGCGCATCGTCGATCGTGCCACGGCGGGCGAGCGCCTGGATCATCCGGAGATCATGCGCCTGTTCGGCGCGCGTGACGTCGATTACCGCCACATCACCGGCGCGGCCGACGCCCTGCGCAAGGCGGTGAGCGGCGACGTGATCCGTTACGTCGTCAACCGCAACATCAACTACACCAACATCTGCTACTTCCGCTGCCGCTTCTGCGCCTTCTCCAAAGGGCGCACGCACGAGGATCTGCGCGGCGCGCCGTACGACTTGGCTCTCGAGGAAGTGGCCCGTCGCGCCGTCGAGGCCTGGGAGCGTGGCGCCACCGAGGTCTGCCTGCAGGGCGGCATCCATCCCGATTACACGGGCAAGACCTACGAAGCGATCTGCCGCGCCATCAAGGCGGCCGTGCCGGACATGCACATCCATGCCTTCTCGCCGCTCGAGGTGACGCAGGGCGCAGCGACGCTGCAGAAGCAGATCCCGACCTTCCTCGCGCAATTGAAGGAAGCCGGTCTCGGCACCTTGCCGGGCACCGCTGCCGAGATCCTCGACGACGAGGTGCGGGCCATCATCTGCCCCGACAAGATCAAGACCGCCGAGTGGCTCGACGTCCAGCGCGCCGCGCACAGGCTCGGCCTGCGCACCACTTCGACAATCATGTACGGCCATGTCGAGAGCGCGCTCAACTGGGCGCGCCATCTGCTGGCGCTGCGCGACCTGCAGGTCGAGACCGGCGGCTTCACCGAGTTCGTGCCGCTGCCCTTCGTGCACATGGAAGCGCCGATGTACCGTCACGGCCGTGCGCGCAAGGGCCCGACTTTCCGCGAAGCGGTGATCATGCATTCGGTGGCGCGCCTGGTGTTGCATCCGGCGATCACCAACATCCAGACCTCGTGGGTCAAGATGGGGCCGGCCGGCGCCGCGATCTGCCTTCAGTCGGGCGCCAACGATCTCGGCGGCACCTTGATGAACGAGAGCATCTCGCGCGCCGCCGGCACGCAGCACGGCCAGGAATTTCCGCCGGCCGCCATGGAGGAGCTGATCCGCTCGATCGGTCGCGAGCCGCAGCAGCGCGACACGCTCTATCGTCCCGTTCCTGAAGAGCGCCGCGCCGCCTCCTTTGTCGCGGCCGAGCTGGCGCCGATCGTGCTGACGCCGCCAAGGAAGCGGGCCGCCGCTTAGGCGCCGCAATCCGGGTTTTCTCTCTCCGCGCGGCTGGGCCGCCGTCTGGAATCACGTCCCGGCCGCCTGCCGCGGGCGTACATTGAGGCTGCAGATTGGAGAGATGCAATGGCAGACGACAGGCTTTCGGTGGTCGCGTCGCATTCAGTGGGTGCCGCCGAGCCCGGACCGCCAGCCTCGATCATGCCGATCGGCCTCGTTCGCCTGTCCTTGCTGGCTATCATAGTCGGCCTCGTGACCGGCCTGGGTGCCGTGCTCTTTCGTGACCTGATCGGCCTCATTCACAACGTGCTGTTTCTTGGCAAGTTTGCTGTCGCCTACGATGCCAACAGCTTCACGCCGACCAGTCCCTGGGGCGCTGGCGTGATTCTCGTCCCCGTCATCGGCGCCGTGATCGTGACGTTCCTGGTCACCAATTTTGCGCCGGAAGCGCGTGGCCACGGCGTGCCCGAGGTCATGGACGCGATCTACTACGGCGGCGGGATCATCCGGCCGGTCGTCGCCGTAGTGAAGTCGTTCGCCTCCGCCTTCGCCATCGGCAGCGGCGCCGCCGTCGGGCGGGAGGGGCCTATCATCCAGATCGGCTCTGCGCTCGGATCGACGCTCGGCCAGATCGTGCGCATGCCGCCGGGCCAGCGCATCATCCTGGTCGCGGCAGGCGCGGGCGCAGGCATCGCCGCAACCTTCAACACGCCCATCGGCGGCGTGATGTTCACCATCGAGCTGATGATGCCCGAGGTGAGCGTCTCGAGCTTCCTGCCTGTCGCGATCTCCACTGCAGTGGCGACCTTTGTCGGCCGCTTCTTCTTCGGCGTGCAGCCGGCCTTCGATGTGCCGCACCTCGCGCCCTTGTCTGTGGATGCGACCTCGGCAGCCACCCTCGGCCTCTATGCCCTGCTGGGCGTGGTCGCGGGCATCGCCGCCACGGCGTTCGTCCGCGGCCTTCATCTGGCCGAGGACCTTTTCGACGGGATCCAGTGGCGCTATGTGCGCCACATTCTCGGCATGCTGCTGGTCGGCATCCTGATCTATCTGCTGCAGCGGCACTTCGGGCACTACTTTGTCGAGGGGGTCGGCTACGCCACGATCCAGGCCATCCTGCAGCGCGATCTCAGCGCGCCGGTGCTGCTGGCCTTGCTGTTCAGCTGCAAGCTCTTCGCCACCTCGGTCAGCCTCGGCTCGGGGTCGTCCGGCGGCGTCTTCTCGCCCTCGCTGTTCCTGGGAGCAACGGTCGGCGCGGCCTTCGCAGCCGGGATAGCCGCGCTGCATCTGCCGATTGCGCTCGACCTGCCTTCCTTCGCCATCGTCGGCATGGGCGCCATGGTTGGCGGCGGGACCGGCGCGGTCATGACGGCGGTCACGATGATCTTCGAGATGACACGCAATTACGAGATCGTGCTGCCCATGATTCTCGCCGTGGCGCTGAGCGTCGGTGTCCGGCGCCTGCTGTCGCGCGAGAACATCTACACCATGAAGCTGTTCCGCCGCGGGCATGCCGTGCCCAAGGCGCTGCATGCCAACATGTTCTTGGTGCAGCATGCGGCGGACGTGATGGATCGCGACATCGTCGTGGCGCCGGCGGACATGCCGTTCGAGACGCTGCTGGCGCGGCCCGACAATCGCGGCCGCCTGCGCCATGTTGTCGTGACGCGCGACGGCCGCATTCTAGGCGTGCTCAGGGTCAATACCTCGCTACGGCCCGCGGCGAGTGGTCTGGCGACGGGCGTGACCTTGGGCAAGCTTGCCGGCCGGGCCTTCACCGTCGCCCGCAGCGACGATGTTGCTTTCGATGTCATCCGCCGGCTGTGGCGAAGGCGGGCAACGATGGCCCTGGTCGTTCAGCGCACCGGCGTGCCGCGACCGGCCGATATCCTGGGTGTGATCACCAAGGAGCACGTCGCCGACGCCGTCGCCGCCAGCATCAAGGTCTATCCGGCGGGCGGCTGAGGGGAAATCGCGACTACCTCGGGCGCTCGAAGATGTCGAGCGGCAGGACGGCCGACACCGTCATGTTCGGCACGTCCACGACCTGGCTGACGCGCAGGTCGACGGCGACGCTCGCCAGGCAATAGGCCTGCTCGCGCGTGAAGCTGTAGGCGTCGGCGATGTAGTCGATCATGTTGATCAGCGCGTTGCGCGCCGCCAGCGTGAGGTCCTCCGACTCCGCGCGCCCGTCGGCGCGCACCGACATGCCGGTGGTCGCGTAGTAGCCCTTGCTCGCGATATCGTTGTGGGCGTGGGCCGGCACGGCATAAGACGGATCGCGCTGGCCGCGCCGCAAGGCCTCGCCCTTCATGACCTCGAACCGCGCTACGAAGGTCGCCGACGTCTCGACGGCAGTGCCGCAGGATTCGCCATCGCCCTGCGCGAAGTGGGCGTCACCGACCGAGAACAGCGCGCCGGGCACCTGCACCGGCAGGTAGAGCGTGGTGCCGGCCGTCAGGGCCTTGATGTCGAAATTGCCGCCGGTCTCGTGCGGCGCGATGGTACGCAGCGCCTTGCTGGCGATGCCCGCCGCCGCCGGTACCGCGCCGCCTGCGTCGGGCGGCATCACCATGCCACCGCGGCCCAGCAGCTCGGCCTCGCGCGCCACGATCTTCTGCAACAGCTCGTGCGAGGGTGCCACGCCCATCACGCCCATGAACGGCGCGCCGGGGATGCGCACGCCCGGCAATTGCGCCGAGGTCGCGAAGCTGTTGGCCATTTCCCAGTGCACCACGAAGGGCGTGGTGAAGAGATCGCGCAGGAAGCCGAAACCCGGCATGATCGCCGTGAAGCCGGTGTTGGCCGGGATGATCTCCTCGATCTTGACGGCCAGCAGGTCGCCCGGCTCGGCGCCCTCGACGTGGACCGGTCCGGTCATGGGATGGACGCGGCCCATCTCGAGGCTGGCGAGATCCGCTGCCTTCGTGCGCGGCGTGATCTGGCCGTCGACCCCGTCGATCGTGTCCATCTCGACCGTCGATCCCGAGGCGATGCGCACCACCGGCGCGATGTCGGGGTGCCAGCGATTGTGGCCCCTGTCAGCCTGTTTCGCGAGCGGCAGCTTGGGGTCGATATGGATGTGCTTGTGTCCGGTCATCTTATAGGCCTCGCTCTGCCAACAGCTTAGGGATGCCGGCCTCTTCAAGGAAGGCCCGCGTGCGCGTTCCCGCCGACTGTGGCAGGCGCAGGAAGGAGGCGAGGTCGACCGGGTGGTCGATGTCCATGGCGATGCCGGGCTGGCGCATCACCGAGGGCTCGATGCCTGAGCGGCGCGCCGCGTCGAGATGCGGGAAGTAGCTGTTGTCGCCGAACCGGAGCGGCACGGCGTCGGGCGGCGAGCAGATGATCGCGTTGGAGCCGAGATCGTCATGCGCCGGCGAGATGGTGAAGGAGGGCGCGGGCAGGTGCGTCGCCACCACGAGGTCGATCTCCTGCGAGGTCGCAGCCGGGATGTCGGCCGGCAGAGTGATCATGCCGCCGCAGCCTTCGCGCACCAGCAGCCTCATGCCCGCGGTGACGCTGCCGGTGTGCCCTTCGCGCGCGCCATCGGTCACGACGCGCGCGCCCAGACGCTGCGCGAGCGCCGTCGCCTGGGGGTCGAGGGTGACGACCATGACGCCGGCGAGGCTTCGCGCGCCGATCACGGCCTCCAGCACCTCGCCCATCATCACCTCGATCAGGGCACGCCGTTGCGGCGGCGAGAGCAGGGGAGACAGCCGCTGCTTGGCGCTGTCCAGCTCCTTGATGGGCACGACCGCCCAGATGTCAGGCGCGAGGCTCATAGCGTGTCCGCGAAGTCGAGCACGCTCTTCGCCAGCGCCTCGCGCGTCGGCAGGTCGGTCATCAATGTCGGCGCGACCTTCACTGTGGCCTCGAGGCCGCGCGCTTCGTCGGCATCGGCCGGATCGACGACATAGCCGCTGAGCAGCGCGCCGTAGCGTTGCGCGACCGTCGCCGTGCTGACCGTGAGTCCCAGCTCCTGCATCATCTTCGCCGTTGGCCCCTTGATCGCCTTTCCACCGACGATGGGCGACACCGCCACCACCGGCGCGCCGCAGCTTGCGATCGCGTCACGCAGGCCCGGCACGGCGAGGATCGGCTCGATGCTGATGAAGGGATTCGACGGACAGACCACGACGGCGCGCACCTTGCCCTTCAAGGCGGCGATGATCTCGGGCTGAGGCCGTGCCTTGGCTGCGCCCTCGAAAACCAGCTCGCGCACCACCGGCCGGCATTGCTGTCGCACGAAATAGTCCTGGAAGTCGATCCAGCCTTGATCGGAGCGCACGCGCGTGCGCACGCGATCGTCGCTCATCGGCAGGACGCGCTGGACGACGCCCCATCGGCGGCAGACATCGGCGGTAATCCGGGACAGGCTCTCGCCCGCACGAAGGCGCCGCGTGCGTTCGACGTGCAACGCGAGGTCGCGGTCACCGAGCCGGAACCAATCCTCGCCGCCCAAGGTCGAGATCGTCTCCATGAACGACCAGGTCTCGTCGCGACGCCCCCAGCCGGCCACCGGATTGTCGAGGCCCGCCAGCACGTAGGTGAGCGTGTCGATGTCGGGCGAGATGCTGAGCCCCAGATGCTCGAAATCGTCACCGGTGTTGGCCACGATCAAAAGGTCCTTCGCCGGCAGCACACGGCTGAGGCCAAGCGCCAGCTTGGCGCCGCCGACCCCGCCGGACAGCGCCACCACCACGCCGTCTCTCATCGAAACAGGTCCTCGCTGGCCGGGCGTACGAGCTCGCGCGCCGGATTGGCCGGCGCTTTCCAGGCGAGGCCGCGCACCAGCACGATGGGCTGGCCTTCGTCGCCTTGGCCCATCACCAGCGACGCTGCTGATGCGATCTCGTCGGCAAAGCCCGAGATGCTGACCTGCAGCGTGCGGCCGAACAGGTCGGGATTGCCGCGCAGGTCGAGCAGCGCGGGCAGTCCGGCCGCACCGATGGCGATGCCCGCCGTGCCGCGCCGCCAGGCGCGGCCGAAGCTGTCGATGATGAGCGTGGCGAGCGGCACGCCGTAGCGCGCCGAAAGCTTTGTCCGCAGCTGCTCGGCCGTGCCGTCGGGATCGACCGGCAGCAGCAGCGCGCGCTCGACGCCGTCGGTCGGGCCGACATTGGATTGATCGATTCCGGCATTGGCCATCACGAAGCCAAGCCGATGCTCCATGATCAGCACGTTAGGCCTGGAGCGCACCACGCGCACCGATTCCGACAGGATCAATTCGACCAGGCGTGGATCCTTCTGCACTTCGTGGGCGAGCGCGATCGCCCGCGGCGAAGGCTTCACGGTCGCCAGCTCGACGCTGCGGCCTTCGGCCTTGGATACGATCTTCTGGGCGATCACCACGACGTCCTGTGAGCGCGGCTCGATCTTCGCGCGGGAAAACCCGTCGGCGATGAGGCTCTCCAGATCGTCGCCCGGCTTGATCATCGGCAGGCCGGGCACTGCCAGAAGCTCGACGGCAGCGGTTCGGCTCATCCGAAGCGCTTGCGCAGGCGCGGCAGCACCTGCTCGCCATAGAGCTTGAGGAACCGCGTCTGGTCCGGGCCTGGCGCATGGAACACCAGGTGGCGGAAGCCCAGCTCCACGTACTTGCCGATCTTCTCGACCTGCTCTTCGGGATCGCTCGAGACGATCCAGCGGCTGGCCGCGCGTTCGATCGGCAGCGCCTCGGCAAGGCGCTGCATCTCGACCGGATCCTCGACGGACACCTTCTCTTCAGGCGTCAAGGCAAGCGCTGCCCAATGCCGCGTGTCTTCCTTGGCGCGGTCGGCGTCGGTGTCGAACGAGACCTTGACCTCGATCATGTAGTCGTACGGCTGCTTGCGCTCGCCGCCGGCGGCCAATCCCTCCGCCACCTTGGGCATCAATGTCTCGGTGTAGAGATCCCACTTCTTGCCGCTGGTGCAGATGAAGCCATCGCCTGAGCGGCCGGCATAGCGCGCCACCAGCGCGCCGGCGGCCGCGACATAGATCGGCACCTCGGTCTCGGGCCGGTCGTAGATCGTGGCCTTCTCGGTGCGATAGTATTCGCCCTGGAAGCTGACGCGCTCCTCGCGCCACAGGGTGCGGATCAGGTTCACCGATTCGCGCAGCCGCGCGAAGCGCTCCTTGAACTCGGGCCAGGGTTGGCCGGTCGATGGCACCTCGTTCAGCGATTCACCGGTGCCGATACCCAGAATGACTCGGCCCGGGAACATCGAGCCCAGCGTGCCGAAGGCCTGGGCCACGATCGACGGGTGATAACGGAAGGTCGGGGTAAGCACGCTGGTGCCCATCACCAGCCGCGAGGTCTTGGCCCCGAGCGCGCCCAGCCAGGCGAGCGAGAAGGGCGCGTGGCCGTCGATATGCTTCCAGGGCTGGAAGTGGTCGCTGACGAAAACCGAGTCGAAGCCCTCGGCTTCCGCCTGGCAGGCGAAGTCGAGCAACTTGGCCGGCGCGAATTGTTCGGCTGATGCCTTGTATCCGAGCTTGAGCACGCTGGGGGTTTCCTTGATGGTGTCCGGCGGGAAGTCTTAATGGACCAGCATGCGCCTCACAACCCGCCGATGATCGCCCCCCAATGATCACCGTCGTCATGGGCGTTTCCGGCACCGGCAAGACCACCGTTGCCAAGCTGCTGGCGGCCAGGCTGGGCTGGCAGTTCCAGGAGGGCGACGAGCTGCATCCGCCCAAGAACGTCGAAAAGATGAAAAGCGGCATACCGCTCGGCGATGCCGATCGGCTCCCGTGGCTGGGCCGGATCGCCGAAAGGATCGATGCGTGGCGGGCGCAAGGCCAGCCTGGCGTGGTGACCTGCTCGGCCCTGAAGCGCAGCTACAGAGATATCCTCATTGGCGATAGGCCCGACGTTGCCCTGGTGTATCTGAAGGGCTCAGCCGAGCTCGTCCGCCAGCGACTGGCCGCGCGGCGCGGCCACTTCATGCCGTCCACCCTGCTCGACAGCCAGCTCGCGACGCTGGAGGAGCCGTCGCCGGACGAAAGCCCGATCGTCGTCGATATCAGTGCCCGGCCGGACGAGATCGTGGAAGAGATCGTACGCAAGCTCACCGACCATGATTAAGCGCGCACGGAGAAGGAAGGAGAGCACGCATTACAGTCCGATGACGTCGTGCCGTTCGGTAATTCGGTGTGGTCGTGGATGGCCATATGGCGATGGGCATCCGCGAAGGATGCACAGCAAGGAGCATGACCGAATGAGCGACTTGAGGACTTCGAGCTACGTCGATGACATCGACCTCAAACGGCAGCAACTGGTCGAGCATCCAGTATTTTCATCGATCCGCGATATCCCATCATTGCGTACGTTCATGGAAGCACATGTCTTCGCCGTGTGGGATTTCATGTCGCTGGTCAAGCGGCTGCAGCGTGAGCTGACCTGCGTCGATGTCCCCTGGCTGCCACCGCGCGATCGACATGGCGCGCAACTGATCAATCAGATCGTGCTTGGGGAGGAAACCGACGTCGGCCCCGATGGAGAACCCATGAGCCACCTGGAACTCTATCTCGGGGCGATGCGGGAGGTGGGCGCGAATACGGCGAGCTTCGAGCTTTTTCAGGCCGCCCTCGGCAACGGCGCGACGCTCGCCAGGGCGTTCGACTGCGCTGAAGTGGCGCCGTTTGTTCGCGAATTCACCGATCATACGCTGGACATCGCCTGCAGGGCATCCTTGCTCACGGTTATGGCCAGCTTCTTCTATGGTCGCGAGGACCTCATCCCGCGCATGTTCAGCGGCTTGCTGGAGAAGTGGCGCATTGCAGCGGACCAGGCGCCGCTTTTTACCTACTATCTGAAGCGCCACATCGAGGTCGACAGCGATCAGCACGGTCCGGCGGCAAAAGCCATTCTCGCTGCCGCGATAGCCGACGATCCGCGGCGTGGCCCGATCGTCATCGCCGCCGCGGCCCGTCGGAGCATCGACGCACGCATCAGATTGTGGGACGGCGTCCTGTCATCGCTCCACCATTGAACGGCAAGGCGGCGCGGGCGCTGCCATCCCACGCCATCATCCAGGCGAGGGAAGGGAGCGACGCCATCCCGTGTGCGTACGGCGCAGAGGAAAACGGCGCTGCGAAGGAGGAAAGGAGGCAAGATCAGCAGTGAGCATCGTTTGAACGGAAGTCGCGCAGTTTTCGGCGTGGCACCCGGGCTGTGAATTGCGGAATAGATAAGCGATGCAACCACGGCCCGGAGCGTCGCGATGATGGCTCTGCACTACCTTCGCACCGACCTGAACGGCGGTGCGATCCTCCAAACCACCCGACCGCACGCGGGCAAGCACGCGGGCAAACACGCGTTTGTCATTGCTCTTGGTTCCGTGTCGGCGCTTCTCGCGGCCTGGCATCGGGCGACCGAAACCCGACGCGCTCGCCATCGGCTCCTGCAGCTCGACGATCACCTTCTCGCGGACGTCGGCCTCAGCCGCGCTGACGTGCGCTTCGGCCAGCTCATTCCTCCGAGGTGGGGATGCTGACGATCCAAGAAGCGTTGTTGAGGGGCAGCGCAACCACGGTTCTCGACGGCAAGACAAATGATCGGGCCGGTAGTGCCTGCCGAATCCTTGTCGTCGACGACGATTCCACGCTGCGTGACACCATCGTCGGCTACCTTGACGAGCACAACGTGTCGGCCAGCGGCGTGTCCAGCCGGCACGGTCTGCGTCACCAGCTCATGATGAACGAGCCCAGCCTGATCATCTTGGGTGTCGAGGCACACGAGGGCTTTGGCGAGTTGCAGGCAATCAGGGCCTGCTCCGATGTGCCTGTCATCGTCCTGACCGAGCGAGGTGACGAGCTCGACCGGGTGCTCGGCCTCGAGCTTGGGGCCGACGACTGCATTGGCAAGCCGTTTGGCCTCCGCGAGCTGGTCGCCCGCGTCCGCGCGATACTGCGGCGCCAGGAGATCGGACGCCAGGAGATCGGACGCCAGGAGATCGGACGTACGACGCGAGTCCGCGATCCCGATCGCGGCGGATACCTGTTCAATGGATGGCGTCTCGAACGGCGCAGCCGACGGCTCCTCGATCCGGATGGAGCGGAGGTCCCGTTGAGCAAATGCGGGTTCGCCCTCTTGCTTGCGTTCGTGCAGGCGCCTCAGCGGGCCCTCAGCCGCGAGCAGCTGCTGCAGGCGACGCGACTCCACCACGACATCTTCGATCGCAGCGTCGACGTCCAGGTCCTGCGATTGCGGCGCAGGCTCGAGGGCAAGCCGGGTGGGCGCCAATTCATCCGAACCGAGCGAGGCATCGGCTACGTCTTTGCCCCGCCGGTCGAGCCGTTCTGATCGTCAACAACAGAGGAGGCATGATCATGAGCAACAAGGGCTTTTCACACATCGGGCTTTCGACCCTTGACCTCGACCGGACGCAGGCCTTCTACGAGGGCGTCCTGGGCTTCAAGCCTGTGGTCGCGGACACGCTGAAGATCAAGGAGGGCGGATATCTTCGGCATCTCTTCTTCGATGTCGGCCACGACCAGCTGCTTGCCTTCCTCGAAGCGCGCGAGGTCCCTGACATGCCGGCATCCTACGACACCGGCATCAACCGTGGTCTCGGTGTGCCTGCCGCCTTCTATCATTTCGCGTTCGAGGCCGGCACGGAGGCCGCTCTTGCCGACAAGCGAGACGCGCTGCGAGCCAAGGGCGTCGAGGTCACGGACATCGTCGATCACGGCTGGGCGAAGTCGATCTACTTCAAGGATCCCAACGGTCTGCAGCTCGAATACTGCTGCATGATGCGCGATCTCCACGAGGACGATGCGCGCATGCGGATGCGCGGCACCGTGGACCGTGCTGCCCTTGAGCTCGAGAACGCAACCAGCGCCGAGCTCTCCGCCGTCCAATCGGTCCGCGCGCGCAGCCAAGCCTGACACACTTGCCCACTCACAGCGGAGAGAGAAATGAGCAACAGGACGTCGAGCATCGTCGCCACGAGAGGGACCCTTCGTTTGAACGGCGATCGAGGACACGGCAGGCAGGAATCGGAGATCTTGCAGGCGACGGAGGCCAGGCGCCTGCTGGCCGGGATCCGCGAGCTGGCACCAATCATCAAGCGACGCGCGGCCGAGATCGAGACCGAGCGCCGCGTTCCCCAGGATCTGCTCGAGGCACTGAAATCGCTCGGTGTCTTTCGCATCTTCATTCCGTACAGCCGCGGCGGATTGGAGCTCGACCTGCCGAGGGGGCTCGAGATCATCGAGGCGCTCGCCACAATCGACGGTTCGGTCGGCTGGACCGCGATGATCGGCAGCGGCTCGCACCTCTTCGCGCCGTTGCTGCCGCACGAGACCTACGATCAGGTCTACCGTGCCGAAGCTGACGTGATGCTCGCCGGCTCGATCCAGCCGGTCGGGACGGCCGAGGAAACCGAGGGCGGCTGGCGCGTCAGCGGTCGATGGCCCTTCGCCAGCGGCTGCGTGCACGCCGACTGGATGGCTGGCTTCTGCGTCATGAGGAGAGGCGGCGAAACGTTGCCTGACCCCGTGAATCCGAAAGCGCCCTTGATTCGTGCTGCCTTCATGCCGGCGCGTGACTGGGAGATCGAGGATACCTGGCACGCCGCCGGCTTGAAGGGCACCGCCAGCCATCACATCGTGCTGCGTGACAAGCTCGTCCCGTCGACACACTTCCTGGAGCTCGCGCACGGCAGGCCCTGCGTGTCCGGGCCGCTGTACCAGAGCGTGGAGCCGTTGCTTCCGATTGTGCACGGCTCCTTCAGCGTCGGTGTGGCCCAAGGAGCGTTGGACGATATCGTCGAGATGGCCGCCACCGGCCGTCAGCAGTTCCGCGCGGCCGTGCCCATGCGAGAGTCGGAGATCTTCCAGGCCGAGCTCGGTCGCATCGCCGCCGACCTGAAGGCAGCCAAGGCGTTTCTCCAGGCTGAGGCGGCCAGGCTCTGGCGACGCGCCCTTATGGGAACGCTCAAGGACGAATCGCTGCTCGTCGAGGCCGCGCTGGCAGGCACGTGGATCGCCACGACCTGCGTGCATATCGCCGATGCCTGCTTCACGCTGGGCGGCGGCAGCGCGGTGTACGATTCTTCGCCCTTGCAGCGTCGGCTGCGCGACCTTCACGTCGCCGCCCAGCACGCCACCGTCCATCGCCGCAACTATACGCCAGCCGGCAAGCTTCTCCTGTCGCCGCCAGGACCTCACCTCGACCGAGGGAGGGAGCAATGAGCAACAGGACAGCGTTGCTTCGCCTGGATGGCGAGCACAGCGACGCCAGACAGGATCTCGAGATCCTGCGGGCCGGAATCGTTGAACTTGCGCCCGTGATCTCGAGGCGCGCCGCCGAGATTGAAGCGGAGCGCCGTGTTCCGAACGATCTGCTCGAGAGGCTGAGATCGATCGGCGTCTTTCGGCTCCTGGCGCCCCGCAGTCACGGCGGAATGGAGCTCGATCTGCCGACCGGTCTCGAGATCATACAAGCCCTTGGCAGGATCGACGGCTCGGTGGGCTGGATCGCCATGATCGGCAACGGCGTGCATCTGGTCGCGCCGTTGCTGCCGCACGAGACCTACCAGAAGGTCTACCGCGACGGTCCGGATGCAAGGATTGCCGTTTCGATCCAGCCGGCCGGAACGGCCGAGCAGACCGAAGCGGGCTGGCGCGTCAGCGGTCGCTGGCCCTTCGCCAGTGGGTGCGTGCATGCCGACTGGATGGCCGGCCTTTGCGTCATGAAGAAAGAGGGCAGGCCGCTGATGGACCCGGCCGATGAAAGAAGGCCGTTGATGCGGTGCGTCTTCATGCCGGCGCGCGATTGGGAGATCGAGGATACATGGCACGCCGCCGGGCTGGAGGGAACCGCCAGTCATCACATCGTCCTGCGCGACAAGCTCGCCCCGGAGGAACACTTCTCTGAACCGATCAACGGCAAGCCTTGCCTGCCCGGACCGTTGTACCAAACCGTGGCGGAGGTCCTTCCGCTTTTTCACGATGCCTTCAGCCTTGGCGTGGCCGAAGGGGCGGTCGACGACGTGGTCCAAATGGCCGCTACCGGCCGTCAGCAATTCCGCGCGGCCGTGCCCATGCGGGAGTCGGAAATCTTCCAGGCCGAGCTTGGCCGCGCTGTCGCCGATCTGCGGGCGGCGAAAGCATTTGGTCAGGCTCAGGTAGCCTACTACTGGCGGCGTGCGCTGGCCGGAACGATCCGGGATCAGGCGTTGGTTGTCGAAGCCGGTCAGGCGAGTGCTTGGATCGCGAAGACTTGCGCCGACATCGGCGGTGCCTGCTTCGTGCTGGGTGGCGGCAGCGCGGTCTACGACACGTCGCCCTTGCAGCGACGGCTGCGTGATCTTCACGTCGCGGCTCAGCACGCCGCGGTCCATCGGCGCAACTATATAGAAGCGGGCAAGCTGCTCCTTGCGCCGTCGCAGCCTTACGGGGAGCGATGACCGATCCGCGTGAAGAAGCGGTCGATCTCTGCGGCGGCCTCGTCGGGGATCTCGTAGTGGACGAAGTGGCCGGCTCCTTCGGCGATGCTCGCTTCCACGTCGTCGAAATAGTCGGCCACGACATCGATCCAGTCGGAGCGCAAGACCGGATCATGCCGGCCCCAGAGGACGCGGGCCGGCTGCTTGATCTTCGGCGGCTTGGGCGCCGTGCCGGCCATCACGGCAAGCCGCGGGCCATTCTGCGAGATGTACCAGTTGAAGCCGCCCTGCAGGTTGCCGGGCCGCAGGAAGTTGTCGACCCAGCGCTCGAGCACGCGATCGAAGGCGTCCTTGCGGTGCGACCAGTGCCGCAGGAAATAGCCGAAGTACGCCCGGCAGCTGTCGCGCGAGGCGCCGACCAGGGCCGGTGCGAACGGCATCTGGTGGAAGGTCTGGTACCAGATCTCGTTGATCTGCTGCAGCTCGCGCCAGCGCGCGCCGACACCATGCGTGGCGCAGTTGAAGAAGAACAGCCCGGTCACGCGGTCGGGGTGGTTGATCGCCAGCCGCTGCATGGCGAAGGCGCCGACATCATGGCCGACGAAGCCCGCCTGGGGCACGCCGATCGCCTGCATGACCGCGGCCAGATCGTCAGCCAGCACGTCGGGGCCCGCCTGGTCGCTGCGGCCCTGCGTGGGATTGCCGCTCTCGCCGAAGCCGCGGAAGTCCGGCGCAATCAGGCGGTAGCGATCGGCCAGGCGCTCGAACATCGGCTCCCAGGTCGCCCAGAACTCCGGCCAGCCATGCAGGAGCAGCAATGGCGGGCCTTTCCCGGCCTCGGCGATGTGGGTGGAGAAGCCGCGGGCTTCGACGGCGTAGTGCTTGATCTCGACCATGGGGCGAGCTTAGCAACCCGGCGGGCGTTTTCGGCACTCGAAAGTGGCCTTTCGCACGCGCTGTATTGGCGGGCGAGCGGCGTTAACATGTCGGCAGCGAATCGGGAGCGAGCCCATGATCGACTACGAGGTCATCGTGATCGGCGCCGGCGTGGCCGGCATCTACCAGATCAAGCGGCTGGTCGAGCTTGGCGTGAAAGCGACCGTCCTGGAGGCTGCACCTGACCTGGGTGGCACCTGGTACTGGAACCGCTATCCCGGCTGCCGCTTCGATTCGGAGAGCTACACCTACGGCTATTCGTTCTCGCGCGAGCTTCTGGACGAATGGCACTGGAAGGAGAAGTTCTCCAGCCAGCCCGAGAACCTGCGCTACCTGAATCACGTCACCCAGAAGTTCGACCTGCGCCGCCACATGCAGTTCAACTGCCGCGTCGACGCCGCCTGCTATGACGAGGCGGAGAACCTCTGGCGGCTCACCCTTTCGGACGGCCGCACGCTGACCGCCCGTTTCGTGATCCTGACGCTGGGGCTTCTCTCGATCCCGACCTTGCCGCGCCTGGAAGGCATGGACCGCTTCAAGGGCCAGTCGTTCCACACCTTCTATTGGCCGCATGAGGGCGTGGAGCTCGCCGGCAAGAAGGTGGCGGTGATCGGCACCGGCGCCACCGCCATCCAGGTGATCGCCGAGATCGCCGACAAGGTGGGCGATCTCACCGTGTTCCAGCGCCGGCCCAACTGGGCCGCGCCGCTCAACAACAGCCGCATCGCGGACGCCGAGATGGCCGACATCCGCAAGCGCTACGACGAGATCTTCGCCACCTGCGCCCGCACGCCGGGCGGCTTCGAGCACGAGCCCGACCGCCGCGGCTTCTGGGAGGTCTCGCGCGAGGAGCGGTTGAAGCTGTGGGATCGCCTGTATGACGAGCCGGGCTTCGGCATCTGGCTCCAGAACTTCCGCGAGATCTTCACCGACGAAGCGGCAAACGCCGAATTCTCGGAATATATCGCCGACCGCATCCGCCGGCGGGTGAAGGATCCGGCCGTGGCCGAGAAGCTGATCCCGCGCGATCACGGCTTCGGGGTGCAGCGCGTTCCGCTCGAGACCTATTATTACGAGGCCTACAACCGCGACAACGTCCATCTGGTCGACATCAGCGAGACGCCGATCGTCTCGGTGACCGAGACCGGCCTCAGGACATCCGAGCGCGACTACGACTTCGACATCATCGTCTATGCCACCGGCTTCGATGCCATCACCGGCGCCTACGATCACATCGACATCCGCGGCGTCGGTGGCGAGACGCTGCGCGACAAGTGGAACGACGGGCCGTCGACCTTCCTCGGCATGCTGATCCACGGCTTCCCCAATCTCCTGATGCCGTCGGGTCCGCAAAGCGGCTCGGCCTCGACCAACTATCCGCGCGGCATCGAGACCGGCGTCAACTGGTGCAGCGCTCTCCTGGGTTACATGAGGGACCACGGCTACGACCGCGCCGAGGCGACGCGCGCGGCGGAGGAGCGCTGGACCCGGCACGTCACCGAGATGTATTCGATGATGTTGATGCGCAAGGCGAAGTCGTGGTTCACCGGATACAATTCCAACGTGCCGGGCCACGAGCAGGGCCGCATCCGCTACTTCGTCTATAACGGCGGCGCGCCCAAGTATGTCGCCACCATCAGCAAGGTGGCCGACAGCGGCTACGAAGGGATCGTGTTCGGACCGCCTGTCCCGGATGGGCGCGGCCAACCCTTGCGCCCCGGATCAGATGAACCAGTCGCTCGCCGCGCTGCCTAGATTGCGGCCGCCGTCGAGGCGGAACACCAGGTCGAAGCCCGCCTGGTAGCCGAGCGGTGAGGCATCGGCGAACGAGGCGAGGTCCGCGTCGAACGCCGCGTCGGTCAGATTGGCCGAGATGATGGTCGCATCGATCCCGGTTCTGCTGGCGCTCGCCACGCTGATCGGCAACGTCCTTCCTAGCGAAGCACGGCAACGGCCGCTGCCGCGACCGCACCGAGGATGACGACGAGCCACGGCGGCACTTTCCAGGCGACGAGCAGCACGAGGGCGACAGCGGCGATCGCGAAGTCGGTGGGCGAATGGATCGCGCTGGTCCACACCGGATTGTAGAGCGCGGCCAGCAGCAGGCCGACGACGGCGGCATTCACGCCCTTGAGCACCGATCGCATGCGCGGATGCTGGCGAAACCAGCTCCAGAACGGCAGCGGACCGACCGCCAGAAAAAATGAAGGCAGAAAGATGCCGATCAGGCAGAACACGCCGCCCGCCCACCCGTTGGGCGGCGGCCCCATGACCGTGCCGAGGTAGGCGGCGAAAGTGAATAACGGGCCCGGCACCGCCTGCGCGGCGCCATAGCCAGCCAGGAAGGCATCGTTGCTGACCCAGCCCGGCTGCACCGTCGCCGCCTGAAGCAGCGGCAGGACGACATGGCCGCCACCGAACACCAGCGAGCCTGATCGGTAGAAGGCGTCGAAGACGGCCAGCAGATGGCTGCCGGTCGATGCTGCGGCGAGCGGCAGGCCAAGCAGCAGCGCGAAGAACAGGATGACCGAACCGATGGACCATAGCCGGCTGATGCGTATCGGAAGAGGGATCAGGGGAACGACCTCTCCAGGCAGGAACCGCCAGCCGACCAGGGCGCCCAGGACGATGGCGCCGACCTGGCCCACGGTTGACGGAACGGCCGGCGTCAGCACCGTTGCCGCCGCGGCGATGGTGAGTCGCTCGCGGTCAGGACACAGGTTCCTCGCCATGCTCCAGACGGCTTGGGCGACCACCGCCACGGCGACGATCTTCAGGCCGTGCAGCCACGCTGCGCCGGAAAGGTCACCCAGCGCCGTCACGCCGTAGCCGAAGGCGATCAAGGCCAGCGCCGAGGGCATCGTGAATCCCAGCCAGGCCGCCAGCGCCCCGGGCATGCCGGCCCGCAGGACGCCGATGATGATGCCGACCTTGCTGCTGGCCGGCCCGGGCAGGAACTGGCTGAGCGCCACCACGTCGGCGTAGTGCTCCTCGGGGAGCCACTGTCGGCGCTCGACGAACTCCGTGCGGAAGAATCCCAGATGGGCGACCGGCCCGCCGAAGCTCGTCAAGCCCAGCCGCAGGAAGACCAGGAACACCTTCCAAGGGGACTCCGGCGAAGTGACCTTCGGAGCACCGGAAACGTCGTTCATCAAGTCGCTCTTCCTTTCGCCGAACGGACCATCGATCGCCTGTATAATGCAATCCTTGGAAAGTCGATTCGTGCGGTAGCCGGAAGGAGGAGATGACGGGATCCGCCCGACGTCCGATCAAGCTGTTCCAGTTCCCGCGCCTGTCCTCACAACAACGCGCGGCGTCGATCCTGTATGCGCGCCCGCTTCTTTCCCCAGCTTGTGCCGGGAAGCGACGCGCGATTGAAGGCGGCGTAGACTCTACAAGAAGGCGAAGTCGGCCGCGACCAGCTGGCTGGCGCTGCCGAGCCCCGTCACCGTGATGTTGATGTCGGCCGCGCCGTTGCCGTCGAAGTCGACGAAGACATGGCCCGCTGACGCGCGTGCCTCGGTGTTGCCGGTGCCGGTGAACGCCCCGCTGCCGAGATAAGCGAAGGTGCCCGTCAGCACGCCGCTGAAGGCGAACACGTCGTGCTGGCCGGCACCGCCGCCGAATGCGGTCTGGCCGCTGAAATCGGCGACCGTGTCGTTGCCGTTGCCGCTGGAGCCGAAGCCGAACTGGTCGGCGCCTGTGCCGCCGGTCAGGTTGTCGTTGCCGCCGCCGCCCCACAGGCCGTCGTTGCCGGCGCCCGCGATCAGCACGTCGCTGCCCGCCCCGCCGTTGAGGAGATCGTTGCCGCCGCCGGCGGTGAAATTCGCCTTCTCCATGTTGTAGGCATCGACGGCGAAGTGCCCCGAGTTGGAGCGCACCTGGAAGCTCGGCGATGCACCCGCAAAGAGCTGCACGCCCATCGTCTCGGCGCTGGCGTCGACGATCAGCATGTCGGTGCCGGTGCCGCCGTCGACCACATCGATCGCGCTGGCGCCGGCGAGCCGGCGGCCGGCGTCGATCGTGTCGTTGCCGCCCCCGCCGACCAGCCGGTCGGCAAAATTGCCGCCGACCAGCGTGTCGGTGCCGCTGCCGGTCGTCAGGTCGACGCGCTCGAGGCTCAGCAGCGAGCTCAAGCCCGCCGCCGCGATCGATGTCGTGGTGCCAACGGTGAAGGTGATGGCCGACGCCACGGCGCCGAGATCGGCCGTCCAGAAGTCGACGCCGGCTCCGCCGTCGACAGTGCCTCCGTGGTTGCCGGTGTTGATCGTGTCGTTGGCCGATCCGCCGGTGAACTGCACCAGCTCCATGTTGTAGGCATCGACATAGAAGTTGCCGGAGCTCGAGCGCGCGGCAAAGGTGGGCGACGCGCCCGAGAACAGCTGCACGCGCTGGGTCTCGGCCGAGGCATCGACAATCAGCGTGTCGCTGCCGGCGCCGCCGTCGACGACGTCGATGGGAAAGCCGCCGGCCAGGCGCGTCAGGGCATTGAGCGTGTCGTTGCCGGCGCCGCCCACGAGGCGGTCGGCCAGCAGCCCGCCGACCAGCGTGTCGTTGCCGCTGCCGGTCGTGAGGTCGATCCGCTCGAGATTGAGGATCGACGTCAGGCCGGCCGCCGCGATCGCGGTGGTGGTGCCCAGCGTGAAGGTGACGTTCGTGGCCAGCGCGCCGAGGTCGGCCGACCAGAAATCGACGCCCGCGCCGCCATTGACGGTGCCGCCGTGATTGCCGGTGTTGATCGTGTCGTTGGCCGATCCGCCGGTGAACTTGATTTTCTCCATGTTGTAGGCGTCGACTGCGAAGTTGCCGGAGCTCGAGCGCGCCTGGAAGGTCGGCGAGGCACCGACATAGAGCTGCACGACCTGGGTCTCGGCGCTGGCATCGACGATCAGCGTGTCGATGCCGCCGCCACCGTCGACCACATCGATGCCGCCGCCGCCGGCAAGCCGGCTCAGGGCGTTGATGGTGTCGTTGCCGAGGCCGGTGAAGATATCGTCGGCCAGCGTGCCGCCCGTGATCGTGTCGTTGCCGTTGCCGGTGGTGAGGTTGATCGCCTCGAGATTCTTGAGCTGCAGGCCGGCCGCCACGATCGAGGTCGTCGTGCCCAGCGTGAACAGGATGTTCGACGTCACCACGCTCAGGTTGCCCACCCAGGTATCGCTGCCGGCACCGCCGTCGATGATGCCGCCATGATTGGCACTATCGATCAGGTCGTCGCCCGAGCCTGCCGTGAACTCCAGCTTCTCGAAGTTGTAGGCGTCGACGTGGAAGTTGCCGGAGCTCGAACGGACCTGGAAGGTCGGCGAGGCGCCCGAGAAGAGCTGCACGCTGTCGGTCTCGGCCGAGGCGTCGACCACCAGCGTGTCGGTGCCGTCGCCGGCATCGCCCGAATCGGCGGTGTCGCTGAGCGCGATGACGGTCCTGAAGTTGATCCTGTCGTTGCCGGCGCCGGTCGCGATATGGTCGGCGAACGCGCCGCCCGTGATCGTGTCGTTGCCGGCGCCGGTCGAAAGGTCGATCTGCTCGACATTGGCGATCGACGTCAGGCCGGCGGCGGCGATCGAGGCCGTCGTTCCCAGCGTGAAGGCGATGTTCGTCGCCACGGCGCCGAGATCGGCTCGCCAGAAGTCGATGCCGGCGCCGCCGTTGACGGTGCCGCCGTGGTTGGCGGTGTCGATCGTGTCGTTGGCCGAGCCGCCGGTGAACTGCACCCGCTCCATGTTGTAGGCATCGACGTAGAAATTGCCGGAGCTCGAGCGCACCGCGAAGGTCGGCGAGGCGCCCGTGGAGAGCTGGACGCTGTCGGTCTCGGCCGCCGCGTTGACGATCAGCGTGTCGTTGCCCGTGCCGCCGTCGACCACATCGCCGGGCCCGTCGGCGATGACGGTCTTTGCGTTGATCGTGTCGTCGCCGCCGCCGGCGGCGAGACTATCGGCCAGCGCGCCACCGGTGATCGTGTCGTTGCCGGCACCGGTCGTGAGGTCGATCTGCTCGAGATTGAGGATCGACGTCAGGTCGGCGGCGGCGATCGAGGTCGTGGATCCCAGCGTGAAGGTGATGTTCGATGCCACCGCGCTGAGGTCGGCGCTCCAGAAATCGACGCCGGCGCCGCCGTTGACGGAGCCGCCGTGGTTGCCGGTGGTGATCGAATCGTTGCCGGCGCCGCCGGTGAACTGCACGCGCTCCATGTTGTAGGCGTCGACGTAGTAGTTGCCCGAGTTCGAGCGCACCGCGAAGGTCGGTGAGGCGCCGACGAAGAGCTGGACGCCGTCGGTCTCGGTCGACGCGTTCACGATCAGCGTGTCGATGCCGGCGAGCCCGTCGACGGTGTCGATGCCCGGCGCGATCCGCTTCAGCGCATTGATGGTGTCGTCGCCCGTCGTGCCGGCGAGACTGTCGTTGCCATTGGTTCCCACGATATTGGCCATGGCGAGCCTCCCTGTTCTGGTTTCTTCCAGGGCGCGCCCGCTGCCGTCCGGTGCCCCTCCGGCCGGCTGTCGTCTGGTCCGTCGTCGTCTGGTCCGGCGTCGTCTGGTCGCTTGTCGACATCAGGACGCCGCTTGCGGACGCGTCCTATTCTTCCCACACATCGCTATTATAGCGCGATCCACGCCCCTCGCGCCACGGAGAGAATCGCCATGCCTGACGAACCGAGCTCAGGGCCGGACAGCACGGCGGTGCGGGTCGCCTTGTGGCGAGCCCTGCATGTCGAGGTCGATCCGCCGCCACACGTCCTCGAGGACGAGATCGGCCTGAAGCTGGTGGCGCCGGACGGCGACTGGCGCCGCCGCCCCGACATGGAGTCCACGTTCACGCGCCTCTTCCGGGCGGGCATCGTGGCGCGGGCCCGCTTCATCGAGGATCTGGTGACGGAACAGGTCGGGCGGGGTGTCGGCCAGTACGTCATCCTCGGCGCCGGACTCGACACCTTCGCGCAACGCAAGCCCGAGGTCGCTTCCCGCCTGCGGATATTCGAGGTCGACCGGCCTGGTCCCCAGGCCTGGAAGCGTCGGCGCGTGGCCGAGCTCGGCTACGGCATCCCCGATGGGTTGCGCTTCGTGCCGGTCGATTTCGAGGCGGGGGACGCCTGGTGGGAGCGGCTGGCGGCCGCCGGCTTCGAGGCCGACAAGCCCGCGATCGTCGCCTCGACAGGCGTGAGCCTGTATCTCACCAAGGAGGCGAACGAGGCCACCTTGCGCCAGGTCGCGGCACTCGGCCCCGGAACAACGTTCGCCATGACGTTCATCCTGCCGCTCGAGTTCGCCGACCCCGAGGAGCGGGCCGGCCATGAAGCCTCGCAGAAAGGCGCCCGCGCGAGCGGGACGCCGTTCGTCAGCTTCTTCACCCCGACCGAGATCCTGGCAATGGCCCGCGACACCGGTTTTCGGCAGGTGCACTACGTCTCGGGACACGATCTCGCCCAGCGCTACTTCGCCGGCCGGGCCGACGGCCTTCGCCCGGGCACCTCGGAGGGGTTCCTGGTGGCGACGACGTAGTCGAGCAGAGCATCATGGTGACGGTGAACCCGGGCGCTCGATTGCCGCGGTTGGGCCGGCAACAAAGTCCGCGGCCCGGCGTTGACCCGTCCGATGCCCTTGCCTGTTGAAGACTACGCGTTGATCGGCGATTGCGAGGCGGCGGCGCTGGTGGGCCGCGACGGTTCAGTGGACTGGCTGTGCTGGCCGCGCTTCGATTCGGACGCCTGCTTTGCGGCGCTGCTCGGCGCACCCGAGCACGGACGCTGGCGGCTGGCACCGTTCGCGAACATCCGGCGCGTCACGCGGCAATATCAAGGCGATACGCTCGTCCTCGAGTCGCGCTTCGAGACCGACCGCGGCTCGGTCCGCGTCATCGATTTCATGCCGCCGCGCAGTGGCCACTCCAACCTGATGCGAATGGTCGTGGGCGAAAGCGGCACGGTCGCCATGCGCATGGAGCTTGCTGTCCGTTTCGGCTACGGCGCGCGCGTGCCCTGGATCCACCGGCAGGAAGACGGCACCTTGCGCATCATCGCCGGCGCCGACCAGGTCGTGCTGCGCACCACCGCGCCTGTCACCGTGAAGGACAATTCCATCGACAGCGACTTTGCCGTGGAGCCGGGTGAGACGGTTGCCTTCACCTTGACCTATGCGCCGTCCCACGTCGCGCCGCCCGATCCGGTCGACGCGCGCACCGCCTTCGCCGCCACCAAGCGCTTCTGGACGGAGTGGGCGGGCAGGGCGCGCGTCAGTGCCGGCGAGCGGCACGGGGCCATCATGCGCTCGCTGATCACGCTGAAGGCGCTCACCTATGCGCCGACCGGCGGCATCGTTGCTGCGCCGACCACCAGCCTGCCCGAGACCTTGGGCGGCATCCGCAACTGGGACTATCGCTTCTGCTGGCTTCGCGATGCGACGCTGTCGCTGCTCGCGCTGATGAACGCCGGCTACTACGAGGAAGCGGCGGCGTGGCGCGAGTGGTTGCTGCGCGCCGTGGCCGGCGTGCCGCCCCAGGCGCAGATCATGTACAGCATCACCGGCGAGAACCGCCTCACCGAATGGGAGGT
>Ga0081455_10000910_pt1 | contig 37911 bp, 33 predicted proteins | sample TabmetS3T2R1_FD_70207 | JGI IMG/M metagenome (GOLD analysis project Ga0081455, IMG submission 70207) | Tabebuia heterophylla rhizosphere microbial communities from the University of Puerto Rico - S3T2R1 | ecosystem: Host-associated > Plants > Roots > Rhizosphere ... | reverse complement strand
CGGCGGCTCCCGACGCCCGCTTCGTGGCCGGTGACATCACCGACCAACCCCTGGCCGACAAGGGCGTCGATCACGTGGTGTGCAGTCTGGTCCTGGCCCACCTGCCCCATCAGCGGCCGTTCTTCGCCGAGGCGGCACGCGTCATGCGTCCCGGTGGGCACCTGCTGATCGTCGACACTCGCGGCCACTTCATCGGCTCGACGCTCTATCCGTTGATCCAGCAGACGGTCGACGGCCGGGTCGGATACGTCCCCGGTTACAGCCATGGCGTCGGCGACTACCTTCGGGCCGCGCTGACGTACGGCTTCGTCGTCCGCGTCTGTGACGAGGCCTACCGCATGGGACCTGGAGCTGCGACCCGACGTCTAGCGATTCGGACGCCACCAGCGGGCGTCCGCGAGCGCAGCGGTCAGGACGACGACGGCGCGCATGGTGGCGTTCTCCGCGAGCGGCGCCAACCTGTGATGGGCGCATCGTAGGGACCGGGCCGGCGTCCCGGCTGTGGACGTCAGGGTCCACAACCGGGCGGCCGGCCCAGCGGTTGTTGCTACTGGGCGCGTACGACCGTCAGCGTCACGCTGCCGTTCGCGTACGACACCTGGAACTTGCTCCCATCGGCCGTCAGGACATCTCCTTCGGCAAGGCCGCGGAAGGTGCCCTCGATCGCCTGACTGCTCGCGATCGTGAACGACGTCCCCTGGGTCAGATCGCCTTGCACGTCCACCGACAGGCGGCCGTCCAGCGCCAGCTCGCCCGCGGCCACGACGCTGGTGTTGCCGCTGCCGGAGACGGTGACGTCGAGACGCCCATTCTTGTCGAAGCTGACATCGCCATCGACGTTCAGGACGCCGCCCGCAGTGACGGGCACCTCCGTGATCTGGTCGGCCTCGTCAGCCGTGAGACCCGGCTGCAGCACGCCGCCGGTGACGTCGACGCTGGCACCCACGGTGCCGTTGCCGCCGAGCGTCCCGCCCTGCACGTGGACCGGGGCCGCGTGCGAGCCGACGACGGAGAGCTTGCCGCTGCGGACGGTGCTCGTGCCGTGCCAGGTGTTGTCGCCGGCGAGGAACAGGGTGCCACCGCCGCGCTTGGTCAGGCTGCCCTCGTAGACCCGGTCGTTGCGAGCCTGCTCGCGACGAGTCCCGGTCGCGAAGTCCGACCGGTCCTGCTCACTGGCGTTCGGCGGGAGGCCGTTGGTCCACCCGCGCTGGATCTTGGTCTGCTCCCAGGCGGCCGCTTCGGTGGCGTCCTCCTGCTGGCGCGCTTGGATCGCGACGTCAGAGATGTCGTTGGCCCAGACGTCGCTGAATCCCTTGGTGTTGATGTCGGTCGGGCCCAGCAGCTGGCCGGGTCCAAGCATCGCTTCACGCAGACTGACCGTGCCCCAGCCGTTGCGGCTGTCGGGAACCTGCACGATCTGACCCGCGGTCGGGTTCGGAATCGCGTTGCCCTGGGCATCGCTGGTCGTGGCGTTCTGCCGACCGGTGGTGAACATCGTGTAGAGCGCCTGCTCGTTGTTCATGTACGGGAAGCGCTGCATGATCAACGCGAGCGCGGCAGCCGAGTGCGGCTGAGCCATCGATGTTCCCGAGGCGCTCCGGTATCGGGCCTCCGGCACGCCGTTGACGACCTCGACCCAGGTGCTGTTGATCGCCCGACTCGGTGCCGTGACACAGGACCACCTCGCGACACCACAGCGGTTGAACTCTTGCGTACCCGGGACCAGGACCGACCCGTCCGGGTTGAACGTACGCCCGATGTTCGGGTTGAGCCCCGACGTCGTGTACCACTGACCCTCCAGGTCGGGCACGAAGTACGGCGCGGCGCCGCGCGCGGTCGGGTTCGAGACGCCCCCGTTGCCCGAGCTGAAGCCGATGATCGTGCCGGTATGCGCGACGTCGATTGCTCCGTTCAGCCAGTGCACCGTGTTGCCGTTCGCGTCGGCGACGCCGTCCGGGGTCGAGATGTAGCGCCACGCCGCGTTCAGACCGAAGCTTGCCGGGGCGCCGGGCGGCGGCTCGAGCGTGTTGTAGCTCTCCGTGGGTGGCGCGCTGCCCCAGCTGGTGGTGATGAGCCGGACCGGCTCGCCGTTCGCCGTCTCCGCCTGGTTCACCGCGCGATAGACGTTGCCGAGGTAGCCGTTGTCCGGCGTTTGGGCCTCAGTCGCGTTGTCCGGCAGGAGTCCATAGAAGACGCCGTCGGTCTTGTGGGTGTTGCCGCCATAGAGGTTGGCGTTGAACGCGACGCCGTGCATGTTGGCTGCGGGCCCGTCCGGCTGGGTCTGGCCGACGCCGTCGCGGCTCGCGGCGATGGTCCCGCTGACGTGCGTACCGTGGCTGTCGTTGAACGCCTGGTTGTAGGTCCCGGACGTCGGCCCCGTCTCGCCGCCTTGGGCTACCACGGAGTGGTATCGATCACCGATCGCGTAGCTGGTGTCGAGACTGCCGTGCTCGCGCATGTGATCGGCGAAGAACCCCGAGTCGACCATGCCGATGTTCATCCCTTGGCCGGCGTACCCGGCGGCATACGCGTACTCGGCTCCGATCGACACCAGGCCGTTGTCGCGCAGGAACTCCGCGTTACGCCAGCTGGCCGGATCGCCGAGTTGGCCCGGATCCCCCTCGTACGTCTCGATCGGCGGCGGTGGCTCGGACAGCCCCGCCGTCGCGGTTGTCGATGGCATCGCAGCGACCAGTCCCGCCGTGAGGGAGGTGCATGCGAGCGCAGCGAGTTTTCGTGTCATCGGTTCCTCACTTCTCCTGAGTCGACTCCTCGGCCCCTCGAGGAGAACGGACGCGGGCAGTCCAAATGGAGGCATGGACCGCGACGACAATCTCCGAAGCTAACTTCGGCGTCACTGCCAGGCATCCGACATCTGCCGGAAGATCCGGCGGTTCGCTCCATCCGATGTCGGTCGCCAATCCGTACCGAATCCGGTAAAAGGACCCGCCCGGCGAGGGCTCGCAGCTGTCCGGAGTACGCGGGTTGTACGAACTCTGTTCACTCTCCGGACGGATCGGTGTTACGCATTCGAGCCCGAGGGCTTGGAGGCTCGGCCTGGGACTGGGGCCGTCTCGCAGTCACCTCGAGCCGCCGGCCCGCGCCTGGAGTGGGCCGGGCGTAGCGGGGGAGTGAACCGCCCCGGAAGCCTGGAAGCCCGGGGCGGTTCGCCTCCCGGTCGATCGGTGGTGGTGATCACAGATCGAGTACGACGGCGTCGCGAGGCTGCGAGCAGCAGATCAACGCGTCGCCGGCAGCGGGCTGCTCGACGGGTTCGGGTGCGTAGTCGACCGACCCGGACAGCAGTCCGGTCTCGCAGGTACGGCACACACCGGTCCGGCAGGACCATCGGGTCGGTACGTCGCAGGCCTCGGCCAACTCCAGCAGGCTGGCGTAGTCGGGGTGCCACGGCACCGTCAGGCCACTGCGTGCGAAGGCCACTGCGGGCCCATCACCAGCCGTGCCGGCCGGGGGATGCGGTTTCCGAGCCGGTGTCCGGGCTATGCCCGGAGTCTGCGATGGCGGCGCCCCGAAGATCTCGGTGTGAATGTGGGCCGGGTCGAGACCGTGGGCGACCAGCGCCGCGGACAGGTCGGCCAGGAATTCGGCCGGGCCACACAGGTAGGCGTCGGCCGACCGCGGCAGGTCGAGCGAAGCGAACACCCCGGCCGAAAGCCGGCCGGCCGCGTCGTAGTCGCGCCCGCTCTGGTCGGTCGGAGCCGGGCTGCTGTACTGCACGTGCCGATGGGCGTTTGGCAACTCGTCGAGGAGCGCGGCGGCCTCGGCTGCGAAGGGATGCTCGCCACCGTGTCGCGCGCCGTACAGCCACCACACTTGTCGTTCGGATCGCTGTTCAGCCAGCGCATGCAGCATGGCCATCATCGGCGTTGCCCCGACTCCGGCGCTGATCAGGATCACCGGTACCGAGCCGTCGTCAAGCGTGAACGTACCCCGGGGCGCGGCCACCTCGATGACGTCTCCGGCCCGCACCCTGGCATGCAGATAGCGACTGGCGACGCCATGCGGGTCGCGCTTGACGCTGAATCGGTACGCCGGGTCGCCAGGCGGTCCGGACAGTGAGTAGCTACGCAGAAGCGCTTGACCATCCGGATCGGGACGCAGCCGCAGGGTGACGAACTGCCCGGGCAGTGCGGCCGGGAGCTCCGCGCCTTCGGGCTCGGCGAGCGTCAACGACGCGACCGTGCGGCTTTCCGGCTTGGTCTCGGTCACCACCAGCGGCCGGAATCCTGGCCAGGCCGGCGGCGGGCTCGCCGTGGCCAGTCCGGCGTTGCCGGATCCGGCCGCCGGCTGGTCGGCCTGGTCGAGCAGGGCCTGGAACGATCCGTGCCAGCCGGGACTCAGCGCCGGGATGCGCAATGCCCGGACCAACTGTCGGCGTGGATGACCCGGCAGGTAGAGCAGCGCATCGATCTCGGCCACCGTCATGCCCTCCGGCCCGGCAGCGACGTGGATGATCTCGTCGCCGGCACCGACGTCACCTTCGTCGATGACGCGCAGGTAGAACCCGGGCCGGTGGTGAGAGACCAGCAACGCCGGGATCCGTGGGTCGTCCATGCGGATGCCGACCCGGAAGCAGGTCACCCGAGGCTGCGTCACCTCGAACACCGCACCGCCGATGCGGTACCGATCGCCGATACACACCTCGTCGTCAGGCAAGCCCTCCACCGTGAAGTTCTCACCGAACTGCCCGGCCACGAAGTCATTCCGGCCCAGCTGCTTGGTCCAGTACCGGTACGAGTCGAGCTGATAGACCAACACCGCTCGCTGCTCGCCCCCGTGCCCGGCGAGGTCACCCTGCCCGTCGCCATCGATGTTCAGCCGTCGTACCTGCCGCCGACCGTTGACCGGCTGCTTCCAGATGCCGGTGCGGATCCTACGGCCGCGCCACGAGACGTCGCGGGGGAGGCCCACGTTCACGGCGGCGACCGAGCCCATGCGCTGGCCGACCGTCATCTGGCACTCAACTCCCTGGGTTCCACCGTCAGCACAGTTCGATGGGCCTGGTGCCGATGGTCGTGCACCCTGGTCCCGACCGTACGACCCCGCCGAGGGCCGATCTAGCCGCTGCCCCAGGGGTCGTCGATCAGGATCCGCCAGCTGCCGTCCGGAGCGCGTCTGAGCACGTCGGCACTGTGCCCCCGCATCTCGATCGGACTCCCGTCGGGCTGCTTGCCCTCGAGCTGCCAACGGTTCTGAACCAGCGCGACGTCGCCGGCGGCCAAGACCTTGGTGATCTCGCCTCGTAACCGCGGCTGAAGCGCCGCGAACTGTTCGAGAGCGCTGCGGATCTCCTGCTGACCCCTGACCTCCTCGCCGGGTTGAGGCGCGAAGGTGGCCTCCGATTCGTAGAGAGTCATCGCGGCGTCGACTTCGCGGCTGTTGAGCGCCGTCGTCAACAGCTCGATGACCTGCTGGGGATTGTCGGCTCGCACAGCTACCTCCTGGTCGTGTTGCGTCCAGCGACGAGAACTAGTCTGATATCGTACTAGTTACCATGGCGACAGAAAAGCGGGCGGTCGCGGCAGCACGCGAGAACGTCGGTTTCTTGCTCGCGAAGGCCAGTCAGCGTTGGAACGAGCTGCTCTACGAGGGGTTCGTCGCTGCGGGCTATCCAGAGGTCCGTCCTTCGTACGGGTCGATCCTGGTCCCACTGTTCGAGGAGGACGGCCTTCGTATCGGTGAGGTCGCTAGCCGGGCCCGCTTGAGCAAGCAGACGATGACGACGATGGTGCGGCTGCTCGAGCGGGACGGTCTCGTTGAGCGTCGACCGGACCCGAGCGACGGTCGCGCCTCGCTCGTCTTCCTCACCCCACATGCGCGCGACTTCCGGCCGACCGTGGAGGCAACCCTCGCCGAGCTCGACCGGCTCGTCGTCAGCGCATTGACCCAGCGCGGTCGTGACGGGGTGCAGAGGGCGTTGCGCGGGCTCGTCGACCTGTGACCCGCCGGGGTGCAGAGGGCGTTGCGCGGGCTCGTCGACCTGTGACCCGCCGGGGTGCCGGAGCGGCCGTCGAGTGGGTGTCCGGATCGGGACCCCTGACACTGGCCGCAGCCTTCGGCGATCGGGAGCATGACAGGCAGGCGGGGCCATCCCAACCGCAGCCCGAAGACCGCTGGACAGCCACATCCGGCATCGGTGCGAAAGGAGCGGGCGATGACCGAGCTGCAAGACGAACTGGCGGCTGCCGAATCCCTTCCGGACTTCCTCAACACCCATGAGGTCGGCACGCTCTCTATCGACGACCGACGGCTGATCGTCGAGCAGGCGCTGCTGCTCTTGGAGCAGAACTACGCACTGCTGTCCTTCAAGGCCGCGCGGTACGGCATCAACCCGGTGCAGCGGCTCCGCCTGATGCGGACGCGGCTCGGCCGTCCGGAGGAGCCGCGACCGGAGTGGCGGTTCCATGCCGAGTTGGTCGACATCTTCAACTCACTGCGGGATCTGCACACGCGCTACAAGCTGCCGCAGCCGTTCAATACCGCGGTCGCCAGGCTGCCGTTCCTGCTCAAGGAGTTCACCGAGGACGATCGGCGGCGATATCTGGTGGGACGGGTCCTCGCCGGCCAGCCAGAGCTCGACGACAACTTCCGCTTCGGCGTCGAGGTGACGCACTGGAACGGCGTGCCGATCGCTCGCGCCGTGGAGCGCTTCGGCGAACGGTTCCCGGGCGCCAACCCCGACGCGCGGCACTCCCGCGCCGTGCAGTGGTTCACCGTACGTTCGATGGCCTTCGGGCCGCCGCCGGACGAAGACTGGATCACCATCAGGTACGTCGACGACACCGACACCACCCGCGAGATCTCTTTCGTCTGGGACGTGCAGTCGTTCGTTCCCGCTGTGGCCGAAGGCGCGGAGCCGGACGCGGTCACCGAGCCGCTCGGGGTCGACATCGAGGGAGCCCAACTGGCCCGGCTACGCACCCTGCTGTTCGCACCGGAGTTCCTCGCCGCGGAGCGGTCCGGTGAGCCGGTCGCCACCGGCTCGGACGGCGTGGACGTCGAGGCGGCGTTCTCGACCGTGTTCGAGGCCCGCCAGGTGTCGGCGGGCGGTCGGGAGTTCGGCCACCTGCGCTTGCGTACCTTCCTCCTCCCGCCGGCGACCGACATCCCCGGATTCGTCCGAGAGTTCATCCGGCTGCTCGGTGAGCTGCCGGCGGACGGGCTCGTCGTGGACATCCGCGGCAACGGCGGCGGGGCGATCTTCGCCTCCGAGCTGTGCCTGCAGGCGCTCATCGCCCGCCCGTTCGAGCCAGAGCCTGCGCAGTTCGCGGTGACCCCGCTCAATCTGCGGATCTGCCGGGCGAGGGACAACATGAAGCCCTGGCGGCTCTCGATGGAGCAGGGGCTGGACTCGGGCGCGGCGTACTCGGCGGCGGTCCCGTTCACGCAGCCCGAGTGGCTTGCCCAGGTGCCGCAGTCGTACTTCGGGCCGGTGGTCCTGATCACCGACGCCCGCTGTTACTCGGCGGCCGACATCTTCGCGGCCGGGTTCCAGGACAACCGCGTCGGCCAGGTGCTCGGTGTCGATCGCAACACCGGCGCGGGTGGCGGCAATGTTTGGGAGCTGAAGAGGGACATGCTCGGCTTGCTTCCCGCCGACGGGTCACCGTTCAAACCGCTGCCCAATGGCGCCGAGCTGAGCATCGTGATCCGGCGCCTGCTTCGGGTCGGCGAGGCGGCCGGTGCGCCGCTCGAGGACTACGGCGTCGTCCCCAACGAGCATCATGACCTGACACGTAACGACATCCTGAACGACGAGGCCGACCTGATGGCCAAGGCCGCTGAGTTGCTCGCCAAAGGCGCGGCGCGTCGATTCGACGTCGAGCTCTCCGAGGCCGGGGGAGAGCTGACCGCGACCTTCCAGGTGCTCGGAATCGACCGGGCCGATGTCTCGGCGGACGGCCGGCCGCGGCTCACTGTCGACCTCGGCGGCAACCCGGGGCCGGTTCCGGTGCCCCGTGCCGAGACGGCAGACCTGGTGCGGGTCGTCGGCTTCGACGGGCCCGACCTGGTCGCGGTTCGCACCTTCGACCGCAAGAACGGATCCTTGCAGCTGCGGAGGACGTTCGAGCTGTAGTCCGACGGGCGACAGGAAGAAGCCGCCCCGGACGCCTGACGGCATCCGGGGCGGGTCTCCTCCCTCTCGTCGATTCAGACTCCGCTAGTCCGCGAAGGCCTGGAACTCCGCTGCGCGTACGACGCCGGCCTGCGGACTGGCTGTCGCGCAATCGGTGGCCGCTCGCGGATCGGCATCCTGCTCACCGGCGAAGTCCGGTCCACCAGTGCATTGGCTGGTGACGACTTCGAGGCGAAGGTGCGTCGCGTTGACATCGGGGATGTCGAACGACTGCAGGATCAGGTCCGGTGCCCGCGTCCGCGGTGCGACCGAGGGGAATGCGTCGGCCGGGCTGGTGAACACTGCCGAGAAGTCAGCCTGGTCGGTGCAGTCCACGCTTCCGGTCGCGTTGCAGGCGAGGACTCGGAACTGGCGGAGCGCAGAGAAGCGGTTCTGCGTGCCCGCGTCGGGGTCGCCGGTGAGCGGCGGCCGGAGCATCGCGCTGACCTGCACGCGAACGACCCGATGCCGGTCGCCGGCCAGATCGACGGTCACGCCCTTGTCGGCGACGGGTCCCTGGAGGGACGCCCAGTTCGTCGATTCGGTGTCGTCGATGAGCCGGGCGATGTTGACCCCGTCCCCCGTGGCGGCCGCGCCGGCGGCGCCGGATGCCAGATTGGTCGGCATCGGCACCGTCAGGTCGACCTGTTGTCCAGCGGACACGGTCATCGGACCGACCCGTTCCAGTCCGCGCCCGGGCGCCCGGGCGACGAACTCATAGGTGCCCGGGACCAGGCTCACCGAGGCCGTCAGCGCTGTCCCAGCATCGGTGTCGGCGACTGGCACGGCACGAGCCTGGTACTTGCCGACGAACAGCTGCGCGCCGGTTACCGGATCGCCGTCCTCGTCCTCTGGCGCGAACGTGGCGGTGGCTTCGGTCGCGAACGGCGAGGCGAAGCTCGGTGTGGGGTTCGCGTCGCCGGCGCCGTTGCTGACCGCGTTCTCACCGAGGCCGCGCTTGGCGAAGGCGTTCCACATGAGGTCGAGATCGACGCCGTCGAAGCGGATGAAGTCCGCCGCGAGCAGCGCATCGCGGGCGTCGACCATGCTCACCTGAGTCTGTCCCATCAGCAGGAAGGAGTCGAACACGGCCTGAACCCAGCGGCGGTTGCCCGGACACTGAGTCACCGGCGTCTGGCCGTTGGCGCACGACTTCTGCAGGGCCGGAGTGCCGGCGCCGTACTTGTTGATCATCGCCTGCCGGATGTCGAAGTTCGTCGCGCTCCAGAGCTCTCCGGAGGCGTGAACCTGGAGGCCGACGAAGTCGTAGTCGACGCTGCTGTAGTTGAGCGGGCTCTGGCTCATGTTGTAGTTGCGAATGCCCGCGATCGGATCCTGCGTCACGTACTGACCGATCGTGAACGCCTGAATGCCGGGTGGGGCGTATCCGTGCTCGACGCCGTACTCCATCGCCAGGAGGTCCGACCAGCTCTCGCTCATGCCCTGGGGCGAGTTGAGCCCCGCCCTCGGCCCGGCGATCATCCGGTTGGTGATGGCGTGGGTGTACTCGTGGCCGATGACCGACATGTCATAGTCGCCGTCGACGCATGGCGCGTAGAACGATCCCGCGATCGGCTGCCACAGATACATGTTGGTGATCGGCCGCTGCCCGTCGTCCGGCGTGATCTGGTTGGCGTTGTCGCGAGCCGCGAAGTCAGGCGGACCGCCGCTCACGCCACCGGCTTGTGCGTTGCCCTGCTCGGGATCGTTCCCCTTCTCGCCTCGACCGAAGTTGTCGTCCTGCAGGTTCCAGGTCTGCTCGGTGAACCCGAGGTGGTACGACCAGTCGTGCATCCGGTTGTGCATGGCGAACAGGTTCGCCCGGGCCGCATCGATGTCGTTGCGCTGCTGGCTCTCGAAGGTTGCGGGCGAGCAGTTCTCTTCCTGCCACTGGTTCGTCCACGCGTAGGCGTAGTCGCGGTTGGGCCGCTTGGTAGCAAGCTCATTGCCAACGCGGAAGGGGTTGTTGCTGAACCAGTTGTGCACCGCGAAGCTGTTGTTGCCGAGCGTCGTCTCGGACACCTTGCGGTTGGACGGGTTGACGTCCCATGTCAGTGGTGACGCGGGCGTACCCACGACCTCATCGCAGCCTGGCCTCGGCGCGAAGCACCAGCGCACTCGGGTGTCGGTCGAGGAGTAGTCGACGGGCGGCGTGTGGGGGAACACCTCCCACTCGGGGTTGTCGACGTCGTAGTCGACCAGGTCCTCGCGGACGAGCAGCTTGCCGTCGCGCGCGTCGATGTAGGACGAGAAGCCGACCGGTTCGGCCGCGTCGCCGCCGATGACTGTCACGTCGTACGCGGCGCGCGCGCCGTTGGGCGTGGGAACCGCGACCAGCTTGGTGTCTTGGACGGCGCTTACGTCGACGCCGGCGTTTCGGGCGGCGACCTGCGCCGCGTCGTCGGCGGTGAGGAGGGCCGGCGCTGGCTGAGCAGTGTCGCGGGCCAATGAGCTGCTGACGGAGAACACCTTGCCGTCGCGCACGCCGAGGGTCAGCAGGCCGTCGTAGCCGGCGACCAGCTTGCCGAACCGCTGCTGCATGATCACTGCGGCCCCTGGGCCCATGGGTCTCACGGTGAGGATCTCGAGGGAGTCTGCCGCGCGCCTGGTCAGGCCGAGCAGGTCCCGGTTCTGGGCGACGTACGCGCGGGCCGTCGCCGCCGGATCCTCGGGCAGGCCCAAGTCGAGGGGCTGGCCGACCGACCTTGCCATCAGCATCTTAGGGGTGCCGAGCTCGTTGAATCGGGCTCGCGCCTTGACGTCGGCGGCGAGTGTACGTTGCCGGGCCGATGCTTCGACGCGGCCCTTCCGGTTGTCGACGTCCAACGACTCCTCGCCACGGACGAGGCCGGACCGGCCCGCAGCCGCGGAGCCTTCGTCATCCGGCGCGGCCAGGCTGCCTGGAGTGCCGCCTACGGCCAGTGCGCCGAGCGCGACGATGATTGCCAATCCCGAGATGGTGAACGATTTACGCATGAGTCACCACCACAAAGCTCAGATGGGCGGCTTTAGGGGTCAAGACGACTCTGCACCTTGCTCGGCCATCTGTAAACCCCGGCGGCGCTTCGGCGTTCGCCCGAGCTAGATCCGGGCCGCGGACCCGGTGACCTCGATCCCACCCCGTTCGGGGATGTCCACGACGAGGAGGCTCGGACGCCCCATGTCGTCGCCCTGGTGGACGCGGATCTGACGTGACGGCGGCACGAGACCGAGGCCGCGCAGGTATCCGCCGAGGGCAGCCGCGGCAGCGCCGGTGGCGGGATCCTCGACGACACCACCCGGTGGGAACGGGTCCCGGGCATGGAAGAGGTCATCGCGCTCCCGGTGGACCAACTGCATCGTCGTCCAGTCCTGCTCCGCCATCAGGGCGTCGAGCGCCTCGTAGTCATAGCTGAGCCGGGCCAGCACCTCCCGGCTGCGCACCGCCAGGATCGGATGCCGGGCCCCGGCGAAACCGACGCGGGGTGGAAGGGAGTCATCGAGCCCATCGGTCGTCCAGCCCAACGCGGCGAGCGCGCGCTCCAGCAGGTCGGGCGAGAGTGGCTCGGCCGACGGCTCGACGCTGGTTAGGGTCGCCAGCACCTGCCGCCCCTGGCGACGGGTCGCCACGGGCACGCTCCCTGCCGCGGTCGCAAGCTCGAGGACGCCGGTGCCGAAGCGCTCCGCATAGGCCACCGCGGTCGCAATCGTGGCATGCCCGCAGAACGGCACCTCGGCCCGCGGGCTGAAGTACCGGACCGATGCGGGTCGCGACCGGCCGTCGTCGACCGGCGAGTCCGCCGGCTGGTCGTCCGGAAAGAAGAAGGCAGTCTCGGAGTAGCCGACGTTGGCCGCGACGGCCTGCATCTCGTCATCACTCATGCCGCGGGCGTCGAGCACGACTCCGGCGGGATTGCCGCCGTCCGCCGACGCGGCGAACGCGGTGTAGCGCAGTATCTCTCGTGACGTCACAGTCCACTCCGGGCGCGACAGCGGTAGGCGTGCGACAAGTATGCGTCGGCGCGACGGGAGGCGGAGTGGGGCGAGCCAGGCCCGAGATGTGGCTAAATCCTAATAGTTCCAGAATGATCTGTCTCGTACGTTTCGTACGGGCGAAGATGGATAACTGCGTAATTCGGGGCGTACTGCGCAGCCGATCACCCTTCGCCGAACGTGCCCAATAGCGCTGATTTCTTGCTTTGCCGCACGCGGCTATGCACTATCTGCCCACGTCACTTATCTTGGACTGCTAGTGCCGTCTCGGGGCCGACGGTAGCCGCTGGCTTCCTGTACGCCTTTTAGGAAACGATGTCAAAGATGCCCGCTCGCCATGGACGAGACCGGTCTCGGCCACCGAGGTCCTTTGCGGTGGCCTCTTGGCCTGTGCGCCGCAAGGTCGCGCTTGCGCTCCTGATCCCTTTGATCCTGGCCGCGACGCTGGGCGCACTGCGGGTTCGCTCTGATCTCATCGAGGCGGCGGACGCCTCGTCGAGCGCCAAGCAGATCACCGTACTGGACCCCGCGGTCGACTACCTCACGGCGGCCGAGCGTGCGATGGTCGCCGCTCACGTACCCTCCGCCAACGGCCCGGCCGCTCTTGACGCTGCCCTGCAGGACGTCAGAACCGCAGCCCAACGGCTGGAGGAGACCCGGGGCGGCGCAGACCTGACGCCGGAGCAGAGCTACCAGATCAACGTGTTGCTGGACCTCAGCGCGGCGATGCGTGCTGATGACGCGAACACGCTCAGCCCCGGCACCTTGGCGGCCCAGATGAGACTGCTCCAGTCCGGCGTGACCCAGCTGATCACGTCCATCGGTAACGCCCAGCTCGAGCCAGAGCCGCAGCTGGAGCAGCTCGCACAGACGCTCGCTGGCCGGTTCTCCCTGGCGATGCAGCAGGCGCTGGTGGAGACCGTGGTCGAGGGCGGGACCAGCTCCCAGGAGCTGTTCCAAGAGCTGGGCGCGGAGGGCACGGCCATCGACCGTCTGGCCAGTGCTTTGGGTGACTCCGAGCCGGCCATCGCCGCCATGCGGTCGGCAAATCAGGAGCGATCCAACAAGGTCCGAACCGAACTCGGGTCGGCCGAGGCCGACGCCGAGGTCGACATCGATCTCGGCGGGCCCGAGGCCTACGCCGACTACGACGGCCTCACCTCCGACTTGTTGACCGACATCGACTCGGAGCTCGACGCAGCCGCCAGCGATGCACGCCAGCGTGCGCTGGTCAACGCCGCCATCACCCTGCTCGCGCTGCTGGCCGCCATCGTGCTGGCCGTGATCGTCTCGCGAGCGCTGATCAACCCGATTCGCCGGGTCCGCGAGGGCGCGTTGGCCGTGGCCAACGAGGAGCTGCCCGAGGCGGTGGACCGGATCCGGACCGGTGGAGATCCGGGACCCATCCGACCGATCGACGTCATGACGCAGGAGGAGATCGGCCAGGTGGCGCGGGCCGTCGACGACCTGCATCGGCAGGCCGTCGTCTTGGCGTCCCGGGAGGCGGACCTGAGGTCCCAGGTCAGTGACATGTTCGTGACCCTGTCGCGGCGCAGCAACTCCCTGATCAACCAGCAGCTCGATCTGATCGAGACGCTCGAGCGGGACGAGGAGGACTCCGGCCGCCTCGAGAGCCTGTTCCGGCTGGACCACCTGGCGGCCCGGATGCGTCGCACGGCGGAGAGCCTGATGATCCTCGCCGACGCGCCGGCCACGCGAGCCACCGCGACCGACGAGCTGTCGGTGAGTGCCGCGCTCCAGGCGGCGACGGCGGCGGTCCAGGACTATCAGCGGGTCCGGACCGTGTCGGATGACACCTCGCTGATCAAGGAATCCGCCGCAGCCGATGTCGTCCACCTGCTCACCGAGCTGGTCGACAACGCGTTGTCGTTCTCGGCGCCCTCGACGACCGTCTCGCTCGACGCCATCTCGACCGACACCGGCGTGGTCATCGAGATCGCCGACGCCGGGCTCGGCATTCCCAACGAGTCGTTGGCCGAGCTCAACGAGATCCTGCACTCCGGTGGAGAGGTCTCACCCGACACGGCTCGCCGGATGGGACTGCTGGTGGTGAGCCGGCTGGCCCAGCGCCACGGCATCACCGTGTCACTGCTGTCGAATCAGCAGCGGGGCATTACTGCTAGGGTTCTGATCCCGGATTCCGTCCTTGAGCGGAGCGGCCCCGATGATCTGGGCCAGCGGTCGGACGAGGTCCGGGGCCTGCACCACATTTTGCCCGATCAAAGGCAAGCCTCCGGCGCGCCGAACGGGCTCGGCTTCGACAACCGCAACGACCGGGTGAGCGGACTTCCCTCGCGCGCGCCCGGTGGCCAACCGCCCGACGAACCGCCCGATCGACCACCACCCGCCCGACAACCCGACCAAGCGCCGGCGACGCCCGTGCCGACCGCTGGACAGGCTGCCACGATGGACCTTCCCTGGACAGGGGACAGCGAGACCGACACGCCGATCTTCAAGGCGATGCGGTCGGCCTGGCTGAGCGCGACCGGCGAGGCTCCCTGGCTCCTGACCGAGGTCGAGGCCGGCTGGGATCGGGCAGAGGAGGTGGCGTCGTTCCAGGAGACCCCGGTCAACGCCACCGGTCTTCCGGTACGCCGTCCCGGCAATCGTCTTGTCCCGGGCAGCGTCACCAAGACCTCGACCGCGGCGCCACGCGACCCTGAGGCGGTCCGGGAGCGACTCGCCGCGCACGCCGACGGCGTGTCTCGTGGCCGCCGCTCATCCGGCAGCTCTGACCAATCCCCAACAGAAGCGGGCCCCTCATGACCGAGTACGACATCCGTGGCTCCAGCCAGTCGACCGCGGAGCGGAACCTTGACTGGCTCGTCACGCGATTCGTCGACGAGGTGCCAGACGCGGCTCATGCGATTCTGGTGTCATCCGACGGCCTTCTGATGGCCGCGAGCGCCAGCATCCCGGGTGAGCGGGGCGAGCAACTCGCGGCGGTCTCGTCCGGCCTGTCGAGTCTGGCGGTCGGCGCGGCACATCTGCTCGGTGGCGGCGGCGTCCTGCAGACCGTCGTGGAGATGGAGCAGGGCTATCTGATGCTGATGAGTATTGGCGACGGTTCCAACCTCGCGGTGCTCACCCAGGCAGCGGCCGACATCGGCCAGGTCGGCTACGAGATGGCCCTGCTGGTCGACCGCGTCGGGAAGGTTGTGCAGGCCCGGCCGCGTGGCGCATCGGCCGGAGGGGGTCTGTGATGGTGAGCGGTCGTGGCGCCTGTTGACCCCGAGGGGATGGACCGGGAACGACAACGCCTGGCACGGTTCGTCCGCCCCTACACTCTTACGGCTGGCCGCACCAAAGCGACGGTCTACTTCCCCTTGGAGGCGACCCTGCGGCGGGTCGCGTTCGACGTCGACACCGACCTGACGACGGGAGCACGCCAGGTCCTCGAAACATGCGACGGCCGGTCTGTGGCCGAGGTGGCATCGTTGGCCTCGATCCCGATCGGCGTGGTCCGCGTGCTCCTGAGCGACCTGGTTGACCAGGGCTTCGTCCAGGTGCAGGACACCCTCACCGAAAGCTCGCCGATTCACGACCGGATCGCGCTCATCGAAAGGACCCTCAGTGCACTCCGCACCTACTAGCGCCTCGCGCAGGGCTGCGTCGACCAAGATCGTCATCGCCGGTGGCTTCGGCGTCGGCAAGACGACCTTCGTCGGCGCGGTGTCGGAGATCATGCCCCTCCGAACCGAGGCTTTGATGACGACGGAGTCCGAGGGTGTGGACGACGTCGCGTCCGTCACCAGCAAGGCCACGACCACGGTCGCGATGGACTTCGGACGGCTGACCCTGGCCGATGATCTGATCCTCTATCTGTTCGGGACGCCAGGTCAGCGGCGGTTCTGGTTCATGTGGGATGACCTCTGCCAAGGTGCCATCGGAGCCGTCCTCCTGGTGGACACCAACCGGCTCGAGGACTCGTTCTCACCACTGGACTACTTCGAGTCGAAGGGCGTGCCCTTCATCGTGGCGGTCAACCGGTTCGACGGCACGAGGCGCTATGAGCTCGACGAGGTCGCGGGTGCCTTGGCGCTTCCCGACGGAATCCCGATCATCGAAGTCGACGCACGGGACCGCGAGTCCGCCAAGCAGGCGCTGATCCGCGTCACCGAGTACGCCCTGCGGCGACTCACGCAGTCTGTGTCAGCGAAGGGTTACTGACGTGCTCCAGTTCTTACAACGGCGCCGGCCAGGCGCCAGGTCTTCGGTGCGGTTCGCCTTCGCGGTCGCCGTCGTCGCACTCGTGGCGGCGGGCTGTGGCTCGGGAGATGACAGCGGCGCGACACCTGATCCGGCTCCGGTGCTCATCAATGACGGAACGCTGACGGTGTGCTCGAGCTGGGATTACGAGCCCTTCGAGTTCGAAGAAGACGGCAAGGTTGTCGGCCTCGACATCGACGTGGTCAATGCGGTGGCGAAGGATCTCGGGCTCCGTACCGTGTTCAAGAACAAGGGGTTCAACCAAATCCAGTCCGGACTGGTGCTCAACGAGGGTCAGTGCGATCTGGCGGTCGCCGCCCTGACGATCACCGGCGAGCGCGCGCGGGTTATGGACTTCTCCAGTCCCTACTTCCAGGCCAAGCAGGCGATGGTCGTCCAGAGCGGATCGGGCATCAGCAGCCTGGACGATCTCAGTGGCGAGAGCATCGGGGTCCAGGCCGGCACAACGGGCGAGCTCTACGTCGCCGACAACGCCCCTGACGACGCCGATATCGTTGCGTTCGCGAACGCCTCCGAGGTGGATGAAGCACTCGATACCGGCCAAGTGGCCGCGGGGATCTATGACCGCACCGTGGTGACCAGCGTCACCGAACGCTTCCCGGACTTCGAGCTTGCCGAGACGTTCGATACCGGTGACCAGTACGGCATGGCGGTCAAGAAGAACAGCAACGTCGAGCTGCTCCGGAGCATCAACCGCGTACTGGCGCAGCTCGAGGACAGCGGCCAAGACGTCGCGATCTTCAACAGGTGGTTCGGCCCAGCGTCGTCCGAGCAGTGACGCGCCCGGGGCCGGTGCCGGGCGAACAGCTACCGCGTCAAGACGGGATAGCCGACGGCGAACCGACCGCGAACCATCTCGAGGTGCTGTTCGGCGGGCCGGACAGCACGCGGACCATCGGGTCGATCTCGCGGAGCGCGCGAGCGGGATCGCGGTCGTCCGGATAGTCGACGCGGAGCACATGGCGGTGGGCGTAACCCAGCAGCCGCGCGGCGGTCAGCTGCGGGTCGGTGACCAGCCAGCGCACGGCGCTCTCCAGCCGTCGCAGACTGCTCATTCGGTAGTAACCCTGGGCCATATGACAACGATGGACAGGCCGTTTCCGGCCACAGTAGGGTCGAAGGTCCCGGCGGGCGGCGAGGCCCCGTGAGACGGACCACACCGATGACTCGCGGTTAGCGCTGCTGTGGTGGTTTACTCCAATGACGGGGAGGGAAACCCATGACAGTCGACGACCGGCGGGCGCGGGACGCGAGTCTGTCGAGCCTGCTCGGGTGGGCCGTCGCCACCGGCCGGGAGACCCATCAGCTGGCCAGACGGCGACGGATGCGATCGCTGTGGCTCACCGCAGGCGAGCGCGACACCTGCCTCGATGAGCTCGCCGAGCAGTACGCGGTCGGGCGTCTCGACAAGGCCGAGCTGGATCGTCGGATGGACCTCCTCGATCAAGCCGTCACCCATGGGGACCTCGGTCCAGTGTTCGCCGGGCTTCCGTGGCCCACCTTCCGCACCGCCCGCACCGTTCGCCTGGCACGGCCGCGGCGTTGGCGCCGGCTGGTGCTCGTCCTCGCCGTGTGGTTGGCACTGCCCTTCCTGGTCCTCGGCCTTGGTCTCGCTGTCGCCGGCCACGCGGCTGCGGGCGTGATCTTCGGCCTGCCGGCCCTCATGTGGATGGCTCTCTGGCGGCGTTGGGCGTCGGGGGGATGAGTGCCCCCAGCCTGCGACGGGGTGGCCCGGTCGGGGGTGCCAAGCACCTCCTGCTGGCCGGCGCCTTGGCGGGCAGCCTGTTCGTGACCGGTTCGGCGGCAGGCTCGACGACCTCCGAAGCGGCGCCGGACCCGCTGAAGGCGTTCCCCGGCGCGGAGGGTTTCGGCACCGACACACCCGGCGGCCGCGGCGGGACGGTGTGTCAGGTCACCAACCTCGACGACTCCGGCGACGGCTCGCTTCGCTCCTGCGTCGAGCAGAGCGGTCCCCGCACGGTGATCTTCCGTACCGGCGGCACGATCACTCTGGAGAGCCGCCTGGAGGTGGCCAATCCCTTTCTCACGATCGCCGGCCAGACCGCCCCGGGTCGCGGAATCACCCTGCGCACCGCATCCTCGTACGGCAAGCAGGTCATGCTCATCACCACGCACGACGTGATCATTCGCTACCTGCGATTCCGCCCGGGACTGTCCGACGACCCCACCGAGAGCCGGGACGCTCTCACGATCTACAAACCGGGCTCGGAGAACGTGGTGATCGACCATGCGTCGCTGTCGTGGGGCTCCGACGAGGTGCTGAACACCTACGACTACTCGAGTGGGATCACCGTCTCCTGGTCGATCATCTCCGAAGGGCTCGACGACGAGGAGCACTCCAAAGGCATCCTGGCCGGAGGCGTCGACGCCCACGACCTGACGCTGCATCACAACCTGATCGCCTCCCACGACGACCGGTGCCCGCAGATCTCCGGTGTCTCCGTGGCCGATCTCCGCAACAACGTGATCTACAACTGCGGGGACGGATCCGGCGAGGGCGTCACCCTCATCTCGAGCAGCAACGGCGATGCCCAGGTGAACTGGGTGAACAACTACTACCGGTCCGGTCCGATCACCCCGCCCGACCGTCCCGAGTTCGCGATGTACGAGGGCAACACCGGCCAGACGCAGCAGTGGTTCGGCGCCGGCAATCAGCGCTGGACCCCGGACGGAGACCGTCCCGCCCGGATCGCGTCCGACTACGACTGGGGACGCGTGTCGGAACCGTTCCCGGCTCCGCCAGTGACGATGACGGACGCCGCGCGGGCGTACGACTGGGTGCTGGCCAATGCCGGCGCGTCCCTGGAGCGGGACGCCGTCGATCGCCGGATCGTGACCGAGGTCCGCCTCCGGACCGGGCCGTTGATCGATAACCCTGACGAGGTTGGTGGCTACCCGGAACTGCCCACCGGTACGCCGCCGGTCGACAGTGACGGTGACGGGATGCCCGACGGCTTCGAGTCGGCCCACGGCACGAACCCCGAGGCGCCGGACGCCAACACCGACGTCAACGGCAACGGCTACACGAACATCGAGGACTGGTTCAACGGTCTGGTCGACAAGCCGAGAGAACCGCCCCCGGAGCCAGCGCCGAAGCCGGAGCCGCCACCGCAGGCGACTCGGGAGCCGGCCACCAGCTTCCACAAGCAGGGCCCGCAGTCCGTCGCGTACTCGCGATGGCAGGCGTTCTGGGGGTTCTAGAGCGCAGGCGGCCGGCGTACTACGGCGCTTGGTCAGTCGAAGGGCACCGGTGGACCGATGAGCGGCGTCTTCAGCGGTCCGGCCGCCCCGACGGCGATCACGATGGCGTTCCCGAACGGATTCCGGATCGGGTTGGCGTCCCGCTTCCAGTTGTTGGTCAGCCAGATGTTCCCCGACGGGTCGATCTGGCCGCCAGTGATCCGCTCCAGGGAGTCGCTGCGGTAGCCCGTCGACGGTGAGATCGGGTCTCCGACCGACATGCCCGGGGGACAGGCGCTGGTCGCGATGCCGCAGAACCGGCTGATCCCGGTCGGGACGGGGCTGGTCTGGCCCACCGGGACGACACCGAAGTTGAAGGCCCAGACGGTGTCGTTGCCGTCGACCGCGATTCCCCAGGGGAGCCGGAGCCCACCGCCGGTGAAGGGCGAGCCGGCGTACGGCTCGTGGGTGTCCATGTCGAAGAGCGTGATCGACGGGTTGGCGGCGGTGCCGAGCTGGAACCGGGTCGGGCACGGGGAGTCGAGCCAGTCCGAGTTGGCGACCCAGATGTTGCCCTGGGTGTCGGCCGCGTTTCCGACCGGATGACTGAGCACGGTTCGGCCCTGGAAGCTGCTCGGCAGCGTATCGATGAGCACGCCCTCGGGAGACAGCACCGACACGGTGTCGCTGCGGTTGTTGACGATCCAGACGTTGCCCTCGAGATCGACGGCGGCGCCGAACGGCTTCAGCTGCGGTCGGCGCGGCGGTGGTGGCGAGCCGAGCGGGATGTCGAAGGCCTGGTCGGGATCCCCTCCCGGGATCTTGGTGACCGAGTCGGTGCCGCAGTTGGCGATCCAGATGTTGCCCTGCCGGTCCGACACCGTCCCCTGCGGCCACGAGATGTCGCCGTTCGTGAACCCCCGACGACCCGAGATCGGTGTGCCGTCCGGCCGGAACGCGGACACACTGTCGTGCCGAGCCGCGACCGGCCGACGGGCGCACGGTGGATCCTGGAACCCGAAGTTGCCGACCCACACCCGGCCTTGCGGATCGAGTGTGATGCCGTACCCGGCGCCGCTGAGTCCGCCGCCGAAGTACGGCGTGCCGGGGAAACGCTCGCCCCAGGGAGAGAACTTCAGCAGCCGCCGGCCCGCACAGGCGAACGCCTCCGGGCGTCGCGGCACGGCGTTGTCGTTGACCCAGGCGAAGCCGCGCCGGTCGATCGCGAAGTTGCCCGGGCCGTTCATGAGGTTGTGACTGTCCTGCCGGCTGTACCGGCCCCCGGTGAACTTGAGGAACAGCAGCCAGTTCGTCGGTCGCTTCGCGAGCGCCGGCTGATACACGGGCGCGAGCTGCGACAACCGGAACACCGGATCGCCGATCACGTCGCGGTACATCGGATAGGCCGGGTACTTCACGATGTTCGCAACGGCCTGGAGCACGGTCGTCGGCGGCGGTCCGCCGGGCGGTGTGGCGGCGGCGAACAGCCGAAGGCAGTTGTCGGCGTTGGCGACGCAGCTCGCGACGGCGTTGCTCAGTGAGTTGAACCTCGCGAGGGTCGAGGTCTCCCGCCCGTTCGGCCTCGACGCGAGCACCGAGCCGATCGCCCCGGTCCGCGGGTCGGCGAGGTTGGCCGCCATGTGCACGGCGTTTCGCATCCCGTACGTGTTGCCGACGACCGTCTGGCCGTCGACGAACTGCGCGAACGCGTTCCCGGTGGCGACTGTCGTGCGCTCGTTCACCACGACCTGTCCCGGCACCCCTCCCGGCGCCGTGCCGATCGCGCTGGCGAGCATGACCCGGTCGCGGACCGCCTCGACGAACAGCAGCGGGTGACGGTCGGCAAGCCGCTGGGGAAGCGAGTATGTGATGTCGAAGCGCCCGGAGTCGTCAGAGGTGTCCGAGCCCAGCCGTACCCAGTGCGGCGGCCGGTCGACGAACGCCGCGTAGACCACGACCGAGTAACCCGGCAGAGGGGTGTCGACGCTTCGCACGGTCCCGCGAACCGTCGGCTGGTCCCTCGGGCGCTCTGCCTCGGCCGTCGCGGTCAGGGTCAGCCCCACTGCCACTACACCGGCCAAGGCCGTGATTCGCAGAAGGGACGACCGGGCCAGGCCAGGAGTCGGCATGACGAAGCCTTCCGATCGAGAGGGCCGCATCGGTTGGGATCAACGTAGGGAGTGACGGCGGGCGTGGCCTGAGCCGAACGTCCCTTCCTGCGCGGGACAACCGGCCTCGGCGCCGGTCAGGCGGACTCCTCCGGAGCGGCGGCTCCATCGGCGGCCGCGTCCGGCAGGCTCGGGTAGTCGGTCGGATAGAGGCCGGCCACGAACCGGAAGGTGTCTTCCCCGGTGCGCCGTCGCGCGCTGAACTCCCGGGCCAGGGCGAAGACCTGGTCCCAGAACTCGGCCGCGTCCTCACGTGAGATCCGGGCATGCCGGACGATGGCCCGGAGGTCGTCGGCCTGGTGCGCGGGTACGGACTCCGCGGCCGCGTCGACCAGGATGTTCGGGATCGCGGAGAGCTGCTCCGGACGGATCTGGCCGACGTAGAAGATCCGGGCGGTCCGACCGTAGAACCGTTCGTCGATGGCGCGCACCCGGCGGGTCCGGACGATCTTGAACAGGCCGGCGTCGACCAGGACGTCCACGTGGTAGGCCACGCTGCTCTTCGGCCGGTCCACCGCGTCGGCCAGCTCGGCGACGGTCGCGGATCGCTCCAGAACCAGGTCCAGCAGCTGGTTGCGGAGCGGGTGGAAGGCGGCTTTCAGCTCCGGCGTCGAGGTGATGATGTGCAGGTCCTCGAGCTCGTAGTCAGGGAGTCGCGAATCGCTCGACACCGTCAGTCCTCCCTGTTAACGTGAACGATCGAGAAAGTTCGATCATTAGTGTTCCACACGGGAGGCGCTCATGGACATCATCCTCGTTCCCGGGCTCTGGCTGCACGGCTCCAGCTGGAACGCCGTCACGCCGACCCTCGAGAAGGCCGGCCACCGCGTACGAGCGCTGACCCTGCCCGGCATGGAGAGCAAAGACGCCGACCGGACCGGCATCACGTTGGCCGATCACATCGACGCGGTCGTCGCCGCCATCGACGAGGCAGACGGACCAGTGCTCCTCGTCGGCCACTCGGCGGGCAGCGGCATCGCCTCCGCGGCGGTGGACGCCCGGCCGGATCGGGTTGCTCGCGCGGTCTACATCGGTGGCTTTCCGTCGGAGGACGGTGACCCGCTGCTCGGTGGCCTCCCGGCTGAGAACGGCGAGATCGCGATGCCGGACTGGGCCGAGATGGGCGAGGAGGGCAATGTCGTCGACTTCGACGAGGAGTCGCTGGCCCAGTTCTACGCCGATGCCATCCCGGTGCCCGAGCGAGTGGTCACCGACAAGGTGCGACTGTCCGACGAGCGACGCTACGACGTACCTGTGACCGCGATCTGCCCGGAGTACACCGCCGATGAGGCGCGCGAGTGGGTCAAGGAGGGCAACATCGACGGTCTCGCCAAGGCCCGCGAGGTCGACTACGTCGACATCGGCGGCGGTCACTGGCCGCAGCTGACCCAGCCCGACGACATGGCGCGAGCCATCCTCGGCGCGGCCGACAAGGTCACGACCCCAGCGTGACCGAGGCGATCACCCGGCAGCAGTTCCATATCGCGCTCTGGCGCGGCAGCTACTGAGGGTAGGTCGGCGGTGGCTCCCACGACGTCGGCGGCGGAGCGCCCGGCGGCGTCGTCGTGATGTAGACCGTGCGGCCCATGACCGCGCCGAGCAGCGAGCCGATGCAGATTCCCAACGCGACGTTGATGCAGGCGGTCGCCACCTGGCTCTCGAGGTCGTCTCCGATGGCGAACGGCGCGGCGGCGCCGAACACGGTGGCGAGCGCGATGATCCAGCCGAAGAACGACCGGGGCCTCGGCGTCGCGAGGGCGAGTCCGTGCGCCAGACCGGTCGCCACGATCGCCAGCGCGGCAGCCGTCAGCGCGTAGTCGACCAGGAAGGAGTCGGCGATCTCAAGCAGCAGCGCCGGCCGTACGAGTTCCACCTCGAGCACGTCGCGGGCGATGAGGACGCCCACCGCGGCCACCAGCGCCGCCACGCAGGCAGTCGCCACCCCGCCTCCCCACAGCCGTTGCGCGTCCACTGAAACGTGGGTCTTCGGGGGCTGTCCGGGCGCACCTGAGTAAGTCATGTGATCCTCCGCTGCCTTCGAGGGTGGCCGAACCGGCACACGGCGTACTCACCCGAGGCGGGTGATCGTGCCTCGCGTACCCGTCAGAATCGCGGCTAGTTGAGCGCGGGCAACGCGGGGGAGAAGTGCAGCGCTACGTACCCGTGGAAGCTGTCGAAGACGTCGTCGGGCCAGGTCGCCGATGCGTGGTGCGTCCGGCCATTGAGCACGAGGCTGACGTCGTAGGTGAACGGCGGTGGCCCGAGTTTCGCCGCCTGTCTGCCCTGGGCTTTCGGACTATCCCAGAAGAGGTCGCCGTCGGCGTGGCAGCCGTCGCTCAGGCGGGGAGCGAAGGTCATCGACTCGCCGTCGGCCGCGGTCACGGTGATGGTGGCGTCGACCTCGTCGAGCGGTGAGCTGAGTTGCTCCACCCACATCTCGACGCCGTAGCTGTCGACTGTTCCGTCGATGCGCGTGACGATCCCGAGATGCGCCGACGGGGACGGCAGCGGCCCGTCGTACGGCGTGTCCCAGCGGAAGCTCGTGAAGGCATCGCCGCCCGGACCGCGCCCGGTCAGCGTGACGTCGTACTCGTCGGCGTATCCGGCGGGAGTCAGGAGGAAGCGGCCGGGCTCGATCTCGTCGAGTCGGGTCGAGAAGATACGTGGGCATCGCTCGCCGGCGGCCTTGAACTCGGCGCTCAATCGCCAGGCTTCCACGGGAAACTCGATGACGAGCTGCTCTGGGCTGCCGACGTCGGGGAGATTGTTCGGCGGCACTCCGTCGGCACACGTCGTGACGTAGCAGTAGGTCCACGGGCGCAGGGCGATCGACTCGTCGCCGTAGTGCAATCGCATGGCCGGCGGCGCGTCGATGGGATTTCCAAGGTTCGCCGGTTCGACCGGCTTCGCGGAATCCGGGGTCGGGTCCGTGGCCTCGCCGCAGGCGACCACACCGGACGCGGCCAGAGCCACGACGGCCGCCGCTCGGGCCCACGACACCGTGCTTACCCTCATGACCGATGGACGTATCGACGGTCGCTTCGGTTGCCTGCCTGGGGGCTAGTTCAGCGCGGGCAGGGCGGGGGAGAAGTGCAGCCGTACGTAGGGCTTGTCGTGGGGGATGAGGTCGTCGGGCCAGGTCGCCACCGCGTTGTAGGTCTGCCCGTCGAGGGTCAGGTCGATGTCATAGGTGAACGGCGCCGGCCCCAGCCTCGTCGCCTGCTTGCCCTTCGCCGCTGGGCCGTCCCAGTAGAGCTCGCCGTCGGCGCGACATTGGTCGTCGGGGCGCGGGGAGAAGGTCAGCGAGTCGCCGTCGGCCGCGGTCACGGTGATCCTCGCGTGGACTTGGTCGGGGGCCACGCCGAGGTCCTGCACCTGCATCTCGACGCCGTAGCTGTCGCTCTGGGCGGCGCCGGCCGCGATGATGCTGACGTTTGCCGACGGCGTCGGCAGCGGGCCGTCGAACGTCGTGGTCCACCGGAAAGTCGTGGATGCATCACCTTCCGGCCCTTGACCAAACAGGTGCACGTCGTACTCGTCGGCGTATCCGGCGGGGGTCAGGACGAAGCGGCCGGGCTTGGTCTCCTCGAGCCGGGCCGGGAAGGTGCGTGGGCACGGCTCGCCTGCGGGCTGGAAGTTGGCGGTGAACCGCCAGTGGTCGAGCGGATACTCGACGAAGATCTGCTCGGGACTCCCGACTTCGAGCGGATTCGGTGGCGGCGCGCCGTCGGCGCACGCCGATAGGTAGCACCAGATCCAGGGCTGTAGGGCGGTCGACTCGTCGCCGTAGTGCACGCGTACGGCCGGCGGCGGCACGAGATCGTCTCCGGCCCGGTCGACCCGATCTTGGTCAGTGCCCTCGATACAGGCGACCGCGCCGGATGCAGCAAGGGCGATGACGGTCATCGCGCGGAGCCAGGACACCGTCCATGCCCTCATGTCCTGAAGACGCATCAACGGTCCCTTCGGTTGCCCGGTCTAGCGCAGCGGGTCGCCTCGAAGGTGCTCGAGGATAGGCACGAGCGCCGACGGTCCCTCGACCTGGGCGTTGTGGCCGAGCCCGGGCAGGATGACCGGATCCCGAACCAGGTCGCGTAGATGCTCGACCGGGCTCATCGAGTCGTGCTCACCGGCCGCGAGGACGACCGGCGCTTGGGCGGCAGCGAGCAGGGCTTGCATGTCCGGCCGTCCGACCGCGAACCCGCCCGGGTCGAGTGCCAGCCGCCATCCGTCGGCCGACTCGGTCACGGCCGACGTCGCGGCAGGGGAGTCCGGGGCCACCAGCCCGGCCAGGCCGGCGACCTTGAGTGCCCGGTCGACGGCTTCGGCCCGGGTGTCGAAGACCCGGCTCGGCCGCGACGCCAACTCGGCCGCCTTGGCGAGCTCGTCGTCGGTCCAGCGGACCTTGATGCCGAGACCACACATGCCAGTCACGGCGACGCCGTACTCACCGCTGGCGAGCTCGAGACCGACGACGCCGCCGAGGGAGTGGCCGAGGATCGTCGCCGGGCGCTCGGGGTCCAGGACAGCGTCGACGGCCGCCGCGAGACTGCCGAAGGTGTAGCCGGACAGCGGCCCGGAGCCGCCGTGACCCGGCAGGTCCGGCGCGATCCAGCCCCAGCTCGGATCGAGTGCCTCGACAAGGCCGTCCCACACGCGGTTCGTCGCCCCGAGCCCGTGTACCAACACGACGACCGGGCCGTCGTCACTGCCTCCTGAGCGGACTGAGATCGCCATGATCCGATCCAATCCGATCGGCGGCGGTCGGCGCTACGGCAGTGGCTTCGTTACCGCCGGATCACAGGCAGGAGTAGACGGCGTCGGTGATGGCCGCCCATCGCGGATCGCCGCCGACGCCGCTGGCGAGAGCTCGGTTGACGACGAAGCCGAACCCGAGTCGGGCGTCGGCGTCGACGAATCCGAGTGAGCCACCCGCACCGCTGTGGCCGGCGACGGCCGATCCTTTTCCGAACGGTCGCAGCGGGCTCGGCAGCATCAGGCCCAGGCCGAATCGGCTGTCGAGTCCGAGGACGGCGTCCGGACCCGCGACCCGCTCCGCTTGCACTCGGGCGGCCGCGGCCCGCGACAGCAGCCCGGCCGGTCGGTGCCCGTCGGCGAGCGTCGCGTAGAGAAGCGCCAGGTCTCGAGCCGATGCATGGACGTTGACCGCCGGAATCTCGGCCGCCCGACAGGCCGGGCGGTTGACCAGGCCGGGCGTCAGGAGCTCCGGGGGATTGGCGAAGGCCTTCCGGGTGATCTCCGGGAGATCCTCGAAGACGCTCGTCAACGCCTGGTCGCCGTCGGACTGCTCGACGACCGCCGCGATCCGGGCGGACTCGACTTGACCGGCGCCGACGGTGAGTCCGAGGCCAAGCGGTCCGGACACCTCGTCACAGAGGAAGTCGCGTACGCGTCGGCCGTCGACCCGGCGGATCAGCTCGCCGACCAGCCAGCCGAACGTCACGGGGTGATAGCCGTGCCGGGTGCCGGGCTCCCACCAAGGCTCCTCGGCGGCAAGGTGCCCGACCATGGTGTCCCAGGAGTACAGCGATCCATCCGGAAGCCAGGTCCGGAGGGCCGGCAGTCCGGCGCGATGGTCCAGGAGATGGCCGACCAGAACGCTGCTCTTGCCGGCCACGCCGAACTCCGGCCAGTAGCGGGCGACCGGTGCCTCGAGGTCGAGCTGCCCTCGATCCACGAGGATCTGGACGGCGACCGCGAGTGCGCCCTTGCCGGCCGAGAAGATGTTGACGACCGTGTCCCGCTCCCACTCGCGGCGCCGTCGTCGGTCGGCATGGCCGCCCCAGAGATCGATCACGATGCGGCCGTCGACGACGACGCACAACGCGGCTCCGACCTCGTCCGGGTCGGCGAACAGGTCGTAGAACGCGTCTCGTACGGAATCGAAGCAGTCGACGCGAGAAGGCTTTGCGAGGGCTGATGTCTGCGTCGTCATGAGCACAACCTTAGTTGTGTTATCTCAATTGTGCAACCCTGGTTGTGGAATTTAGAGTGAGGGCCATGGCCGAGCCCAGCGTTCTCGACGACCCGACCCTGCTGCTCGCCGCGGCCTCCAACGGCGTCAACGAGCGAGTCGTGCGCTACATGGTCGAGGCCGGCTTCGACGATGTCCGGCCGGTGCACGGCTATGTCTTCCAGCACCTGTTGCCCGGTCCGAAGACCATCGGCGAGCTGGCCGACCTGCTCGGCGTCACCCAGCAGGGTGCGTCCAAGAGCGTGGCCGAGCTGGAGCGACTGGGCTATGTGGCCCGCGAGGTCGTCGAGGGCGATCGCCGGGTGCGTCAGGTGCATCTCACGGCGCGTGGCCAGGCGGCGATCGACGCCGGTCGAGCCGCCCGGGCCACCGTGCGCGCCGACCTCGAAGAACTGCTCGGTGCGCGTGGCGAGGCGGCCTTGTTGCGAGCGTTGCGTCGGGTCGCCGAGCACACCGGTGGCCTCGAGACGCTGACGACGCGGCGGCTGCGTCCGACGACCTGATCAGCCGGACGCGATCGCCTCGAACAGCCCACCGACTAGGCGTAGTCGGTTGACTACCCTGAGGCAAACTGATCCCACAAATTGGCTACCAGCAGTGACGATTCTTCTCGATCGGTGACGTGACGTCGTCCAGTTCGTCGTGCAAGGGTGGAAGCGGTGTTTTTCAAGAAGTATCCACGGTTTGTCGCTACCAGCTCGGTCGCCAGCACGCCGGGCCGGCTCAACCTGCGCCACCAGGTCCTGTTCGACGACAACCGGGAGATCCTCGAAGCGGCTCGGGTGCTCGACATCGCGAGTCATGACGGTCGCTGGAGCCTGGCGGCGCTCGACGCCGGCGCGAAGCACGTCACCGGTATCGAGGCTCGGGCCGACCTCGTCGAGCATGCTCGGGACAATCTCGCGCACTACGGGGCCGACCCGGATCGCTACCGGCTGATCCACGGCGACGTCTTCGAAGTCCTCGGAGGATCCGAGCATGAGCTCGAGGCCGATGTGGTGCTGTGCCTGGGATTTCTCTACCACACGCTGCGCTACCAGGATCTGTTCCACGGCATCCGCTCGGTCGACCCGACCTACCTGCTGCTCGACACCCAGGTCTATCGCTCAGAGGAGCCGGTCGTACGGATCAAGGCGGAGGACGTCGAGCGGCAGGGCAACTCCGCGGCCGGTCACCTCGCCCACGACGGGCGAATGCTGGTGGGACGGCCGTCGCCGGCGGCCCTGGAGCTGATCCTGGACTCGTTCGGGTTCGAGGTGGAGAAGAAGTTCGACTGGCAGCGGTTCCTGCGGACCCGCCCGATGGTGACGACCGTGAAGTCCTACCGCCGGGGCGACCGGGTCACCTGGCTGTGCCGGCGCCGCCACTGACCCCGGATCCGGACTGGTTGCTGCGTGGCAGGTGTGGCTGCTGGCAACCGGTGGGGGTGATGGTGCACAATGGCGCCAGTCACTGGGCTCATGCCGAGTCAGGTCGCTGGGGAAGGCGTACCTCGAGGCAAGGGAGGACCCGGTGACTGTGACGACCTCGGCCGCCACGCGAACGACGACGCGTGGCGTGCTGTACGTCCACTCCGCGTCGTCAGCCTTGTGCCCGCATGTCGAGTGGGCGGTCGGCGGCGTGCTCGGCGTCCAGGTGAGCCTGTCCTGGACCGGACAGCCGGCGGCGGCCGGCGCGTACCGCAGCGAGCTGTCCTGGCAGGGACCGGTCGGTACGGCGGCCAAGATCGCTTCCACCCTGCGCGGCTGGAAGCAGGTGCGGTACGAAGTGACCGAGGAGCCGACGGCGGCAACGGAGGGCGCCCGCTACTCGTACACACCGGAGCTCGGCATCTTCCACGCGGTCACCGGGGTCCACGGCGACATCATGATTCCCGAGGACCGGCTGAAGGCCGCCGTCGTCAAGGCGGCACTCGGCGAGTCGACGCTCGAGCTCGAGGTCGACAAGCTGCTGGGCAAGCCGTGGGACGACGAGTTGGAGAGCTTCCGGCACGCCGGTGACGGGGCGCCGGTGCGGTGGCTTCACCACGTCGGCTGACCGTCAGGTGATCTGAACGATGACCGTGGGGGTGGCCGCACCGGTCTCGGATTTGATGCGGAAACGGTTGGGCCCGGTGTGGCCGGTGATGATCCACGTCGAGTAGACGCCGCCGTGGTCGGTTGTCATCGTGACCGGGAAGTCGGTCCACACGCCGCCCTCTCTGCGCTGCACCTGGAGCAGGATCCCAGCACCGAGGCCGGGGAAGCGGCCGGTGAGCGAGACCTGTTCGGACGTGTTGGCTTGCAGGGGAGAGGCGTTGAGGGTCGCCTCCCGCGGATCGCGCGTCTTCGACGGCTCGGTCGGAGAAGGCTCGGTCGTCTCGGTTGGCTCGTCCGGAGTCGTCGGCTCGAAGGTGTCCTCGGTCGGCGTCGGGCCGGCCGTGAAGTCCTCAATGGGATCGTCGGTGGGACCACCCGGGTTGTTCGGCGCGCGGACGTCGTCGATGCCGGTCGAGTCGACCGCACGGCTGCCGAGGATGCCGACGCTGAGCCCGATGACGATGCCGAGCACGACCAGGGTCACGAGGCCGAACACGATGGCGCGGTTGCGCGCTCCGACCGGGTCGTCGGTGTCGAGGTTCACCGAGCAGCTCCTCCTCTCATGAGGCTCATTATGGCTCGACGACTGGGCATGCGATCTGTCAACGACTACGCGCCGCCCGAGCTCCGCGAGTCATGTCCTAGTGTGCCAAAGCCGGTGACGACGCCAAGAGCGATCCTGACGGTGCGTTCGGGACTTTGGTCCCTTCCCTCACATTGAGTCGACCGATTAAACAGTCCGGGTGACACGGACATCGGGGCCCATCCGGCTCTTCTTGTTGGACGACCACGAGATCGTGCGTCGCGGACTACGTGATCTTTTCGAGTCCGAGAACATGGTGGTGGTGGGCGAATCGGCTTCCGCAGCAGAGGCGACCAGTCGAATCCCCGCTCTCCATCCTCACATCGCCATCCTGGACGGTCGGCTGCCCGACGGCAGCGGCATCGAGGTGTGCCGGTCGGTGCGTTCGATCGATCCGACGATCAACGTGCTGATCCTGACGTCGTACGACGATGACGATGCCTTGTTCGCGGCGATCATGGCCGGTGCGGCTGGCTACGTCCTCAAGGAAGTGTCGAGCTCGGCGCTGATCGAGGCCGTTCGCCAGGTCGCGGCGGGACGATCGCTGCTCGACCCAGCGGTGACCCAGCGCGTCCTGGAGCGGATCCGTCGTGGCGACGAGGTCGCCGGCGAACTCGACCAGCTGACCGAGCAGGAGCGGAAGATCCTCGAGCTGATTGCCGAGGGCCTGACCAACCGCCAGATCGCCGAGCGGCTGTTCCTCGCCGAGAAGACGGTGAAGAACTACGTGTCGAGCGTGCTCGCCAAGCTCGGTCTCGAGCGGCGTACGCAGGCCGCCGTACTGGCGTCCAAGCTGCTCGCCTAGGCGCGCGCGTTCGCCTGTCCCAGCGGCACCCGCCACGCGATCCTGGTGCCCTGTGGTTCGGCGCGCTCGATGGTCACCGATCCACCGAGTGAGCTGGCCCGCTCGCGAAGATTGCGCAGGCCGCTCTCGTAGGCCGCTTCGTCGATGCCGACGCCGTTGTCGGCGACCTGAGCGATCAGCTCGTGATCGGTCACGGCGAGGCTGAGGCGTACCGAGGTGGCGCTGGCGTGCTTGGCGACATTGGAGAGCGCCTCGCGCAGCACGGCGAGTACCTGGGAGCGCAGTTGCGGGTCGATCGTCACGTTGAGCGGTCCGTGGGTGGCGAGGCGAGGCGCAAAGCCGAGCACGTTCGTGTACTCCGCGACCAGGTCGGTCAGCTCAGAGCGCAACGACTTGGTCTTCGCCTTGCTTTGATGGAGCTCGAAGATCGCGGTCCGCAGGTCGCGAATGGTCGTATCGAGTTCGTTGACGGCCGTCTCGACCCGCTCCCGCACCTCGGGCTGGATCTCATAGCGATAGGCCCCCTGGAGCATCAGGCCGGTCGCGAACATGCGCTGGATGACGACGTCGTGCAGGTCTCTCGCGATCCGGTCGCGCTCGGCGAGTACCACCAGCATCTCGCCGTCGCTTCGGGCCTTCGCGAGATCCAGCGCGATCGCCGCCTGGTCGGCGAAGCTCTGCAGCATGTACTCGTCCTCTTCGGACGGCGCTGGGGTCGGTTCGACGACGAGCAGGATTCCGGTCGCGTTGTTGCTGGACCTGAAGGGAACCAGCAGAGCGGGGCGCGGTGCCCGGCCGGACGGCGTCCGTGCAGCCGTGGCCTTGCCGCTGTCGGGTGGCCCGTCGGCCCGAGCGAACAGTGTGCGCAGGTCGCGAACCCTAGTCGGCAGACCTTCGCCCAGTACCCGCTCGAGCGCGGGGCCCTGTCGCGGAACGGTCCGGCCACGAAGGCCGGCGGCGGCCGCCCCGTCGACCGCGTGGACGGCCAGATCCTGCTCTCCGTCGGCAAGCAGGACACAGGCGGCGTCGCTGCCCGAGAGCTCTCGCGCCCGCCGCGCGACGACACTGAGGGCGGTGTCGCGGTCGGCGCGTTCGAGCAGCATCCGGGTGATGTCCGCCGAGGCTTCGAGCCAGCGCCCTCGCCGCTGGGACAGCGCATAGAACCGGGCGTTCTCGATCGCCGCCCCGGCGGCCGCACCCAGCGCCGAGACCGCACGTTCGTCCGCGTCGGTGAATTCGTCGGCCGACTGCTTGTCGGCCAGGAACAGCAGGCCCACGATCCGCTCGCGGACGTGCACGGGTACGCCCAGGAAGCTGGTCATCTCAGGATGGTGCGCCGGGAACCCCCAGGCGGATGGATGGTCGCTGATCCGGCGGAGCCGGAGTGGTCGTGGATCCGCGAGGAGCTTGCCGAGTAAGCCGCGACCGTGCGGAAGCTCGCCGATTCGCGCGATCTCGACATCGCTCAGCCCCTCGATGATGAGGTCGACGAAGCGACGATCACGGCCGAGGATCGACAAGGCCCCGTAGCGGGCGGTGGACACGGCACAGGCGGCCTGGACGATCCGGCGGAGGACTCCGCGCAGGTCGAGATCCGAGTCCAGGCCCACGGCGGCGTCGGACAGGGCGCGCGGCATGCTCTCACCGGCGGCGCCGCTGTCGCTACCGGCTCGTGGTCGGCCGCTTGCCATGGTCCCCCTCGGGTGATCTGATACGCGCGTACTCACTCATGGTGTCGAAGATAAGAAGCATGAGATCGCTGCATCGTAGGCCGAAAGACCTGGCCGTTCTAGGTCTTTGGTCCGTGGTGGATTCGGGACTTCCGTGACACGGTCGCGGCGAGCTCGCCTCTCTTCGGTCCCTAGCGTGAGGTGAGGCGGCTCGCGGAAGGACGGAGGACCCATCATGGGCCACCGAGTGCTCGTCGTCTACGGCAGTCGCAGTGGTGCGACCGCCGAGCTTGCGTCCTGGATCGCCGACGAGTTGCGGGAGCAGGAGTGTGACGTCAGGATCCACCCTGCCGACGCGGTGACCGACCTCCAGGACTTCGACGCCATCGTACTCGGCGGACCCATCTACCTCGGCCGGTGGCACCGCGCCTGCCGCGACTTCGTCCGGCGGCACCGGAGCGGTCTGTGCATCCGGCCGGTGTGGCTGTTCAGCAGCGGTCCGCTCGAGGTCATCACCGACGTCAACGAGCCGGCTCCGATCCCGTTCGTCCGGGCGACACTGCGTGGGCTGCCGGCGCGTGGCCACCGGACATTCGGTGGCCGGCTCACCCCCGATGCCGGCGGTCTCGCGCCGTGGTGGCTCGCGCGCAGCGGTCCCGCCGGGGACTATCGCAACGAGCCGCGGGCCCGCGCGTGGGCCGCGAGCATCGTCCAGGAGCTCACGCCGGCCGGCGTCAGTCATTGACGACGACTGCCGCGCCGCTGAAGGCGCTGGCGGCGAGGTCCCGCAGGGCCTGATCGAACGCGTCGAACCGATATCGCGTGGTGTGGACCCGGACGTCCAGCCGCGCCGCGAGCCGGAGTAGCTCCTCACCGTCCCGGCGGGTGTTCGAGGTGACACTGCACAGGGTGCGTTCGTAGAACAGCTGGCGTTCGTAATCCAGGGCTGGGATGTCAGACAGGTGGATCCCGGCGATCGCGACGGTGCCGCCGCGGCCGACCGACTCCAGCGCGACCGGTACGACGTCGCCGACCGGCGCGAAAACGATCGCCGCGTCGAGCGGCATCGGCGGCCGGTCGTACGCGCCGCCGACGAAGGTCGCGCCAAGCTGTGCGGCGAGCTCGCGGCCCTGCTCTCCGCGGGTCAGGACGACGAGCTCAGCGCCCTCGGCGGCCGCCACCTGCGCGGTGATGTGCGCGCTGGCGCCGAAGCCGAAGATGCCGAGCCGGCCGCCCGGCGGTAGCTGGGCCCGCCGAAGCGATCGGTAGCCGATGATGCCGGCGCACAGCAGCGGCGCGGCCTGCTCGTCGGTGTAGTCCCCGGGGATCTCGTACGCGTAGGCCGCCGGGACGGTCGCGTAGTCGGCGAAGCCGCCGTCGGCGTCCCAGCCGGTGTAGAGGGAGTAGGGACAGAGGTTCTCCCGACCGGCCCGGCACCATGGGCAGCTGCCACAGGTACGCCGTAGCCAGGCGATTCCGACTCGATCGCCCATTGCGAACCTCGTGACCCGGTCGCCGAGAGCGACGACGTCGCCGACGACCTGGTGGCCCGGTGTCACGCCTCGGCGGCGGGGAACCAGGTCGCCTTCGACGAGGTGGAGGTCGGTGCGACACACGCCGCAGGCCCGCACCCGTACGAGGACCTCGTCCGGCTCCGGCTCCGGCCGGGCGCGCTCCTCGATCCGCAGGCTCGTGTCCGCGATCGGCGCCGGCTCGTCGAAGGTCCACGACCGCATGCTCGACATGGCACCAGTGTCTCGCTTCGGAGCCGGCCACCGCTGTCCGCCACTAGGGACTTGTGGCCCCGCTGCGACGGGTCGGCAGCCACTGGCGCCGTACCGTGTCGACGCCAAGGGTGGGAGCGATCGACTGCGCGGGAGGTGCGATGTCGGTGGCGTATCGGGACCTGTCCCGAGAACGATGCATGGCACTGCTGTCGGAATCGGTCGTGGGTCGGATCGCCTACTGCTCGGCGGCAGGACCGCGGCTCTATCCGGTCAACTACCTATTGGACGGCGACTCCATCATCTTCCGTGCGGCGGCGTACACCGCCCTGGGAACCGAGATCGCCGAGCAACCGGTGGCGTTCGAGGTGGACCAGGTGGACGCCGTCAACGGACACGGCTGGAGCGTCGTCGTCAACGGGCAGGCGAGCGCGATCGCCGATCCGGATGAGGTCGCCCGACTGCGGGCCCGATCCGACGCGCATCCGTGGGCACCGGGCGTCCGGCCGCTCTACGTGCGGATCGTGATCCGACGCATCAGCGGACGGGCGATCGGGTCGCTCACGGACTAAGGAGACGACGGCCCAACGCCGTCGCCTCGGGCGGGCTCCTCAGGGATCAGTGCCCCTCGTCGAAGGGACGCCCGGGCCGGCGGGGTGACTCACCCAAGATCTGTTCTCGGCGCATGCGCCGCCTCCTCCTCCGGACCCGAGTGTCAGCATGTCGTCGGCGAGGGGTCGGAGGGCAGGGTCGGACGGGGTGGGATCGGTGGGTCGAACGGCACCTGATTCGGGCCCAATGGCAGGTAGCACGAATCGAAGGACCCTAGGGCGTGTCTCCCTATCCCGCGGCCGACTGGGCCGGGGAACGGGCGTACGGCGCTGCTGACGGGCCGGGTCAGAGCGGGATGTTGCCGTGCTGACCGCGCTCGGCAGGCTCCGCCTGGGCGTCGGCGATCGCGTGGGCGAGTGCCGACCGGGTGGTGCGGGGGTCGATAACCTCGTCGACCACGCCGATCTCGATGGCCTTGTCGACTCCGCCGGCGATCCGCTCGTGTTCGGCGGCGAGCTCGGCCTCGACGCTGGGCCGGGCGTCGGGATCGACCTCGGCGAGCTTGCGCCGGTGCAGGATGCGTACGGCGGCGATCGCGCCCATGACGGCCACTTCGGCGGTCGGCCAGGCGAACACCCGGGTCGCGCCGAGCGACCGTGAGTTCATCGCGATGTAGGCGCCGCCGTAGACCTTGCGGGTCACGAGCGTCACCCGCGGCACTCTCGCCTCGGAGAACGCGTGCAGCAGCTTCGCGCCGCGTCGGACGACGCCGTCCCACTCCTGCCCGACACCCGGCAGGTAGCCAGGAGTGTCGACCACGACGACCAGCGGTACGCCGAAGGCGTCGCACATCCGTACGAACCGAGCGGCCTTCTCGGCCGACAGCGAGTCGAGGCAGCCGCCGAGGCGCAGCGGGTTGTTGGCGATGACGCCGACGGTGCGGCCGCCAAACCGGCCGAGCGTCGTCGTGATGTTCGGTGCCCACCGGGCATGGAGCTCGAGCGCCGTGTCCTCGTCCAGCAGCGCCGTAATGAGCGGATGCACGTCGTAGGCGCGCCGGGTCGACTCGGGCAGCGCCTCGCCGAGGTCGACATCGGCCACGGAGTCCGTGACGAGCTGGCCCTGGTCGCCGAGCAGCGACGTGATGCGACGAGCCTCCTGCAGCGCCTCGGCCTCGGAGTCGGCGAGCAGGTGGACCACGCCGGACCGGCGGCCGTGCGGCTCCGGCCCGCCGAGACGCAGCATGTCGACGTCCTCGCCGGTGACCGAGCGGACCACGTCCGGGCCCGTGACGAAGATGCGCCCCTCCGGGCCGAGTACGACGACGTCGGTCAGCGCCGGCCCGTACGCGGCACCGCCGGCCGCCGGACCGAGCACCACGGAGATCTGGGGCACCTTGCCGGAGGCCTGGGTCATCGCGTGGAAGATCTGGCCCACCGCATGCAGGCTGAGCACGCCCTCGGCGAGCCGGGCACCGCCGGAGTGCCAGAGGCCCACCACCGGCGCCCCGTCGGCCACGGCCCGCTCGTAGGCCTGAACCACGACCCGGCAGCCCTGATCGCCCATGGCGCCACCCATGACCGTCGCGTCGGAGCAGAAGGCCACCGTGTGGGTGCCCTGCACCCGGCCGACGGCCGCCAGCATGCCCGAGTCGTCGTCGGGTGTGATCAGCTCCAGGGTGCCGTCGTCGAAGAACGCCGCGAGCCGATGGTTCGGGTTGCGGGGATCCTGCTCACGAGGCAGCTTGGCGGGCTTCGCCTTCGGCTGGGCGTTGGTGATCTCCGGGCGGGTCGTGGTCATAGCGGACTCCTTGAACTACGCCGAACGGAACGCGACGGCGACATTGTGGCCACCGAAGCCGAACGAGTTGTTCAGTGCCGCCAGATCGCCCTCGGGCAGCTCACGTACCGACGTCGCGATGTCGAGATCGATCGCGTCGTCGAGCTTGTCGAGGTTGATCGTCGGCGGCACCCGACGGTGATGCAGCGACAGAATGGTGGCAATCGACTCGAACGCCCCCGCTGCGCCGAGCAGATGCCCCGTCATCGACTTGGTCCCCGTGACCACCAGCGCATCGGCGGCGTCTCCGAGCGCGGAGCGGATCGCGAGGGCCTCGGCGACATCGCCCTGGGGCGTCGATGTCGCGTGGGCGTTGATGTGGACGATGTCGCTGGCGGCGAGATCGGACTCGGCGAGGGCTCGGCGCATCGCGAGACTGGCGCCGGTGCCGGCCGGTTCCGGTTGCGCGATGTCGTGGCTGTCGGCGCTGATGCCCGCGCCTGCGACCTCGCCATAGACCCGGGCGCCGCGGGCGGCGGCATGGGCCTCGGACTCGATCACGAGCACCGCGCCGCCCTCACTGAGGACGAAGCCGTCGCGGTCGACGTCCCACGGGCGCGAGGCGCGCTCAGGCTCCTCGTTGCGCTTGGACAGCGCCATCATCTGGCCGAAGGCCGCCATCGGAAGGGCCAGGACCGATGCCTCGGTGCCCCCGACGACGACCACGTCGGCCCGGCCGAGCCGGATCATGTCGACGCCGACGCTGATGCCCTCGTTGCCGGAGGCACAGGCCGACACCGGCGTGTGGACTCCGGCCCTGGCACCGAGCAGCAGACCGACATTGGCCGCCGGGGAGTTCGCCATCAGCATCGGGACCGCGAGCGGCGACACTCGGCGGGGACCCTTCTCGTTGAGCGTGTCGTAGTTGGCGAGGAGCGTCTGGACGCCGCCGATGCCGGTGGCGATCGCCACGCCGAGCCGGTCCGTGTCGACGTC
>Ga0081455_10000909_pt1 | contig 37956 bp, 35 predicted proteins | sample TabmetS3T2R1_FD_70207 | JGI IMG/M metagenome (GOLD analysis project Ga0081455, IMG submission 70207) | Tabebuia heterophylla rhizosphere microbial communities from the University of Puerto Rico - S3T2R1 | ecosystem: Host-associated > Plants > Roots > Rhizosphere ... | reverse complement strand
GAGGGCGTGGGCAAGAGATGCCGTGATGCTGCGGTCGCGTCACCCGTGAGAGGCACGCACCCGCTCGCCGCAAGGGCTCACGCCAGCCAAGAAGAATGAACGCGCGCAGTTCCTCGTCTAACGTGACGGTTCGGGAAGATCGCACTCCTTGACCTTGGGATTCACGCCGACGTAATTGAGCGGTCCCGCGATGATGGTCACTGCGATCGTACTGGCTCGCTCACAGTCGGGATCCTTCCTGCCCCCGAAATAGCCCCGCTGCCAGGCGGCGAGCACACCGATCAGCAGCCAGATGACGACCAGCACGGTTCCGATCCGCACATTCCTGTTTCGCACGCTTGCCTCCGTGCCGCGTGTGTCCGCCCCGGGCGCGCGCGGAGCGAACCGCTGCGCCCGCCGAGGCGTTGCTGTTGAGTTGTAGCGCGAGCACACTATCGACTCCCGCCACTGCGGAATAGCCCAAGGCGAACCCAGCCCGTTCCCGCGAATCGGGCGGCGGCGTGCCGCGTAGACATGAGCGGGACACGCCCCTAGGTACACGGCACCGAGACGGGGACCGAACGGCGTGCCGGTCCGGCGCCTGCGATCTCGCACAGCAGATAGGTAGTACCAGATTCTGGGCGGGCCGCCTTGTTCTCCGTCGCATGAGCTCAACAGCGTGAGGCCATACCGGCGGGCGCAAACCTCACCGGCAGATCCCTCGCCCAGAGAGGCTGCTGTACATGGGACTGAGTGACAGAGTCGCGCTACCTGATTGCACGACACGGGGGTATCGATCCAGATGGCCATCAAGACCCGTCGGGCGCACCCGGCAAACCGAGGAGCTGGGCCTACGGTGCAACCCCGACCTGCTCGCCGCGCTGGCCCCGCCACGGACCAACGGCCCCAGGCGCCGGAGAACGCCCTGGGGCCGTTGTCCCTGAAGGGGACGGCGCCCTCCGTCCACCCCCGACCACATTGACGTGTCGGTGGATCCTCAGCGCATGGTCCGAAGATCTGGGCTACTGCTTGATCCAGATGTCGCCCAGGGTCGGCATGGCACGCACTTCGTCGTTGTTCATGCCGCCGATCTTCGAGCCGTGCAGGAACGCATCGGCGGTGTAGTAGTCGATGATGACCGGGTAGTAGTCGGTCATGATCTCCTTGTCGAGGTCGCCCCAGTGGGGTGCCTGCTCCTCGGCGGGCATGCTTTCGATCTCTTTGATCTTCTGGTCGATCTTCGGCACGCTCAGGTAGGAGTAGTTGCAGCAGCCGTCGCTGGAGAAGTTCGGCCCGAACCACGACGAGCCGCTCGGCCAGTCCGAACACCATCCGAGATAGCGAAGGTTGACCGGAGCGTTCGGATCCTGCGTCAGCTCGTCCTCCTTGTCCGCGTTCGGCACGGCCCGCGGCTGCGGATCGAACCCGGCTTCCGAGAGCGCCTTGACGATGACGTTCTTACGGTCGACCGCGTTCGGGTCGCTGGCGTCGTACATGAAGCTCACCGGCGTGTTGAGCGCACCGGCCTGCTCGAGCATGTCGTGCGCCTTCTGCGGGTCTCCAGTGCCCTGCCCACCGTTGCCGATCACATCGAACGGCGGGTCCTTCCGCCCTGGCAGGCCCGGCGGCATGATCATCGTGCCCGGGACCGCCGTCAGACCGACGGCCAGCCCGGACGCCAGCATCTCGTCGTCGAAGTTCCAGGCCGTACCGAGCGCCTTGCGGACCTCGACGTCCTGCCACTCGGGCGCGCGGGTGTCCATGTACCAGAAGATGGTGCACGGCGCCGGTCCGGTGAGGAGTCGGCCAGAGCTTTCGGCCTGGTCACGGCTGGACTGCTGGATGTTGTCATACGACAGCGTGGTCTGCGCGTCGCCCTGGTCCTCGAGCAGGGTCCGGTCGAGAACCGTCGGGTCACCGCGGTCCACGTCGAAGTCCCACTCGTCCGGGTAGGCGTGCCGGCCCGGGTCGGTGTTCGGGTCCCAGAACTCGTTGCGCACGAGCACCAGACGCGAGGTGCCCGGGTCGAACGACTGGAACTTGTAGGGGCCGGTCGACCACGGGTTGGTGCCGTAGGCGGCAACGTCACCCATCGCCTGCTTGGGCAGCGGGCCCATCGCCGGGAACGAACCCCAGAACGGCATGTCCGGGAACGGACGGGACATCTGGATGGTGATGTCGCGACCATCGACCGAGATGCAGTTGCAGTCGCCGCTCGGGTCGGTGAACGGACCCTTCCAGCTGCCACCCTTGAAGTACGTCTTCGAGTACTGCGCGCCGTTCGGGAACGCGCCCTCGGCGAAGTTATCGAAGGACGCCTTGATGCCGCGCACCATGTCGTCCATCGTCACGTCGCTGCCGTCTTGCCACTTGATCCCGTCGCGGATCGTGAAGGTCCACTCGGTGAAGTCGGCGTTGTGCTGACCGAGGTCGGTCGCAAGGTCCGGGACCAACTCCATGGCCTGCTTCTGGTCGTTCCACATGTACTGCGTAAGCGACCGGGTCACCATGTTCGACAGGATCGACGTGGTGTTGGTGAAGTAGGCCTCGGTCGGGTGCATGCTCTGCAGACCGGAAGTTCCCCAGACGTCGACGGTGCCACCCTTCTGGGCACCATCGATCGCCGGTGCGGGCGCCGGGGCATTAGCGTTCATAATGCCGCCGCCACTGCCACCCTCCTGGAAGCCCTGGTCACCACTGCTGCTTTCGTCGCTGCCACCTCCACATGCGGCGACGACCGCAATCGCGGCGACACTGGTGGCCGCCAACAGACTTCGTAACCTCATGTGCAACCCACACCTTTCTGGTCGGTACTTCCCACGGCTTCCACGTTGGTCACCGTCGGGTCTTGGGGTCAAAAGCGTCACGGATCGCGTCGCCGAGCAGGTTCAACGCGAGGACCAGCGCCATGACGCCGAGCACGGGGGCCCAGAGCCAGAGCGGGAACTGGTCGAAGTATGGGACCGCCTTGTTGATCGTCTGGCCCCACGACGGCCGCTCGGTCAGTCCGATGCCGAGGAAGGCGAGGCCGGCCTCCGCGGTGACCAGGGCGGGCAGCGAGAGCGAGAAGAAGATGACGATCGGGGCGATCAGGTTGGGAAGCAGCTCTTTGAACAGGATCCGACGCGTCGGAACCCCGATCACTCGGGCGGCCTGGATGAACTCCCGCTCGCGCAGCGAGAACACCTCGCCTCGGATCAGTCGCGCGAGCGGCATCCAGGTGAAGATCGTCAGCACGCCGATCAAGGCCCAGAACTGAGCGACGCCGAGCTTGTCGGCGTCTCCGGCCCAGTGGCTGTAGATGATCGGCGCCAGGGTCAGCGCCCCGAGGATGAAGGGGAACGACAGGAACAAGTCGACGATGAACGTGAGCCCTCGGTCGAGCCAGCCGTGCGAGAAGCCGGCGACCAGGCCGATGAGGATGCCGATGACCGTGCTGAGGATGGTCGCGATCGAGGCCACCATCAGCGAGGTCCGACAGCCGTAGACCCACTCGGCGAGCAGGTCGTTGCCGGTGCCCCGCTCGACGCCCAACGGGTGATCCCACGTGAAGCCGTGGTCCGGCGGGCCGACCTTTCCGAAGGTCGTGTTGATGTCAATGATCTCGCTGCCGGGATAGGCGCGCAGCTCGACACCGAACGCCTTACAGATCAGCGGGGCGAAGATCGCCACCAGGACGAAGAAGAGGATGACCGCCGCGGAGAGAATGGCGACCTTGTCGTGGCGGAGCCGCTCGAATGCGATCTGCATCGGCGAGCGGCCGTGGATTGCATCCTCTGAGACGGTCTCTGGAAGCTCATCTGCGTGATGCAGGGCCTCCTCGGCTTCGAGTGGCGGCAGAGACATCGTCACCTCCGTTCGCACCGCGGGCAGTGTTGTCGGCGTGCCGGGATCTTCCGTACGCCGTCGGGGACTCTAGACGACCACTTCGATCAGTACGGACTAGGGCAGGTAACGATCCTGAAACGCTTGCTGACCTCGACGAACCCGATCTGTCACAACCCATGCGCAGCGTCTCGCCGGATTCCTCCGGTTTCGCGCTGATTCGGTACGCGTCGGTGGGAGCACGTTTTGGGGGTGGACGCGAACGCCCACCCCCCAAAACACTTGACATCCCGCCCGGCCGACCGACCAGCGCGACCGGCCGAGATCCCCGTTAGATCACTGCTTGACCCACATCGTGGCGAAGGTCGGCATGCCGCGTACTTCGTCGTTGTTGAAGCCCATGATCTTCGAGCCGTGCAGCATCGCATTCGCCGTGTAGTAGTCGGGAATCACCGGGTAGTAGTTGGACATGATCTCCTTGTCGAGATCGCCCCAGTGCGGCGCCTGCTCCTCGGCCGGCATGCTCTCGATCTGCCTGATCTTCTTGTCGATCCTCGGCACGCTCAGGTACGAGTAGTTCGAGCTGCCCTCACTGGAGAACACCGGCGAGAACCACGACGAGCCACTCGGCCAGTCCGAACACCATCCGAGGTACCTGAGGTTGACCGGAGCGTTCGGATCCTGCGTCAGCTCGTCCTCCTTGTCGGCATTGGGAACCGCGCGCGGCTGCGGATCGAAGCCGGCCTCCGACAGCGCCTTGACGATGATGTTCTTGCCGTCCACCTTCGTCGGGTCGCTCGCGTCGAACAGGAACGTCACCGGCGTGTTGAGTGCACCGGCGTCCTGGAGCATCTGCTTGGCCTTCTCCGGATCGCCGTTGCCCGTGCCACCGTTGCCGATCACGTCGAACGGCGGATCGATCCGGCCGGGCAGCCCGGGCGGAAGGATCATCGTGGCGGGTACCGCGCTCAGCCCCATGGCGAGCCCGGTCGCCAGGCGGTAGTCGTCGTACGGCCATGCGGTGCCGAGCGCCTTGCGGACCTCGACGTCCTGCCACTCGGGCTTGCGGGTGTCCGTGTACCAGAAGATGGTGCACGGCGACGGTCCGGTCACCAGGCGGCCCGACGACTCGGCGTCAGAGCGGCTGGCCTGCTGGATGCTGTCGTACGACATCGCGGTCTGGGCTTCGCCCTGGTCTTCCAGCAGCGTCCGGTCCAGCACGGTGGGGTCGCCGCGGTCGACGTCGAAGTCCCACTCGTCGGGGTAGGCGTGCCGGCCCGGGTCGGTGTTCGGGTCCCAGAACTCGTTGCGCACCAGGGTCAGGCGGGACGTGCCCGGGTCGAAGGACTGGAGCTTGTAGGGGCCGGTCGACCACGGGCTGAGCCCATAGGACGCCACGTCACCCTCGGCCTCCTTCGGCAGCGGCCCCATCGCCGGGAACGAGCCCCAGTACGGCATGTCCGGGAACGGGCGTGACATCTGGATGGTGATGTCGCGGCCGTCGACAGTGACACAACCGCAGCCGCCACTGGGATCGGTGTACGGACCGGCCCAGTCGCCACCCTTGAAGTAGGTCTTGGAGTACTCCGCACCGTTCGGGAACGCCCCGTCGGCATGGTTGTCGAACGACGCCTCGATGCCGCGCACCATGTCGTCCATCGTCACGTCGCGACCGTCCTGCCACTTGATCCCGTCGCGAATCGTGAAGGTCCACTTGGTGAAATCGTCGTTGGGTCGCCCGAGGTCGGTCGCGAGGTCCGGCACGAGCTCCATCGCCTGCTTCTGGTCACTCCACCGGTACTGAGTGAGCGACCGGGTCACGAGGTTCGACAGGATCGACGTCGTATTGGTGAAGTACGCCTCGGTCGGGTGCATGCTCTGCAGACCGGACGTACCCCAGACGTCGATCGTGCCGCCCTTCTGGGCGCCGTCGATCGGGGGCGCGGGTGCCTCGGCATCGGCGTTCAGGATCGAGCCCGCGCCGCCGCCGGCCCGGAAGTCCTCTCCGGACGCCCCACCTGAGTCGCTGCCGCCCCCACAGGCGGCCAGCGCCAGCAGCCCGGCGACACCGATCGCCGCCGTCAATCTTGGTAACTGCATGAAGATCAGCACCTCTCGGATCGGTCGACTGCGCCGGCGTCCGGGTCGGCCGCCGGCGAGTTGCGTGGCCGAAGGCAGGCGAGGAAGAGCCCCGATCTGGGCACGTGCCACCACCCCTAACCGATTGAGTACTGATCGGCCGGTTAGGAGCGCAACACGGTCCGAGGTCACGAATCAAGGCAGGTTTGGGTTGCGCGCGGGACAAGGCGCCGACGGCCGGCCCGGATCCGACGCGATCTGAGGCGAGCCGCAACCCGGACGTAATGCAGGTAACGATCTGATCGCCAACCGGATCGTGAGATCCGCCGACGACCTGGACTTACGTCTGCGGGTCGGCGTCCTCCGGCTTGGCATCGATCCCCGCCTCGCGACGCTGCGCCGCAGTGATCGGCGTCGGTGCGCCGGTGAGTGGGTCACCGCCGGACGCGGTCTTCGGGAACGCGATGACGTCGCGGATCGAGTCGGCTCCGGCCAGCAGCGCGCACAGCCGGTCGAGCCCGAGCGCGATCCCGCCGTGCGGCGGCGGGCCGTACTCGAACGCCTCGAGCAGGAAGCCGAACTGTCCCTTGGTCTGCTCCTCGGTCAGGCCGAGCACGTCGAAGACCCGCTGCTGGATGTCGGGACGGTGGATTCGAATGCTGCCGCCGCCGAGCTCGGTGCCGTTGAGCACGATGTCGTACGCCCGGCTCAGCGCCTCGCCGGGTTGCTTCTCGAAGCGGTCGACCCACTCGTCGGTCGGCGCGGTGAACGGATGGTGCACCGAGGTCCAGCCGTCGTCGGTCGCCTCGAACATCGGCGCCTCGACCACCCAGACGAACTCCCAGCGCGACTCGTCGATCAGGTCGCAGCGGGCGCCGATCTCCAGTCGGGTCGCAGCGAGCAGGCCGAGGGCGTCGGACCGCTTGCCGGCGGCGAAGAAGATGCAGTCGCCGGGCTTGGCGCCGGTGTGCTCGGCGAGACCGGCGCGTTCGGAATCCGACAGGTTCTTGGCGACCGGGCCACCGAGCTCGCCGTCCTCGCCGACCAGCACGTACGCCAGGCCCTTGGCCCCGTGCGCCCGCGCCCACTCCTGCCAGGCGTCCAGCTCCCTTCGCGCCTGCGAGCCGCCGCCGGGCATCACGACCGCACCGACATGGAAGTCCTCGACACCGTTGGGCGCCTTGAAGATCCGGAACGGCGTGTCGGCGAAGTACGCCGTGCAGTCGACCAGCTCGCAGCCGAACCGCAGATCGGGCCGGTCGATGCCGAACCGCCGCATCGCCTCGGCGTAGGTCATCCGTGGGATCGGCGTCGTCACCTCGACACCGAGCACCTCGCGCCACAGTCGCACGAGCACCTGCTCGGTCAGGTCGAGCACGTCGTCGATGTCGCAGAAGCTCCACTCGACGTCGAGCTGGGTGAACTCCGGCTGCCGGTCGGCCCGGAAGTCCTCGTCGCGGAAGCAGCGGGCGATCTGGTAGTAGCGTTCGAGCCCGGCGACCATGAGCAGCTGCTTGAACAGCTGCGGCGACTGCGGCAACGCGTACCACTTGCCCGGCTGGAGTCGCACCGGGACGACGAAGTCGCGGGCGCCCTCGGGCGTCGAGCGCGTGAGGTAGGGCGTCTCGATGTCGAGGAAGTCGTGCGCCGTCATCACCTCGCGGATGATCCGCGTGACGTCGGCCCGCAGCCGGAGGTTGTGCGCCATCTCGGGCCGTCGCAGGTCGAGGTAGCGATAGCGCAGTCGCACCTCCTCGTTGACCGGCGTGCTCTCGTACTCCTCGACCGGGAACGGCAGCGGCGCCGCCTCGCTGAGGATCTCGACCGTGTCGGCCACGACCTCGATGTCGCCGGTCGGCAGGTTGGGGTTCTCGTTGCCCTCGGGGCGCCGGCGCACCTGGCCGACGACGCGCAGGCAGAACTCCGACCGCAGCGGGCGGGCCGCCTCCTCGTCGCGGATCACGACCTGGACCACGCCGCTGGTGTCCCGCAGGTCGATGAACGCCACTCCCCCGTGATCGCGCCGGCGCGCGACCCACCCGGTCAACGTGACGCCGGCGTCGATGTCGGCGGCGCGCAGGGCGCCTGCGTCGTGGGTACGGATCACGTGTCGCGCTCCTTCGTGACGATGCGAGGACGGAGGTCTTCGGCGGGCGGCTGCCAGACGTCCGGATCGGCGTCGACCTGGTCGCCGGAGCGGATGTCCTTGACCTGGTGGCTTTCGTCCGATCCGGGCGACGGTGGGAACCAGACGTACGGGATGCCGCGCCGGTCGGCGTGCCGGATCTGCCGACCGTACTTCGCGGCCGCCGGTGCCACCTCGGTCGGGATGCCGCGCGATCGCAGCCGGGCGGCGACGTCGCGGCTGACCGGCCTGGACTCCTCGTCGGGCAATGCCACGAGCACGCACGACGGCACGCTGCGATCGGCGTCGATCCGGCCGCGGGCGATCAGCGGCGCCAGCAACCGGGTGATGCCGAGCGAGATGCCGACGCCGGGATAGGTCGACCGGCCGTCGTTGGCGAGCGAGTCGTAGCGCCCTCCGGCGCAGATCGACAGCGCACCGAGCTCCTCGGTGAATCCCTCGAAGATCGTGCCGGTGTAGTAGTCGAGCCCGCGGGCGATCCGGAGGTCGGCGACCACGCGGAACCGATCGGAGTTGGCCGGCGAGGCTGCCTCGACGGCCTGGCTCAGCTCGTCGAGTCCGGTGTCGAGCAGCGGGTGCGTCACGCCGAGCTTGCGTACGTCGTCGGCGAACGACGCGTCGTCCCGGTTGATCTGGGCCAGGTCGAGGCATGCCTGGATCTGGTCGCCGGTCAGTCCGAGCCGGTCCAGCTCAGCTCGTACCCCGTCGGCGCCGATCTTGTCGAGCTTGTCGATGCCACGCATCACGCCGGCCGGATCGCCGAGGCCGAGGCCGAGGTAGAAGCCCTCGATGAGCTTGCGGTTGTTGATCCGCAGCGTGATCGGCGGCAGTGGCAGCCGGCTGAGCGCCTCGGCCATCACGGTCGTGACCTCGATGTCGGCGTCGAGGTGCAGCTCGTCGCGTCCGATGATGTCGATGTCGGCCTGGGTGAACTCGCGATAGCGACCCTCCTGCGGCCGCTCGCCTCGCCAGCAGCGCTGGATCTGGTAGCGGCGCAGCGGGAAGTTCAGGTGGCCCTGGTGCTCGACGACGTAGCGCGCCAGCGGCACGGTGAGGTCGAAGTGCAGTCCGACTCCGGCGTCGCCCTCGTCCGCATCGGCCTGCAGCCGGCGCAGGACGTACACCTCGTGCGAGGTCTCGCCCTTGCGCATCAGTTCCTCGAGGGGCTCGACCGAGCGAGTCTCGATCGACGCGAAGCCGTGCAGCTCGAAGGTCTCGCGCAGGGTGTCGATGACGGCCAGCTCGGCCGCGCGTTGACTGGGGAGGAACTCCGGGAATCCCGACAGTGGCGTGGTCTTGGGCATGGTCACTTTCTCGAGTTGTCAGCCGCTATTTGCCCCCCAGGGCCATCAGCGGCTGACAACTCAGTCAAGTACGGGTTCGTCGCGCGTTCGCGTCCGATGGTCGTCTGGGGTCCGTGGCCGGGCAGTACGACGATCCGGTCGTCCAGCGGCAGCACCTTGTCATGAAGGCTGCGCAGCATGGTCGGGTGATCGCCGCCCGGCAGGTCGGTGCGTCCGATCGATCCGGCGAACAGCAGGTCCCCGGCGAACATGACTTCTGGCACGTCCTCGGGTCCGTCGTAGGCCGAGCGGAACGTCACCGACCCCTTGGTATGCCCAGGCGTGTGGTCGACGACGAACTCGATGCCGGCCAGGGTGAGCTTGGCCGCGTCGGTGAGCTCGCGTACGTCGTCGGGCTCGGCGAACGAGTAGCCCGAGCCGAGCAGCATGCCCGCCGACTCCGGTGAGATGCCGGCCATCGGATCGGTGAGCAGGTGCCGGTCGTCCGGGTGCAGATAGGCCGGCGACTCGTACGAGCCGGCCACCGGAACGACACACCAGACGTGGTCGATATGTCCGTGGGTGAGCAGGATGCTGACCGGCTTGAGTCGCTGCTCGCGTACCACCTCGGCGACTCCCTCGGTCGCGTCCATGCCCGGATCGACGACGACGCACTCGGCGCCCGGTCCGGTGGCCACGACGTAGCAGTTCGTGGCCCAGGGACCGGCGGGGAACGCGGCGATCAGCACGGCACCCGAGACTACGCGAGCCGGACCGAAGGCTACGAATCGATTGCGATGCGACACGAAGGGTGGTCGTACTCTTAGACTTGCCGGTCGTGGTCACCAAGAAAGAGCGCCGGCGCATGCTGGCCCGGGAGCATCACCAGCGGCAGCAGGTGCGCCGGGCAGCTCGCGAGCGTCGTCGCCGGCGACGCAACATCGTGATCGGGGCCATCGTGGTGTTGGCTCTTGTCGTTGGCGTCGGCTGGCTGCTCAAAGACAAGGTCCTCGACGATGACTCGGCCTGGTCGCCGGGTGTCGACTCCGGTGCGGTGTCGACCGTTCACCTGGGGGTGACGGCATGAACGCACAGAGCCCATGGGGCCGCGTCGACGACGAAGGCACGGTCTACGTCAAGACTCGCGAGGGCGAGCGGGCCGTCGGTCAGTGGCCGGACGCCGATCCCGACGAGGCGATGGCGCTGTTCACGCGTCGTTACGACGGGCTGCGAGTCGAGGTCGAGTTGCTCGACAAGCGCGTACGAGGCGGGTCGCTGTCGCCGGAGCAGGCGGAGTCGACCGTGAAGGGCGTCCGCGAGACGGTCGCGACGGCGGCTGCGGTCGGGGATCTGGACGGCCTGCTCGACCAGCTCGACGCGCTCGGCCCGGTGATCACCGAACAGCGCGAGAGCCGCAAGGCGGCCAAGGCCGAGCGCAGTGCGCAGGCCCGCGCCGACAAGGAGCGCATCGTCGAGGACGCCGAGCGGATCGCGGCCGGCACCGACTGGCGCGGCGGCGCCGACAAGCTCCGCGCGCTGCTCGACGAGTGGAAGACGCTGCCGCGACTCGACAAGGCGACCGACGACCCGCTGTGGCACCGGTTCTCCAGCGCCCGTACAGCGTTCACCCGCAAGCGCAAACAGCAGTTCGCCGAGCTCAACGAGAAGCGGCAGGCCGCCAAGCACGTCAAGCAGAAGCTTCTCGACGAGGCGGAGCGGCTGTCCAACTCGACCGACTGGGGAGCGACGTCGCGGGCGTACCGCGACCTCATGCAGCAGTGGAAGGCCGCCGGACCGGCGCCACGGGCCGACGAGGAGCGGCTCTGGACGGCGTTCCGAGCCGCCCAGGACACGTTCTTCACCGCCCGCGACGAGGCCAACGCCGAGCTCGATCGGGAGTTCGCCGCCAATGCCGAGACGAAGCGGGCGATCCTCGAGGAGGCGGAGAGGCTCGTACCGGTCGATGACGCCGCAACAGCACGGGCCGCCTTCCGCCCCCTGTCGGAGCGCTGGGACGCCGCCGGCAAGGTGCCCAGGGCGGACATTCGCGAGCTCGAGGGACGGATGCGCGCCGTCGAGACCGCGATCCGCGACGCCGAGGACGTGCACTGGCAGCGGACCAACCCCGAAGCCCGGGCCCGGGCCGCCGACACGGTGGCGCAGCTCGAGTCGTCGCTGACCGATCTGCGAGGCCAGCTCGACAAGGCGAAGACGGCCGGCAACGACAGGAAGGCCCACGAGGCAGAGCAGGCCATCGAGGCCCGCGAAGCCTGGCTGGTCGAAGCCCGCAAGGCCCTCGCCGACTTCTCCTAACCCCTCCCGCTCATCAGTCACTCGTGGCCCGGTCATCAGCCACTTGTGGTGCGCTGATCGGTCACTCGTGGTCCGATCGTCAGCCACTCGTGGTCCGCTCATCGGTCACTTGTGGCGGGCTGTGGATAACGTCGGCGGAGAATCGACGATCGGCGGCATGCTTCGGGGATGCCCGACCTGATCAACGACGGTCTCCCGTTCCGAATCTCCCGCGATGGCGCTCTTGGCATGACTCGAAGCCACCTGCGCACGTTGGTACGCGATCATCGGATCCGGTCGCTGTTTCGGAGTGTGTACGTCGACACCGCCACGCCGGACACTCGTGACCTGCGTACGTTCGCGCTGACCTTGGTGCTGCCTCCACACGGCGTGATCTGTCACTGCTCGGCCGCATGGGCATTGGGAATCGATGCGTTCCAGCCGAAGGACCGCTTCTTGCTGACGCCGCAGTGCATGGTTCCGCACGGCACCAGCCGCTCCCGGCATCCGGGAGTCCGGTGCATCCAGGGCTACCTGCCTGACTCCGACGTCATGATCGTGAACGGCCTCCCACTCACGACACCGAGCCGAACGACAGTCGACCTCATGCGTACTCTGCGCCGGCCTTACGCGCTCTCGGTCGCAGACGCCATGGTTCGGGCCGAGCTCGTGACGGTCGCCCAGCTCGCCCGACGAATCCGGCGGCTCAAGCACTTCCCGGGGATCATCCAGGCCCGCGATCTGCTTCGCCTCATCGATCCGCGCGCCGAGTCGCCTGGTGAGAGTTGGCTGCGACTGCGGCTGGTCGACGCCGGATTTCCGCTTCCGCAGCCGCAGTACGAGGTGATCGACCATCGCGGACGGATCATCGCACGCATCGATCTCGCATACCCCGAGATCAGGCTTGCGATGGAGTACGACGGCGCGGCGTACCACTCCCACGAAGAGGACCGGAGTCACGACGAGGAGCGGCGCGACCTGCTGAACGACGCGTACGGGTGGCGAATCGAGCCCGCGACGAAGGGTGACGTCCTCGGGAGCGATCCAGCATATGAGATCGGCATCGGCAAGCTGCTCGGCATTGAGCCGCTCCCGCGCACCTGGTGACGGGCGCGATCCACCACGAGTGGCTGACCGCCGCACCACGAGTGACCGATCGCCGCACCACGAGTGACCGATCGCCGCACCACGAGTGACCGATCGCCGCACCACGAGTGACCGATCACCGCACCACGAGTGACCGATCACCGCACCACGAGTGGCGGATGATCGGGGGGTTAGGTGCGGGCGAAGGTGAGGGTTTCGCCGTCGACGCCGCGCATCCAGAGGTCGTTGCAGGCGTCCGCCATCGCGTCGAGGCCGTCGACGACTGTGGCGAAGACCGTGCCCGGCACCCAGCCGACGTCGCCGTTGATCAGCAGGTTGTTGCGCCCGTAGAACAGCGCGAGATCGACGACCTTGCCCAACTCCCCCGCCGCCGCGTAGCCGTACGCCGAGTTCTGCAACTGCCCACCGGTGAAGTTGAAGTAGCACACGTCACCGGGGATCGGCGTCACGGTGGAGTTCTCCAGCCCGGGCTCGGTCGCCGCGAACGAGGGAACCAGGGTGTAGATCTCGTTGCGGGCGTACTTGCCGTGGTAGACCTGCGCCGACTGCGGCAGCGCATCCCACACCGCCGCACAGGTCTGCGGCGCCTCCTCGTCGAGCAGCCGAGCCGTACACGACACGCCCCGCTTGTCGAGGCTGATCGTCAGATGCCGTGCCATTAGTGCGAGCTCCCATCGGCAGAAGGCCAGTCGTCGTCGGGCCGGGGCGGTCGCCACGGCGTGGCAGCTTCAAACGCCCGGCAGGCCCGCAGCACCATGGCGTCGGAGTGCCGCGGCCCGACCACCTGCAGCCCGATCGGCAGGCCCGAGCTGGTGCGCCCGCACGGCACACTCGCCGCCGGCTGCTGAGTCAGATTGAAGGGGTAGGTGAAGGGCGTCCACTCGGTCCACCGGCGCATCCCGGACCCGGCCGGCACCTCGACTCCCGCCTCGAAGGCCGGACGCGGCAGCGTCGGCGTGACGAGCAGGTCGTACGTCTGGTGGAACAGCCCCATCCGAACGCCGAGATCCATCCGTACCTGGGTCGCGTCGAGGTAGTCGAGCGCGGTCATTCGCCGTCCCTCCTCAGCGATCTCGGCCAGCCCCGGATCGATTCGGTCGAACACGTCCTCGCCATGGCTCAGCACCACCTTCGCGGCTCCGCTGAACCACAGCGTGTGGTACGCCGCGATCGGGTCGTCGAAGCCCGGGTCGACCTCCTCGACGATCGCGCCGAGCTCGGCCAGGACACCCACTGCCGCGCGGACCGAAGCGTCGACCTCGGAATCGACATCGGCGTAGCCGAGCCGCGGCGAGTACGCGATCCGCAGCCCCTCGACACCGTCGTCGAGACCCTCGAGGTACGACCCGCGCGGCGGCCCCAGAGCCGACCAGTCACGTACGTCGGGTCGAGTGATGACGTCCATCAACAGGGCGGCGTCCGTGACGGTCCGGGTCATCGGCCCGACATGGGACAGCGTGCCGAACGGGCTCGGCGGATAGAGCGGCACCCGGCCGTACGTCGGCTTCAGCGTGACGATGCCCGAGAAGCCGGCCGGGATCCGGACCGAGCCGCCGCCGTCGGTGCCGACTGTCAGCGCGCCCATCCCGAGTGCCACGGCGGCCGCACTGCCGCCGCTGGAGCCGCCCGACGTGCGCGACGGATCCCACGGATTGCCGGTCGGGCCGCACAGCAGGCTGTCGGTGACGCCCTTCCAGCCGAACTCGGGGGTCGTCGTCTTGCCGAGCAACACCGCACCCTGTTCCCGCAGGCGGGCCGTCGCCGGTGCGTCGACGTCCCAGGCCTGCTCCGGCGAGATCAGCCGCGACCCCCGCAGGGTCGGCCACCCCTTGGCGGGCAGCAGGTCCTTGATCGACGTGGGTACACCGTCGACCGATCCCAGCGGCTCGCCCCGCTGCCAGCGCTGCTCGGACTCACGAGCCGACGCGAGCGCGCGCTCCGGATCGACCAGGCAGAACGCGTTGACCGCCTTGTCATAGGCGTCGATCCGGTCGAGCGCGGCCTGAGTCGCCTCGACCGGCGACAACTCGCCCGCGGCGTACGCCTGACGCAACTCGCCAGCGGTCAGCAGGGCCGGCTCAGCCATCCCGACTCCCCATCTCCACGGCCGCGAAGCCGAGGTGCTTGTCGACGATATTCAATAGCGGCTCCCCCGCCTGCCACCGTGCCAGATTGCGGGCGAACAGCTCGATGATGCGGTCGGCCCAGCCCACCGAGTCGCCCGACATGTGTGCCGACACGATCACCCGAGGGTGCCGCCACAGCGGATCGCCGGGCGGTAACGGCTCCTCGGTGAACACGTCGAGGCCGGCGCCGTCGATCTGACCCGACTCGAGTGCCTCGACTAGGGCCGGCTGGTCGACCAGGGCTCCGCGACCCACGTTGATCAGCCGCGCCGTCGACGGCATCGCGTCGAAGACGTCGGCGTCGATCAGGCCCCGGGTCTGCTCGGTCAGCGGCGCGACGACCACGACGTAGTCCGCATCGCCCACCGAGCCGGTCAGGTCCGACACCGACGACACCGCGCCGAAGTCCGGGTCGGCGTCGCGAGGAGTACGGCCGACGCCGTGGACCGACATGCCGACGGCCCAGAGCAGCCGGGCGATCTCACGACCGATCGATCCGGTGCCGACGATGACGACCCGCTTGCCGACGATGTCCTCGGTCTCGCGATAGGACCACTGCTCGGCCTGCTGGAAGCGCACCGTGGCCGGCAGCCCCTTGGCGAAGGCGAGGATCAGCGCGAGCACGTACTCCGCCATCGGCCGGTCGAAGACACCGCGCGAGTTGGTGACCACGACCGGGCTCGCAGCCAGCTCCGGAAACAGCACCCGATCGACACCGGCGCCAGCGACATGCACCCACCGCAGCGCATCGGCAGCCGGCCAGGCGTCCCGCAGCGCCGCGGAGCGGAAGTCCCAGATGAACAACACCTCGGCGCCCGGGAGTGCCTCGGCGAGAGTGTCGCCATCGACATAGCGGACATCGGCCACCGCCTCGATCGGCTCCATGCCGTCCGGCCGGCCGCCGCACAGCGCGGCGACGACGGGGCGGGATGTGTCCGGTTTGCTGCGGGCTTGCATGCGTACTCCACACTGGCTCTTGACCCTCGCACCGACCTGGGTTGACGCTAGAGACGCGTTTGTACGATTGTCAACAATCTCGCCTGCGGCGAGGGCGTGGAACATCTGATCCGTCCGGGGCGCGGCTGTGGAGCGAGGTGTTCGATGGATGTTTTCCCAGCGGAGTACGACCTGCCGATTCCGCCGGAGCCGGCCCTGCAACGCCACGTCGGCGTGATCGCGCCGTTTGACCTCGCCCTCGACCGGGAGCTGTGGCGCTGGACGCCGGACGACATCTCGCTGCACCTGGCGCGAACGCCGTACTCGCCCCTGCATGTCGGAGTCGAGCTGGCCGCCACGATCAGTGAAGCCGGCGACGTACGCGACGCGACCCGGATCCTCACGCCGTTGGAGCCCGAGGTCGTCGCGTACGCCTGCACATCCGGCAGCTTCGTCGGTGGCCTGGCCGGTGAAGACGCGGTGCGCCGGGCGATGTGCGACGGCGGCGCGCCGAAGGCGGTGACCGCGTCGGGGGCGCTGCTGGCTGCGCTGGCAGAGGTCGGCGCCGGCCGGATCGCGATCGCGACGCCGTACGTCAGCGACGTCACCGACCTGCTCTGCGGCTTCCTCGAGGAGGCCGGCATCGAGACCGTGTCGCGTACGGACCTGCGACTCGAAGGCCGGATCTGGACCGTGCCGTACGAGCAGACGCAGGAACTCATCATCGCCACCGACCACGTCGATGCCGAGGCGATCTTCGTCAGCTGCACCAACCTGGCGACCTACGACCTGATCCCCCGCATCGAGGCTGCGCTCGGCAAGCCGGTTCTGAGCGCCAACCAGGTCACGATGTGGGCCGCCCTGGCCGCGATCGGCCGCACCGCCGTCGGGCCGACCCAGCGGCTGCTCGAACGCGGGACGAACTCCGTGGCCAACGCGCCTCGCCTGCGGCGGTGGATCAGCGTTCGTCGAGGATGGCGTGCAGAAAGGACCTGGTCCGATCGTTCTCCGGCTCACTGAAGATCTTGTCCGGCGGGCCCTGCTCGACGATCTGACCGCTGTCGAACATCATCACCCGGTGGGAGACATCGCGGGCGAATCCCATCTCGTGGGTGACGATCAGCATGGTGATGTCGGTCGTCTCGGCGATGTCGCGCAGCACGCCGAGCACGCCGGCGATCAGCTCCGGGTCGAGTGCGGACGTCACCTCGTCGAGCAGCAGGATCCTCGGCTCCATCGCGAGGGCCCGGGCAATGGCCACGCGCTGCTGCTGGCCGCCGGACAGCTGGGACGGATGAGCGTCGACCTTGTCGCCGAGCCCCACCTGTTCGAGTAGCTCGCGGGCCTTCTCCGAGGCCTCCGCCTTGCGCTTGCCCAGCACCCGGATCGGAGCCTCGATGAGGTTCTCCAGGACGGTCATGTTGGGGAACAGGTTGAAGTGCTGGAAGACCATGCCGATCTGCTTCCGCACCTCGCGCAGATGCTTCTGGTTGGCAGGCACGAGCTTGTCGCCCTTGCGCATGTGCCAAAGCGGCTTGTCGCCAACCCAGATGTACCCACCAGTCAGGTCCTCCAGGGTCATCAACAGCCGCAGGATCGTGGTCTTGCCGGATCCGCTGGGCCCGATCAGCGTGACCCGCTCACCGGCGTTCACACTGAAGTTCAGCTGGTCGAGGACGGTCAGGTCGCCGAACCGTTTGACGACGTCGTCGAACCGGATCAGCGGCTGGCCGTCGGCAGCGGCACCGGCCGTACTGGGCTGGGTGGTGGTGTCAGGCGTGGCCAAGACGAATCTCCAGTCTCCTCAGCGCTACGGCCGCTGGGTAGCTCGCGGCCAGGAAGATCAGGCCGGCAATGGTGAGCGGCTCGACGTAGTCGAAGTTCCTCGCGCCGATCCCCTGCGCCACGCTGACCATCTCGGGTACGGAGATCACGAAGAGGAACGGGGTCTCCTTGAACATCGAGATCACGTAGTTGCCGAGAGACGGCAGTACGTTGCGCAACGCCTGCGGCAGGATGACGTGCTGCCAGACGTAGCGCCTGGGAATCGACAGCGCCGTGCAGGCCTCCCACTGTCCCTTGGGGACGGCGTCGATCCCGGCGCGGTAGACCTCGGCGTAGTAGCAGGCATAGTGCAGCCCGAGACACCACACTCCGACGGTGGTTGCGCCGACCAGGATCCCGTAGTCGGGGAGCACGTAGAACAGAAAGAACAGCTGAACCGGGATGGGCGTCGACCGGACGAACTCCAGGAAGCCCGTGACCACCTGGGACAGCACCGGCACGTGGATATAGCGGATGACGGCAAAGAGGAGTCCGACGACCGCGGCGATCACCGAGCTGAGGATCGTGACGGTCAGCGTGTACTTGAAGAACGCCTCGAGGATGTCGGGGAAGATGTCGACCGCGTAGTCCCAGTCCCAGTTCATGCGAGAACCTTCCGTTCCTCGGGAAGCTCCTCCTCAGGAGTGGGCCCACGGAAGCTGAAGATCTTGCGTCGCGGTTCGGCGCGCCCGAGACGGGCCTTGGCTCTCGCCTCCAAAGCCCGGAGGAGCAGCGTGAAGGCGTAGGCCAGCAGGAAGTAGACGACGAGCTCGGCAACGTAGAGGGAGACGTAGTGCGTCGTCTCGGACCGACGGTAGAGCTCGCCGACCGAGAGGAAGTCCAGCACGCCCGGGATCAGGACCACCAAAGGCGTGCTCTTGAGCAGTTGGATGAGCAGATTGTTGAACGGCGGAATCATCAACGGCACCGCCTGCGGAAGAATCACCCGGCGCATCCGTTGGAACGGCGTCAGGTTGAGCGCGACCGCGGCCTCCCACTGCGGCGTCGCCACCGCGTTGATCGAGCCGCGCACGACCTCCGCACCGTAGGCGCCGAAGTTAAGGCTGAACGCGATGATCACCGGGATGACCGGCTCGGTCCAGACGATGCCGACGATCACGGGGAAGGCGAAGACGAACCAGAACAGCTGAATCAGCAGCGAGGTGCCGCGGAAGAGCTCGATGACGAACCGGGCGAAGGTCCGCGGCACGATGTGCTTGACGCGGGCGAGCAGGCCGAGGACGAACGCGATGACCAGCGCGAGGGCGGCGCTGATCACCGTGAGGTAGATGGTGACCCACAGACCGCTCTGGAAGTCGTCGAGCCACGGGCCGAGGTTGTAGTCGCTCACGGCGATGGCCGATCGATCAGCCGATGTTGCAGAGCTTCTCGGTGGTCAGGTCCGGGGGCGGCAGCGTCTCCGGCCCGAAGCCGAACTTCTCGATCAGCGGTGTCAACTCGTTGGGCGGGCCGATCAAATCGGCCAGCTTCTCGTTGAATGCCTGAACCAGATCGTCGTCGTCCAGGCGGAACACCGCGCCACCGCAGCCGTAGATCTTCTGGCCTGTCTTCGGGTCGATCGGCGTGAAGGGCTCGGTGACCTCGAAGCCAGGTGCCTGACCTTGGTTGACGATCCAGTTGAGCGTGATGCTGGTCAGCGAGATCGCGTCGATGCGACCCTGCTTGAGCTGGATCAGGCCGGCCTGCTGATCGGGGACGGTCACGACGTTGGAGCCGTCGACGCCGGCGTCCTCGAGATAGGGGCCCTCGACCGCTCCGCTGAAGACGCCGACGGTGACACCGGCATCGGCGGCCGACTTGAAGTCGGTGAGGTTGTCCGGGTTGCCCTCAGGCACGAGGTAGGCCTCCGGCGCGCAGTACATCGGCTCGGAGAACTGAGCCTGGGCGCAGCGCTCCCCGGTGATGAACATCCCGGCCGCGACGACGTCGAAGTTGCCGGCGTTCAGCCCCGGGATCAGGGAGTCGAACCCGACCTGCACCGACTTCACGTCGTCGATGCCGAGCTCGCCCCAGATCTTCTCCTGCACCGTCGGGTCCATGCCGGTGAGCTCACCACCGTCGAGGAAGCCGTACGGCTCCTCGCCCGCGATGCCGACGGTGATGGTGCCCTGCGACTGCAATTGCTGCAGTCGCCCGCCGCTACCGCTGGAGCCCTCATCCGCCTTCGCGCAGGCGCTGAGCAGACTCGGTGCCGCGAGCGCTGCACCGCCGATCAGGGAGCCTCGGAGCAGGTCTCGTCGGGACCAACGCGCGGTTCCGACTCTCAATTCATCGCTACGTCTCACCATGTCAGCACTCCCCACGTGGGTCTGGACGCCGGTTCGTGTGCTGCGACGGCAAGCTACCACGGGCTGTATTATTGTCAACAATCGGCCAGTGAACATGAGTACGTCGGCCACGACGCCAATCGCCGACCAGGGACAGGTCAGGGTCCAACGCGATGACGACGAAGACGACCGTAGGACTCCTCTATCCCGGCTATGCCGCCGAGGACGACTTTCCCTTGCTGCAAAGGACTCTCGGGCCCGACGTCGCCCTGCCCGTCGTACACACGTCGGTCGGCGAGGACGCGCACCGGGTCGATGCGCTGCTCGACCTCGGCTCGACCGAGCGGCTCGCCGATGGCGCCGAGCAGCTGCGTTCTCACGCTCCGGACGCCGTCATGTGGGTGTGTACGAGCGGCAGCTTCGTCTTCGGACGCGACGGCGCTCGCGGTCAGGCTGAGGCTTTGTCGGACCAGCTCGGCTGCCCGGCCTCGAGTACGTCGATCGCCTTCGCCAACGCGGTGCGCGCCCTCCGTGTACGCCGGGTCACGATCGCCGCGACATATCCACGCGATGTGGTCGATCGTTTCGTCGAGTTCCTCGCGGCGGACGGCATCGAGGTGGTCGGCTCGTCGAGTGCCGATATCATCACGGCCGAGGAGGTCGGAACCCTCGGGCGGGATCGCGTACTCGGACTCGTGTCCACGCTCGACCACGGCACAGCCGAGGCCGTTCTCCTTCCGGACACGGCGTTGCACTCGGCCGCATGGCTCCCAGACCTCGAGTCGGTCGCGGCCAAGCCGGTGCTCACCGCGAACCAGGTGACCGTATGGGAAGGACTGCGGCTGGCCGGCGACGACAGGACACACCCCGGTCTGGGCTCGCTGTTTCGGGCCCGGCCGACGCACCGAACGGGGCACAACTTGACATGACGACCGAACAAGACCATCTGGAACGCATCACTCGGGAGTCGACCGCGAGCGTGATCGCGCGCCAGCTGCGCAATGCGATCATCCACGGTGCCATCCGGCCAGGTGCTCAACTCGGCGAGGCCGAGCTCGCCAATCGCCTCGGCGTCAGCCGTGGACCGCTTCGCGAGGCGATGCAGCGGCTCGTACAGGAAGGGCTGCTGCGCAGTGAGCCCAACCGCGGGCTGTTCGTCATCGAGCTCACCGCCGACGACGTCCTCGACATCTACCTGGCCCGCACCGCCATCGAGCGGGCGGCCGTCGTCGCCATCCTGCACGGCGATCCGGTGCGGAGCGCGGCCGTGCTCGCCAAAGCGCACGCCGCCCTGGCTCGAGCCGCCAAGCGAGGCGCTCCCAAGGCGATCAGCGACGCGGACCTGGCCTTCCACCAGGCGCTGGTCGGCGAGTCCGGGAGCCCGCGCCTGCGGCGGATGCACGACACCCTGCTCGCCGAGACCCGGATGTGCCTGGCCGCGCTGGAGCGGACCGACTACCTCCCCACCGACGTCGTGGCCGAGCACGGCGCCATCGTCGAGGCCGTCCGGATCGGCGACCGGCGCCGGATCGAGCGGCTCCTCTCCTCGCATGCCGACGACGCACTGCGCCGGCTCGTACCCGACCGGGTGAAGGTCAAGCCGAGGCGTACCCGCCGGCGCGCTGCTACACCCGCGTTGGCCGGCGAGAGCCCGAACTGAGCGTCCTAGCTGAGGTTGACGTTGACGTACTTGACCTCGAGGAACTCGTCGATACCGATCCGGCCGCCCTCGCGACCGAGTCCGGACTGCTTGACGCCGCCGAATGGCGCGGCCGGGTTGGACACGATGCCTCGGTTGAGCCCGACCATGCCGGCCTCGAGGCGCTCGCTGACCCGGATCCCGCGGTCGATGTTGGTCGTGAACAGGTAGGACACCAGGCCGAACGGCGTGTCGTTGGCGTCGGCGACGACCTCGTCCTCGTCGTCGAAGATCGTGATCGGGGCGACCGGACCGAAGATCTCCTCCTGCTGCATCCGGGCCTGGAGCGGTACGTCGGTGATCACGGTCGGCGAGTAGAAGTAGCCCGAGCCGGACACGGCCGACCCGCCGGTCAGCACCCGCGCACCCCGCTCGACCGCGTCGTCGACCAGCCACTGCACCTTGTTGCGTCCGTCGGCGTCGATCAGCGGTCCGACCTGGACGTCGTCCTCGGTCCCTCGCCCGACCTTCAGCCCACCCATCCGGTCGGCCATTCGGCGGGCGAACTGGTCCGCGACCGACCGCTGGACGTAGAAGCGGTTGGCCGCCGTGCAGGCCTCACCGATGTTGCGCATCTTGGCCAGCATCGCGCCCTCGACGGCCAGGTCCAGATCGGCGTCGTCGAAGACGATGAACGGCGCGTTGCCGCCGAGCTCCATCGACGTCCGGAGCACCTGGTCGGCGCACTGCTCCAGGAGCATCCGGCCGACCGGGGTGGACCCGGTGAACGACAGCTTGCGGGCCCGGTGGTCCCGAATCAGCGGCTCCATGACGCCGCCGGACTTGGACGTGGTGAGCACGTTGAGTACGCCGTCCGGCAGACCCACCTCGCGGAGGATCTCGGCCAGCGCCAGCATCGACAGCGGGGTCTGGGAGGCGGGCTTGATCACCATCGTGCAGCCGGCCGCGATCGCCGGTCCGATCTTGCGGCCGCCCATGGCCATCGGGAAGTTCCACGGCGTGATCAGCAGGCTCGGCCCGACCGGCTGCCGCGTGACGATAAAACGGCTCTGGCCGTCCGGCGCGACGGCGTAGTCACCGTGGATCCGTACCGCTTCCTCGGAGAACCACCGCAGGAACTCCGCCGCGTAGGCGACCTCGCCTTTCGCCTCGGCGATCGGCTTGCCCATCTCGAGGGTCATCAGCAGGGCCAGGTCGTCCTGGCGCTCCATCAGCAGCCGGAACGCGTCGTGGAGGATCTCGCTTCGCCGCCGGGGCGCCGTGGCCGCCCAGTCGCCCTGCGCCGCCGCCGCCTCCTCGAGCGCGGCCATGCCGTCGGCCGGCGTCGCGTCGGCGACGTCGCACAGCGTCTCGCCGGTGGACGGGTCCTCGACCGGCAGGGTGGCCCCGCCTTCGGCCTCGCGCCAGGCATCGCCGATCAACAGCTGCTTCGGTACTGCGGCGATTACGGCCGCTTCGCGGTCTTTGCTCGTCATGGCGGAGGGTCCTCTCAAGAGCGATGCAGGTGACGCAGTGTTGGCTCCGACGCTAGTACGCCACGCCAAGCGGCCCGTACTCGCCCGACATCATCCGGACGGGACGGCCCGATCGGACGGTCCGCCTCCGCTGGCGGTGGGCTAATGGATCCCGTTCGGGTCGATCGCGGTGGCCTCCCTCCCGTACGCGTGCCGCAAAGGCGACATGACGGGCAGGACCGCACGCATACGGGAGGGAGGCAGCCGCCGGATCGGAGCGCGAGGCTACTGGGTGACGCGGTAGACGTCGAAGACGCCGTCGACGGAGCGGACCGCCTTGAGGACGTGGCCGAGGTGCTTGGGGTCGGCCATCTCGAAGGTGAACCGGCTCTTCGCCACGCGGTCGCGGCCGGTCTGCAGGGCCGCGGACAGGATGTTGACGTGGTGGTCCGAGAGCACCCGCGTGACGTCGGACAGCAGCCGCGCCCGATCGAGCGCCTCGACCTGGATGGCGACCAGGAAGACGCTCTGGGCGTTCGGCGCCCACTCGACCTCGACCAGCCGATCGGGCTCCTGGGTCAGGCTCTTGACGTTGGGACAGTCACCGCGGTGCACCGAGACGCCGGAGCCCTTGGTGATGAAGCCGACGATGTCGTCGCCCGGCACTGGAGTGCAGCAGCGGGCGAGCTTGACCAGCAGGTCGTTCGCGCCGTGGACCATGACGCCGGCATCGCCACGTCGCACCCGCCGGCGCCGGTCGACCTCGGTCGGGACCGTGACGGCCTCGGCGAGATCCTCGGTCGAACCCTCGTCACCGCCGTGCAGTTCGATGACCTTGCGTACGACGTTCTGCGCGCCGACGTTGCCCTCGCCGACCGCGGCGTAGAGCGACGACACGTCACGTACGTGCAGCGACTCGGCCACCGCCTGCAGCGAGTCGTGGGTCAGCAACCGCTGCAGCGGCAGGCCCTCCTTGCGCATGTGGAGCGCGATCGACTCCTTGCCCTTCTCGATCGCCTCCTCGCGCCGCTCCTTGGTGAACCATTGACGGATCTTGGTCCGCGCCCGCGGGCTCTTGACGAAGCTCAGCCAGTCGCGACTGGGTCCGGCGCCGGGCGCCTTGGAGGTGAACACCTCGACCACGTCGCCGTTGTCGAGCGGCGACTCCAGCGGCACCAGCCGGCCGTTGACCCGAGCGCCGATGCAGCGGTGCCCGACCTCGCTGTGGATGGAGTAGGCGAAGTCGACCGGCGTCGCGCCGACCGGCAGGCCCTTCACATCGCCGCGCGGGGTGAAGACGTAGACCTCGTCGGGTCCGAGATCGAAGCGCAGTGACTCGAGGAAGTCGCCGGGATCCTCGGTCTCCTGCTGCCAGTCGAGCATCTGACGCAGCCACACCATGTCGGACTGGCTGGCCTCGCTGCTGCCGTTCTTGGCGGCCTGCTTGCGACCCGGGCGGGTCTTGACCTTCTCCTCCTTGGAGTCCGGGTCTTCCTTGTACTTCCAGTGCGCCGCGACACCATACTCGGCCCGGCGGTGCATCGCGTACGTGCGCAGCTGCATCTCCACCGGCTTGCCCTGCGGCCCGATCACCGTCGTGTGCAGTGACTGGTACATGTTGAACTTCGGCATCGCGACGTAGTCCTTGAAACGCCCCGGCACCGGATTCCACCGGGCATGCAGGACGCCAAGGACCGCATAGCAGTCGCGGACGGTGTCGACCAGGATCCGGATGCCGACCAGGTCGTGGATGTCGGTGAAGTCGCGACCCCGGACGATCATCTTCTGGTAGATCGAGTAGTAGTGCTTCGGCCGGCCGGTGACGGTCGCCTTGATCTTCGAGGTACGCAGGTCGGCCTGGACCGCCTCGATCACCTCGTCGAGGAACTCCTCACGCGACGGCGCCCGCTCCGCGACGAGTCGGACGATCTCGTCGTAGACCTTCGGATGCAGGGTCGCGAAGGCGAGGTCCTCCAGCTCCCACTTGATCGTGTTCATGCCGAGGCGGTGGGCCAGCGGCGCGTAGATCTCGAGGACCTCGCGGGCCTTCTTCTCCTGCTTCTCCTGCTTGAGATAGCGGAGGGTACGCATGTTGTGCAACCGGTCGGCCAGCTTGATGACCAGGACCCGGATGTCGCGGCTCATCGCGACGATCATCTTGCGGATCGTCTCGGCCTGCGCGGAGTCGCCGTACTTGACCTTGTCCAGCTTGGTCACGCCGTCGACCAGGTGCGCGACCTCTTCGCCGAACTCGTCGGTCAGCTCCCGCATCGTGTACGGCGTGTCCTCGACCGTGTCGTGCAGCAGCGCGGCACACAGGGTCGGCGGCGTCATGCCGAGCTCGGCGAGGATCGTCGCGACGGCGAGCGGATGGGTGATGAACGGGTCGCCGCTGAGCCGGCGCTGGTGCGAGTGGAGCCGCTCGGCGATGTTGTAGGCCCGCTCGACACTGTCGAGATCGGCCTTGGGGTGGGTGCTCCGGATGATGCTGAAAAGCGGATCGAGGACTGGATTGCCCGAGGATGACCGGCCCAGGCGCGCGAGACGACTGCGCATCCGCAGCGGTGTCGACGGCGAGGCAGGCTCCGACTGCTCGGTGCGCTCCTGGGTGATCTGCTCGTCGGCCAACTCACCCTCCTGACCATGGTTTCGGCCTACGTATCCAGTCTAAGGGCCGGTCAACATGTCCGATTCCGCCCTGTTCAGACGGTGCGCAGCACCGCCATCGGGAGCCGCTTCAGTCGCTCGAGACCGGGAAGGAACGACAATGCCATGAGCACCACGACCCCGGCTACCTCCGCGCCACACCGATCGATCAGCTCACTAGTCGCCTCGACGGTCCCCCCGGTCGCGAGGACATCGTCGACGATGAGCACCCGGTCGCCGGACAGGAACGCGTCGCGATGCACCTCGAGCGTCGCGTTGCCGTACTCCAGCTCGTACGAGACCTCATGGGTCTCGTGTGGGAGCTTGCCGGCCTTGCGTACCGGGACGAAGCCGGTGCCGAGCGCCAGCGCGACAGGCGCCGCGAGGATGAACCCCCGAGCCTCGATGCCGACCACCTTGTCGATCGGGCCATCAACCACCTCGCGTCCGGCGGCGGCCAGCGCGTCGACGCAGGCGGCGAACGCGGTCGGGTCGCCGAGCAGTGGCGTGATGTCTTTGAAGACGACGCCGCGCTTCGGGTAGTCGGGGATGTCGCGGATCAGGCCGTCCAGCAGCGCATCGAGCGGCGCCGTCATGGGTCAGCGACGCTTCCGCTGGGGCCGACTCGAACGCTGGGACCGGTTGGACGACCGCTGGGACCGGCTGGACCGACTCGACCGTTGCGGCTGGGCCCGCTTCGACGATCCGGACACGGTGACCTCGCGCTTCGGTGGGCTCGGCGCGACCGCGGCCGGCTCGGCGGCGCCCTCCTCGGCCAGCTCCTCCGCCTTCTCGGCGGCCCGGGCACGCCTGGCCAGCACCCGCTTGGTGTGCTGCTTGACCAGGTCCTCCCGCTCCTTGAGCTGCACCGCCAGCGGCGTGGCCACGAAGATCGAGGAGTACGCCCCGGCGGCCATGCCGATGAACAGGGCCAGGGAGAGGTCCTTCAGCGGGCCGGCGCCGAGCACGATGGTCGAGACCGCGAGGATCGCGCCCACCGGCAGCAACGCGGTGATCGAGGTGTTGATCGACCGGACCAACGTCTGGTTGACCGCGAGGTTGGCCAGCTCCGAGTAGGTGTGGGTCGTGTCCAGCTCGAACTTGCGAGTGTTCTCCCGGACCTTGTCGAACACCACCACCGTGTCGTAGAGCGAGAAACCCAGGATGGTGAGGAAGCCCGTGACCGTCGCGGGCGTCACCTCGAATCCGGACCAGGCGTAGAAGCCCACCGTGATCAGGACGTCGTGGGCCAGGGCCACGATTGCGGCCACCGACATCTTCCACTCACGGAAGTAGGCCCAGATGAAGATGATCACCAGGCCGATGAAGACCACCAGGCCGCGGATCGCGTTGTTGGCGACCTGCTGGCCCCAGGATGGCCCGATCAGGTTCTGACTGACGTCACTCGCACCGGCCTGCTCCAACGAATGTTCGATCTGGGTGGCTTGCGGCTGGGTGAGCGGCTCGACCTGGATCCGGATCGCGGCGTCGCCAGAGGTCGTGACGACCGGGTCACCGGCGTCGACTCCGGAGTCGGCGACCGCATTGCGCATCGCGTCGACGTTGTCGCTGGTCGGGCTGATCTGGGCGACGAACTCGACGCCGCCTCGGAACTCCACGCCCTCGTTGATGCCCTTGATGAGCAGGCCGCTGGCCGCGAAGACGACGATGATCGCCGAGATGGTGTACCAGAGCCGGCGCCGCCCGACGAAGTCGAACGACACCCTTCCGGTGTAGAGGTGCTGACCGAACGAGCTGATCCGTCCCATGCCGCTACACCTCCCCCCGCGCGGTCGGCGCCATTCGGGTCACACTGCGGCCCTCGATACCGAGGTGATGCGCGTCGAAGCCGGAGAACCGGTGGCCCTGGCCGAAGAACTTCGTCCGGGCCAGGAGCGCCACCAGTGGCTTGGTGAAGAAGAACACGATGAAGACGTCGATGATCGTGGTGAGACCGAGGGCGAAGGCGAATCCACGGACCACGCCGATCGCGAATATATAGAGGACCAACGCGGCCAGGAACGACACGGCGTCGGCCGCCAGGATGGTCATCCGGGCCCGTCTCCAGCCCGCCTCGACCGCGAGTCGCAGCGACTTGCCGTCGCGTACTTCGTCACGTAGTCGTTCGAAGAACACGATGAACGAGTCCGCGGTGATACCGATCGCCACGATCAGACCGGCGATTCCGGGCAGCGTCAGGGTGAAGCCCATGCTGGAGCCGAGCAACAACACCATCGCGTACGTGATCGCCGCCGACATGCCGAGTGAGGCGACGACGACCAGACCGAGACCGCGGTAGTAGATCATGCAGTAGGCGATCACCAGCGCGAGTCCGAAGGCTCCGGCCAGCAGGCCCGCATCGAGCTGGCTGCCGGCCAGGGACGGTCCCTCGACCGTCACGCCGTTGATATTGAACGCGAGTGGCAGCGCGCCGTACTTCAGCGAGTTGGCCAGGCCTTGCGCCGACTGCTGGTTGAAGTTGCCGGTGATCTGGGCCTGGCCGTCGTTGATGGCGTTCTCGAAGACCGGCGCCGACAGCACCTGGCCGTCGAGCACGATCGCGAACTGGGAGCCCTGGCCGAACATCTGCTGGCTGATCTGGGACAGCGTGCTGGTGGCGTCGCCATTGAGGTCGAGGTTGACCGTCCAGCCGACGCCCTGCTGCGGGATCGTGGCGTTGGCGTCATCGAGCTGGGTGCCCGCGATCAGGGAGGGGCTGAGGACGAACTTGTTGCCGTCCTTGTCGCAGGTGACGAGCGGCTGGTCCGCGAGGTCCTGCACCTTGGGTGCGGCGCCGTTCGCTGGACAGTCGAACTCGTTCATCTGGGTGACCAGGCCGTTGAACGCGTCCTCATAGCCCGACGGCGCCGTACCGACGCCCGACTGGGCCGCGCTGTTGGCGATCTGGACAGACTGGTCCTGGGTCAGCTTGCCCCAGTCCACCTGGTCGGCGGGATTCTGGCTCTGACCCGATCCGCTGCCACCGTTCGCTGCGCCGTTGGTGGGGGTGGCCGACGGCGACGGACCGTCGCTCGGGTCGGCGGCACCGAATCCGGGAGCGACCCGGTTGTTCGTCGGCCCGGTATCGGTGGGCACCGTCTCGGTCGGGGCGGACTGGGTGGGCACCGTCTCGGTGGGCGGCGCGGTCGGAAGCGTGATGGCCGGCTGCTGCGGGACGGTCTGGTTCTGCTGACCCGCCTGCTGCGCCCAGACCAGCCGGAAGTAGAGCTTGGCGGTCTGGCCGACCTGCTCGACGATGCCCTGCTTCTCCTGGCCGGGGATCTCGACCACGATCTGGTCGTTGCCCTGGATGGCCACCTCGGACTCGGTCACGCCGGTGCCGTTGACCCGCTGCTCGATGATGTCCTTGGCTTCGTCCATCTGGTCCGACGGCGGAGTGTCCCCGGACTCGGTCTTGGCCTGCAAGGTGATCCGGGTGCCGCCCTGGAGGTCCAGGCCGAGTCGCGGCTTCCAGTTACCGGCCGCCGCCGCGCCGCCATAGAGCGCGGCGACGACAGCCAGGAAGATGATGATGACCCGTCCGGGTCTGGAGGCTTTTGTCGCCACCGGTCGTCAGTTCCCCTTCTCGGACTGGTTGCGGTCCGACGCGGCATTCTCCGGCTCGGCACCGGACTCGGAGCCGTCGGCGTCCGGTGTCAAGTCTGACTCGGCCACGGAATCGGACGTCTCGTACTCGTCCTCGTCGGTCTCGGACTCATCCGAGTCGAACACATCCGAGGGCTCGTTGGCCATTCGGGAGCTCTCGTCGTCGCTCAGCACCTTGCCGATCGCCTGCCGATGCAAGCGGACGATCGTGTCTGGGGCGATCTCGACCTCGAGCGTCTCGTCACCCAGCCAGGTCACTGTGCCGAAGATTCCGCTGGTCAGCATGACCTCCGACCCCACGTCCAGGGAGTTCTGCAGGGCCGCCATCTGCCGCTGTCGATTGCGCGCCGGACGTAGGACAAGGAAGACGAAGGCGGCGACGAGCAACAGCAGCGGCAGCAGCGCTCCGAGGTCAGATCCGGACACGCGTGGGCTCCTGTTCATCGAGGCAAGGTTGACTGGGCCAGTCATACTTCGGGCCAGGCAGGCAGTTTAACCACTCGGCGTGGTCCAACCCACACTGCGTGTCCTCATCGTTGCCTTGGCCGCGGTCAGGTCAAGGGGAGCTGCTGCGGCCCCGACGGAGGGGTCAGACCCAGGTGAGACCAGGCTACCGGCGTCGCCAGCCGGCCCCGTGGGGTCCGAACCAGCAGGCCAGAGCGTACGAGGAAGGGCTCGGCGACCTCCTCGACGGTCTCGCGCTCCTCCCCGACCGCGACCGCCAGCGTGCCGAGACCGACCGGGCCCCCGCCGAATCGGCGGCAGAGCACGTCGAGCACCGCCCGATCGAGCCGGTCGAGCCCGAGCTGGTCCACCTCATAGAGCTCCAACGCCTGGCGCGCGACCGACTCGTCGACCACGCCGTCGGCGCGCACCTCAGCGAAGTCACGCACCCGCCGCAGCAGCCGGTTCGCGATCCGGGGCGTGCCACGGGAGCGGCCGGCGATCTCGTCGGCGCCGGGCCCGGTCGCCTCGACCTCGAGCAGCCGGGCCGACCGGTCGACGATGCGTCGCAGCTCGCCGGACTCGTAGAACTCCAGCTGCGCGGTGAATCCGAAGCGGTCCCGCAACGGGCTCGGCAGCAGGCCGGTACGGGTGGTCGCGCCGACCAGCGTGAACCGCGGGATCTCGAGTGGGATCGCGGTCGCCCCCGGACCCTTGCCGACGACGACGTCGACCCGGAAGTCCTCCATCGCCATGTAGAGCAGCTCCTCGGCGGGCCGGGCCATCCGGTGGATCTCGTCGACGAAGAGCACCTCGCCCTCGGTCACGCCGGACAGGATCGCCGCCAGATCGCCGGCGTGCTGCAGCGCCGGGCCGCTCGTAATCCGCAACGGAGCCGACATCTCGGCCGCGATGATCATCGCCAGGGTCGTCTTGCCGAGTCCGGGCGGGCCGGACAGCAGGACGTGGTCGGGAGTACGGCCCCTCCCCCGGGCTGCCTGCAACACCAGCGCGAGCTGCTCGCGTACCCGCTCCTGGCCGATCAGCTCGTCGAGGGTGCGAGGCCGCAGGACAGCCTCGGCCGCCCGCTCGTCGGCGTCCGCCTCGGCGGTGACGAGCGAGTGCTCGGCGTCGGGTCGGTCGGTCATGCCTTGCTCAGCGTACGGAGGGCGGCCTTGAGCACGACGGCGACGTCGATGTCCGGATCATCGACGATGTCGGGCGCCACCTTGTCGATCGCGGCGTCGGCGTCACGGGCCGACCAGCCCAACCCGACCAGGGCGGCGTGCACCTGGTCGCGCCAGGGCGCCCCGACAGGCGTGGCACCGGCCCCGGTCGGAGTCGACGCGACCGGCGGACCAAGCCGGTCCTTGAGCTCGAGCACGATCCGCTGGGCTCCCTTGCGACCGATCCCAGGAACCGCCGTGAGCGCCACGAGGTCCTCGGTCGAAACGGCTCGGCGCAGGGCGTCCGGCTCGTGCACGGCCAACATCGCCTGAGCGAGCTTGGGCCCGACCCCGCTCGCGGTCTGGAGCAGCTCGAACACGTCGCGCTCGTCGATGCTGGCGAAGCCGTAGAGCGTCAGCGAGTCCTCGCGCACCACCAGCGAGGTCGGCAACGTCGCCTGATCCCCGATGCGGAGCGCGGCCAACGTGCCCGGGGTGCACCACACCTGCATCCCGACGCCGCCGACCTCGACCACCGCATTGGTAAGCGTGAGCGCCTCGACCCGGCCCTTGACGAACGCGATCATCGCCGCGCCCTCGCACCGGCGGCGGCCATCGCCTGCTCGATCCGGCGATCGGCCTCGCCCCGCCACAGATGGCAGATCGCCAGCGCCAGCGCATCGGCCGCGTCGGCCGGAGTCGGCCGCTCGGTCAGCCGCAACAGCCGGGTCACCATGGTCGTGACCTGCTGCTTGCCGGCCCGGCCGCTGCCGGTGACGGCGGCCTTGACCTCGCTCGGCGTGTGCATGGCGACCGGGATGCCCCGCCGGGCCGCGACCACGAGGGCGACGCCGCTGGCCTGGGCGGTGCCCATGACGGTGCGCAGATTGTGCTGGGAGAACACCCGCTCCACCGCCACCGCGTCGGGCTGGTGCCGCTCGATCCACTCGGTCAGCACGACCTCGATCCGGACCAGGCGCTCGGCCGTGGTGAGATCGGCCGGCGTACGTACGACGTCGACCGCGACCGCATTGAGCTGCCGCCCCGGCCGTCCCTCGACGACGCCGATGCCGCACCGGGTCAGACCCGGGTCGACTCCGAGCACCCGCATGGATCCTCCGTCCCGTCGCCACGAACAGATGTTCGACACCCTAGATGCGAGGACAGCGGGTCTTGTGCAGACGCGCCGAGCGAGACATTCCTGCAATCTCGCCGCGAGCGCCGGTGGCTCAGCCGACCTGCTCGAGGACCTCGTCGGAGGCGTCGAAGTTGGCGAAGACGTTCTGCACGTCGTCGGAGTCCTCGAGCGCCTCGATCAGACGCAGCACCTGCCCGGCCACGTCGACGTCGATCTCGACGGTCATCGACGGCACGAACGACGCCTCGGCCGAGTCGTAGTCGAGCCCGGCGTCCTGCAGCGCAGTGCGGACCGCGACCAGGTCGGTCGGCTCGGACACCACCTCGTACGCCTCGCCGAGGTCGTTGACCTCCTCGGCCCCGGCCTCGAGCACGGCCATCAGGATGTCGTCCTCGCTGACGTCGCCCTGCTCCTGCTTGCGCGGCACGATGACCACGCCCTTGCGGGAGAACATGTAGGACACCGAGCCGGGATCGGCCATCGAGCCGCCGTTGGACTTCATCGCGGTGCGTACTTCCATCGCGGCCCGGTTGCGGTTGTCGGTCAGGCACTCGATGAGCACCGCGACTCCGCCGGCGGCGTAGCCCTCGTACATGATCGTCTCGTACTGCGCGCCGCCCGCCTCGAGACCGCCGCCGCGCTTGACCGCCCGGTCGATGTTGTCGTTGGGGACCGAGGCCTTCTTGGCCTTCTGGATCGCGTCATAGAGCGTGGGGTTGCCGGCCGGATCGCCGCCACCTTGCCGGGCTGCCACCTCGACGTTCTTGATCAGCTTCGCGAAGAGCTTGCCGCGACGCGCGTCGACGACCGCCTTCTTGTGCTTGGTGGTGGCCCATTTGGAGTGGCCCGACAATGTTCGATCTCCTCAGCTCTGCTCGGCGCTCGACTGCTCGGCGCTGGCCAGCCCCACGAAAAACCGATGCAACCGGTCGTCGCCGCTGATCTCCGGATGGAACGACGTCGCGAGGACCGGACCCTGGCGTACGGCCACGATCCTACCCGCGTCGTCTCCCGCCTCGATCCGGGCGAGCACCTCGACTCCGTCGCCCACCTTCTCGACCCAGGGAGCCCGGATGAGTACGGCGTGGAACGGCGTGTCGAAGGCCGCGAAGTCGAGATCGGCCTCGAACGAGTCGACCTGCCGGCCGAAGGCGTTGCGCCGCACGGTGATGTCGAGCCCGCCGAGCGTCTCCTGTCCGGCGATCCCGCCCTCGATCCGGTCGGCCAGCATGATCATCCCGGCACAGGTGCCGAAGGCGGGCATGCCGTCGCGGATCCGGTCGCGCAGCGGCTCGAACAGCTCGAACGCGACCGCCAGCTTGTGCATCGCGGTGCTCTCGCCGCCGGGCAGGACGAGCCCGTCGACGCGGTCAAGCTCCTCGCGCCGGCGTACGGGCAGCGCGGTGGCGCCGGCGCCGGTCAGCATGCGCAGGTGCTCTCGTACATCGCCCTGGAGGGCGAGCACACCGATCGTGGGCGCGGTCAAGCGACGGCTCCTTCCGGCTGGGATGGGACCCCGAGGGGGCGTACGTCCAGGCTAGCCGGACTGCCGAAGGTGGCCCGGCCCGAGTGTTGGCGTGAGATTGCGCCAACTCTTGCGTGGACCGGCAGTTTCGAGCCAACTGTCGGTGGGCGGGGCTAGCGCGGGAAGACCTCGACGAACTCGCAGCCACTGCGCGTGTCACCGCGGTCGACCCAGGCGGTGTCAGAGCCGGGGCCGCACTGGACCACGTCGTGCTGCCCGTCGCTGGCCCGGATGTGGTCGGCGCCGCCGTCGCCGAAGACCCGGTCGCGGCCGGCCTGCGGATAGAGCGTGTCGGCGCCCGGGCCGCCGTGCACCACGTCATCGCCGGGCCCGCTGTACACCGTGTCGGCCGCTCCCCCGCCGAACAGCGTGTCGGCCCCGCCGAGGCCGGAGATCCGATCGGATTGCGCGGTACCGGTCAGCCGGTCGTCGCCGCTCGTGCCCCGGATCGTCTCCGCACTCGCCGGCGCGACCACGGCCAGAACGAGCGCGACGACCGCGATCGGGATCGCCGTCCGCAGCTGGCTCATACGTACTCCTCGGGAGGTCCTTTGCATCCTAGGTCGCGAGTCGCGCGGCGACCGATTCCGCCGGTCCACAAGCGCCTCCCTCCCGCCACCGCGCCGCAAAGCCGACATCGCGGACACCGAACCACGCGTACCGGAGGGAGGCGGGCGACAGCCAGGCGGCCGACCGTCAGAGGCGGCGCTGCCAGAACGCGGAGATCTCGATCCGGCCCTCGTCGAAGTGGCCGGACAGGCCGTGCGCGTCGAGCACCGCGATGACCTCGTCGAGCAGCTCGTCGCCCGGCGCGACATTGGCGCTGCTGCCGTGCCAGACGTTGAGTTCGAGCATGCCGTGGTCGACCGCATGCCAGACGTCCGGCGCAGTGAACCAGGCGACGCCGCGGACCGGCTTGCCGACATCACGGCGCTCGCTCAGCAGCCGCTCGGCGGTCCAGTGGTCCTCGACGGCCTGCAGGACCACGACGTCGCGCAGCGCGAGCTCGTCGAAGGCCGACTGGAGCCGGTCGTAGTCGGTCACGGCCGGCCAGTCGGCCCGGTCCGACTCGTACGCGGCGTCGGCTGCGGCGACCGCCTCGCGGGCCAGTCGCTGCGCAGACTCGGCGTCGACGTCCTCGGTCGCGATCTGGGTCACGTCGGCCAGCAGGGCGGCCTCGTCGAGGAACCCGGCCCGGCGCTGGACCCGCGCGTAGTCGTGCAGCCGCTCGACGGGATCGACCGAGCGATTGGGACCTAGCCGCAACCTCACCAGCCGCGTCCTGCGTAACGCTCGCCCTCGGCCAGGTCGTCCAGGTTGATGCCGACCATCGGCTCGCCGAGTCCGCGCGACACCTTGGCGATCATGGCGGGGTCGTCGTGGAAGGTGGTCGCCTTGACGATCGCCTCGGCCCGCTTGGCCGGGTCGCCCGACTTGAAGATGCCGGAGCCGACGAAGACGCCTTCAGCACCCAGCTGCATCATCATCGCGGCGTCGGCCGGAGTGGCGAGACCGCCGGCAGTGAAGAGTACGACCGGGAGCTTGCCCGCCTCGGCGACCTCCTTGACGAGCTCGACCGGCGCCCGCAGCTCCTTCGCGGCCGCGAACAACTCGGTCTCGTCGAGCGTGCCGAGCCGGCGGATCTCGGCGCGGATCTGACGCATGTGGCGGGTCGCCTCGACGACGTTGCCGGTGCCGGCCTCGCCCTTCGAGCGGATCATCGCGGCACCCTCGGACAGCCGCCGCAGCGCCTCACCGAGGTTGGTCGCGCCGCACACGAACGGCACGGTGAACGCCCACTTGTCAATGTGGTGCGACTCGTCGGCCGGCGTCAGCACCTCGGACTCGTCGATGTAGTCGACGCCGAGTGCCTGCAGGACCTGGGCCTCGGCGAAGTGGCCGATCCGGGCCTTGGCCATCACCGGGATGGAGACCGCCTCGATGATCTTGTCGATCAGGTCGGGATCGCTCATCCGGGCCACGCCGCCCTGGGCGCGGATGTCGGCGGGCACCCGCTCGAGCGCCATCACGGACACGGCGCCGGCGTCCTCGGCGATCTTGGCCTGCTCCGGCGTGACGACATCCATGATGACGCCACCCTTGAGCATCTCGGCCATGCCGCGCTTGACCCGGGCTGTCCCGGTGTGCGGGGCCGCATCGGTGGCTCGGGGCACGCTGGTGGAGTCAGGCTGGGTCACGGTTTACCTCGGTGAAAGGGGCGACGGAGTACGGCTCCATCGTACGTGTCGGCGCACCCGCGCTCACCGACGCGTACACCTGCTGGATCCGCTTCGACACCGTGCCCCAGTCGTAGCGCCACACCTCCTGGGCGCCGGCAGCGACCCGCTCCCCCGCGTCCGGGTCGTCGAGTACGCCGAGGACGACTCCCGCGAGGTCGTCGGAGTCCCCGGTGCGGAACTGCCAGCCGAATCGGCCGTCGTCGAGCACCGCACGGAACGCCGGAATGTCGCTGGCGACCACAGCCGTCCCGGCGGCCATCGCCTCGATCAGCACGATGCCGAAGCTCTCCCCGCCGAGGTTCGGCGCCACGAAGACGTCTGCGCTGGCAAGCAGCTCCGCCCGGGTATCGTCCGGCACGGCACCGAGGAACTCGACGCGATCGCGGGTGGACCGGGACAGCCGGCGCCGCGCGTCCGAGACGGTGCCGCGGCCGGCGACGAGCAGCCTGGCGTCGGGGCGCTTCTCACTCACCCGCTCGAACGCCTTGAGCAGCACGGGCAGGCCCTTACGGGGCTCGTCGAACCGGCCGAGGAAGGCCAGCGTGCCGCCGGGCGAGCCGTACGCCGGGTCCGGGGCCCGTCCGGCGAACCGCTCCACGAACAGTCCGTTGGGCACGACCACCGCCGTGCCGCCGAGATGCTGGACCAGGGTCTGCCGGGCCAGCTCCGACACGGCGATCCGGACCGCGATCTTGTCGAGCGTCGGACCGAGCAGGCCGGCTGCTGCGGCGAGTGCGCGGGACCGCTCCGTGGCGGTGTGGAAGGTGGCCACCACCGGCACCTCGCTCGCCGACAGCGCCAGCATCGACAGGCTCGGCGTCGTCGGCTCGTGGACGTGGACCACGTCGAAGTCGCCCGCGCGCAGCCACCGCCGGGTCCGCGACATGGACAACGGCCCGAAGGTGAGCCGCGCGACCGAGCCGTTGTAGCGCACCGGAACAGCCCGACCGGCTCGCACGACGTACTCCGGGAGCCCGTCCTGGGGCCCGGCCGGCGCGAGCACCGACACGGCGTGGCCGCACCGCTGCAGGCTGGAGGCGAGGTCGTGAACGTGGTTCTGAACACCGCCGGGAACGTCGAGCGAGTACGGACAGACCAGCCCCACTCTCATCGGCCCGGCCTCATCGCGCCGGCCCCAGATCCGACTCGAACACCCGCTGCAGCATGTGCCAGTCGGCCGGGTCCTTTCGGATCGCGGTCGTGAAGACGTCAGCTACTGCCACGGTCGCCTTCTCTATGTCGCCGTCGCCGGTGCCGACGTCGATCGGTTCGTGTACCCGCAGATGCATTCGACTTCCTTCGTACCCGGTCGTGACGGGAAGCAGCAGTGCGCCGGTGCGCTGTGCAAGCAGCGCCGGCCCGATGGGCAGCCGGGCCGGCTCGCCCAGCAGGGGGGCCGACAGCGCATGGCGGGACATGTCGCGGTCGGCCAGCAGACAGACATAACGGCCTGCCCTCAGTCGTTCCTCCAGGATCGGCATCGGCGGACTGCCGCCGGTCAGCGGCAGCACCTCCATGCCGAGACCTTCGCGATAGCGGACGAAATCGTCATAGAGGCTGTCCGGCCGGAGTCGCTCGGCGACCGTCGTCAGCGGCATGCCGTCGTTGCAGGCCCACGCTCCGGCGAGGTCCCAGTTGCCCATGTGGGGCAGCGGTGAGACGACCCCACGCCCCGAGCGCAGGGTGTCCTTGACCCGTTCGGGATGGTGCGCGATCACCACGTCTCGGATCTCGGCCTCGGACCAGCGGGGCAGCCGGAACACCTCGGTCCAGTAGCGCAGGTAGGACCGCATCGCCCGCCGGCTCAGCTCGCGAAGCGCCGCCTCCGGCATCGGCTCGACCCTCGCGAGGTTGGCCTCCAACTGCCGTACGCCGCGACCGCGCCGGGCCCAGGCCGCGTCGGCGAGACGCTTCGTCGTGCCGTCGACCAGACGCGCCGGCACGTGACAGACCACCGACCAGCCCAGGCGATAGGCCCACGCCGCGAGAGCGTGACGCGTCGACGGCGGCATCGGGCTAGGACGTGCCGGAGTTGGACGCCGACTCGTCCGGCCGGACCGCCTGGGCCCGGACGATCAGCATCCGCTGTACGACCGTGATCGTGCTCGCCGCGGCCAGCACCCACAGGGTGATCGTGACCAGGATCGGCAGGTCGAAGATGCCCGCGAACCCGGTCATGACGAGGATCGCGA
>Ga0081455_10000908_pt1 | contig 37973 bp, 33 predicted proteins | sample TabmetS3T2R1_FD_70207 | JGI IMG/M metagenome (GOLD analysis project Ga0081455, IMG submission 70207) | Tabebuia heterophylla rhizosphere microbial communities from the University of Puerto Rico - S3T2R1 | ecosystem: Host-associated > Plants > Roots > Rhizosphere ... | reverse complement strand
CGATGCCCCAGTTCGAGTCGGAGCGCAGCGCATAGAGCTGCACGGCCACACCCCAGAGCCGCGCCCCTCGCGCAATTTCAGCGGGCTCGTGGCAACGGTCGGGCGCGACGATGAGGGCGCACGTCTCGGTGCCCGCGAATTCGAGCTCGACGCGCAGCGTGTGATAGCCCGGCGGCAGGTCGGCGGGCAGCGGCAGGTCGCGCAACATGAACCAGCGGCTTTCACGCTGCCAGGAGCCGCGCTCGGGAAGATCCCAGGCACGCACCTCGCCAGCGACTTCCCCACCGCCTTCGAGGACGATGCTCCACTTGAGCAACGCGTTCTGCTCGATGGCCGGTGTGTTGATGCGCGCGGCGCGCGCGCCCACGCGCGACACGACCACGCTGCCCAGCAATCCCACGGGGTGCGCGGCCTCGGACTCGCGGATCTGCTGATGCAGCGAATCCGCATCGTCGATGCGGCAATGCATCGCCTCGAGGATCGCGGCCTTCGTCGCGAGCGAGAATTGCTTCAGCTCGCCCTTGTACGTGTGATACGCGTCGCCGATTCCCCGGGCACGCGCGAGCCGCTCGATGAGCGGCGCGAGGTCAGGCGACACGCTGCAGCACCAGCGTCTGGTATGCGCCCACCTTCACGGGCCCCGCGGGCAGGCGCGCGCCTGCGAGGATGCCGACGGGATGCGCCGTGTCGAGGATCGTGTCCCAGCCCTCGACCGACGGTAGTTTGAACTCGCATTCCGTCTCGGTCGGATTCAGCAGCATCACGACGTCGGGCCGCGAGACGGTGCCGCCGAAGCCCACGCCGAGACTGCGCAGGTCCGGGTTGTTCCACTCCTGGTCGGCGAGCTCGTGGCCGCCGGGATGCCACCACGAGATGTCGCGTTGCCGGCTCGCATGGATCGCGCCCTTGAGGAACGTGTCGCGACGCAGCTCGCGATGCGCGCGGCGCAGCGCGGAGAGACCGCGGACGAAGTGCAGCAGCGAGTCGTCGGCCTTGAGGCCGGTCCAGTCGACCCAGCCGATCTCGTTGTCCTGGCAATACGCGTTGTTGTTGCCGCCCTGCGTGCGATACAGCTCGTCGCCCGCGAGCAGCATCGGCACGCCTTGCGCGAAGAACAGCGTCGTGAGCAGATTGCGTACCTGCCGGCGGCGCAACGCGATCACGGCCGCATCGTCGGTCGTGCCTTCGACGCCGCAATTCCAGCTGTGATTGTTCGCGTGACCGTCGCGGTTGTTTTCCTTGTTCGCCTCGTTGTGGCGCTCGTTGTACGAGACCGTGTCGCGCAGCGTGAAGCCATCGTGCGCGGCGATGAAATTGATGCTCGCGGTCGGCTTGCGGCCGTTGCGGCGGAACAGGTCGCTCGAGCCCGCGAGCCGCTCCGCGAAGCCGCCCACCATGCGCCGGCCGCCGTGCCAGAACGCGCGCATCGTGTCGCGGAAGCGGTCGTTCCACTCGCTCCAGCCCGGCGGGAAGTTGCCGAGCTGGTAGCCGCCTAAGCCCACGTCCCAGGGCTCCGCGATGAGCTTCACGTATGCGAGCACCGGGTCCGCGGCGACCATCGCGAAGAACGCGGAGTTCGAATTGAAACCCGAACGGTCGCGGCCGAGCACGGTGGCGAGATCGAAACGGAATCCATCGACGCGGTACTCCTCCGCGAAGTAGCGCAGGCTCGCGATGATGTCCGCCTGCACGATCGGGTGATCGCAGGCGACCGTGTTGCCGCAGCCCGTGACGTCGTCGTAGAAGCGGCGATCCGCCGCGCGGTGGAAGTAGTAAGCCCGGTTGTCGATGCTCTTGTACGACAGCGTCGGTCCGAGCTCGTTGCCCTCGGCCGTGTGGTTGTAGACGACGTCGAGAATCACCTCGATGCCGGCGGCGTGCAGCGCCTTGACTGCCGCCTTGAGCTCGGTCACCGGGTCCTTCACGGCGTAGCGATCGGTGGGCGAGAACCAGCCCATCGTGTTGTAGCCCCAGTAGTTCGTGAGGCCGCGCTCGTGCAGGAAGCCCTCGCTCGTGAACGAATGTACGGGCATGAGCTCCACGGCCGTGACGCCGAGCGACTTCAGGTGATCGAGCACGGCGGGCACGGTGAGCGCGAGGTACTTGCCGCGCCATTCGGGCGGCACGTCCGGATGGCGCATCGTGAAGCCCTTCACGTGCAGCTCGTAGATCAGCGTGTCGCGCCACGGCACCGCGGGCTGCCGGTCGCCGTTCCAGTCGAACACGCCGTCGATGACACGACAGCGCGGCATCGCATCGGCGGAGTCCGTGAGATCGGGCTTGAGCCCTTCGGGATCCCTCGCGTCATAGCCGAGGATAGACGGATGCCACTCGGGCTCGCCGACGATGTCGCGCGCCCAGGGATCGAGCAGCAGCTTGTTCGCGTTGAAGCGGTAACCCTCGCGCGGATCGTAGGCCCCATGAACGCGGATGCCGTACAGCGTGCCCACGCGCGCGAGCTCGGGTTCGACGAGGCCGTGGTGCACGTAGCCCGTGCGGCCCGGCAGCGTGAGGCGCGCGGTTTCGCGTTTTCCCGTGGAGTCGAACAGGCACACGTCGACGCGCGTCGCCGCGCGCGACTGGATCGCGAAGTTGACGCCCTCGGCCGTGAGCGTGGCGCCGAGGATGTCCGGCGAGCCGGCCTTCACTTGCGCCTCAGGTACACGGCCCCGAGTGGCGGTAGTTTGATGCGCAGCGCGTACGGATAGGCGTGCACGAGGTGCTCGAACGCGTCGTAGCTGCCGGCCGCGGCGAAGCCGGCGCCGCCGAAGCCCGGATGATCGGAATCGAAGATCACCTCGTAGCGACCCGGATCGGGCACGCCGACCCAATAGTCCTCACGCGGCACCGGCGTCGCGTTGAACACGCAGACGATCGGCGGGTGGCCGTGCTCCTGGCGCAGGAAGGCGAACACGCTCTCGTCGGCGTTGTGCAGGTCGCTCCAGCGGAAGCCGCCCGCATCGCAGTCGCTCGCGTGGAGCTGCGGCAGCTCCCGGTAGAGCTTCGTGAGCTCGCGGTTGAGGTCGCGCAGCCCGCGGTGCTCCGGCTTCGCGAGCAGCGGCCAGTCGAGCTGCTCGGCCTCGCGCCACTCGTGCCATTGCCCGAACTCGCAGCCCATGAACAGCAGCTTCTTGCCGGGATGCGCCGTCATGTACGCCATGAAGAGCCGGTAGTTGGCCCGCTTCTGCCACTCGTCGCCCGGCATCTTGTCGAGCAGCGAGCGTTTGCCGTGGACGACTTCGTCGTGCGAGATCGGCAGGATGAAGTTCTCGCTCCACGCATACATGAACGAGAACGTGATCTTGTTGTGCTCGTGGCGGCGGTAGACGGGATCCTTGCTGAAGTAGCTCAGCGTGTCGTTCATCCAGCCCATGTTCCACTTGAAGCTGAAGCCGACGCCGCCGAGATGCACGGGCCGCGACACGCCGGGGAATGCCGTGGACTCCTCGGCGATCGTGAGCACGCCCGGATGATTGCCGTGCGCGACGGTGTTGAACTCGCGCAGGAACGCGAGCGCGTCGAGGTTCTCGCGGCCGCCGAACTTGTTGGGCACCCATTCGCCCTGCTTGCGGCTGTAATCGAGGTACAGCATCGAGGCGACCGCATCCACGCGCAGTCCATCGATGTGATAGCGCTCGAGCCAGAACAACGCGTTCGCGACGAGGAAATTCTTCACCTCGTGCCGGCCGAAGTTGAAGATCTTCGTGCCCCAGTCCATGTGCTCGCCGAGACGTGTGTCTTCGTGCTCGTAGAGCGCCGAGCCGTCGAACTCGGCGAGGCCGTGCGCGTCCTTCGGGAAATGCGCGGGCACCCAGTCGAGGATGACGCCGACGCCCGCCTGGTGGCAGGCGTCGACGAACGCCATGAAGTCCTTCGGCGAGCCGTAGCGCGAAGTCGGCGCGAAGTAGCCCACGACCTGGTAGCCCCAACTACCGTCGAAGGGATGCTCCGCGACGCCCATGAGCTCGATGTGCGTGTAACCCATCTCGACGACGTAGGGGATCAGGCGTTCGATCGCGTCGGCCCATGTGTAGAACGGCGGCTGGCGATCCCAGGAGTGCTGCCAACTGGACAGGTGCACTTCGTAGATGCTGACGGGCGCACGGCGCCAGTCGGTGGTCGCGCGCTTGTGCAGCCAGGCGTTATCCCGCCATTCGTAACCGTCGAGCGACGCGACGATCGACGCGGTCTCCGGGCGCTTCTGCATCGTGAAGCCGAAAGGATCGGACTTGAGCAGGATGTGGCTCTTCGCGGTGCGGATTTCGTACTTGTACGTCGCGCCCTCGCCGAGGCCGGGCACGAACAGCTCCCACACGCCGGAGCTCCCACGCGCCTGCATCGCGTGTTTGCGGCCGTCCCAGAGATTGAAATCGCCGACGACGCTCACGCGGCGTGCGTTCGGCGCCCAGACCGCGAAGTGCACGCCTGCGACGCCATCGCGTACGCGCGGGTGCGCGCCGAACTTCTGGTAGAGGCTGTAATGCCGGCCTTCGCCGAAGAGGTGCAGGTCGAAGTCGGAAAGCTCGTGCGAGAAGAAATAGGTGTCGTGCTTCGTGACCTCATGCCCGCCCTGGAAACGGATCTTGAGCTTGTACGGCACGACGGGCCGGCGATGGGGGATGCTGCCTTCGAACAAACCGGCGTCGTGGACGAGCTTGAGCGCGTGGAGCTTGTCGGGCTCGTCTTCCCAGAACACGCTGACCAACTCCGCGCCGGGCTCGAAGACGCGCACGACGCACAGCGGCGTGGATTCGCCGCGCGCGAATTCGTGATAGCCGAGCAGCGAGCGCGGCTCGTGGTGGCTCGCGCTGACGAGCGCGGCGATCTCGGTCTTTGTTAGCTTGCCTTTCATGATTTAAAGGACAGATTTATTTTTCACAAACCCGTCCGTCCGGTCGTCGTCACTCCAAAAAATAAATCTGTCCCCTTTAAATCACCGAACGGATGTTCCAGATCCTGTCGGCGTATTCCCGCACGCTGCGATCGCTCGAGAACGGGCCCATGCTCACGGTATTCAGTACCGCGCGCCGACTCCACTCCTCCGTCGAGCGATAGAGCTCATCCACCTTGTCCTGCGCCGCGCAGTACGCCGCGAAATCCGCGAGCACGAGGAACGGCTCGTGATCCGACACGAGCCGGTCCACGATCATGTTCGCCGACTCCGCGCTGCCCACGCTGAACGCGCCCTTGCGGATCATCTCGAGCGTCGCCGCGAGTTCCGCGTTCGCCTTCACGATCTCGCCCGGCCGGTATCCGTCGGCGCGCCGCTTCGCCACTTCGTCCGCCGTCATGCCGAAGATGAAGATGTTGTCCGCACCCACGGCATCCCGAATCTCGATATTCGCACCGTCCAGCGTGCCGATCGTGAGCGCGCCATTGAGCGCGAGCTTCATGTTGCCCGTGCCCGAAGCCTCCATGCCCGCCGTCGAGATCTGCTGCGACAGGTCCGCCGCCGGCATGATCGTCTGCGCCAATGACACGTCGTAGTCGGGCAGGAACACGCACTTGAGCTTCGTCAGCGTCGCCGGGTCCTGGTTTATGGTCGTCGACACATTATTAATGAGCCGGATGATGGCCTTGGCCAGCACATACCCCGGCGCGGCCTTGCCCGCGAAGAACACCGTGCGCGGCACCCAGTTCTCGTCGGGCCGCGCCTTGATGCGCTGATAGCGCGTGATCACGTAGAGGATGTTGAGCAGCTGCCGCTTGTACTCGTGGATGCGCTTCACCTGCACGTCGAACAGCGAGTCGACGCTCACGTCGATGCCCGTGCGCCGGTCCACTTCCTCCGCCAACGCGACCTTGTTGGCGCGCTTGATGTCGCGGAACTGCGCGCGGAAGTGCGGATCGTCCGCCGCCCAGCGCAGCCGGTCGAGCTCCTCGAGATCGTTCTCCCAGGCGGACCCGAGACGTTCCGTGAGCAGCCGCGACAGCCGCGGGTTCGACTGCTTCAGCCAGCGGCGCACCGTGATGCCGTTCGTCACGTTCGTGAAGCGGTCGGGAAACATCGTCGCGAAGCCCGAGAAGATCGTCTTCTGCATGAGCTCCGAGTGCAGCTTCGCGACGCCGTTGACCTTGTGCGAGCCGACGACCGCGAGGTGTGCCATGCGCACGCGCCGGCCGTAAGCCTCGCCGATGATCGACAGCGTCGTCTTCGCGGCGCCATCCCCCTTGAAGCGCTTCTCGACTTCGAGCAGGAACTCCTCGTTGATGCGATAGACGATCTCGAGGTGCCGCGGCAGGAAGCGCTCGAAAAAATTCACGGGCCACGTCTCGAGTGCCTCGGGCAGCAACGTGTGGTTCGTGTAGCCGAACACGCTCTTGCAGATGTCCCACGCCTGCGACCACGGCATGTCGTACTGGTCGATGAGCAGCCGCATGAGCTCGGGGATCGCGAGCGTCGGATGCGTGTCGTTCATCTGTACGGCGAGCGCGCTCGGCAGGTCCTCGAGCTCGCGCTCCTCGGCGAGATGCGTCGCGAGGATGTCCTGGATGCTCGCGCTCACGAAGAAGTACTGCTGCTTGAAACGCAGCTCCTTGCCCTGCGGCGTCGAATCGTCGGGATACAGCACGCGTGAGAGATTCTTGGCCTCGACCTGGTCCTCGACGGCCGCGGGATAGTTGCCCGCGTTGAAATCCTCGATGTGGAACGGCTGCAGCGCGCGCGCCGACCACAGGCGCAGGTGATTCACGGTCGGCGAGCGATTGCCGGGCACGAGCTGATCGAAGCCGACCGCGAGCACGTCCTGTGTCTCGACCCACCGCGAGCGCTGGCCCGCGCCCGTCGCATCGTGCGTCGTGAGCACACGGCCGCCGAAGCGCACGATGTAGCGCGCGTCCGAACGCGGCGTTTCCCAGACATTGTGGAGTCGCAGCCACGTCGACGCGGCCTCGCGCTGCGAACCGTCGGTGTCGACCGACTGCGTGAAGATGCCGTAGTCGTAGCGGATGCCGTAGCCCGTCGCCGGGTATTGCAGCGTCGCGAGCGAATCGAGGAAGCACGCGGCGAGACGGCCGAGACCGCCGTTGCCGAGGCCCGGATCCACTTCGAGCGCGACGACGGAATCGAAATCGTGGCCCATCGCCTGCACGGCCGCGCGTGCCTCGTCGATGAGCTCGGTGTCGAGACTCGAGAGCGCGTTGAGCAGCGAACGCCCGGGTAAGAATTCCACCGACAGATAACAGAGACGTTTCACCCGCGCCCGCGCGACGCGCCGCTGCGTCGCGAGCCAGCGGGCCGACAATTCCTCGCGGATCGCGAGCGACAATGCGTCGTAGATGTCTCGCGGTGTCGCAGTCTCGGGCTCCTTGCCGAGCGAACGGGTGAGACGGTCGTAAATCGCTGCGCGCAGGCTGCCACGGCGCAGGATTGCGCCCGACACATGCATCGGCTCATTCAGCACGCGAGAGTACCTTTCTGGATAGACGAGACATTTCAGGACATTTTTTCTTGGCGCGACCGACATTCAACTTCTGAAGACAGCCGGGCACGTGAGACCGGTATCATAGGCACCTTGCGCGAGCGGGCACAGTGACCGGAGGGGGAGCCGGTGTTCTCTCGAAGCTCTGCACCACAATGACGGCGAGTTAACGCGGAATGCACCGACAGGCAATTGGTATTGATATCGGAGGCTCGTCGATCAAGGCAGCCGTCGTGGACCTCACGAAGGGCTCCCTGGTCGGAGCGCGCAAGTCGGTCCCGTCACCCGCGATGTCCGCCGTGAGCGAAATGCTCCACGCGATGACGCAGGCCGTGCCCGACGGCACGGAAAATCTCGCCGCGGGCGTCACGTTTCCCGGCGTCGTCGTGTCCGGCACCGTGCACACCGCGGCCAACGTCGCGAAGTCGTGGATCGGCCAGCCGCTCGCCGAACCCGCCGCCGCGAAGCTCGAGCGCAAGGTCATCGCGATCAACGATGCCGACGCCGCGGGTCTCGCCGAGGTGCACTTCGGCGCCGCGCGCGACGTGCATGGTGTCGTGCTCGTGTTGAGTCTCGGCACCGGCATCGGCAGCGCGCTGTTCGTCGACGGCAAGCTCGTGCCGAACACCGAGCTCGGTCATCTCGAATTCGACGGCATGGAAGCCGAGGCGCGCGCCTCCGGACGCGCGCGCATGGAGCGCAAGCTCGACTGGGAGGCCTACGTGAAAGAGCTGTCGTACGTGCTGCAGCGGACGCACGCACTCTTCTGGCCCGATCTCATGGTGCTCTGCGGCGGCATCACCGCGGATCATCCGAACCTGTGCGAGGACCTCGAGGTGCCCTGCCCGCTCAAGCTCGGCGCATTACGCGCGGACGCGGGCATCGTGGGTGCGGCGTATGCCACGACGCTGCTTTCAGGCGTGTGGATCAACAAGCAAGCGAAGGTCGCGGGGAAGTGACCGACAGGCGCGGCGCCATCACGGCGCCGCGCGCGCGCAGCCCTGAATTACTTCGGCCGTCCCGAGAACCCCGCCGCCTTCCGCAGCTCGTCGGCGTTGAGTAGTTTGCCGTCGAGCATCACGACACGCGTGTGCCGCAGGTCGCCGATCTGTTTCGAGGGGTCGCCCTCGACGAGCACGAGGTCGGCGGTCTTGCCCACCTTGATCGACCCCGTGTGCGCGCCCTGGCCGACGAGCTTCGCCGGCACAAGGGTCGCCGCGGCCAGCGCTTCGGCCGGCGTGAAGCCCGCCTTCACGTAGATCTCGAGCTCGTGCACGAGCTCGATACCCGCGCCGTCCGTGCCCGCGACGATGGGCACGCCCGCCTTGTGCATTTTCGACAGCAGCTGCACGAGCTTCGTCCAGCTCTTGCGATAGTCGGCGCGCGTCAGGTCTTTCGGCACCTGGAATCCGCCGACGCGGAACCCGCGCTCCGTCGCCGGGGGCAGCGTGCCGATGAACGGCGCGTACGAGTCCGACAGCTCGCCGTTCTCCGGCCAATAGAGACCCTCGAACGCCACCATCGTCGGATCGTTGTAGATACCCTTCTTCGCCATCACGTCGACGAGCTTGTTCAACTGCGCGTTGGTTTCGATGTCGATGTCCTTCGCATAGCGACCGGGCGCCTCGAAACGCGCGATGCCGTTCGACACCTTGATGACCTCGTCGGGCATCGTCTGCATGAAGATCCAGTTGATGTGCGTGATCTCGTCGTAGCCCGCATTGATCGCGTCGAGCGGGCGGATGCCGGCGGGCACGTGGCCGTGCACGTGCAGACCGAGCTTGTGAGCCTCGGCCGCCGCGGCCGGAAGCCACGCGGGATTCAACGTGCCGTAGAACTTCACGCCCGTGAAACCGTTCTTCTTCGCGCGGTCGACGAGCGCGATCGCCTCGGCCTGGCTCGTCGCGACGTTCGCCACCTGCGCGGTGTACGGTCCCTTGCCGTCGATGAGCGACGACGGATAGACGTGCGGCATCAGGAGCTCGCCCTGCGCCGCGCGCGTGCGGCGATCGATCGTGAGCGAATCGTCGTTGCCGGGATCGCGGATGGACGTCACGCCCAATGACAATTCCTGCAGCGCCGTGAAATCGCCCGCGAGATGCATGTGGCAATCCCAGAGTCCGGGCACGAGCGTCATGCCGCGGCCGTCGAAGATCTGCGCGCCGGCCGGCACCTTGGCATCTTTCGCGGCACCGACGCTCGCGATCGCGCCATTTGCGACGACGACGGTCTGGTCGGCGAGGAACCGCCGCGCGTCGGCGTCGAACAGCTTCACGTTCGTGAATGCCACCGCACCCGCGGGCGTCTTGAGCAGCGCCTTGCGGATGCCGGGCGCGCTCGCGGCCAGAGCCTTCGTCTGCGCATCCGTCATGCGCGCGTGCTCGCCCTCGTAGCCGTCGGGCAGCCAGCTCAGGAAGAACGAGAATCCGAAGAACTTGTCGTTGGTATCCGTCCAGACGGGCACGGGATAATTGTTGAGACCGTAGATCGCCCACGCCGTGATCGTCTTCTTGTCGGCGCCCGCGCCGACGTCGAGCGTCGTGAGTTTTTCCGCGTGCGCCTCGCCGCCGGGCAGCAGCGCGAGCGTGTGGTTCGGCGCGGCCAGCAATCGCTCCGTGAGCCAGGCGAGCTGATCGATGGGCCCGTTGAGCGTGGAGTAGAACGCCGGCTTCGAATACACGGCGCCGCCCGAATCGACCGGGCTCTTCCACGTTGCCTTGCCCGAGGCGACGTTGAAAATCTCACCGGCATCACCCTGCGGGGTGAAGCCGCGGATCTCGATCGTCGCGGGCATGCCGTCCGGTCCGGGCTTGCCCGATGAGTCCATCTCGAACACCTGGCCGCGCAGGCCGAGCGACTCGCGTGCGAGACGCGTGCCATCGGGCGCCGTCCATTGCCACGAATCGCCGTGCTTGCCGCCGGTCGACTGAATGACGTAATGACGCGCGGTTGCGGGTGGCTTCAGCAGCTGATCCTTGGGCGTCTGCGCGATGGCGGTCGACGTCACGGCGAGCAGCACGATGGCCCACGATGAAATGCGCTGCATAAGATCTCCCTGGAATAGTTGTTGGGCGAAGCATAGGCGTTCGGGCCGATTGCGGCAGCCCCGTGCCCGCGCGACGCAGCGCGGCACGCGCTCGGCTCATCGATGCAGCGCTTCGTCCCTGCCTTGAATCCTGGCCGCGCGGCCACAGAGTCCCGCGATGCTCGACTCCCCCGGTCTTCCTCCTTCGAATCCCGTATCCGGCGATGACGACCTGCTCGATGCGTATTCGCGCGCCGTCACCTCCGCCACCGACATCGTCGCACCGACGGTCGTCCACATCGACGCACGTGCGCAGCGCGAAGGCGGCGAGCGCGGCGGCAGCGGCTCGGGATTCTTCTTCACGCCCGACGGGTTACTGCTCACGAACAGTCACGTGGTGCATCGCGCCCGCGCGATTGGCGTCACGACGCAGGACGGTGAGCGTTTCGCGGCCGACATCGTGGGCGACGACCCGGATTCCGACCTCGCAGTGATCCGCGTGAGCACGAGCGGCGCGCCGCACGTGCGCTTCGGGCAGTCTTCGAAGCTGCGCATGGGGCAGATCGCGATCGCGATCGGCAATCCACTCGGATTCGCGCACACGGTGACCGCGGGTGTCGTGAGCGCGCTCGGCCGGTCGTTGCGCGCGAGCACGGGCCGGCTCATCGACGACGTCATCCAGACGGACGCCGCGCTCAATCCGGGCAATTCCGGCGGGCCGCTCGTGAGCACGCGCGGTGAGGTCGTCGGCGTGAACACCGCGATCATCCCGGGCGCGCAGGGCATCTGCTTCGCGACGGCCAGCGACAGCGCGCAGTGGGTGCTGCAGCAGCTGCTCGCGCATGGCCGGGTGCGGCGCGGATGGTTGGGCTTGGCCGGCGTCAACGCGCCGCTCGCGCGCCGCATCGCACGCCATCACGAGATCGAGAACGAATCGGGCGTGCGCGTGCGGACGGTGGAGAAGGCCAGTCCGGCCGCCCACGCGGGGCTCGAAGAAGGCGACCTCATCGTGAGCTACGACGGCGAGCGCATCTCCGGCATCGACAAGCTGCAACAGACGCTCGATGCGCAGCGCATCGGGCGGGAATGCGCGATGGTCGTGCTCCGCCACACCCGGAAGGTGACGCTGAGCGCGACCGCGATCGAGCGGCCGCACGGCTGATCCGGCGATGGCCCGATGGGGGCTCCGGGCGTGGTTATACTCCGGTTGATAATTGAGTATAACTGGTTATACTCGCGATATATTTGTGAGTATAACCACGCGTGACCCATGGCCGCCCCCGCTCTCGTAAAACTCACGACGTATGCAGAGCTCCTCGAGCGCTGCGTCAACGACCATTTCGCCGAGGAGTTCGACGCCTCCGGCGCCTTCACGTCGAAGCTCATCAAGGGCCAGCGCTACTGGTATTTCCAGAGCAAGGGCAGCGAAGGCCGCACGCAGAAATACGTCGGACGCGAGACGCCTGCGCTGCTCGAGCGCATCAACCGGCATCGTGGCCTGAGCAATGACGAGCGGGAGCGCCGTGCCCTCGTCTCCGCGCTCGTACATGCCTTCGGCATCCCGCGGCCGATTCCCGAGATCGGCTCGATCATCGAGGCACTCGCGGGGGCCGGCGTGTTCCGGCTGCGCGGTGTGCTCGTCGGCACCATCGCCTATCAGACCTACCCTGCGATGCTCGGTACCCCGCTGCCGGGATCCGCGCTACAGACCAACGACATCGACATCGCCCAGTTCCTCAACGTGTCGGTGGCCGTCGGAGAACGCACGTTGCCGATGCTCGAACTGCTCCAGGGCGTCGACGCGTCCTTTCGCGCCGTGCCCGGCCTGTCGGCGAAGAGCGCGCCGTCGAGCTACCGCGCGAAGAACCACATCCGCGTGGACTTCCTCACTCCCAACCAGGGCGCGGAATCGGACAAGCCGCGCCACCTCGCCGCGTTGCAGACGGATGCGCAGCCGCTGCGCTTCCTCGATTTCCTCATCGCGAATCCCGAGACCGCCGTCGTGCTGCATGGCGCCGGCGTGAGCGTGCAGGTCCCCGCGCCCGAGCGTTATGCCCTCCACAAACTCATCGTCGCGCGCCGGCGGCCGACCGGCGCGGCGAAGGCGGAAAAAGACCTGCAGCAGGCGCAGGAGCTGTTCCGCGTGCTCTGCGAGAAGCGCCCGCGCGAGCTCAAGGCCGCCTGGGACGAGGCGATGGCGCGCGGCCCGTCGTGGCGCAAGCTCGTCGGAGAGGGTCTCGGGGACATAAAGCCCGCCGTTCGCGATCTGTTGCTCAGGACCGTCGGCGCGCAGCGCGCCGTGATCCCCGGGCTTACGCTCGAGTTCGCGGACACCTCGGCGGGCTACGACAACGACCGCGACGTCGTCACCTTCCGCGGCCAGGCGGGCCGCGCGGCCGTTCGCTGCGCGATCAGCCGCGAAGCGCTCGAGGATCACTTCGGCGCCGACGACCTCGATGCACGCGGGCGCATCGAGCTGTTCGCGAGCAACCGCTCGAAGATCGAGGCCCTCGCGCGAGGTGTCTATCTGCATGCGCCCGTGCAGGAGCCGGAGTCCGTGCTGGTCGCTACCGCAGACGTTGCAGGATTGCCCGCGAGCGCGCCAAGGCGCGCAGCGAAGCCGCGTCGCCGAGGCCGGCGGGTTCGGGAAAAATAGCGCCGAAAGCCTGGTTCAGGCGGTGACGTCGAGAAGACTCTTCGTCATCTCGTCGGACGCCGCGATCAGCTTCGCGGCAGCCTGCGTATAGAGCACTTGCTGGCGCGAATCGATGAGCGCGGGAAGCACGTCACGCGACATCACGTCCTGCGAACGCGCGACCGTGTTGGCGTCCTGCGCCAGCCCCTCCACGGACTTCTGGATCGCACTCGTCGCGCTTTGCAGCGCGCTCGGGATCGCAGCGAGGGAGGCGACGTCGTTCATGGGCCGAGACTGCGCCGCCGCGCGCGCCCGTACTGTGATCTCGTTCGAAAGTACGGGCGCGCGGCGCGTCGATATCGCAGTGCTTCGACATAACCATCGGCCGGGCCCGGGGAGACCCTGAGCATCTTCGATCAAAGGGCTTCCTGCGGCGCCTTGAGCTCCCGCAGCAGCCAGCGGTCGTTGTGGGCATGCCCGGTTTGCCCGATCGCGCGTGGCAGCTCGATGAACCCGTTGCGCGAATAGAGCTTGAGAGCGCTGCCCATCTCGGAAACCGTCTCTGCGTAGCAACGCACGAACCAGAAGCGCCGCGCCGCGTCGAGACAGGCATCGAGCAGCAGTGTGCCGACGCCCTGCCCGCGCGCCTCGCGCTTGAGGTACATGCGCTGCAGCTCGCACGTGAGCGGGTCGTCCCCGCCCCTCAGTGGCGCGATGCCCGCGCCGCCCATGACCTCGCCATCGACGAGCGCCACGAAGTAGATGGTGCGGCGCTTCGAGTACGTGTCGTAGATCGCGAGATCCGCGGGCTCGAGCAGCGACTCGACGCGCGTGGCGAGGCCGTACTGCGACCGCGCGTCGCGAATGACGTCGAGCAACGCGGCGACGTCGTGTCGTTCGATGGGACGGAGCAAAGTTCGATTCAACATGGCGCTTCCTTGGCCGCCTTCGCGGAGCGCCGATGTGAAAACGCCTCCGCGAGGGAGGCGTTTTCGAGAAGAGTGACGTTACCTGCGTGCGCTCAGCCGATGGCCTCCCGAAGTTCGGGTGCAAACCAGTAGCTGAAGTAATAATTGCGCACGGGCCGAAAGTAACTGCGCGGCATGCGCGGTGTCAACAGAAACATTGATCGTTGCGAGGGGTTGCCGATGCGAACTTTCAGCGTGTGGTCCTGCGTGATGTTCGTCGCGATCGCGCCGGTGATCGCCGCTCCGAAAGACGCTCAGTACGTCGATCTGACCGACGACTACGTGCGATTCGTCGACGGCACTGTCGGCGTCGAGAGCGCCACGCGCATCGCGCTCTTCCGCCGACAAATGGACGCCCTGCTGCCCGGCTTCTACGAGCCGCGCAATGGAGAGTCTTCCGGACAGTACGACGCGCACGTGTCGAAGGCCCTGCAGAAATTCTCTGCACAACGCGCGGGCCTCGAGCGCGTGCAGCAGAATTTTCCCGCCGCCTTCGCCTCGGGCATCGAACACTTCAGGAAATATTTTCCCGGCTGGATGCCCGACGTACCCGTCTACCTGGTCCATTCGCTCGGCGAGATGGACGGCGGCGTGCGCACCCTCGATGGCAAGCGCTATCTCATCTTCGGAGCGGACGTGATTGCACAGATCCATGACGCGCACACGCTCACGCCCTTCCTCGATCACGAGCTGTTCCACGTGGAGAATGGCAAGCACTTCCCGGAGTGCCCGCAGGTGTGGTGCACGTTGTGGGCTGAGGGGCTCGCAACATATGCGGCCGAAGTGATGACGCCAGGCGCCGATGATCGGCAGTTGTTGCTGATGAATCCCGAACCGATTCGCGCGGCAACCGACGCCAGGTGGCGCGACGCGTTGTGCTTCACGCGCGCGAAACTCGATTCGTCCGCGGATGCGGACGTCGAAGCCTTGTTCGTCGGTGGCGAAAGCACGGGAGAGCTTCCGAAGAGATTCGGTTACTACGTCGGCTTGCGCGCCATCGAAAGCTTGAACGACCGATACGATTTGCGCGCGCTCGCGCACATGCCGCCTGCCAAGGCGAAGAAGACGCTTTCCGACGCACTTGCGGGATTGATCCAGGCCGCCGGCGGCTGCCGGTAGCCAGTGGATGTCGAGCCGAGGTGCGGCGGTGTCAGTCCGGCGGAAGGTGCGTCATCGCGCGATCCAGCGCCTGCTCCGACTCCCGCAACGGCTGCTCGTCTTCGGTCTCGTCGCGCGCGCGGTCTTCCGGATCGGTATCGGGCGCCTCGTCGACACGTGCAGGCGAAGCGATCAAAGCCGCGCGTGGAAATCCCGCAGCGCCGCGCAGAACGCCTGCGGCGCCTCGATCGGCAGGTACTCGCCACTATTCGCGATCACCTTGCCTTCGAGGTCGTGCACGCCGTGGACGCGAAAGCCTTCCAGGTATTCCTCGATGCTGCGGGGATCGGCATCGCCGCGCAGATAGAGAAACGGCACGTCGATGGATTTCGCGCCGGCATTGTGCGCGGCGTCTTTCTCGAACGCGCGGTACCACGCGAAGCCGCTCGCGAGCGCCTCGGGTCGCAGGTATGCCCGCGTGAATTCCGCGCGGATCGCTTCCGTGAGAGAGGATTTCTCCTTCGCGAGGAAGTCGAAGAAGAAATCGAAATACTCGCGCTCGTGCCCCCTGACGAGCAGCTCGGGAAGTTTCGGCACGTTGTGGAGCGCGAAGTGCCAGATGCGTGGATCTGCGATCACCTTGCTCCACGGCTCGACGCCCGGGATCACCGTGTTGCCAACGACTGCACCGGCAATACGCGAGGCATGATCGCGCGCGGCCGCATACGTGATCATGCCGCCGCAGTCGACGCCGGCCATGAGGATCGAATGCGCGCCCGACGATTCGGCGGCGGTGAGGATGATGTCGGCGAGCAGCGTCTTCTCACCAGACGGCGGAGCGCCGCGTGATGCCCCGATGCCCGGCAGATCGAACGCGAGCACATGGAAATCGCGCGCGAGATCGTCGAGCACACCGGCGTAGAGCGCGCTCGAATGCGGCCAGCCGTGCAGCAGCAGCAACGCCGGATTCGCGGCATCGCCCGCCACGCGCACGCCGAGCGTGAGATCGCCGACCTGCACCGTCTTCATGACGGCTATTGGGCGATCGATGCACTGCACGTGAATGTCCGGGCATCCTCATGAACGCCTGTCGGAGGATGCCGGAGCTCCGACGAGTACAAGGATCACAAACGGTGACCTTAAGAATGCGTAACGTCAGAGTCCACCCGGCATCGGCCTACTTCATTCGTTTTCCGGCGCGCGGACACTCGCGCCATGAAGAAACTTCTGCTCGTCACTCTCTATGTAGGCATCTCGCTGGCCGCCGGAGTGCCCGCCCACGCAGCGGGTGGCATCGCGAATCCACTCGGCCTTTTCTGGGACGGCAGCTTCACGAACATCGAGGACTACTACCAGCCCGGCGCCCTGCTCGTCTCGGGCAACTGCAACCGCTACGACGAGAGATTTGCGAAAGCGCGCGAGGCCGGCGCGGAAGTGCTCACGTACCTCAACATCGTCGAGGTCTACGATCGCATGCCTTGCAAGCTCAGCACGGAGTTCTACATGGGCGGCTACGACCGCGTGCCGCTGTGGCCTTATCCTACGCCGGGCCAGCGCATCAACTACCACAGCACGCACATGACGGACATGCGCGCGGGCTCGGCATGGTCCAACAACGTCGTCGAATACATCACGCACCTCATGCGCGAAGGCAAGGTGGACGGCGTCTTCATGGACAACGTCGGCGGCAGGTTGTGGTCGCAGCTCGCGCAGTGGAAGACGTGGCCGAGAGAGGAACAGGATGAATGGACACGCGGCAATGTCGATCTCGTGCGCCGGCTCGATGAGGCGCGGCGCCGGATCAATCCGAAGTTCATCATCATCAACAACAACGTGTGGGATCGCGGCGATTCGCTCGGGCTCGAAGGCGAGCGGTACGTGGACGGCGTCGTGCTCGAGCGTCCGAAGATGGACGACTGGCACATCAAGTACGCCGCAAAACCGTTCGGCGATCTCGGCCACCGTCGGCTGCTCGTGATCGCGAAGGACACGCCTGAAGGCGCGATGGAATGGGCGAAGGTGCCGGGCGTGACTCACATGACGTTCCAGCAGAAGTACGACCATCCGGGTCCGCCGCTCACGCCGTTTCGGGCATTGAACGATCGGTAGGTCGATGTATCGCGATGGCGTGAACGCCAACCTCCAGGTAACCATTGTGCCGTCACAGCACGGCGTGCATCCTCAACGCCCCATCAAACAGGGGCGTGAACGATGAGACGCGCATCCGTCGCACTTGCTATCTACCTTGCTCTGACCAGCCTCCTCGGTACGTCCGCGCTGGCCGCCGACCTCCCGCCCGATCTCGCCAAGGCAGTTCACGACTACGACCAGGCGCAATTCGCCAACGACGTCACGACGCTCGGCAGCCTCGTCGACGAGAGCTTCGTGCTCGTGAACTCGAACGCGTCGGTGGAAAACAAGGCGCAGTTCCTCGCCGATTTCAATCTCCCCGGTTTCAAGATCGAGCCCTACGTGATCGAACAACCCGTGCACAAGGTCTGGCAGGACGGCGCCGTGATCGGCGGTCTCGTCAACCTGCACTGGACCCAGGACGGCAAGCGACAGACGCGCAAACTCCGCGTGGCTTATGTCTGGATGAAGCGCGACGGCCGGTGGCTCGCGACCTATGCGCAGGTGACGCGAGTCCCCCAAAGTTGAGAACTGTTGAGGGGGTTGAGAAAAGTCAGCGAGCCGTCTACGACTCGCTGAGTCGCGCTGCCTTCCTCAGCAGGTAGTTCCGCTCCGGCAAGTTCGCGGTAGCTTCGGCTGCAAGCCGATACTGTTCGAGCGCGAGATCCTTTCGTCCCGCGCGTTCGTGCAGATGCGCACGCACCGCGTGGACGCGATAGTGCCCCTTCAGGCGATCATCCTTCGCCAGCGCGTCCACGATTTGCAGCCCTGCGTCCGGACCGTCCACCATCGCCGTCGCCACGGCACGGTTCAGCGACACCATCGGGTTGTCGCCCATGCGCTCCAAAACGAGGTAGAGCGCCTGGATCTGCGCCCAGTCCGCGTCATCGGTGCTTTGCGATTCGTCGTGCAGCGCTGCGATCGCGGCCTGGAGTTGATAGGGCCCCACCTGCCCCTTCGACATCGCCTGCGTCACCAGCGCCGTGCCTTCTTCGATCAGCGCGCGATCCCAGAGCTCGCGATCCTGCTCGTCGAGCGGAATCAGCTCGCCCGCGGCATCGGTGCGCGCCGCACGCCGCGCATCGGTCAGCAGCATCAGCGCGAGCATCCCGGCGACCTCGGGCGAATCCGCTGTCGATGCGTGAAGCTTCCGCGTGAGCCGGATCGCCTCGTTCGACAGGTCCACGCGCTGCAGCGAGTCTCCCGAAGAGCTCGCGTAGCCTTCATTGAAGACCAGATAGAGCACGTGCATGACGGCCTCGAGTCGCTGCGTGCGCTCCGTAGCCGAAGGCAGCACGAACGACACGTTCGATTCCTTGATCGTCTGCTTGGCACGGCTGATCCGCTGCGCCATCGTCGCCTCGGAGACGAAGAACGCGGCCGCGATCTCGCGGGTCGTGAGGCCGCCGACCGCACGCAGCATGAGCGCGATCGCCGTCACCGTGCTCAGCGACGGATGCGCACACATGAACAGGAGCATCAGCGTGTCGTCCTGTTCCGGTTCGAACTCCTCTTCGACGGCCTGCACTTCCATCTCCTCTTCTCGCGCCATCTGCTCCTCACGCCGGCGCCGCGCGACGTCGCTGCGCACCCGGTCGGTGAAGCGCCGCAGCGCGGCCTTGTACAACCACCCTGCGGGATTGTCCGGCACGCCCTCGTTCGGCCACTGCAGCGCTGCGTCGAGCAGCGCTTCCTGCACCGCGTCCTCGGCGGCCGCGAAATCGCGATGGCGTCTCGTGAGTGCGCCGAGCACCTGGGGCGTGAGATCCCGCAGCAGGTGCTCGACGCTCGGCGACGCCGCGCCGGCCTCGCTCATGCTTCGTCGGGCAGCGGCGCGCCCATGACTTCGCGCAGCTCGATCGGGATCACGAGCGGCTTGCCGTCCGGTCCCGGCGCAGACGACGCCCTGGCGGCGATCTCGTAGGCGCGCTCGCGCCGGTCGACTTCGATGATCCAGAAGCCCGCGAGAAATTCCTTCGACTCCGCGAACGGGCCGTCCGAGACCACCGCCGTACCACCTGCGCCGACGCGCACGATCTGCGCCTGCCCCGGCGGCGTGAGTCCCTGCGCGTCGACGAACTCGCCCGATTTCTTGAGCTCGCGATTGAGGTCTTTCATGAACTGGATATGCGCGTTGATCGCCTCCGGCTTCCACTGGCTGATCTGGTAATCGCCCGTGCCGCGCGGCATGTTCATCATCATCATGTATTTCATGGTCGTGTCCTGCGAGTTGTCGTTACGAGCGGTGCCGACGCTGCGCGATCCGCGCGCCGAGCCACGCGCTGGGCAGAGTGACGGCGATGATCGCGAGCGAATACCACGATGTCCATGCGCCCCACGTTGCGATGGCGCCGGCGACGCCGATCGCGAAACCGATGCCGCCGAGCACGAGCGAATGGTTCATCGGTTTTGCAGGCGCGAGCCGCGCCGTCAGCCAGCAACCGAGCACGCCGAAGATCGTGCGGTACACGAGCGCCAGCAGCAGCAGCGAATCGCTGAAAGCTTCGGGGCGGCCGAACTGCGACAGCGGTGGAAAGACGCCGGCGGCGACCAGGGCCAGGTCGGTGGCGGTGGACAAGAGCGCATTGATGGCGAGGCCCGCGAACACGGCCAGCACGCTGCGCGGCCAGGTCGAACGGGCGGGTTTCGCGGGGGTCAGGACGGCGGTGGTCATCGGCTTCTCCTCACGTCACCGAATTGGGACGTTCTCGAAGGGAAGTCGGAGCCGACCGGCGGTTCTCTACATCGACCGGAAAAGATTTTTTCGACCCCGGGAGCGCCCCCGGGACCGCGCTACATCTCCTTGGGAACCGAGATGTGCTCGTGGGTGATCAGCCATTCGCCGTCGCGGCGCTCGAAGCAGCTGGTACCGCGGATCCAATAGCTCGTCTCGCGGGCGCCCTGGGGTTTGCCCGTGACCTCGCTCAGGTAGTGGCAGAAGGCAGCGCCCTCGCCCGGCACGATCCGCAGGTCCTTGAGCTCGAACCAGAGCGGTCCTTCGAATGCGCCGAACCACCGTTCGAAGTTCTTGCGGTAAGCCTCGGCGCCCCGCGTGTCGAGCGGTGGACGCAGGTCGAAGACCACGACGTCCGGGGCGTAGAACGCCAGGAGCTGCTCGATATTCTTGTCGCGGATCGCTTGCGCGAGGTCGTCGATGCGCTTGCGCAGGACGGCCTCGACGGATGAGCCGGTCTTGCCGTCCGGGCTCGCGCTGAGGACGCGTTGCTCCGACGACTCGCGACCGGGCCCGGACGAGGCGCGCTCTTCACGTTCGGTGATTCGGTTCATGCGGACGACGCTAACGTTGCGCACCGCAAAACGTCTGTCGGCGAAGCGGAAAAATCCGCGCCGGCATTCAGGAGCCGGCAAACACAGGCCGGGCGACTGCTTGTCGGGGAAGTCCGGCTGCGCGTTGGCAGACAGACCACGGCATCGATCGCGCGGGAAAACCGCCGCGCTTCGACGCCGTGGGCCGGCGCCGTCAAACTACCGTGAGCGTCACATCCACGTTGCCGCGCGTCGCGTTCGAATACGGGCACACCTGGTGCGCCGCCTCGACGATCTTCTGCACCTGGTCCTTCGGCAGGCCCGGCACCGAGATCTCGAGCTGCACCTTGAGCGCGAAGCCGGTCGCGATCGGGCCAATGCCGACGTTGCCCGTGATCTTCGTCTCCGCCGGCAGCGCGATCTTCTGCTTGCCCGCGACGAACTTCATCGCGCTCAGGAAGCAAGCCGAGTAGCCGGATGCGAACAGCTGTTCCGGGTTCGTGCCCGGACCGCCTGCGCCGCCGAGCTCTTTCGGCGTCGACAGCTGCACGTTGAGCACGTTGTCCGAGGAAATGGCGCGGCCGTCGCGTCCGCCGGTGGCGGTGGCGTGGGCGGTGTAGAGGACCTTGTCGGGGATCAGGAGCATGGGGCGTTCCTTGTTCTGGGCTGGAGGATCCGAGGGGGTGAAGTCTGCGCCACGGAGATGGACTTTTTGCTACCTTAAGTGCCAATTACTTGATCCAGAGTACAAATGGACTCTTATATATGACTGACCGCCTACAGGCGCTCCTCACCCACTTCGCCGTCAGTGCGCGCACGTTCCAGGCCGGCGCGTTGTGCGGCATCAACTCGCTCGACGGCGACGGACCGTTTGGACAGCTGCATCTCATCCGATCGGGTGACGTGGAAGTGCGCCATGGAAAGAAAGTAGCCGCGAAGATCACCGAGCCCAGCCTCCTCCTCTATCCGCGATCGATGGCGCATCGATTCATCACCGACGCCAGGGCCGGCGCCGATTTCGTCTGCGCAAACCTGAGCTTCGAGGGCGGCAGCGCGAATCCGATCGCCACCGCGTTGCCGCCGTTCTCCTGCCTGCCGCTCAAGAGACTCCACGGTGCGGATTCCGTCCTCGGATTGCTTTTCGAGGAAGCTCACGCGCACAACTGCGGACGACAAGCGATGCTCGACCGGCTGTTCGAAGTGGTGCTGATCCAGGTGCTGCGCCAGCTCATGGAGACCGGACAGACACGCGTGGGAATGCTCGCGGGCCTGGCGCATCCAAAGCTCCGGCTGTCTATCGTATCGATGCACGAGCAGCCGCAACGTGAGTGGTTGCTCGAGGATCTCGCGGCAGTCGCCGGCATGAGCCGCAGCGCGTTCGCGAACGGATTCAGGGAAACCGTCGGGACGACGCCGGGCGCCTATCTACAGAAATGGCGAGTGGGACTCGCGCAAAAGGCGTTGCTCGAGGGAAAGAGCCTGAAGTTGATTGCGCAAGACGTGGGCTACGGAAGCGAGGCGGCGTTGTCGCGCGCGTTCAAAGCCCAGACCGGAAAACCGCCACGCGAGTGGCGCAGCCAGGGCGCGATTTGACGCGATCCTCGCGACACGCCGCAGGCGGTCAGTGCGTTGCGGTCTTCTTGCAGGTTCCGACGTCGCCCGGGTAGCTGCCTGCCTTGGCGCCGTTGGTGTCGAACTCGCCCACTCGCCCGCTGAAGCGCTTGGGAATGGTGACGTCGAACCAGTGCGTGAACGTCTGTCCCGCGATGGCGTAGTTGCAGCGGATGTTGCAGAACTGCGCGTCGTCCGTCTGGTTGTCCACTTCGGCTTCGAGCTTGCCGTTCCCGGAGACGACACAGGACAGCAGACGGATGGGGCCGTCGGATTTGGAGGCCGGGGTCAGGGCGGAGACTGAGCTTTGCGTCGCGGCCAGCGCGACGAGGCTCATACCGATGCTGCGTGGTTTCATGCTCGGTCTCCTTGTTCCTGAGCCCGGTGCCCGACTGCCCCAAGGCGAAACGGTACCTACTTCTTCGACTTCGCCCGTGTCGGCGCACGCTTCGCCGCGCGCTTGGCGGGTTTCTTCCGGGCGGGCGCAGCTTTCTTGGACAGCCGAGCGCTCTTCGCGGAGGAACCAGCCTTTTTCTGCCGCTCCACTTCCTTGCGCAGCCGGGCTTCACGCTCGAACTCCGCCTTCGGGGCGATATCGGCGAAGTCCTCCATCGCGTACGTCGGGCGCAGCTCCAGCACGCCTTCGTCGCCCGGCATCGGGTTCGGGCATTTCTTCGCCCAGGCGATGGCCTCGTCCATCGACTTCACGTTCCAGACCCAGTAGCCCGCGACGAGCTCCTTGGTCTCCGCGAACGGGCCGTCGATGACGGTCGTCGCGCCGCTGTCCGAGAACTTGATGCGCTTGCCCGCGCTGCTCGGCTTCAGGCCATCCGCCTCCTGCATGATGCCCGCCTTGACCAGTTCTTCATTGAACCGGCCCATGTCCGCGAACAGCTTTTCCGTGTCCGGCGGGAAGATGCCGGCTTCGCTATCGGGCGTGGCCTTGACGAAAACGAGGACTTTCATCGGGAGCTCCTGGGATGGGGTTTGCCTGCAAGGTTGTCGAATCACCGCGTGTGTTTTCGACAGGGTCCCGACGAAAAAATTCGCCTCAGTTGGCCGAAAACCCGTTGCCCGTCGCCGCCCAGTAGATGCCGCCGTAGACGTGGTGCAGGAACCCGTCATCGCCCCACGTGCCGGGCAGATGCCCGAGCGCCGTGTAGAACGCGCGGCCGCCGTCGTATTCCTGGTACCACGCGAGCGGGTGGAACTTGCCCATGCCCTTGCCCGACTTCGTGTCCCATTTCGCCTCGGGCTTGTAAGTCTTCTCGTCGACGCTCAGTAGATAGTGCAGCTTGTCGGAGCGCGACGCGTCGAACTCGTACCACTCCTCCGTCCACAGGAAGCGCTTCGCGAACCGGTCCATGCCGGGGAAGTTCGGGTCTTCCACCTTGATCGTCGCGGTCTGCACCGCGGGGTGGATGTGGAACATGTGCCCGACCATCTTGTCGTACCAGGGCCAGTCGTATTCGGTATCCGCCGCGGCGTGGATGCCGACGAAACCGCCGCCCGCCTTGATGTAGCGCTCGAAGGCGGCCTGCTGCTCGTCGTTGAGCACGTCGCCCGTGGTGCTCAGGAAGATCACCACCTTGTACTTCTTGAGCTCCTCATCCTTGAAGATGCGCGTCGGGTCTTCGGACCAGAAGACGGTGAAGTCGTGGACCTGGCCGAGGTGCCTCACCGCCTCGACGCCCTGGAGAATGGATTCGTGATGCCAGCCGGCGGTCTTGGTGAACAACGCCACGCTGAATTGTTCGGCGTGGGCGGCGCTCGTTGCCAACACGCCAAGGATGGAGAGCACGAGCATCCGGAGGTTCTTCATCACGGCAATCCCCTTCTAATACCGTTGAATGGCGCGGGCGAGTATAGCGGGGCTGCGTGCCCGGAACTCAGCCGTCCACAAGAAGCCTGCCCGTAAAATCATGGATTCGCGCGGTCCGCGAGCGCTCCGCAAATCGATGTCACTTCGACGACCGAGAGTGTTTCGGACGCTTTGAGACCGGCGGCAATGTCCGCACAACATCGGTCGGTTGCCTCACCCAACATCCACTCGGGTCGTGACATCAAATCGGCCACCACCTCTTCTGTCATGAAGGACCGTACTCGTGAGCAATCGATGAACGAGTCGTGATCCATGAAAAGATGCTCGACGGCGTGCATGAGCACCTGGCAGCGAAGCAGCGTCGGACGCGCTCGAACGAACTCGCTGACTTCCGAGTTGATCACGCAAGTAATTGTGTGATCGTCCACCTGCAACACGATGAAGCGCTTCTCATGAAGCCGCCCATCATCCATACGACGAAAGAGCTTTATAACGGCGCCCGGGTGAAGTCGCCGTCGAATCTGCGCGAGCCGGAATTCCTCCGGAAAGCCGGATCCCAGTGACATCGGGTTACTGGCTGCGAAGCTGAGCGACTACTTCCTCGGAATTGCTGAGTGTTCGCGCAATGCTCTCAATGGGCATCGGGCTCTGCCCCACTTCGTCTTCCGCAGCCACATCCCATGCGGTGCGCCAAGCATCGTCGTGACTGAGTTCCGTGCGTGCGCCAAATGACATGCCGGCATAAGAATTCAACGCCTCTTCGAGGCAGGCGACGTAAGCCGGAGAAAGTTGAGCAGTATCAAAACTGCGCAAGAGATTGATCGATCGCTTGTCGTCCGCGATTTCCAATGCACTTCGCGCCAGCCGGTGGTACTCCGGATGAATCCACCCCGACTCATCGCCGCGCGCAGCCTTGAGGAGGTTGTACGCGCCGGAGGCAACGGGGCCAAACTTCATCGCCACGTAGTCATCGCCGCTGGCCAACCATCCATAGCGGCTCAGATGAATCTTGTCCGCGAAGTACAGAAGCTTGAGAACCTCGTGGATCGACGGTTTCGCAAGGTTACTGGCGAGCATCAGCATTGCTTCCAGACTGCGGCTCGGGGAGAAAGTGACTTCGGTGGCGGCCATGGCGTGCGGGTGGCGCGGAAACGGTTGGGAGGCTATCAGTTGGGCTGGCGGCATTGCAAAAGTCCCGGTGCAGCATAGAACCAGGTGCACGCTGCCCGTACCGCGCCCGATTGCCAATACTCGAAACGCTCGCGATCAGCCAGAAATGGCGTAAGACGGCCGCTCGATGGAGTCAGGGCGCGACGCCCAACGCGCCCTGCTGCAGCGCCGTGAGCCCGGCCGGATCGCTGACGGTGTTGTTAGTCCGGTTGAACACGCCGCCCTCGTTGCCCACGTCCCAGAAGAACGGCCGCAGCCCGTGGCCGACGGCGCTCTTCACGACGTACTGGTGGTAGTACCGCCGCGACTTCTCATGCAGGTCGAGCGCATCGCCCGTCAGCGGCGCGCCGCGGCGCATCGCGGCGAACTCACCGACGATGACCGGGATGTCATGGTCGATGAACTTCGCCTTCATCAACGCGAACTGGTCGTCCACGTACGCTTCTTCACCCCAGGTCGGGTTGTGGGTCGTGTCGGTCGTCGAGTGGTTCGGCGCGCCCCAGTAGAAGAACTGGTTGCCCCAGCTCTCGTCCTTCGACATGCCGACGAAGTTCCAGGGCGCATAGAAGTGCACCTCGGCCATCTGTCGATTGGGGACCGTATCCGTCGGCATTGGGCCCCAGAGCGTGTTCGTGAGGTCGATGTTCGTGTTGGGCCCCTGCACGACGAGGACACGATACGCATTCCGGCCGCCCGTCTCGCGCACGGCGTCGACGAACGCCTGGTGATACGAGAGCAGCACGCCCCACTCTTCGCTCGTGTCCGCGTTGGGCTCGTTCGCGCTCGCGAACATCACGTGCTCGTCGAAGTCGCGCAGCGTAGTCGCGATCTGTTGCCAGAACGCGCGCTGCTTGTACTTGACGGCGGTCTGATCGGCGGTCGTGACGTGCGTCTCGAGCCAGCCGCCGTCCCAATGCACGTTGATGATGACGTAGAGGTCATTGTCGACCGCGTACTGCGTCACCTGCTTCACGCGTGCGAGCCACGTCGGGCTGATCGCCGCCGTCGTCTGGTTCGAGTACTGATCCCAGGACGCCGGAATGCGTACGGCCGTGAAGCCGTTCGCCTTGACGAGCTGCATGAGCTGGTTCGAAACGAGCGGATTACCCCAGTTCGTTTCGCCGCCGATGGCTTCGAGCGTGTTGCCGATGTTCCAGCCGAGCGTGAACTTCGCGGCGAGCTGCGTTGCCGTGCTCGGCATGCCGGAGGAATCCGGCGCCGCCGGGCTCGTGTTGTAGTTAGGATACGGGCCGACTTGAGCCGGCGTGAACGTCACCGTGAACGCCTGGTTCGACGTCGTGCCGCAGCTGTTGGTGTAGACGACCGTCGCGTTGCACGAGGCCGTCGGCGTGAAGCTCTGCTCGCGCGACGTGCCCGTGATGCCGCATCCGCTCCACGCCCACGCGCCGCCGGTTGTCGGCTCCGGGCTCAGAGTGATCTGCGATCCGGTGTTCGCAGTGACGCTCGCCGATTGAGTCTTCGTGCCGCCGACGGAGACATACGGCGTGATCGTGGTCGCGTTGCACGTCGACGTTGGCGGCGACGGAGTCGACGATCCATCGCCTCCCCCTCCACACCCCGGCAGCGCGAAAACCAAGAAACTGGCGAACAGAGTTACTCGACGAGAGACGGGCGCGTCGTTGTGCATTCGGGATCTGACGTGGCTGGGGACGATGGATTATCGTGACTCGCAAGCCACGAACCATCGCAAATCGGGAGCCACGCATGCGCAATACGCATGCCTCGGAACGGGCACGCGTCATCTGGTAAATGCCGCCGCCAACGGCCTCAGATCAGCGGCAAAACCCGTCAACTACGCGCAATTGCTGCTCGGCGGCGCGAACGCCACGCTGCCGTTCCAGCCGAGCTCCTTCGCGCCGACCTCGGTCGAATAGTAGGTATCGGCGACCGCGCCCTTGATGCGGTCGAACGCCTGCCGCGACATGTCGCTGTCGGGCTGCGTGGAGATCTTCGTCAACAACGCGTTCGATTGCTCCGCCGTCAGCGCTTTCCAGGGCACGCCGTTCGCCGCGCGCGCCTCGGCTTCGAATGCGCCGAGCGCCTGCATGAAGCGCTTCTGCGTGTCGATCGATTCGACCGCGAGCAGACGATCGAGGAACTCCGGCACCTGCACCGCGCGCGAGCCCGGCACGATCTGCTCGCTCAGCAGCGCCAGCGTGTCGAAGGCATGGCGATCGAGGAAGAGCAGCGTCGAGTCGCCGGCATTCGCGGCATCCGCGGTCGTGGCCGCCGCGGCGGCCGCGCTATGCACGTGCGCCGCCGACGCGGTCGACGCGAACATCGCGGCTCCGACGCCCGTCGCGAGCGACTGCAGCACCGCGCGTCGTCCCATACGGAAATGACGCAGCGGTCCCTCCGATTCCGGATTCCCAGGCAAAAGTTCGTTGCGCGCGTCGTCGCTCATCACGATCTCCTTCTCGGTCGCGTTGCCTGCGCAGTATAGTGCCGCGAAACCGCGAAGCGGATACGGAGTGCGCATGCAAAAGTTGGCCCGGCCGGAAGTGTACGACGCAATCGTCGTGGGATCGGGAGCGTCGGGCGGCTGGGCCGCCAAGCGCATGAGCGAAGCCGGCATGAAGGTCGCGCTGGTGTGCGCGGGCCGCCCGCTCGCCGACGGCGACTACCGTGAGCACGTGCAGCCGTACGAGCTCAAGTACCAGGCGCGCGCCAACGACTACATCCGCCGCAAGCAGCCCGTGCAGAAGGACTGCTACGCCTGCACTGAGTACAACTCGAGCTGGTTCTGCAACGACGTCGAAGAGCCGTACACCACGGCCGAGGGCAAGCCCTTCTCGTGGCAGGGCCGCATGCGCGTCACCGGCGGGCGCACGAATGTCTGGGGCCGGCAGAGTTATCGCTACTCGCAACAGGATCTGAAGGGCTATTCCTTCGACGGCCAGGGCGCGGACTGGCCGCTCGACTACAAGGACCTCGTTCCTTACTACGAGCTCGTCGAGAACTACGTTGGCATCTCGGGCATGGCCGAGAACGTCGCCGAGCTGCCCGACAGCATCTTCATGCCGCCGATGGCGCTCACCTGCGTCGAGGAACACGCGCGCGGCGCGATCAAGTCGAAGCTCGGGCGCACGTTGACGATCGGCCGCGTGGCGAACATCACGAAGCCCATCAACGGGCGCTCGCCGTGCCACTACTGCGGCCCCTGCGAACGCGGTTGCGTCACGCATTCCTATTTCAACGCTGCGTTCACCACCGTCGCCGACGCGCTCAAGACCGGCAACTGCACTCACATTCCGAATGCCATGGTCTACCAGGTGACGATGGACAAGGCGACCAACAAGGCGCGCGGCGTCACGTATGTGGATCGCATCACGCGCGAGACGCGCGAGATCCGCGCGAAGACCGTCGTGCTGTGCGCGCAGGCGCTCGAGTCCACGCGCATCCTGATGAACTCGGCCGATGGCGGGCTCGCGAATTCGAGCGGCGTGCTCGGCGAGTACCTGATGGACCACCTGTGGGTCGCGGGCGGCGCGGCCGGCGAATTCCCCGACATGCCCGGCAAGCCGAGTCTCAATACTGCGCACCGGCCGAACGGGCTCTACGTGATCCGCTTCCGCAACACCGCGAAGGGCGAGCGTCACAAGGATTTCGTGCGCGGCTATGGATTCCAGGGCGGCAGCCAGCTCGCGTTCACGGTGGGCGCGCCGGGGTTCGGGCAGTCGTACAAGGATGCCGTGAAGAACGGCCAGTGGACGATGAACCTCGTCGGCTTCGGCGAGTGCCTGCCGTACAAGCACAATCGCATCACGATCAACAAGAGCGTGACGGACGTGTTCGGCATTCCTGTGCTGCATGTGGACATGGGCTGGGGCGACAACGAGCGCGCGATGATCCGCGACATGGCGGTGAGCGCGGGCGAGATGATGGAAGCGGCGGGCGCGAAGAACATCACGACGTTTGCGCATGAGGATCGCGTGCCGGGGTTCGGCATCCATGAGATGGGGACGGCGCGGATGGGGAAGGATCCGAAGCAGTCGGTGCTGAACCAGTTTCAGCAATCGCATGACATCAAGAATCTGTTTGTGATGGATGCGTCGGGATTTCCCTCGGGCGCGTGCCAGAACCCGACGCTTACGATCATGGCGTTGGCGGTGCGGTCGACGGACTATCTGATGGAGCAGATCAAGAAGCGGAACATCTAGAGACCTGGGTTGCAGTCGACGTTAGCTAACAAGATGAAGAACTCGCGCACGCTACTCTCGCTCTGCCCTTCGCTCTCCCTGCTGGCTGCGCTGCTGCTCGCGCCGACTGCGTTCGCGACGAATCCGCTGATCCTCGACCAGTTCACCGCCGATCCCACGGCGCGCGTGTTCGAAGGTCGGGTTTACGTCTACCCATCGCACGACATCCGCGAGCCGCCCGGCTACACCGGACGCCCGAACTGGTTCGTGATGGAGGACTACCACGTGTTCTCCTCCGCGAACCTCACCGACTGGACCGATCACGGCGTGATCCTCACGCAGAAGGATGTGCCGTGGGCCGATCCCGCGGGGTTCGCGATGTGGGCGCCGGATTGCGTGCTCAAGGATGGGAAGTACTACTTCTACTTCCCCGCGAAGGCGAAGGACGGCAGCCGGCGGATCGGCGTCGCGATCTCGGACCACCCCGCCGGGCCCTTCACGCCGCAGGCTAACTACATCGACGGCGTGATGGGCATCGACCCAGGCGTGCTCATCGACAAGGATGGCGCGGCGTACATGTACTGGTCCGCGAAAGACGCGCTCGTCATGGCTAAGCTCTCGGCCGACATGCTCGCGATCGAGAGCGAACCCAAGCCCATCGACAACCTGCCGAAGAAGGGATTGCAGGAAGGTCCGTTCACGTTCGAACGCAATGACGTGTACTACCTCACCTACCCCCACGTCGCGAACAAGATCGAGCGGCTCGAGTACGCGACGAGCTCGTCACCGATGGGGCCGTTCAAGTGGGCGGGCGTGTTGCTCGATGAGTCCGCGAGCGGCTGCTGGACGGTGCATCAATCCATCGTCGACTACCAGGGGCAGTGGTATCTCTTCTATCACGATCGCGATCTGTCGCCCTCGTTCGACAAGCGGCGGTCGATTCGTGCGGACCAGTTGTACTTCAACGATGACGGCACGATTCGCAAGGTGATTCCGACATTGCGGGGTGTCGGGCTGGTGAATGCGTCGAGCAAGATCGAGATCGATCGCTATAGCGCGCGCAGCAGCGATGCGGTGGCCGCGTCGTTTCTCGACGATGCGAATCCGCACGCGGGGTGGAAGTTGGCTTTCGGCGCCGCGCCGTCGTGGGTGCGATTCAACGCGGTCGACTTCGGTCGTGGCGGGCAGAGGACCGTGCAGGTTCGTGCCCGGGCCCAAAAAAAGGGCCAGCTCGAGATCCGGCTGGATAGCGCGGACGGACCGACGCTCGGGCACATCAAGGTCGATGGCGGAGCTGATTGGAAGCCTTTCATCGCAGCCGTGAAGAAGATGCCGGCCGGCGTCCATGACCTGTTCGTTGTTCAGCCGGACGCCGGCACAGTCGAAGCGGACTGGCTGAGCTTTCGGTGATCCGCGCGGAACGCTGAATCTTTCCGTCAGCCTCCCGCAACATCGAACGAATCCACGAGGATCGTGAGCCCGCCCTCGCCGCTCGTGTGATACGCCGTGCCGCGCACGTTCAGTTTGTCCGTCGGTTGCACGCGTCCAATGCGCCGACTTGCGTCCGTGTCCGCGCGCACGACGATCGCGAGTCGCGTCCGCGTTTGCGCGTCGACCGCCGCCACACCGTACGCACGGTAATCGGTGCGGTTGGTGCCCGGCGCATACACCGAGACATTCGTCGACGAATCACGCAGCTGCGTGACGTTCAGTGACACCGGCTTCTCGTTGAGCGTCGGTCGCAATGCATCGAGCTGCGCGGCGTCGAGCGGCGTGTAGGTCTTCTCAACCTTCGCCTGCGCCGCCTGGAAGACAACCTCGGGCCTTCGCCGATGCGCCCCGGGCGCGGAGTCCGCGCCCTCGGCGAAGAGTGCCAGCGCCTGCTTCCAGTCGTACGGCGGACAATACCTGGGCGCGTCGGGCGCCTTCTTCGTATCTGCTTCCTTGATCTGCTTGTCGACGCTGCTCATCTTCGCCATCAGCGCGTCGAGCGCCGACGTGCCGCTGTCAGCCGCCGGCGCGGCGGGTGCCGGGGTCGGCGAGGCAGCGGATGCGTCGACCTGCCGCACCGAAGCGCCGATGGCCGCCGCGATCGACTTCCACTCGTCGCTGCCGATGGGCGACGGCAATGCGAAGAGACGCGTCAGCGCCTGGTCGAGATATGCCCTATCCACCGGCCACGCGTCGACACCCAGCTTGTTGCCCTCGAGCGCGTACGAGGAATCGGCCTCGACGCGCCGCGCCCAGTTCGTTCCGTCCGCGAACAGGTATTGGCAATCGCAGAGATGGTTGAAGAGATTCGCGCCGAACACGTTGTTGCGGAGCGTGAGGTTGTCCTGGGGCAGCGCGGCGCGGATACCGTAGTTGTCGGCGAACCCGATGATGTTGGCCTCGAGCGTGATGCCGCCGCGCCCCTTGAGCTGGATCAGCGTGCCGCGCGAGCTCGATTTGCCGGTGCCCGCGCGCTCCGTGGGATCGCACGCGAACAGGAACGTGTTGTTGCGGACGATCGCAGGACCCGCGCCGTTCGCGTTCACCACGAGCGCATCGCTGCTCGTGTTCACGATCACGTTGTTCTCGAAGATCGCGAGCGCGCAGTCGAGCGCGACCGCACCATCCGACGCGTTCACGAACAGGCAATTGCGCACCGTGATCGGCGCGTCCGCGCCGCGCAGCCGTACGAGCGGCGCGAGCGGTGACGTGTCGAAGTTGAGTGAGCCGTCCTTGTAGGTGTTCCACGTCGCGCCATCGAAGATGAAGCCGTCGAGCACCAGCCCATCGCTGTTCTCTTCTGAATAGAGCGGCGTGCCCGACGGACGCCCCTTTGCCTTCTCCTCGGCGTCGAGCGAGAAGCGCGTGGGGTTTGCCCACGGATCGCGCAACGTGAACTCCGCGTCATAGCCGCCCAGCAAAGCGAGGTTGCGCATCGTGAGCAGCCATTTGCCGGCGCGCAGCTTGCCGAAGTATTCGCCGCCGGCCACGTGGATGGTGTCGCCGCCCTCGCACTTCTCGAGCGCCTGGAAGGGGTCGCGGAACGGTTTTTCGCGACTGCCGTCGCCGCCTGAAGATCCGGCGCGCACGAACCAGTCGCGGCCCTTGGGACGCGCCGGCAACGGCGGCGCGAACATCGGCGCGGGCTCGACCCCTTCCACGACGAGCGTCGTCTTCTGGCGCGTGACGGTGAGATCGGTGCGGTAGACGCCGCGCATGAAGTACGTCTTTTCGACATCGACACCGCGTGGATACATGCGCCCCTCGCCGTACTGGCGGGACGCGAACGAGCTGCGCGGGATGAGCACGTAGAACGAGTTCTCGTCGCTGCCCGGGTCATAGACCCTGACGCCCATGTGCGTTTCGACCGGCGCATCCGCCAGCAATTGGGTGTTCTGCTCACTGCCGAGCCCGACTCGCAGCTCGACACGCGTCTTCGCAAGACCGGCATCCGGCGTCACTATGGCGGGCCATGCGATGCGCCGGTAGTCAGGCGTCGCATCGGGCAGACGCGGCGTGAACGCGACTGGAAGATTGATGGCGTGGAACCCTTGTATGGCGCCGACCTTCAGGTTGGCGATCTCGTTCATCGGATAACGCGGCGCGATCGCGCCCTTCTGCTCATTCGACGCCACGTCGGCCGCGGCCAACGCGGCCACGCCACCCGCGGCGCGCAGCGCATTGACGGCATCGCGCGCCGGCGTGGCATACCGCGCGAACATGTCGCGGCTGTAGGCCTCGAGCCAGACTCCGCTGAGGCCCGTGAGCCCCGGATCCTGCACCGCGTTGCCGGCGCAGGCCTTGAATCCCAGGTCTTCCAGCTCCTCGAGATTCTTCTCCCGGATCTCGCCCTTCGCGGACGACGACCTGCTCTCGATCGCATCGTGCGGCGAGGCGAAGAAGAGGTTGCGCTCGATCGCCACACGCGCGAGATCGAGATACACCGCGATCGCGGCGTTGCCACAGGACACGAACACGTTGCTCTCGATCACCGCGGGGCAATGCACGCGGATACCGTGCGACTGATCGCCGCCCGCGCCCGCCGGCTCTCCCATGTCGTGCACGAAGCAGAACGAGTTGCCCGCAACTACGATGGGCTTCTCGATCAATTGCGTCGAGCTGCGCAGATGGAGCATAGCGATGCCGATCGTGTTGATCAGCAGGTTGTTCTCGAAGCGCGAGCCGCTGCCCGTGAGCTCGACGCCGCCCGTGCCGCTGTTCGCGACAACGCAGTTGCGGATCGTGACGTTCGGCGCGCTCAGCGACACGGCGACGCCGTCCATCGCGGGAATGCGGCTGATGCCGTCGCCCGGCTTCTCGCCATACTCGTTGCGTCCCGCGGCATCGAAACACAGGCCGTCGAGGACCAGGTCGGAATGATCGCCGCGTCCGCTCAGCAGGTTGGGTTCGCGGACGTACTCATAGCCCGGGTAGCAGCCGAAAATGGACGGCGTCATCCATGGCGTACGCGTGATGAAGTCGCGCGAGTAGCCACCCAGAACGGTGAGCCTCGGGCATTCGATGATCCACGAGGATCGATCGAAGCGGCCGTTGTAGAGACCCGCCGCGATGTGGACCGTGTCGCCCGGCTCGGCACGGCGAAACGCCATCCAGGGATCGTGAAACGGACGCTCGCGCGAGCCATCGCCGCGCACGCCGGTGGCGGCGACGAACCAGTCGACATTCTTGGTCATGACTCAGCTCCGGCCCGTTCGCATGAGCTCTTCCATTTCCCGGATCGAGTCCTTGAGCGCCTTGATCGCGTTCGTGACGTCGTCCCTGATCTTCGCCATCTCCGCGGCCGCCGTGCGCTTCGGATCGCTGTCGCGCAGCGAGAGAATGACCTGGTCGTCCTTCGTCAATTCGTCCATGAGCTTCGTAGCTTCGTCGCTGAGCTGACCCTTGAAGGTCTCGAGCGCCGACGGATCGGCGAGCAGCGTCACGAAGTCCTTCTTGATCGCTTCGATGAACGCCGGGTACACCTCGGCGTAGAGCTTCTTCGCCTTGTCCATCGCCGGGTCGGCCTTGTTCTTGATGATTTCCTTGCAGGCGTTGCCGAACGACTCCCAGTCGGTGGCGCCGTAGTCGCCGTTGCTCACATTTCCGCGCCAGGAGCTAGCGATGTCGTAGGCATTCTTGGAGGAAGCCTCGACGGCCTTCTCGCTCAGCGCGTCGCGCAGCTTGTCCATCTTGTCGCGGTTGTCGAGGATCGTGTCCTTGATCGCGCGCTTCTTGCGGCCGAACTCGCGCACCTTCGCGGAGCCGCCCATGGCGACTTCGACCAGTTTGCTCGCGAGGCCGACCAGGTGTTTGCCAATGAGCGGGATCTCGGACACCACGGTCGTCGCGCCCTCCTGCGCCGCGCGGATCACGAGGCCGCGGATCGAGTCGCGATTTTCGCCGAGCGTCGTGCGCGCCGCTTCGTCGATGATCGCGCCTTCCTGGCGCGCTTTCTTGAGCTCCTCGTCGAACGTCTTGGCAAGTTCGATGTCGTTCTTTGCGATCTCGCTGATGATCTCCGACAGCGATGCGATGAGGCCGCTCTTGATCGCCTGCCAGGCCTTCGTCTCGCCGTCGTAGAAGTCGGACATGCCGAGACCGCGAAGGCCGCCGGGCACTTTGGATTCGATGGCGCTGTTCAATTTGTCCGTGAGCTCTTCGCCTTTCGCGGCGGTGTTCTGCCACGGACTCGCGGCGTCCTTTTCGCGCTTGAGATGATTCAGGAGCTCTTCGAAGAGCTTGGTGCGCTCGCTGTCGTGACGGGCGAACAGATCGAGGACGGCGGAGTAGTCAGTGTCCTTGATGGCGTTCGCGTTCGACCACTTCTGAAAGCGTTCCATCGCCTTGTGCGTATCGGCATCGAATCCCATCGAAACTCTCCCTGTTGGAAATGGGTTGCCGATGGAATTGTGCGGGACGGGCGCATCGAGTGCCGTTGAAAATTGTGGCGGTGGTAGGAAAGTGCCAAATGTTTCCGTTCCCTGACTCGGGTGTCGTGAGTGGAGAATGTTCCCGCTCGGTGTAGCTGCATGTCCTCGTCACGTGAGCGGGAACGTCTGAACAGCTTCGAATCGGCGACGAGCAGAGACGCTCCAAAAATCGGAGCGCACTTTGCTATTTGAACAGTTCGCGCAGCACCTCTGGACGCTGCGAGGCGATGGCAAGCAATGAACGCGCGGCACCGGAAGGATGGCGGCGCCCCTGTTCCCATTCCTGAAGGGTTCGCGGAGAGACGCCCAGCAACTCGGCAAACCGCTGCCGTGACATGCCCGAACGCTCGCGTGCTTCCGCGATACCGGAAACGGTGACGCGAGACACGCGACCTACCCGTCCCGCCTTCATCTGGCGGACAGATGCGAGAAGCTCGGCGCCGAGATTTCGTTTCGCATCTCGCGCGCGCAGGGCACGTTCATTCATCTTGGGCATTCAGTGAGCTCCTGATCTTGTTCAAAGAATCAACGTCGATGCTGTCGCGCACATTCTTGGCGTAAATCAACAGCAGATAAATCACCCCGTCTTCGAGACTGTTGTAGTGGATCACCCGAACTCCACCGCGCTTGCCGGTACCGCGGCGTGACCAACGAACCTTGCGACAGCCTCCCGAGTGGCGGATGACATCGCCGGCCTCGGGGTTCGACACGAGCCATGTCACGAACTCGCCCCGCTCGTCCTCATCCCAATAGTCGGGCCAAAGCCGGGAGAAGATTGGCGTTTCGATGATGGTGAAGAGGCGGTGATTCTGCGTCATTGCCGCATGCTGCGTCAATGCCGCAGGGCGTCGCACAGCACCTGACGTTCGAGCTCCTGCCGCGCCTCAACTCCGCGAGGAAAGTTGTTCGTGACGTCTGGCGCCTGCTGCATTTCGAGAGAATCGATCTACCTCATCTCGCAAACCAGCGGCATATCCAATGCGTTCGTGGAGAATCGGTTGGCGGCAGTGGAGGTCTCCATTTCCCGTACCACCGCGTCAGACATCGAGCTACCGACTCCATCGCCGCGCCCCACCCTGACGGCGCCGATCTTCGATGTGTTCCCTCGCCCGCCGATAGGTACCCGAAAGGCGCCCCGTTAACTTGCTCCACGGCATCGATTATCAGGGAGCCAAGAATGAACACTGCGCCCATCGCGCGCGTTCGCGCGTTTGCGTCCACCGCGCGTGTCGCGCTGCTTGCACTGTCGCTCGCCGCTTTCCAGATGCCCGCCCGGGCCGAGGTCAGTCTCCTCCAGCCCACCCAGACGCTGCCCAAACCGGCCACCCCGTACAAATACTTCGGCACGAGCATCGCCATCGACGGCGCCTACATCCTCGTGCTCGCGATCAACGAAGGCACCGGCAGCAATACTTACTCCGCCCTGCTTTATCGACGCAACGCCAGCGACGGCAAGTGGGTGTTTCGCCGCACGCTCGCGAGCGTCACCGGTGCGTTCGCGCGCGCGGAGTTGCGGATGAAGAACAACGTCGCCGTCGTGCAGTTCGGCGGCCAGGTGCTGGTGTTCGAGCTCGTGAACGGCGACTACGTGCCCGCGCGCCTCGCGACGCCCATCAACCATCCCGGCGGCGTGGCGATCTCGGGCAACCGCGTGCTCGTCGGCGGCGACGGCTGCACCGACGACGCCGTGCTCTACGAGCGCGGCGCGAACGGCATCTGGAGCCTCACCGGCCGCATCGACGATCACGCGGGCGCGTGCGACGTCTATGGCAAGTTCGTCGACCTCAACTACGACTACGCGCTGCTTCGCGATCAAGACGCCGGGACCACCACGGCCTGGCGCCGCAACGGCACGGCGCTCGATTGGATTCCCGCCGGCACGATGTCTCCGCCGGATGGCGTGGGCGTGGCGGATGCGCCCGATACCTTGCAGAAAGCGACCGCCGTCCAGAACAACGGCTATGTCTATCTACGCAGTGGCAGCAGCACGTGGACGCGGCAAGGACGCGCCACGAGCGTGGACCGCGACAATGCAGGCCCAATCACGTTCTCGACCGTGTACCGCGATGGCGTGCTCGTGACGTGCGAGTACGGGCAGTTCATCTCGATTCCCCACGTGTATGTGGAAACGACGCCGGGCAAGTTCGACCACGTGCTCAGCCTTGCAACCACCGATACCGCCGACCACTTCGACGTCTCCGGGCGCACCGTGGTCGCCGTTGCGCGCGATGCGCAGGCCACGCGCTGGGACATCGAGGTTTTCACGCTGCCCGTGCAACTGCGTCGGCCGGCGCCGATCGTGAACGACTTCGAGGATCGCGATGCATCCGACTTCACGATCGTAAATGGGTCGTTCGCGCTCGCCACGCGTGGCAGCAATGACGTGCTCGCGCAGAGCAGTACGGGTGCGACCGCGATCGCGCTCGCGACGCAAAGCGACTGGACTGACTACCAGCGCGTCGAGGCGACTCTAACGCCCACCTCGGGCGCGGGCACGAGCGGAGTCGGCGTCGTGGCGCGATATGCGGACGCCGACAACTACTTCTACGCGGCGCTGCGCGCGAATGGCACGTTCGGCGTGCACAAAGTCGTGGGCGGCGTCGACACGACGCTGCGCGAATCGCCCGGCTACACATATCGTCCGTCGCGGCTCGTGCTCGAGATCGATGGCACCACCGTTTCCGCGCGCATCGGCGATGAGTACTACTTCATCGGCACCGACACGTCGCTCACGCATGGACGCGG
>Ga0081455_10000907_pt1 | contig 37985 bp, 33 predicted proteins | sample TabmetS3T2R1_FD_70207 | JGI IMG/M metagenome (GOLD analysis project Ga0081455, IMG submission 70207) | Tabebuia heterophylla rhizosphere microbial communities from the University of Puerto Rico - S3T2R1 | ecosystem: Host-associated > Plants > Roots > Rhizosphere ... | reverse complement strand
GGGCCGCCGCGTCGATTGCCCCACCTGCCACGGCGATCTCACGCTCGCCATCCCGCCCGCCCGCTAAGCGACTTCTCATCTGCCTCTCACGGGTCGCTCACGTCGGCCGGCTATGGTCTGGTCGACGAGGACGATCCGCATGCACTCGAGACCCTGGCTCGCTCGCCTCATGGCCGCCGCCGCGCTGGTGGCGGCGGTGGTGGCCCTGGCCCTCGGCATCAGCGCCTGGCGCGCGCGCGGGCTGGTCGACGCCGGCGCGACGCTCGTGCTCGACGGCGAGTACCTGCCGGCGGCCCGTCAGCTGACGCGGGCGGTGGTGGCCGCGCCGCGCGACGCGCGGGCGCACTACTACCTGGGGCTCGCCTACGCCGGCCTCGGCCAGGACGCGGCCGCGCTCAGCCACGCGCGCGACGCGGTTCGACTCGCTCCGCACGATCCGCAGTACGAGGCGGGCCTGGCCACCGTGCTGCTCGACGGCGGCCGCCTGTCGGAGGCGGTCGCGCACCTGCGCCGGGCCGCCGAGCTGGAGCCGCGGTCGGCCGACATCCGGCTCTTGCTCGCCGACACCCTTCGGCGCGCGGGAGACGTGCAGGGCATGGAGGAGCAGTACCGGATCGCGATGCACCTGGCTCGGGGCAGCGCCCTCGGCGCGATCGCCCGTGAGCAGCTGAAGGCCGCCCAGGGACGGCCATGATGAGCTCGATCACCCAAACCTCGAGCAACGCCTCGAGCACCTCACACGGGAGAGCACTTCGATGAATCGATTGACGACTCGATATCGCGCCACCGCGGTGGCGGTCGTGGTGGCCGCCATCGCGGCGATCGTCGGCCTGGCCCCGCATCTCGGATTCACCAGCACCACCACGCCGCTCTGGAGCGACCGGGCGGTCGCGGTCAGCCCGGCCGCCACCGTGCCCGCGCCCAACTGGGTCGAGCTGGCCAAGACCTTGAAGCCGGCGGTGGTCAACATCAGCACCAAGCGGGTGGACCAGCAGACGCAGATGGAGAACCCCTTCGGCGACAACGAGCAGTTCCGCGAGTTCTTCAAGCGGTTCGGCGTCCCGCAGGAGCAGCGGCCGCACGCGGTGAAGAGCCTCGGCTCGGGCTTCATCGTCAACGCCGACGGCTACATCGTGACCAACAACCACGTGGTGGACGGGGCCACCCAGATCCGGGTGAAGATGGACGACGGCCGCGAGCTGCCCGGCAAGCTGGTGGGCCGTGATGCCAAGACCGATCTGGCCTTGCTGAAGGTCGAGGCCGGCGGGCTGCCGGTGATCCCGTTCGGCGACTCCTCCGAGCTGCGGGTGGGCGAGCCGGTGATGGCGATCGGCAATCCGTTCGGGCTCGAGCAGACCGTCACCACCGGCATCGTGAGCGCCACCGGCCGCGTCATCGGGCAGGGGCCCTACGACGACTTCATCCAGACCGACACCTCCATCAACCCCGGCAACAGCGGCGGCCCGCTCATCAACTCGCGCGGGCAGGTGGTCGGCATCAACAACGCGATCTTCAGCCAGTCCGGCGGATCGGTCGGCATCGGCTTCGCGATCCCGATCAACCAGGTGAAGCCGGTGGTGACCCAGCTCGCCTCGACCGGCAAGGTGACCCGCGGCTGGCTCGGCGTCTCGATCCAGCCGCTCACGCCCGAGCTGGCGAAGGGCTTCCAGATGTCGGAGGACGCGGGCGCGCTCGTCGCCTCGGTGCAGCCCGACTCGCCCGCGGCCCGCGCCGGCGTCAAGACGGGTGACGTCATCACCCGGTTCGACGGCAAGAAGGTCGCGCACTCGAGCGACCTGCCCCGGCTGGTGGCCAACACCCCGGTCGGCCACAAGGTGGGCCTCACCGTGATCCGCGACGGCAAGCCGGTCAGCCTGGACGTCACCGTCGCGCAGATGGAGGAGAGCGGCCAGCAGGTGGCCTCGGCGTCGGGTGAGGAGTCCAAGGGCGCGCTCGGCCTCACCGTCGAGCCGATCACCCCGGACAAGGCCAGGGCCATGCAGCTGGGCGACTCGCACGGTGTGCTCGTGCGGGGAGTCCGCAGCGGCAGTCCGGCCGAGAACGCGGGGATCCGGCCCGGCGACGTCATCACCGAGGTCGATCACCAGGCGGTGCCCGACGTGGCGCATCTCAAGCAAGTGCTCGACAAGCATCCGAAGGGCGCGCCCATCGTGGTGATGATCAACCGCGACGGCTCGAGCCTCTACGTCGCCCTGACCGCGTAGTCACGCAGCACGGATGTGCCGGCCCGGCCGCGTGGTCAGGCGGCCGGGCCGGCACGGAGGATCACCACGCCTTCGATACCGTTCGCTCCCGATCAGCGGGAGCCCGCCACGCAGTACCTGCGGGAGATCGGCGCGATCGACCGCCTCACCGCGGCCCAGGAGATCGAGCTGGGCCGGCGGATCGACGCCTGTCGGCTCGTGAGGCGCCGCGCCCTCGCGGGCCTGCCCGACGGCCTCGACGCCTTGCTCGACGTGGTGGAGGGCCTGATCACCTCGGGCCGTCCCCTCGAGTCGATCCTGATCGTGCCGGGCGGCGAGGCGCTCACCGCCGCGCAGCGGCGGCGCATCCTGGGCGCGGTCGCGCGGCTGCGACGCCTGCGGCCGCGCGTGACGCGCTGCCGGCAGGCGTACCGGACGGCGGGGCGGCTCGTCGAGTCGCTGCCGCTCAAGGTGAGCGTGATGGACGAGCTGGTGGCCGCGGTGAGCCGGCGCGGCCCGGCGGCGCGGGCCGCGCGCTGGCGTCGCGCGCTCGCCGAGCTGGAGAAGAGCGATCGGGCGCTGCGCGAGGCGCGCCGTGCCCTGATGGAGGCGAATCTCCGCCTGGTGGTCTCGATCGCCCGCCGCTACGTGGGCGGCGCGCTCACGCTGCTGGACCTGATCCAGGAAGGCAACATCGGGCTCATGAAGGCGGTGGAGCGCTTCGATCACCGCCGCGGATTCAAGTTCTCGACCTACGCCACCTGGTGGATCCGCCAGGCGATCGGCCGTGCGCTGGCGGACCAGTCACGCACCGTGCGCCTGCCCGTGCACATGGTGGAGCTGCTCGGCCGGCTGGCGCGCGCCCGGCGAGACTTCCGCGAGGAGCGCCGGCGCGAGCCGACCGCGCGCGAGCTGGCGGGCCGCGCCGGCATGCCCGAGGCGACCGTGCAGCTGATCGAGCGCGCGGCCGTGCCGCCGCTCTCCCTCGACGCGCCGATCGGCGAGGATACCTCGCTCGGCCAGCTCGTGCCGGATCGCACGATCCCGTCCCCCGAGGAGGAAGCGCTCCGCGACGACGTGGTCCACCGGGTCCAGGACGCGCTCGCGACCCTGCCGCTGCGCGAGCGGGAGATCCTGTTCTGGCGCTTCGGCCTCGACGGCGAGGAGGAGCAGACGCTCGAGCAGGTGGGCGAGCGCATGGGCGTGACCCGCGAGCGGGTCCGCCAGCTGGAGGCGCGCGCGCTGCGACGGCTGGGCCGAATCTTCGAGGCGGACGCCACGGTGCGCTGACGCGGCCCGCCCGCGGCCCGCGGTACACTCGGGACGGATCGATGGCGAGCCGGGCCCTCTACACCATCGGGCATTCGACGCGGACCGCGGCCGCGCTGATCGACCTGCTCCGGGCGCACGGGATCGAGACGCTGGTCGACGTGCGCACGATCCCGCGCTCGCGTCACAACCCGCAGTTCAATCGCGACGCGCTGGCCGAGGCCCTGACCGAGGCCGGCATCGAGTACACGCACCGCCCGGCTCTCGGCGGGCTGCGCCATGCCCGGAAGGACTCGGTGAACCTGGGCTGGCGGAACGCCTCGTTCCGCGGCTACGCCGACTACATGCAGACCCCGGAGTTCGCGCGCGCCCTCGCCGAGCTGGAGACGCTGGCCGATGCGCGGCCGACCGCGATCATGTGCGCGGAAGCGGTGCCGTGGCGGTGCCATCGCGGGCTGATCGCGGATGCGCTCACCGTGCGGGGCCGACCCGTGCTCCACATCCAGAGCGCCTCGGCGCCGACGCCCCACCAGCCGACGCCGTTCATGCGCACGGTGGAGGGCCGGCCCGTCTACCCGCTGCCGGACCAGCCTCAGCGACGGTCGCGCTCGCCGCGCGGCTGATGGGACGATGAGCCGCCGCGCGATCCGCTGGGCTGCGGGTGGGCCATCGGGCGCGTCTCGGGCGCGCGCGGGGCCGGCCGCTCCACGCGGCCGCCGGGGTAGAGCCGGTTGGCGGGCTCACCCGGCAGCGGCTGCGGCTGCGCCCGTGGCGATTCCGCCCGTGGGGTCCGCGGCGCGGGCTGCTCGGCGGCGCGCGCCGGGGCCGCCGGTGCCGGTGTCGGGCGCGGTGGCTGTGCCGCCGGAGGTGGACCACCCCTCACCTTGCCCTCTCCCCTCGGGGGAAAGGGAGAAGCGGCCCGGTCGGGCTGCGGCGCGGCCGGCTGCGCATCCCTCGCCTTGTCAGACTGAGCCGCTGGGGGCTGATGGCCCTTCGTTCGACCCTCTGCCCTCGGGGGAGAGGGCGAAGGTGAGGGGTGGGGCTGCGCACCGACTGCGTCGGATCCACGCGCGGGCCGAGTCGCGGGCGCGGACACGTGCGGCGGCTCGGCTGCGCGTGGCGGCTCGGGGGTACGCGATGCCGCGGGCCGCCGGTCGCGCTGCTGAACGTGCTCCCGCGCCGCGGGGGGCGCGATCGCGTCGGGGTGCCGGTCATCCTCGAAGCGAGGAGCCCGCGGCGGCCGCGGGCGCTCGGGGCCGCTGTGGCCCCGCGGGGGCCGCGAGGCCGTCTCGTCGCTTCGCGGCGCGGGCACGATGCGCGGCTCGGGCGCGCGGCGCTCCGCCTCGTGGGGTAGCGCGCGGGTCGCCGGCGGCCGCGTGGCCACCACCGGCCGTGCCAGCACCGGATCGGGCGGACGCACGCCGCGCCCGCTCGCCGCCGCGAAGCTCGCGCGGTCGGGCCGCACGTCCACCGTGCCGCGCACCGGCTCGAGCCGGCGGGTGTCGATCTGGCGGATGCGGGCCTCGGCCACCGGCCCGCGCCCGAAGCGGTCGGGGCGCACCGCGACCACCGCGTTGCGCACGCCGATGTTGCGGTAGACCGTGACGCTCGTCGCATTCACGACGGTGGTGCGATTGATCACCACCTTGTTGACGACGCGCGGCCCGCCCCAGCCGCCCCACCACGGCCGGCCGACGAAGCCGGGCCGGCCCCACCAGGGCATGCAGGGCTCGCCCCAGCCGAGCGCCACCCAGCTGACGAACGGCGCACCGACCGCGACGCGCACCCCGGGAGCGCCGAAGAACGCCACGAGCGCCGGCGCGTACGCGGGACGCACCACCACCGGACCCGGAGCCCACGCCCACACCGAGCGCAGATGCACCCAGCGGCCGTAGTGATACGGCGCCCAGCCCCACGGCGCGACGTCGACCCAGCTCCAGCCGAAACGCGGATCCCAGACCCAGCGTCCGGTGGTGTAGGGCGCCCAGTCGGCCGCCACGCCCTGAGGGACCCACACCGAGCCGTACTCGGACACCACGCGCCAGGTGCCGTGCTGATCGAGGTCGTCGATGCCGGCGATGCCCTCCGGCGTGTACCGCGCGCTCACGGTGTCGACGAGCGCGTCGGTCCGCGCGGAGTTCCAGCGGTCCCATACGTCCGGCTCGGGCGCGACGAAGCTCTGCCCCGCGGCGGCGCTCGCGTCCAGCACCACCTGCTCGCTGGTCGCGATCGCGACGGCCTGGCCGGCCGCGGTGGTCGTCATCGTCGCGACCCCGCCGCGGCGAGTGATGAACGAGGTGCGATCCGGAGTGATGTCGACCCGGTAGTAGCCGGGCCGATCGATCGTGAAGGCGGCGGCCGGCGTATCGAGCTCGATCGTGCGGCCCGGGTCGAGGGCGCGCAGGTCGAGCGACACGTGGCCGGCCGCGATCTTGAGCTGGAGGAAATCGGGCTCGTGGTTCTCGATGCCGAGCTGACTGTCACCCCAGGCGCGCACGAAGCCGCGCGAGTCGATCTGGATCTCGAGGTTGCCGCCATGGCCGGTGTAGAGCTGGTCGCCCGGGGCGAGCGGCGTGTTCACCTGGGCCGGGGCCCAGTCGTCGCCGCCGGGACGCCAGAACGACACGTCGCCGCTGGTGTAGGCGAGCCGCGCGGGCGTCGGGGCGGCCGCCTCGCTCGGCGCGCCGGCCTCATCCTCCGCCGCGGCGGCCGGCCAGCCCGGCGCCGTGCCGATCAGGACGATGAGAGAGAGGAAGATCGCGAGCGATCGCTTGCACGTCGTGGCGATGATTCGGCTCATGACTCGGCCCTCCTACCGGGCTGCCCGTTATCGAGAAGGCGCCGGCAGAGACGGCACCTGATGGCCTTTCGCGTACATGCACTGCATGTAGGCATTGTCGTAGCGGCGCTGCACCTCGAAGGCGGGCACCTCCACGAACGCGCCCTTCACCTGGGCGGCCGCCCACTCGCGACAGACGCTCACGTCGGCCTGGAACTGCTCGAACGGCTTGCCGGCGCCGGGCAGGACCAGCACGCTCGGCCCCGCGGGCGCCGTCGCACAGCCCGCGCATGCCGTGGCCAGCGCGACCGCCGCCGCGATGTGCGTATTCATGGCAGTCAGACGCAGCGCGCGGGCGGGCCATTCGGGTAGGAACGACCGGGAAGGCTGCATAAACGGCCCCGGGCGGGGCCGCGTCCAACCAGACGGCTCAGCCGCGCAGGGCCTGCCGCATCCGCTCGAGGCCTTCGGTGAGCAGCGCGCGCGGCGTCCCGAAGTTGAGCCGGACGAATCCCTGCCCGCCCGGGCCGAACAGCGCGCCGTCGTTGAAGGCGACCTTCGCACGCTCCAGGAAGAAGGTGAACGGATCCGCGGCGGCCAGCCGAGCACCGCGGCAGTCGAGCCACGCCAGATACGTGCCCTCAGGCGCCACCATGCTGACGCCGGGCAGGTGCTTCGAGACGTACTCGCCCAGGTAGTCGCGATTGGCCTCGAGGTACCGCATCAGCGCCTCGAGCCACTCGTGCCCGTCGCGGTAGGCGGCGAGGGCCGCCGCGTACCCCACGATGTTGACCTGGGCCTGCACCAGATCGCCGCGCGCGGCCAGGAAGCGCTCGCGGAGCGAGGCATTCGGGATCACCGCGACCGAGACCTTGAGCCCGGCCAGGTTGAAGGTCTTGCTCGGCGCCATCAAGGTGATCGTGCGCTGCTCGACCTCGGGGCCGAGCGAGGCGATCGGCACGTGCCGCTGGCCCGAGTAGAGCAGATCGCAGTGGATCTCGTCCGCGATGATGGGCAGCCCACGCTCGAGGCAGAACGTGGCGATGGCGCCCAGCTCCTCGCGCGTGAACACGCGCCCCACCGGGTTGTGCGGGTTGCAGAGCAGGAACGCGCGCGTGCGAGCGTGCGTCGCGGCGCGGAGCGCGTCGAGATCGGCCACGTAGCGCCCGTTGCCCTGCCGGCCGAGCGGGGCTTCGTCGCGCGTGAGCCCGTGGTTGCCGGGCGACCGGAGGATCGGCGGGTAGACCGGCACCTGCATCAGCAGCCCGTCGCCCGGGGCGGTGAGCGTGCGACAGGCCACGTTGAACCCGGGGATCACCCCGGGGATCAGGACGACCGCCTCGGGGGAGATCGTCCAGCCGTAGCGCTTCCGGGCCCGGTCCGCGAAGACCTCGGCGAACTCGGGATCGTCGAAGCCGTAGCCGTAGACGCCGTGCTCGACGCGCTCCCGCATGGCTGAGACCACCGGCTCCGGCGAGCGGAAGTCCATGTCGGCGACCCAGAGGGGCAGCACGTCGGCGGGGTACTTGCGCCATTTGTTGCTCAGGGTGTGGCGGCGCTCGATGACGCGGTCGAAATCGTGGCTCATCGCGCGCCCCTCACCCGGCCCTCTCCCCAGGGGGGAGAGGGAACGCATGCGACGAGGCCCTGCACCCTCTCCCCAGAGGGGAGAGGGCCGGGTGAGGGGGGAATCGCCGCGAGCGGTCTACAGACAGGACTCGAAGAGGCCCGCGGCGCCCTGACCGCCGCCGATGCACATCGTCACCACGCCGTACTTGGCCTTGCGCCGCAGCATCTCGTTGGCGATGGTGCCGACCATGCGCGAGCCGGTCATGCCGAAGGGATGCCCGATCGAGATCGAGCCGCCGTTGACGTTCAGCTTGTCCATCGGGATGCCCAGCGTGTCGCGGCAGTAGACGACCTGGGACGCGAAGGCCTCGTTCAGCTCCCACACGTCGATGTCGCTCATCTGCAGCCCGGCGCGCTTGAGCAGCTTCGGCACCGCGTAGATCGGCCCGATGCCCATCTCGTCCGGCTCGCACCCGGCCACCGCGAATCCCCGGAAGATCAGCTTGGGCTTGATGCCGAGGGCCTTGGCGCGGTCGAGCGACATCACGAGGGTGGCGGAGGCGCCGTCGGAGAGCTGCGAGGAGTTGCCCGCGGTGACGGTGCCCTTGCCGCTGGTCTTGTCGAAGTGCGGCGGCAGCGCCATGAGGCCCTCGAGCGTCGTGTCCGGACGGTTGCACTCGTCCTTGTCGACGTAGTAGTCCTCCTTGCCCGCGATCTCGCCCGTCTTCTTGTCCACGATCCCGCGGACGACCTGCAGCGGCGCCAGCTCCTCCTTGAAGAAGCCCTCCTGCTGGGCCCGCGCGGTGCGCTGCTGGCTCGCGAGCGAATACTCGTCCTGCATCTGCCGGGTGATGTTGTAGCGCTTCGCCACCACCTCGGCGGTGTCGCCCATCACCATGTAGATGCCGGGCTTCTTCTCCTTCACCCACGGGTTCGGGTCGCCGTCCCGCTTCATCATGGTGATCGACTCGAGCCCGCCGCCGATCGCCGCGTCCGCCTGCCCCATGACCACCTGGTGGGCGGCCATCGCGATGGCCTGCAGGCCAGAAGAGCAGAAGCGGTTGACCGTCGTGCCCGCGATCGTGACCGGCAGGCCGGCACGCACCAGCGCCACCCGCGCCACGTTGCTGCCCTGGGCGCCGTTGGGCTGGGCGCAGCCCAGGATCACGTCCTCGATCTCGGCGGGATCGAGCTGGGGCGCCTTGCCCAGCACGTCCTTGATGCAGTGAGCGGCCAGATCGTCCGGCCTGGTCATGTTGAACGAGCCGCGGTGGGACTTGGCGAGCGGCGTGCGCGAGCTGGCGACGACGACAGCCTCTCTCATGGGGGCTCCTTTCTCAGGGAAAGTCCGGAACCGGAGTATACCTCAGCGCTGCGCCGAGGGCACCCACGCGGTGGTGCGGCCGGCCACCGTCTCGTGACGGATGTGCTCGCCGCGCACGGTGGTGGCCGGGGGGCCGCCCCGTCGGTGGCCCCAGCGGCGGTGGAAGAGCCACCAGCGGGGGAAGCGGTCGCTGTCCGACTGAGCACCCACCGCGCGGCCGATCACCGCGCGGATCTTGCCGCGCAGCCGGCGCGCCTCCTCGAGGGACAGCGTGCGGGCGCGGCGCTTCGGCGCGATCCCGGCCTGGTAGAGCACCTCGTCGGCGATCCAGTTGCCGATGCCCGCCGCGAACGACTGGTCGAGCAGCACCGCCTTGATCGGCGACGTGCGCGCGCGCAGCATCGCGTGCAGCCGTACCGCGCTCGGCAGGGCGCGCCAGGCGTCGAAGCCGAGCGCGCTGATGGGCGGCTCCGCGGGCGGATCCTGCCGGAGACGGATGCGGCCCAGCCGTCGCCCGTCGGCCAGGGCCAGCTCGCCCCCGCCCGCGAAGCGCAGGTGGAGCTTGGTGAAGCGCGGGGGCCAGTCCGGGCGGCTCACGCTCCCGTCGGAGTGAAGCCGCACCGCCCGGCGCACGGCGCCGCCCGCGTCCGGAACATGGATGCCCCCGGTCATGCCGAAGTGCAGGCATGGCCACGGCCGCCGGTCCAGCTCGAGCCAGAGGTGCTTGCCGTGCCGCCGCACCGCCTTCACGCGCCGGCCCACGAGCGCGCGGCGGAAGCGAGCCGGGGGGACGCCTTCGAAGACGATCGGGTCGTCGGCGACGTACGCCTGGACGATGCGACGCCCGGCCGCCACCTCGTGGGCCGCGCGCCGCGCCGCCTCGACCTCGGGCAGCTCGGGCACTGGTCGGATCCGGAGCCGATGCGGCGGCCGGCGTCGCGATCAGCCCTCGCCGAGCTGCGGGGGCGCGCCGCCGTCGATCACGATGGTCTCGCCGTTCAAGAACGAGGCCGCGGCCGAGGCGAGGAAGATGCAGGGATAGGCGATCTCCTCCACCTTGCCCCAGCGGCCCATGCCGACGCGCGCCGCCACCGTGTCGTAGGCCTTCTTGGCCGCGGCCGGGTCCTGCTTGGTGAGCACGCCCATGTAGCCCTCGGTCTCGATCGGGCCCGGGGCGATGCAGTTGACTCGCACGCCCTTGCGGCCCCAGGCCATGCCGAGCTCGCGGGTGAAGGTGATCACCGCGGCCTTGGCCGCCCCGTAGTGCGACATCATGGTCGAGCCGTAGACGCCCGCGATCGACGAGATATTGATGATGGAGCCGCCCCCCGATTGCTCCATCATCTGCTTGCCCGCCCACTTGCAGCCGAAGAAGGTGCCGTTCAGATTGATGCCGACCACCGTGTTCCAGCCGTTGGCCGAGATGTCCTCGACCTTGGCCCGGAAGGAGGCGCCCGCGTTGTTGACCATGACGTCGAGGCGGCCCATCTCCTTCACGGTGCGCTCGACCAGGCCCTTGACCTGATCCTCCTGCCGCACGTCGAGGGCCACGCAGAAGGAGCGGCGGCCCATCTTCTGGATCTCGGCGGTGACCGGCTCGAGATTCTCGATCTTGCGGCTCGCGATCACCACGTCGGCGCCGGCCCGCGCGAACTCGATCGCGATGGACTTGCCGATGCCGACACCGCCGCCGGTGACGATGGCGACCTTGTTCTCGATCGAAAAGGGCGACGCAGCCATGACGCGGGTCTCCTCCGCACTCTCCCTCGGTGCCGATCTCCCTCTCCCCTCTGGGGAGAGGGCAGGGTGAGGGGAGGCGCAGCCGCCGTCGCGGACGCGCGGATTATACCCAGTCGCCGGGCGCCGCGCTCTCGAACGCGACCGCGCGTCCGGTCACCGGGTGCGCGAAGCCGAGCCGCATGGCGTGCAGGCAGAGCCGTCCGGCCGCGCTCCTGGGCCCGCCGTGGGCGAGGTCGCCCACGATCGGCCAGCCGGCCTCCGCGAGCTGCACGCGGATCTGGTGGCGGCGCCCGGTCCGAAGCCGCAGCTCGAGCAGGGCGCGCTCGCGCCGCCGGTCCATCACGCGGTAGTGGGTGATCGCCAGCCGCCCGCCCGGCGCCGAGCGCACCCGCAGCGTCCGGTCCTCGGCCAGGCGGCTCTCGAGCGTGCCCTCGTCGCGCGGCGGCCGGCCGGCCACCAGCGCGCGGTAGACGCGCTCCACGCTCCGCGCCTCGAACTGGGCCTGGAGCGCGCGCTTCACCGCCTCGGATTTGGCGAACACGAGCAGCCCCGACGTCTCGCGATCCAGGCGATGCACGATGAAGGGCCGCTCGCCCCGGCCGGCCAGGTACTGCCACAGCAGGCGATAGGCGGTGCGCTCGCGCTCCCGCTCGGTGGCGATGGTGAGCAGGCCGGAGGGCTTGACCACCACCACGAGGGCGTCGTCCTCGTGGACGAGGGTCAGCGCGGGTGGGAACGGCGCGCCCGCTCGCGGGCCGAGCCCGATCCGGGCCTCCGGGCCGACCGGGAGGCGCCCGTCGCGGCAGGCGCGGCCGTCGACCGTCACGCGCCCGGCCAGGAGCCACTGCTTGAGGCTGCGGCTCGAGGCCTGCGGGTAGAGCGCGCGCAGCCGGTCGGCGAGCGTCACTCGCCGCGCAGCACGCCGAGCGGTCGCCGTCCGAGGAGCCGGCGCGTGCCCAGGAACCCGACCAGCAACGCGAGCCCGATGGCCGCGCCCAGCCCGGTCAGCAGGACGCCGGGGGTCCATCGCGCGGGCAGATCGAACGCCCAGCGCATCACGGCCCAGCCGAGCCCGGCGGCGAGCGCACCGCCCGCCACGCCGGCGGCGGCGCCGAGCAGCGCGTACTCCACCGCGAAGACGCGGGCCACGAAGCCGCGTGTGGCGCCGAGCACTTTCAGGATCACCGACTGGTAGAGCCGCTGTCGGCGGGTGATCGCCAGCGCGCCGGCCATCACCACCAGGCCGGCCGCCACGCTGAACGCGGCGACCAGGCGCACCGCGAGGGCGATCTGGTCGAGCACACCGCGCACGCGCTCCAGCACCTCGCGCACCGGGATCGCGGTGACGTTGGGCAGCGCAGCCACCACCGCCGACTGCATGGGGCCTTCGCGGTCGGGGCGGGCCCGGACGGTCGCGATGAAGGTGCTCGGCGCGCCCTCGAGCGCGCCGGGCGAGAAGATCACGAAGAAGTTGGAGGCGAGGCTTCGCCAGTCCACGTGCCGGAGATTGGTGATGCGCGCGGTGACCGGCACGCCCTGCACGTCGAACGTGAGGCGGTCGCCCGGACGCACGCCGAGCCGGCCGGCGATCTCCGCCTCCACCGAGATCAGGGGCTCGCGCGCCGCCTCCGCCTGAGTCCACCAGCGACCCGCCACCACCGTGTTGTGGGGCGGCGGCTCCTTCGCCCACGTCAGCACGTATTCCCGCGTGAGGGCCCACGCCTGCTCGTGGCGCGACGGCTCCGTCCGGGCGACCGGCGCGCCGTTGATCGCGGCCAGCCGTGCCCGCACCACCGGGGTCAGGTCGGCGGGGGCGGCGGCGCCCTCCGCGGCCACCAGGCGCCTGAAGGCCTCGGCCTGGTCCGGCTGGATGTCGATGAAGAAGAACGCGGGCGCCTCGTCGGGGCCGCGGTCGACCATCTCGGCGCGCAGGCCCTGCTCGAGCACCGCGACCGCCACCACCAGCATCACGGCCAGCCCGAGGGAGACGACGACCGGCCCCGCGTGGCTGCCCGGCCGGTGCAGGTTGGCCGCGCCCTGGCGCCACGCCGGGCCGGGCCACGGCAGCCGCCGCGCGAGCACGATGACCCCGCGCGCGACGCCGGCCAGCAGCAGCAGCGCGACGGCGAAGCCGCCCGCGAAGAGCGCGCCGATCTTCCACGACCCGGCCTGCCAGAGGGCCAGCGCGCCGAGCCCGCCCGCGATCGGGACCGCGGCGAGCCACGGCCGCCCGCCCGTCGGCCGCGGCTCCACGTCGCGGCGCAGGAGCAGCGCGGGCGGCACCCGGCGGATCTCGAGGAGCGGCCAGAGCGCGTAGAGCAGGGTCACGCCCACCCCGATCGCGAGGCCACGCAGCACCGCGCGCGGCGAGAACGCGAGCACCAGCTCGATCGGCAGGAGCCGGGTCAGCGCCGGCGCGAGCAGCGGCTGGATCAGGCTGCCCAGCGCGGCGCCGAGCAGGCTGCCGCCGAGGCCGAGCGCGGCCGTCTGCAAGAGGTACGCGGCGAGGAGCGGCCGCCAGCCGGCGCCGAGCGCTTTCATGATCGCGATCGCGGGCTGCTTGTCCCGCACGAAGGCGCTCACGCTCACCGCCACCCCGATGCCGCCGACCATCAGGGCGACCAGGCCGGTGAGCCCGAGGTACATCGTGAGCTGGTCCCAGAACCGGCGGAGGCCGGGCTGGGCCTGGGTGTAGGTGGTGACGCGCTGGGCGACCGGCAGGCTCTGCGCGGCTCGATCGCGAAAGGCCTCCGCGTCCTGGCCCTCGGGCAGGCGGAACAGGGTGCGATAGCGCACCCGGCTACCCGGGCGGATCAGGCCGGTGCGGTCGAGATCCGCGGCCGCGATCATCACGCGCGGACCCAGCGAGAAGACGCCGATCGCGCGGTCCGGCTCCTTGCGGATCACGCCGGCGATGGTGAAGTCGGCCGCGCCGATGCGGAATCGCTCCCCCACGCGCAGACCCAGCCGGCCGAGCAGCGGCTCCTGCACCAGCGCGCGCCCGCTTCCGATGAGCGTGTCGAGCGGGGCGGGGGGCTCGGTCACGAGCGCGCCGAAGAACGGATAGCCCGGCTCCACCGCCTTCAGCTCGACGAGCTGGATCACGTCGGGCCCGGCCTGCGCCATCGCCACCAGCTCTCTCAGGTGGGTGACCGCGACGCGGTCACCCGAATGGCCTCCCGCCCGGCGCGCGATCTCGGAGGCGGGCACCGGCAGCGGCTGGCTGCTGCGGACCTCCACGTCGCCGCCCATCAGGGCCCGGGCCGATCGGGCCACGGTTTGCTCCAGGCTGTCCGCGACGCTCCCCACCGAGACGAGCGCGGCCACCCCGAGCGTGATGCAGGCGAAGAAGTAGCCGAACGTCCGCCAGGCTCCGCGCGTCTCCCGCCACGCGAGGCGGAGCACGAAGCCGGTCATTCGTCGCTCACGACGCGCCCGTCCCGCAAGGTCACCACGCGGTCGGCGTGCGCGGCCAGCGCCGGGTCGTGGGTGACGAGCACCAGCGTGCAGCCGCGGCGCCGGTTGACGCCGACCAGCAGGTCGATGATCTGCTTGCCGGTCGCCGAGTCCAGGTTGCCGGTGGGCTCGTCGGCGAGGAGCAGCGGCGGGGCGAGCGCGATCGCGCGCGCCACCGCCACGCGCTGCTGCTCGCCGCCCGAGAGCTGCACCGGATAGTGATGGGCGCGCTCGGCCAGCCCGACCTCGGCGAGCAGCGCCTGCGCGCGCTCCGCCGCGTCGCGGCGGCCGGCCAGCTCCAACGGCACCGCCACGTTCTCGCTCGCGGTGAGCGTCGGGATCAGGTGATAGGACTGAAAGACGTAGCCCACGTGGTCGCGCCGGAAGCGCGCCAGGTCGTCCTCGTCGAGCGCGGTGATGTCGACGCCGGCCACCTCCACCCGGCCCGCGGTCGGCTGGTCGAGCCCGGCCAGGAGCCCGAGCAGGGTGGACTTGCCGCTGCCCGACGGCCCCGCGATGGCCAGGAACTGGCCGGCCGGCACCGCGAGCGACACGTCGGTGAGCACGTCCACCACGCGGCCGCCGCTGGCCAGGCGCATCGAGAGCGCGGCCACCCGGATCATGGTGCGATCCATACTACACAGGCCGGAGTCCGCGCGGCGGCGGCGAGCTACCGATCGTGCGCGCGGAACGGCGCGGCCAGCGGCTCGCCGATGAAGAGGCCCTGGCCGGGCCACGCCACGCTCTTCCAGTACGCCTCGATCAACGTCTCACCGCGCATATAGCGGGCGATCAGCACCGCGGGAAACGGGAACTTCATCGGAAAGTTGCACGGCTCCGCCACGGTGCCGTAGCTGCCGGTGGCGCCCGCCTGGAGCCAGCGCAGCGCGCTCATCTGCTCGCGTCCGTTGAGCACCCCGCCGGTCGAGGTGAGGTGGTCGGCCACCGCGCCGGGCCGGAACCGCAGCGTCTCGAGCGCGTTCACCGTGCCGATGCCGGTGAAGTAGAAGAGCACGTCCTGCCGATCGCGCAGCGTGTTGGCGTTCAAGCGCTCGACCCGCAGCGGCAGCCCGAGCGTGTCCACCAGCGGATAGCGCGCGGCGCGGGTGTTGCGCGCCCGGTCCGTGGTGGAGAGCAGGTACGCGGTGCCGGACGGAAACGTCCCATCCGAGGCCACGCCGCGATCGATCAAGGCGCGCACGTCGGCCACGCGCGTGCCGGCCAGCAGCATCGCCGGCCGCAGCTCGAGATCGCGATAGGGCGCGGAGCTGTTCGAGTCGAAGTACGGGCTCGGCTTCGTGGGGCGGCAGCCCTCCGCGCAGAAGGCGGAATCGAAGCCGAAGGCGAACGCGGTGGTGATGGACAGGCAATCGACCCGGAACGGCGTGGTCCACGCCAGCGCCAGCGCCTGCACCTCGGCCGGGACGTGGGCATCCAGCTCGGCCTTCGCGCTCTCGAACTCATGGCGCGAGATCTCGCCCCGGCCCACTGGCAGCGTGACCGGCACCACGTTGGCGCGGGGGATGCCGCGTCGCCGTGCGTAGTACTCGGCGATCTCCACGCTCTTCGGGTCGGCGATGTTGACCACCAGCGCGAGCTGCCTCGGGGTCAACTCGGCCTCGGCGGTGGCGGGCGCGAGGCCGGCGGCGAGGCCGGCGATCACCAGCCACGAGGGGACCACGGAGCGGCGCGAGCGGCGGGCAGGCACGGCCCATACTACACTGACCCCATGCGCGCCCTGCTCACCGGCCTGCTCCTCCTCGTGCAGGTCGCGGCGGCGTGCTCGACGCAACCGATCGCCTCGGCGGGCGAGGGGCGCGTGCTGCTCGCCTTCGGCGACAGCCTCACCTCGGGGCTCGGAGTGCCCGCCGACCAGACGTATCCGGCGCAGCTCGCCGCGCGACTGTCGCGCGAGGGCTACGCCTATCGCGTCGTCAATGCCGGCGTTTCCGGCGACACCACCGCGGGCGGGCTGCGCCGGGTGGACTGGGCGCTGCGGCTTCAGCCGGAAGTGGTGATCGTCGAGCTGGGCGTCAACGACGCGCTCCGAGGCCAGCCGCTCGCCTCCGTGCGCGCGAACCTCGAGCAGATCGTGACGCGCTTCCAGGCCGCGGGCGCCCGGGTGCTGATCGCGGGGATGCGCCTGCCGCCGAACTACGGCGACCGGTACGCGGAGGACTTCCACCGGCTCTACGCGGAGGTGGCGCGGGCCCGCCGCGCGCCGCTCATGCCGTTCTTCCTTGACGGCGTCGGCGCGATCCCGCGCTTGAACCAGGCCGACGGCATCCACCCGACCGCGGAAGGGTACGCGATCGTGGTCGACCGCCTGTGGCCGCACCTTCAGCCGCTGCTGCGGAAGTAGCTGGTAAGTTGCGAGAAACGCCTTTCCCGACTACCATATGGCCGTCGTCGGTCACTCAACGCGCCATTCCCCGAAGGGGAGCCCATGAACACACAGTCCGGGGAGTTCTCGCTCGAAGCCAAGTACACGCAGGAGCGCGGGCGTATCTACCTGTCGGGCATCCAGGCGCTGGTGCGCTTGCCGCTCGATCAGCATCGCGCCGATCTGCGCCGCGGCCTCAACACCGCGACGTTCATCTCCGGCTACCGCGGCTCGCCGCTCGGGGGGCTCGACCAGACCCTGGAGCGCATGGCGACCCTGCTCACGGCGCACGACGTCGTCTTCTCCTCGGGGCTGAACGAGGACCTGGGGGCCACCGCGGTGTTCGGCAGCCAGATGGCGGGGCTGTTCCCGAAGCCGAAGTACGACGGCGTGCTCGGCATGTGGTACGGCAAGGCCCCGGGCGTCGACCGCACCGGCGACGTCTTCAAGCACGCCAACTACGCGGGGGTGGGGAAGAACGGCGGCGTGCTCGCGCTCTGCGGCGACGATCCGCTGTCGAAGTCGTCCACCCTGCCCAGCCACTCCGAGGTCGCCCTCTACGACGCGTTCATGCCCACGATCTTCCCGGGCAACGTGCAGGAGATCCTGGATCTGGGCCTGCACGGCTTCGCGCTCTCCCGCGCCTCCGGCCTCTGGGTCGGCGTGAAGATCGTGACCAACGTGGCCGACGAGGCGGGCACCGCCGACGTCGATCCGGAGCGGGTCGGCCCCGTGATCCCCTCGGTCGAGCTGGACGGCAAGCTGTTCCAGCCCCAGATCAACGTGAACCTGATCCCGCCGTACGGCCTCGACATGGAGCGCACGATCCACTTCGCGCGGCTCGAGCTGGCCCGGCGCTACGCCTACGAGAACAAGCTCAACCGCATCACGGTGCCCACCCCGAACGCCTGGTTCGGCATCCTGACCACCGGCAAGACCTACTACGACGTCCGCCAGGCCCTGGCCGAGCTGGGCCTGGACGACACCGCCCTCCGCCGCTACGGCATCCGCATCTTGAAGATGGGCATGCTGTTCCCGATGGAGCCGCGCATCGTGCGCGAGTTCTCGCGCGGCCTGCAGGAGATCCTGGTCGTCGAGGAGAAGCGCTCGTTCCTCGAGATGTTCGCCAAGGACGTGCTCTACGGCATGACCGACCGTCCCCAGGTGGTGGGCAAGCTCGACGAGGAGGATCGGCTGCTGCTGCCGCCGGTGGGCGAGCTCGACGCCGACCTGATCGCGCGCGCGATCGCGCGGCGACTCGGCCGTCGCATCCGCATCGATTCGGTGGACGCGCGCATCCAGCATCTGGACGAGCTGAAGCGGCGGCCCCGGTCGCTGACCCTGGCCCGCACCGCCTTCTTCTGCTCGGGCTGCCCGCACAACCGCTCCACCGTGGTGCCCGCGGGCAGCGTGGCCGCGGCGGGCATCGGCTGCCACGGCATGGCCATGGGGATGGACCGCGGGATCATCGGGGTCACCCACATGGGCGGCGAGGGCGCGCAGTGGATCGGGGTGGCCCCGTTCACCGAGACGCCGCACCTGTTCCAGAACATCGGCGACGGCACGTTCTTCCACTCGGGCGGGCTCGCCCTGGACTACGCAGTCGCCTCCGGCGTCAACATCACGTACAAGATCCTCTACAACGGCGCGGTGGCCATGACCGGCGGCCAGAACGCGGCCGGCGCGCTCTCCATCCCCGCGCTCAGCCGGCGCCTCGAGGCCGAGGGCGTCAAGCGCATCATCATCACCAGCGACGACGTGACCAAGTACGCGGGGGTGTCGATCGCGGGCAACGCGGAGGTGTGGCACCGCGACCGGCTGCTCGAAGCGCAGGCCGCGCTGGCCGCCACCCGCGGCGTGACGGTGCTGATCCACGATCAGCACTGCGCGGCCGAGAAGCGGCGCCTGCGCAAGCGCGGCAAGATGGTGGATCCGCAGACCCGCGTGTACATCAACGAGCGGGTGTGCGAGGGCTGCGGCGACTGCGGCAAGAAGTCGAACTGCCTGTCGGTGCAGCCGATCGACACCGAGTTCGGACGCAAGACCGCGATCCACCAGTCCTCCTGCAACAAGGACTACTCGTGCCTGCTCGGTGACTGCCCGTCCTTCCTGACCGTGCAGATGGTCGGGCCCGCCCCGAAGAAGGAGCGGCGGCTGACCCCGCTCGACGCCGAGCTGCCCGAGCCGGCCCTGAAGGTCCCCGGCGAGGGATTCGCGGTGCACATGATGGGCATCGGCGGGACCGGGGTCGTCACCATCAATCAGATCCTCGGCACCGCGGCCATGCTCGACGGCCGGCAGGTGCGGGGGCTCGACCAGACCGGGCTCAGCCAGAAGGGCGGCCCGGTGGTGTCCGATCTCAAGATCTCGATGGAGCCGATCGCGCGCTCCAACAAGATCTCGGCCGGCTCGGCGGATCTCTATCTCGGCTTCGATCTGCTGGTGGCCACCGACCCGAACAACCTGGACAAGGCGGAGTCGGGGCGGACCATCGCGGTGGTGTCCACGAGCCAGATCCCCACCGGGCAGATGGTGGTGGACACCGCGGTGCACTTCCCGGAGCTGTCCAGCATGTTGATGAGCATCGATCGGGTGACCCGCAAGGACCCCAACGTGTACCTCGACGCCCAGGCCATCGCGGAGGCGCTGTTCGCCGACCACATGGCGGTCAACCCGATCATGCTGGGCGCGGCCTACCAGGCCGGCGCGCTGCCCATCACCGCCGCCTCCATCGAGCGGGCCATCCGCATCAACGGCGTCGCGGTGGAGATGAACCTGCTCGCCTTCCGCTGGGGCCGCATGGCGGTGGTCGATCGCGCCCGGGTGGAGACCGCGGTGGCCCAGGCCGCCGCGGTGGACAGCGTGGAGGAGGCGCGCGAGCTCTCCACGGAGGCGCGCGCCCTCGTGGACTCGGTGGAGGCCTCGGGCGAGCTGCGGCGGCTGCTCGAGGTGCGCGTGCCGGAGCTGATCGCCTACCAGAATGCGGCCTACGCGCGCGAGTACGTCGACTTCGTGCGCCGGGTCGCGCAGGTGGAGGCCGAGCGCGCGCCGGGCCGCGAGGGCTTCGCGGTCGCGGTGGCGCGGCATCTCTTCAAGCTGATGGCCTACAAGGACGAGTACGAGGTCGCGCGGCTGCACCTGGCCGCCGCGGTGTCCGCGCGGCTCCACTCGAAGTTCGGACCGAACATCCGCACCTACTGGCACCTGCACCCGCCGCTGCTCCGCGCGCTCGGCCTCCGGAAGAAGCTGCGGCTCGGGGCCTGGTTCACGCCCGCCTTCCGGCTGCTGCGCGCGCTGAAGGGGCTGCGGGGCACCGCCTTCGACCCGTTCGGCCACGCGGAGGTCCGACGGGTGGAGCGGGCGCTGATCGGCGAGTACCGGCAGCACATCGAGACCGCGCTGGTGCGGCTCACTCCGATCACCCACGACACCGCGGTGGCCCTCGCCGAGCTGCCCGACGAGATCCGCGGCTACGAGCACGTCAAGCTCGACAGCGTGGCGCGCTTCCGCGAGAAGGCGACGCAGCTCACGGCGCAGCTCAACTGAACGGAGGACCCTCAACGGTGAGATCCCTGCTGCTTCTGCTCCTCGGTGTGGCGGTGGCGGTGGCCGGATGTGCGAGCGCGGCCGATCGAGCACCTCTCTCGGCGGAGGCGACACTCAAGGACAAGGACGGAAAACAGGTCGGGGCCGCGACGCTCATCGAGACGCCGGAAGGCGTGCGCGTCGCGGTGACCGGCTACCGCCTGCCACCCGGCGGCCACGGGCTGCACGTCCACGCGGTGGGGCGATGCGACCCGCCCGAGTTCACCAGCGCGGGCGCCCACTTCAACCCCGGCAACAAGCAGCACGGCAAGCAGAACCCGGCGGGGCCCCACGCGGGCGACCTGCCCAATCTGATGGTGGCCGCCTCGGGTGAGGCCGGCATCGACGTCACCACCCGCGCCTTCACCTTGAGCCCGGGTCCCAATTCGCTGCTGGGCGACAAGGGTACCGCACTCGTGGTGCACGCCAATCCCGACGACGACAAGACGGATCCCACCGGCAACAGCGGCGCGCGCATCGCCTGCGGGGTGATCGCCAAGTAGCGCGACTCGCGGTCGTCATCGCGTCACCGAGGGCCAGGTCCGAGTGACCTGGCCCTCTCGTTTTTACCTCGCGCGACGGACGTGTAAGCGCAGGGTTTCGTTGACAGCCGCGACGGGGGGTGCCTAGTATCGCGACGAGATCCACCGCGCGCCGCCTACCGCGCTCCGCGTGGCGCGTGCGCGCCGGCACGGAGGGTTCATGCGCAGGCGACTTCTGATCACCGGAGCGGGAACCGGGGCGAGCAACAACCTGGTGCGGAGTCTTCGCGCGGGTGATCCGTCGCCCTGGATCGTCGGCGTCAACAACGATCGCTTCGTCCTGAAAAAGTCGCTCGCGGACCAGCGCTACCTGCTGCCCTCCGCGGAGAGCGAGGAGTTCACCGCCGCGCTGCAGGTCCTGGTCGAGCGGGAGCGGATCGCCCTCGTCATCCCGACCAGCGATCTCGAGGTGAGCGCGCTCTCGGAGGCGCGCGAGGCGCTCGGCCCGCGCTGCTTCCTGCCCGACCGCGCGGCCATCGCGCGCTGCCAGGACAAGCACGCCCTCACCGCCCACCTGGCCGCCCACGCGATCCCCATCGCCGACACGCGGCCGGTGACCGACGTCGACGCGCTCCCCGATCTGTTCGCCCGCCTCGGCGGCTCCCCGCCGTTCTGGTGCCGGGCCCGGAGCGGGAGCCGCTCCCTCGGGGCCGCTCCGGTGCGTGGCCCCGAGCAGGCCCGCGCCTGGATGCTCTACTGGGAGGAGATGCGCGGAGTGCCGGCCACCTCGTTCATCGTCTCCGAGTACCTGCCGGGCCGCGATTTCCTCTGTCAGAGCCTGTGGAAGGACGGGGCGCTGCTGCTCGCCAACACCTTCGAGCGGCTGTCCTACTTCGGCGGGGAGAGCAACCCGAGCGGCGTGTCGTCGCTGTCCTCGCTCGCCAAGACGGTGATCGACGCGCGCGTGCTCGAGACGAGCCGGGCCGCGGTGCGCTCCCTCGGCCCGAAGATCTCGGGGGTGTTCAGCGTGGACCTCAAGGAGAACCGGCGCGGGGTGCCGTGCGTGACCGAGATCAACGCGGGCCGCTTCTTCATCGGCATGACCGCGTTCGACCACGTGGGCAAGCACAATCTGCCGCTCACCTTCGTGCGCGTCGCTCTCGGAGAACCGGTGGACCTGCGCGACGAGTACGACACGGTGGACGACTACTATCTCGTGCGGGACCTGGACACCCTGCCCGGCGTCTTCCACGCCGACGAGCTGTTCGACGGCATCCAGACGCTCGCGGACGCGCCGGCGCCCGCCGGGGACGGGTCGGACGCGTGATCGGAGGCGCCGGCGCGCGGCGGCTCGCCATCGCCGCCGGGCTCTCGATGTGGCTCGCCGCCTCCGCCCCGGCCGCGCAGCCCATGCCGGGGCCCGACAGCTGCCGCGCCTGGCCGGCCAGCTTCTATCCGATCGATCCGGAGGAGCGGCGTCCCCGGTCGAGCCGGCCCGAGGAGATCGTGGTGCCGGTCGCCATCCACCTCATGAACGCGGACGTGCCGACGGCGGTGCGGACCGCCGCCACCTACGACGAGGGCGACAAGATCGCGAAGCCGGGCCAGCGCGTGCACGACATCTGGACCCGGCAGCGCGTGCGTCGCTTCTTCAAGTCAGACGGGCTCGTGAACGAGATCCTGACCGCGCTCGACGTGCGGCTGGCGCTGGTGCGGGTGGAGGAGTGCCGCTACGATCCCGGCCGCCTGCGCGGCGACGGCCGGGAGGTGGACTGGATCTACACGCCGCTCGCCAGTCGGTCGGGGGCCCGGCGGCTGTTCCAGGAGGTCAAGGATCGCTTTGGCTTCGCCGATCTGCCGGCGGTGGACGTGTTCGTCTGGTGGTCGGTCGTCGACGGCCGGCCGAACCTGCGCGGCTATGGCGGCTCGGTCGCGCGAGGCGGTCCCGCGGTGTGGGTGGATCGCATCTGTGCCCTCACCGACCCGCAGACGCGGCTGTTCGATACGCCCGCGCGATGCGCGCAGCTCCTGGCCCACGAGATCGGCCACGCGCTCACGCTGCGACACGTCTGCCGGGCGACCGCGGCGGCCGGCGACCCGGACGCCGATCTGGCGGTGGGCGTGTGCAGCGCCGCGGACACGAAGTGGCTGATGCACCCGCGGTACCGGGGGAAGCGAGTGTCGTACGAGGAGAAGGGACAGGTGCGGGACTTCGCGCTTCCGTTCTTCGTTCAACCCTAGACACAAGGAGACCATGCATGGGCGGCGGACTGGGTGACTCTCTGGACACCGGCCGGAAGTGGAAGGTGACCATCATGCTGAAGGGGCCCCTCTCGGAGGGCAACACGCGGAAGTTCGATCGGGCGCTCACCGCCCTCGTCAAGAAGTACCGCGGCCGCGTGGTCTCGAGCACCCCGAAGCGCCGGCGGCCGAAGTAGCATGCGCCGTCCAACGGGTCCGGCGCGCGAGCCCGCGACCATCGAGCTGACGGGCCATCTCGGCCGGCGGGAGGCCGAGGCCCTCACCCTGGAGATCCGCGCGCTGGCCCGGCGCGCGGGGGTGGATCTGCAGGGCATCAGCCTGTCCGCGATCGCGGACGGCCCCGAGGACGACCCGGAGTAGCCTCCGCTCGGAGGGGCCCCCTCTGAGACTTCAGAGGGGGCCCCCCTGTATGTTGGAGGCCCGGGCCCGCAGTATGTCGATGATCTAGCCGAGCGCCGCGCGCGCGTCCTCCGCGCGCCGCAGCCACACGAGCATGCCGAGCTCGCGGAACACGGCCACCGCCGCCTCGATCGGGTCGCGCGCCGCGGCGGCGAGCCCTCGCCGCTCGGCCAGCCGGCCCAGGCCGAGGTCCGCACGCGCCCGGAGCGGTCGCATGCCGAGGGCGTCGGCGACGGCGGCCGACTCCCGGAAGCCCGCCTCGGCCCGCACCTGCCCCCCGGCCGCGTCCATCGAGGCCTCGGCCGCGATGCAGAGCGCGTAGGCCTCCGATCCGCGCTGGCCGTGCCGGCGGGCCAGCTCGAGCCCGTCGGCGGCCCGCTGGCGCGCGTCTTCGAGGCGGCCGGCCAGCAGGTACGCCTCGGCGAGCTGGACCACGAGCGGCGCACGGTTGCTGATCTGCTTGCGTACCAGCGCCTGGTCCACCGCGTGCTCGATGAGCGGCAGGCCTTCGCCGGCGCGCCCGGTCATGACGTAGGCCAGGCCCAATCCCGCGGCCACCGGCGGCAGGTAGGCCTGCAGGTCGTTGCTGCGGCACAGCGCCAGCGCCTTGCCGAGCGCCGGCGCGGCCAGGGTCCCGTCGCCGCAGAGCAGATGGGCCTGGCCGAGGCCGCGGTACGCCCACACCAGCGTGTCGGGATGGGCGACCGCGCCCGCCAGCACCACCGCGCGCTCCGCCTGGGCGAAGGCCTCCGCGAAGCGCCCCACTTCGGCCAGGCACGTCACCAGATGGGCCCGGGCGAACACGGAGGGCAGCACCGGCAGCCCCAGGTGCTCGCGCGCCCGGTCGCCCTGGAGCGACTCGACCACCTCGGTGAGCACCCGGATCGCCTCGTCGTCGTTGCCGAGGGCGTGGTGCGCGCGCCCGATATACATCGCGCTGGCGGTGCGCAGCGCGAAGTCCTGGAACTCAGTGGCGATGGCGATGGCCTCGGTGCCCCAGCGGATCGCCCCCGGCTGGTCGCCGTTCAAGTGCAGCGCGTTCGCCGCAAAGGAGTAGGCGCGGCCGAGACGGGCGCGGTCGCCGATCCGCTCGGCGCCCGCCTGGGCCAGGCGCAGGTGCTCGAGCGTGGTTTCCACCTCCCCGAGCGGGGTGAGCGCGTTGCGCAGGTCGAAGTGCAGGTCGACGGCCAGCTGCTGGTTCTCGCGCGAGTCGTCCATCTCGCGCAACGCGAGCAGCGCCTGCTCGTAGCAGCCCGCCGCCTCCCGGTTGGCCGAATGCGCGAAGGCGCGCGCGCCCGCCTGGCGGAGGTAGCTCACCGCCTTGGGCCAGACGTGGCCGTGGAAGGCGTGCTGGGCCATGCGGTCGACGTGCTCCCCGAGCCGGCTCGCGTAGAGCGACTCCATGGCGTCGAGGATCCGGGCGTGCAGGGCGCGCTGGCCTCGGGCCACGCTCTCGTAGGTCACCTCGTGGGTGAGCGCGTGCTTGAACGTGAAGCCCGGATCGGGCAGCGCCTGCGTCTCGTAGAGGAATTCGGCACCCTGCAGCTGCCGGAGGTTCTCGGCCAGGACATCCTCGGGAAGGTCGGCGATGGCGGCCAGGATCGGGTAGGGCACGTCCTTGCCGATGACCGCCGCGCACTGCAAGAGGCGGCGCTGCTCCTCGGTGAGCCGGGTGATACGGGCGGCCAGCACCTCCTCCACGGTGGCCGGCACCTGGATGCCGGTCAGCGGCTTGGTCAGCCGGTAGTCGCCGCGCTCGCCGGCCAGCGCGGCGGTCTCCCGCAGCGCGCGCACGCTCTCCTCGAGGAAGAAGGGGTTGCCCTCGGTCCACTCGAAGAGGCGCGGCACCACCGGGGCGATCGAGGGATGCTCGCCGAGCAGGCCGCGCAGCAGGTTCTCGGCGTCGTCGCTGGAGAGGGGGTCGACCCGGATCTGGGTGAAGAACGTCTTGGCCCCCCAGCCGTGGGCGTACTCGGGGCGATACGTGATGAGCAGGAGCGCCTCCGCGGTCGGCAGCCCTCCCTCCACCAGCGCGTCGAGCACGGCCTGGGTCTCGGTGTCCACCCAGTGCGCGTCCTCCATGACCAGCAGCACCGGCTGGCGCCGGCTCTCGCGAAGGATCAGGCGCTTCACCGCGTCGAGGGTGCGCCGCCGCCGCTGGGGCGGGTCGAGGCCGAGCCACTGGGTGTCGGTCACGGGCACCTCGAGCAGCGCCAGCAGCGCGGGCAGGCTCGGGAGCAGGTTCTCGTCGAGGTCGCGCACGCGGTCGGAGACGCGCTCGCGAACCTGCACCGGCGGCTCCGCGCCCTCGAGCTGGAAGTACCGCCGCAGCATCTCCACGATCGGCAGATACGGCCGGGACGTGCCGGCCATTCCCGCCGCCGCGTCCAGCAGGAGCCACGGGCGGCCCAGCTCGGAGTGAGTGAACTCCCACAGCAGGCGCGACTTGCCGACGCCGGGCTCTCCGACGAGCCCCACCAGCTGGCCCTGTCCGCGCTGGGCCAGGACGAACCGGGCGCGCAGCAGGTCCAGCTCGTGGCTTCGGCCCACGAACCGGGTCTGGTGGCCCCAGAGGCCGAGGCCGCTGCCCTCGCGGCCGGCGAGCCGGTAGGGCTGGCCGGTCACCGAGCCCGGGCTACCGGTCGCGGCGAGCGCGAAGCGTCGCTCGAGGAACGGGGCGGTGTCGGCGCTCACCACCGCGGTGTAGGGCTCGCCCGCGCTCAGCAGCGCGTCCAGCACCGCCCCCGCGGCCTGCCGGCCCGCCTGGTCCAGATGCGGCTCGCCGCTGACCTGTCCGAGCATGTAGGAGCCGGTGTGCAGCGCCACCTTGAGCGGGGCCAGCCCCGGGCGCTCTTCCCGGGCGTGCTCGGCCGCCTTCAGCATGGCGAGGGCCGCGTTGGCGGCGCGGCGCGGGGCGTCTTCGACCGCGTCGATGCCGAAGGAGGCGTCGAGCCCGGTCTGGCTCAGGCCCTCCACGTGGCCGCTGAACGCCTGCACCTTGCCCACGAGCATCTCGAGGCCGCGGCTCGTGTCGATCAGCTCCTCGTCGGCGTCGGACGACACGATGAGCCGCGCGCGCAGCATGGTGACGCGGCGCCGCTCCCAGCGCACCACGCCGAGCGCGGCCGCGGGCGAGGCGGTCGCCGCGGTCTCTGCCGGCAGGGGAGGCGAGGCCGCCGGGCGACCGGTCGACGGCGGGGCCGAGGCCCGCCGAATCGGGGGCGGCTGCGGCTGCGCGCCTTCTCTCAGGCCGAGCCGCTCGATGCGGGCGCGCAGGGTGTTGCGGGAGATGCCGAGGGCCGCGGCGGTCCGCGAGATGTTCCATCCCGTGTTGTGCAGCGCCGCGCGCAGGTGCTCCCGCATCGCATCGTCGAGCGAGACGGGAGCCGCGGGGGCCGGCGCCGGGGGGCCGGGACCCGCGGCCGTGTCGGCGACCACGCGCCGCTCCGGCTCGATGCCCAGGGCCAGGTCCTCGGCGGTGACGATCGCGCTCTCGGCCAGCAGGGCCGCGCGCTCGATGACGTTCGACAATTCCCGCACGTTGCCCGGCCAGCGGTAGGCCATCAGGCGGTCGCGGGCGTCCGGGGCGAGCGTCTTCGGCTGAAGCGAATAGTCGGCGCAGATGCGGGCCAGGAAATGGTCGGCGAGCAGCAGCACGTCGCTGCCGCGCTCGTGGAGCGACGGCATGCGCAGGGTGAGCACGGCGAGCCGATGGTAGAGGTCCTCGCGGAACCGCCGCTCGCGGATGGCCTCCTGCAGGTCCGAGTTCGTGGCGCTGATCACCCAGGCGTCGGCCGGCTCCGCGTGGGTGCCGCCGAGCCGGCGCACCGCGCGCTCCTCGAGGACGGTCAGGAGCTTGGCCTGCAGCGGCTCGGGCAGGAGGCCGACCTCGTCGAGGAAGATCGTGCCCAGATGGGCGGTCTGGAACAGTCCGGCCTTCGCGCGCCGGGCGTCCGTGAATGCGCCCCGCTCGTAGCCGAACAGCTCGGACTCCAGCAGCGTGTCGGGGATCGCCGCGCAGTTGACGTCGACGAAGGGCCCGCGCGCCCGCGGCCCCTGGCGGTGGAGGAACCGGGAGACCAGGTTCTTGCCGGTGCCGGTCTCGCCCTGGATCAGGACCGCGGGCAATCGACGCGAGGCTTGCTGCCGGAGGAGGAAGCGCCGGATGGTCTCACGAGTCGCCTCGATCGCAGGACTCTGGCCGAGCAGCTCGACCGTCGGATCCATGGCCCCAACAGATTACTCCGCGCGGTCCTCTGGTCAAGTTGCTGCTCAGCTTCTTACCAGTCACTGGTCAGCAAACCTTTTCCCTTCGGGCAACTGTCGGTTTTCGAAGATGTTTCGTCTGGCATCTCGCTTGCGAACAGTAGGGGCATGCGCCTGGTACTGCACATGGTCGTGGCCGCCGTCCTCTTCGTCGCTGCGGTGATTCTCGCCGGGTGCGACACCGCCCGGGTGGCCCGGTGGTGATCTGCGTGACGGAGCCCGAGGCCCAGCCTCTGCGTAGGCCGGACGAAGCCGCGATCGTCCTGGCCCGGGTGTTCGCGGGCCAGAACCTGGGCGACGGCGCCGAGAGCATCCGGCTCCGGGTCGCGCACATCGTGGAGGAGGACAGCCCCGCGGCCCTCGAGGTCGAGGTGGACTGGCGCGTGCTCCTGAGATCCGAGGGGGCGCGCCTCTATGTCATCGCCGACGAGAACCGGGTGCCGCTGCTCGCGCAGCTGGAGCTGCGTCCCGACGTGGTCTCCCGACAGGTATCACTCGACGTGCGCCTCGATGCCTCGACACACCTGCGGGTCGTCCTGGCCTTCGACGACGGCACGTTGCTTCAAACCGTGCGCTGGGTCTGGGTGCTGCCGCGTGATCCCGATCTGCCCGGACCGGAGAGGAGGCCCCGATGACGCTGAACTCGTCAGGCTCGATCGCCAGTGCGTTGTCGTCCGTTCTGCCTCGAAGCGAGCCGTGGCCGGCCGTCGTCCCGCCGGCGCCGGCTCGGCGTCGCCCGCGGCCGATCGTCCTGGCCGCGGCGGCCGGGCGGGGCCTGCTCGGGAGCTTGCGGGCGGATCCCCGTCAGGCGGTGCAGGAGGACTCGATCCGCTGCCTGGTCTGCGGCGGCTCGTTCCGGCAGCTCACCAACACCCACCTGCGCGCCCACCAGCTGACCGCCGACGGGTACAAGCAGCGCTTCGGCTACAACCGCGGCCGCCCGCTGATGTGCGCCGAGCTCTGCCGGCTCTACACGGATCGGGCGGTCAAGAACGGGCTCGCCTCGCGCATCCGCGAGCGCCCGATCCTGGTGCGGCCCGAGCTGCGCCGCCGCGGCGGTACCCGCACCATCGCGCTCGAGGAGCTGCTCACGCGCCGCGATGTGAGGCGGCGCAGCCGCGAGACGCCGCCCGCGCTGTAGCCGGGGGGCCCGGCTCCGCTTCTCCCCGACGACTCGCCGGCTGAGGCGCAAGCGACGTGCCCGGCCGGCGAGTCAGTGTCTCGCGATGTAACGCGCCGCGTGAGCGATCTGCCCGGTCCACTGGTGGAACAGTTGTCGGACCGGTGCGGATGTCGTATATTTCCCGCAAGGTTGCCCGCCACACCCAGTCGAAATCCTGCTCGGCCAGCACGAGCCGCGCGTAAAGAGAGGACACCATGGGACGCTCCCGCCGGATCGCCGTCACGCTCTTGCTTGCCCTGATTGCCATGCTCGCCGCCGCCGCCTCGGCGCCCGCGCAGCCGAAGTACGGCGGTCATCTGAACCTGATGCAGCGTGAGGACCTGCCCCAGGGCTTCGCCGTCCACGAGTCGTCGACCATCTCGACGTCGTTCCCGTCGATGCCGTGCTTCAACAACCTGGTCATCTTCGATCAGAGCAAGCGGGCGGAGACCGTCGACAACCTGGTGGGCGAGCTGGCGGAGAAGTGGTCGTGGCAGGACAACTACCGCAACCTCGTCTTCTTCCTGCGCAAGAACGTGAAGTGGCACGACGGCCAGCCCTTCTCGTCGAAGGACGTCAAGTTCACCTTCGACATGCTGCGGGAAGCGCCCGACGCCGCGGCCAAGCTCCGCATCAACCCGCGCAAGGACTGGTACAGCAACGTGGAGGCGGTGGAGGCGCCCGATCCGAGCACCGTGGTCTTCCGCCTGAAGCGGCCCCAGCCCGGCTTCCTGGTCATGCTGGCCTCCGGCTACACCCCGATCTACGCGGCCCACGTCAATCCGGCGAGCTACCGGACTGGCTGCATCGGGACGGGTCCGTTCAAGGTGAAGGAATGGCGCAAGGGGGAGTACGTCGACTACGTGAAGAACCCCGACTACTTCATCAAGGGCCGGCCGTACCTCGACTCGCTCCGCTACGTCGTGATCAAGGAGCGGGGCACGCGCACCGCCGCGCTGCAGGCGGGGCAGCTCGACGTGTCGTTCCCGGGTGAGACCACCAAGACCGCGTCCGAGCAGCTGAAGAAGGCGGTGCCCGGCCTCGTGATCACGCCGGTTGGCACCGCGGTCAACGACAACATCATCATCAACACCAAGAAGCCGCCCTTCGACAACCCGAAGGTGCGGCTCGCCGTCTCCTACGCCATCGACCGCCGCGCCCTGATCACCGCCGTCCACCAGGGTGGAGCGGTGCCGGGCGCCTCGCAGCCGCCCAAGCCCTACGGGGTGTGGGGCCTGCTCGAGAAGGACCTGCTCGCGCTGCCCGGCTACGGCAAGCCGGAAGACATGAAGGCGCAGGCGCGCAAGCTCCTGGCCGACGCGGGCATCACCGCGCAGAACCCGCTGCGGGTGGAGATGAGCACCCGCGCCATCGCGATCTACGTGGACATGGCCTCGTTCGTGATCAACGAGCTGAAGCAGGTCGGCATCGAGGCGAGCCTCAAGCAGGTGGAGACCGCCCAGTGGCATCCGCTGGCCACCCGGGGCGACTACCAGATCGGGGCCAATCTCACCGGCCTCGGGGTGGACGAGCCGGACGCGAACTTCAACGAGAACTACGCGTGCGGCTCGCCGCGCAACTACAGCCAGTACTGCAGCGAGGAAGTGATGAAGCTGATCGAGCAGCAGTCGCAGGAGCTGAACCCGCAGAAGCGCATGCAGCTCGTGAGCACGCTGCAGAAGAAGGTGGAGGCCGACGCGGCCCGGCCCGTGCTGGACTGGCGGCTCGACTACTTCACGATGTGGCCCTACGTGAAGGGCCTGGTCCCCCACGACACCATCTACAACTTCGGGCGCATGGCCGACGTCTGGCGCGACAAGTAGCCTCGCGTAACCGGCATCGTGAAGACGTACATCGCGCAGCGGCTGGGCGTCGGCGCGCTCACCCTGTTCGGCATGTCGATCGTCATCTTCGGCATGCTGCGGCTGGCCCCGGGTGACATCGTCGACATCCTGTTCGCCACCGGCGGGTACGTGAACCCGTCGGAGCGCGCGGCGATCGAGAAGGAGCTGGGCCTCGATCGTCCGGTGACCGTGCAGTACGTGGAGTGGGTGCGCCAGATCCTCACCGGCGATCTGGGCAAGTCGTACCGCTACGACCTCCCCGCGTGGGAGATCATCCGACCGCTCATCCCGGTCACGCTCGAGCTGGCCGCCCTGTCGCTGATCGTCTCGGTGCTGCTGGGGGTGCCCCTCGGGGTCATCAGCGCGGTCCGCCAGGACACCACGCTCGACTACGCGCTGCGGGTCTTCAGCCTGGCCGGCCTCAGCATGCCGTCGTTCTGGCTCGGCATGGTCATCATCCTGGGGCTGGTCGCGTGGTTCGGCTGGATCCCGCCGGTGACGTACGTGGCCCCGAGCGAGAACCTGCCGTTACACCTGGTGCAGTTCGCGCTGCCCGCGCTGGCGGTGGGCTATCGCTCCTCCGCGCTCATCATGCGCATCACCCGCTCGTCCCTGCTCGAGGTGATGCGCGAGGACTACATCCGCACCGCGCGGGCCAAGGGCCAGTCCGGCCGCGTCGTGATCTGGCGCCACGCGCTGCAGAACGCGATCCTGCCGGTGGTCACCGTGATCGGCATCGAGTTCGCGTTCCTCATCGGCGGCCTCGTGGTCACCGAGACCGTCTTCAACCTGCCCGGGGTCGCCCGTTTCCTGGTGGAGGCGATCCTGTGGCGCGACTACCCGATCGTGCAGAACCTGGTGATGTTCATCGCGATCGTGGTGATCCTCTCCAACCTGTTCGTGGACATGCTGTACGGCTTCCTCGACCCGCGCGTCCGCTATGGCCACTAGACCGCTCGGGGTGGAGGTGCCGGGCGTGGCGATGGCGCTGCGCCGGCCGGGGCCCTGGACCACCCTCGTGCGCTTCTGCCGCAAGAAGCCGCTGGGGGCGATCGGCGGCGCCATCATGGTGTTCATGGTGGTGACCGGGGTGTTCGCAAACCAGCTCGCGACCCACGATCCCATCGCCACCGACGCCACGCAGAGCCTGGCCCGGCCCGGCCCCGAGCACTGGCTCGGCTCCGATCACCTCGGCCGCGACATCTATTCGCGCATCGTCCACGGGGCTCGGGTCTCGCTCATCGTCGGCATCGCGTCGACGCTCCTGGGCTCGGTGCTCGGCGGGCTGATCGGGCTCCTCTCCGGGTACACCGGCGGGCGAACCGACCTGATCACCCAGCGGGTGATGGACATCCTGCAGGGCCTGCCCCTGCTGGTGCTGGCCCTGGTGATGTCGGCGTCGCTCGGGCCGTCCATCCCCAACGTGGTGGTGGCGATCTCGATTCCCATCATCCCGCGGGCGGCCCGGGTCATCCGCTCGAGCGTGCTGTCGATCCGCGAGATGCAGTACGTGGAGGCGGCGCGGGCGGTCGGGCTGCGGCACCTGCGCATCGCGTTCCGCCACGTGCTGCCCAACACCGTCGGGCCGTTCATCGTGCTGTGCACCGCGCAGCTCGGCAGCGCCATCCTGGTCGAGGCGGCGCTGTCCTTCCTGGGTCTGGGCGTGCCCGAGCCCTATCCTTCGTGGGGACGCATGCTCTCGGTATCGGCGGCCGAGTACGCACAGAAGGCGCCCTGGCTGGTGCTGTTCCCCGGCCTGGCCATCAGCCTCGCCGTCTTCGGCTCCAACCTGCTCGGCGACGCGCTGCGCGACACCCTCGACCCGCGCCTCCGCGGCGCCTAGCCGGCTGATGAAAAGGGCCCATCTACTTCGTTGGCGCCCTCGGCCGCACGCTCGTCTTCATCCTCAACATGCCTACGGCATGTTGACCGTGGGCCACTCGAGCCGCGAGACGCCTCGCGTGCGGCCTTCGGGCGCCGCCTCGTATCTGGGCCCTTTTGATCAGCCGGCGCGTTGTTCACCCTGCAAATGCTCTCGTTTGGGGGGATGACCATGGCGATATCCGACGATCTCTGCTGGATGCCCGCGTCCGAGATGGCGCCGGCGATCAGGCGGCGCAAGCTCTCACCGGTCGAGGTGATGAAGGCGGTGCTGGCCCGCATCGAGCGGCTGAACCCGACGCTGAACGCCTACGTGACCCTGACCGCGGACCAGGCGATGAAGGACGCGCGCGCGGCCGAGCGGGCGATGATGAAGAAAGGCGCCGTCCTCGGCCCCCTGCACGGGGTGCCCTTCTCGACCAAGGATCTGGTGATCACGAAGGGCGTCCGCACGACCTTCGGCACGCGGCTCTTCGCCGACAACGTGCCGACCGAGGACGCGCCGATGGTGGAGCGGATGCGCGCGGCCGGGGCCATTCAGCTCGGCAAGACGAACACGCCGATGATGGGCTGGATCGGCGCGACCCACAACCTGCTCTTTGGCGTCACGCGCAATCCGTGGAACCTGGACCGCACTCCGGGGGGCTCGAGCGGCGGCGCCAGCGCCGCGGTGGCCGCCGGGCTGGGGCCGCTCGCCATCGGCACCGACGGTGGCGGCTCGATCCGGATCCCGTCGTCGCTCGCCGGCATCTACGGCATCAAGCCCACGTTCGGGCTCATTCCGGTCTACCCGTTCAGCGCGGCCTGGGGACTCTCGCACATCGGGCCAATGACGCGCACGGTGGTGGACGCGGCCCTCATGATGAATGCCTGCGCGGGGCCGGACGCGCGCGATCCGTTCTCGCTGCCCGGGCCGCGTGTCGACTACGTGAAGGGGCTCGCGGGCGGCGTGAAGGGGCTGCGGGTGGCGTGGACCGCCGACCTGGGTTTCGCCAAGGCGCTGGACCCGGAGGTGAAAGCCGCCTGCGAACGAGCGGCTCGGCGCTTCCGGGAGCTGGGCTGCCGCGTCGAGACCGTCGAGCCGAAGTGGCCGAGCCCGGCCGCGGCGTGGCGGACCATGTTCCTCGGCGGCATCGCGGCCCGGCTCGGGCCGGCGCTGCGCGAGCGCCGGGAGGACATCGATCCCGGCCTGGTCGCGCTGGCCGACGAGACCGCGGGCTGGAGTCCCACCCACTACGTGCAGGCCTGGTTCGATCGGCTGGCCTGGGAGGAGCACCCGCGCCGCCTCTTCGACCGCTACGATCTGCTCCTCACTCCGACCATCGCCTGCCCGCCCTTCAAGGTGGGCCTCGACGCCCCGGCCGCGATCGCCGACACGCCCACCGGGATCTACGACTGGATCCCGTTCACCTATCCCTTCAACATGACCGGCCACCCCGGGGCCTCGGTGCCCTGCGGCTTCACCCGCGACCGGCTGCCCATCGGGCTGCAGATCGTCGGCCGCCGGTTCGAGGACGCGACGGTCTTGCGCGCGTCGGCCGCCTTCGAGCGCCTCGCGCCCTGGGCGCAGGAGCGGCCGGATCCTGGTGATCTCAGTGCTCGTCCCGAGAGCGATCGTGTGTCGGGCCGGGCGTAACGGTTTGCGGTACGGCATTCGATCTAACGGTCGCCCCAAGGGGATGGGGCAGCTCCGCTGCCCGTCTGATTTTTAGAGCGCTGTTGTCTTTTCCTGGCGTGTCGAAACCGCGGCATTGTGCCCTCGTGCGGTTGGCGGTCAGGATCGGCGCGTGGCTCACCGACCATGCGACCGCGGCTACTCGCTGGTGGAGCTGCTGGTGGCCCTGGCCATCGGCGGCGGGGTGCTCGCCGCGACGGTGATGCTGCTGCACCAGGGCCTGCAGGCCTGGGTGTGGGGAACCGCGCGGGTCGAGGCGCAGCAGGATGCCCGCTATGCGCTGGACCGTCTGGCCAGTGAGCTGCGCGAGGCGGGCTACGATCCCACTGTCGCCGGCATCGCGGCCGTCCTGATCGCCGAGCCGGCCCGCGTCGCCTTTCAGCGCGACTTCAACGGCAACGGCGTGGTGGACCCGACGCGCGAGCGGGTGACCTATCTGCTGCGCCCGGGCGAGCGTACGCTGCGGCGTGACGCGGGCGGGGGAGCGCAGCCGGTGATCAACGGCGTACGCGGCTTTGCTCTCGGCTATCTCGATCGTGCGGGCCTGCCGACGACCGATCCCGCCGCGGTGCGGGCGGTGCGGATCCGCCTCGAGGTCGCCGGGTCCGGTGACGGCGCCGGCATCGTGATGGAGACACAGGCCACGCTGCGCAACCTGCTTTGGTAACATGGCCGGGTGATCCGCCGTCCGATCGTGATGAGTCTGCTCCTCGGCGCGCTGGCCCTGGCGCCGGCGGCGTGCGAGACGGTCCCGTACACGGGTCGCAGCCAGCTCCAGCTCGTCTCGGCCGACGAGGAAACCAAGCTGGGCGTGCAGTCCTACCAGGAGATCGTGAGCAAGGCCACCGTCTCCACCGACCAGCAGGCCACCGCGATGGTCCAGCGGGTGGGCAGCCGCATCGCGGCGGTGACCGACCTGCCGTACCAGTGGGAGTTCAAGCTCATCGCGGATGACAAGCAGGCCAACGCCTTCGCGCTGCCCGGCGGCAAGGTGGCCGTCTACACCGGGATCCTGCCGATCACCCGGGACGAAGCGGGCCTGGCCGCGGTGCTGGGCCACGAGATCGGCCACGTGGTGGCTCGCCACGGCGGCGAGCGCCTGAGTCAGCAGATGGGCGTGCAGACCGTGACCCAGATCGCGGCGGGCATGGCCAGCAGCAACCCGGCCACGGTGCAGCTGGTGGCCGCCGCGCTCGGTGCCGGCGCGCAGTACGGCGTGCTGCTGCCGTGGAGCCGTCAGCAGGAGTCCGAGGCCGACCACATCGGGATCATCCTGATGGCCAAGGCCGGCTACGACCCCCACGCCTCGGTCGACCTGTGGAAGCGGATGCAGGCCGCCGCATCGGGCCAGCGCCCGTCCGAGTGGCTGTCGACGCACCCCTCCGAGGCCACCCGCATCCAGCAGCTGGAGGGCTGGATGCCGGAGGCCTTGAAGTACTACAAGCCGGCCCGCTAGGGTCGCGCCCTTTTCGGCGCTCTTCCCACCTGCGGTAGCCCGTCTCCGGGGAACCCCCAACCGGTCGCGGCGGGGAGGAGGCCGAATGGCCTTGAAAATTCAAAGTTTCCGCTTGACACCCCCAAGCGACCCCCACTAGGATGGTCCCTCGGAGTGGGATGGAATCCCATGAAGTGTGATTAAAACGCAGTCCAGGGGCGCCTGAGCCCGGCCGAGGGGGATAGTGTTTCGGGGACACTTCAGACACACGATCGACCCGAAGGGGCGGCTCAGCATCCCGTCGAAATTCCGCGAGGGACTGCGTGAAGCCGGCAGCGATCGCCTCGTGATCGCGCCCAATGGCAAATCGCTCGACGTGTTTCCCGAAGACAAGTGGCGCGAGCTCGAGGAGCGCGTGGCCGCGTTGCCGAAGCTCGATCCCGATCGTCGGCAATTCCAGTATGTCTATCTCTCCGCCGGCCTCGACGTCCTCCTGGATCCGCACGGGCGCATCCAGATCCCGCAGGACTATCGCGAGCGGAGCGGGCTCGCGAAGAACGTGACCATCGTCGGCACGCTCGACCACTTCGAGATCTGGGACGAGGGCCGGTGGGACATGATCCAACGCGACATGCCGCCGATCGACGACGTGCGCGCGCGCCTCGCCGCCAAGGGCGTCTGATCGTGCGCGGCGAACGGCACGACCGCGAGGCAGTGGCCGGGCGAGGCGCAGCCGAAGGCGAGCCGAGCGCATTTGAAAGAGAAGCTTCCGGTATCAGCCGGAGTGAGCCCGTCTCGCACACGGTGGTGCACACGCCGGTGCTGCTCGACGAAGTCGCGTTCCTCCTCCGCCCGCGCCGCGGCGGCTGGCTCGTGGACGGCACCGTCGGCATGGGCGGACACGCGGAGCGGCTGCTCGAGCGCGCGGGCGGCGACACGCGCCTGCTCGGTCTCGACCGCGATCAGGACGCGCTCGTGCGCGCGGCGCGCCGCCTCGCCCGCTTCGGCGCGCGGGTGGTGCTCGAGCACGGCAGCTTCCGTCACCTCGCCGCGCTCGCCGCGCGCGCGGGCGTGGAGCACGCCACCGCGGTGCTGCTCGACCTCGGGTTGTCGTCGTACCAGATCGACGAGTCCGGCCGCGGCTTCTCGTTCCAGGGAGATGAGCCGCTCGACATGCGGTTCGATCCCACCGAGGGCCGGACCGCGGCCGAGCTGCTCTCCCGCCTCACCGCGGAAGAGATCGCCCGCGTGCTGACCGAGTACGGAGAAGAGCGTCACGCCCATCGCATCGCCCGCGCGCTCGTCGAGCAGCGACGCCGCGCGCCGGTGCGGACCGCCGCCGACCTGGTGTCGGTGGTGAAGCGCGCGGTCCCGCGCGCGGCCTGGTCCCGGCGAACCCACGTGGCCACTCGCACCTTCCAGGCGGTGCGGATGGCCGTCAACGACGAGCCGGACGCGCTCGCGGAGGCGCTGCCCCAGGCGGCGGCCCTTCTCGAGGACGGCGGCCGGCTGGGCGTCATCTCCTTCCACTCGGGCGAGGACCGGGTGGTCAAGCGCGCGTTCCGCTCGCTGGCGGGCCGAGGCTACGTCGAGCTCGAGCCCTCGCCGGTGACCGCGGGGCGCGCGGAGACGGCGCAGAACCCGCGCGCACGCAGCGCCAAGCTGCGCGTGCTGGCGCGGCAGGAGGCGGCATGAGCACCCGGGCCCATCGACGTAGCGCTCCGCAGTCCCACTGGGGTCGCGAGCATCGCGCGCGGCAGCAGGAGGCGGTCCGCCGCCACCGCCCGACGGATCGCCGACGCCTTCGCTCCATGGCCACCGCGGTGGCCGCCGCCGGTCTCGCGGTGGCGCTGGTGCTCGGCGTGGTCGGCCTGCGCGTGCAGCAGGTGCGCATGTCGTACCGCCTCGACGCGCTCCGGCAGCACCGGGCCGAGCTGGAGGAGATCAACCGCCGCCTCCGCGTCGAGATGGCCACCCTGCGGTCGCTCTCCCGCATCGAGGGCAAGGCCCGCACCGAGCTGGGCATGGTCGCTCCCGGCCGCGATCAGGTGCGGCTCGCCCGTGAGTTCCTCCAGGGCGGCGTCCGGGCGGCCGCCGCGCTGGACGGCCCCTCGGTGGTCGCGGAGCGCGCGGCGTCTCGCGACGTGTCAGTCCGCTAGCGTGAGTCGGAGAAATGGCCGACGCGCGACCGGCTGGCGGCTTCGAGCGCCGGCTTTGCCGGCGCAATCGATCCCTCCGGGGGGGGCGTCGGGGGGGGGGGGGGGCCCCCC
>Ga0081455_10000906_pt1 | contig 38128 bp, 42 predicted proteins | sample TabmetS3T2R1_FD_70207 | JGI IMG/M metagenome (GOLD analysis project Ga0081455, IMG submission 70207) | Tabebuia heterophylla rhizosphere microbial communities from the University of Puerto Rico - S3T2R1 | ecosystem: Host-associated > Plants > Roots > Rhizosphere ... | reverse complement strand
CACCGCTGCGGGTTCTGAGGTGGTTTCTGGCAGGAAAAGCACCGCCAGCGCCTCCTCTATCGGGCATACCTGAGGAGGCGATCCCACAGCCAGGGGCCGCCTCAGGTTCCGCCACCCGCACCGTCACGCAAACCCCTTTCAAAACACTCCCTAACGCCTGTCCCCCAGCGGTTCAGGCGGATCTTCCGGCTCGTCACGGTGCGCAGGGACCTGCTTCGGTGGTGATCAGCGCGGTCAGCTCGGCGATGGTCAGCTTTCTTGGTCCGCGCGTGCGGGCCGGGACCGGCACCGGAACCGGCGCACGCCCCTCGCCGGCGGTCAGGTCCAGCATCGCCAGTAACTCCCTCAGCTCGTCGGCATCACGGGCCTGCGCGGCCAGGGCGCGCACCGCCCGGTGGCGGTCCTCGGGAGTCGGCGGGGTGGCCTTCAACGTCGGAATCATCTCGTGACGGTACGGCGCGCGCGTGTCAGCGGACGACGGCCGAAAGGCACCGCGCCGGGGGGACTTCCGGCCCTGCCGCCGGCGTGCGCTACGGAACCAGCGGGCTGGGTGGCACCACCGGTGGACTCATCCCGCCCGGTGGTTCGCCATGCCGCGCGGTGTACCAGCTCACGTACGCGGCCACCGCGGCCGGCAACGTCGGGAAGATCCGGTCCGGCCCCAGCTTCTCGATCAGCCCACCGGCCCTGAGTTCGTCGTACAGCTCCTGCTTCACCCGCGCCAGCGCCAGCACGATCCCCCGCTCCGCCAGGGCCCGCCGCAGGTCGTCGAGGGCGTCCAGTGCGGTGGTGTCGATGTCCACATTGGCCTCCGCGTTGAGCAGGAACCATTCCGTCGCGTCGTCGCCGATCTCGTCCACGGCCCGGCGCCGGAAGTCCTCGGCGTTGGCGAAGAACAGTGGCGCGTCGTAGCGGTACACCAGCAGGCCGGGGACCACCCGCACACCCGGGTAGTCGTCGATGTCGTGCATGCCGGGCACACCCGGTGCGTAGCCGAGGACCGCCGCGTGCGGCCGCGCCACCTTGCGCAGCATGTCCAACAGCGACAGTCCGATCGCGACCAGCACCCCGTACAGGACGCCGAGCGCGAGCACCCCGGCCAGTGTCACCACGACGAGCACCGCCTCGCTGCGCCGGAACGCCGCGATGCGCCGGAACTCACCGACCTCGATCAGCCGCAACGCCGCGTAGACGACGACAGCGCCGAGCGCGGCCGACGGGAACGCGGCCAGCAGCGGTCCGGCGAAGAACATCGCGGCCACCACCGCCACGAGCGCCACCAGGGAGTAGAGCTGAGTGCGGGCCTTCAGCGCGTCCGCGATGGCCGTCCTGCTCCCGCTGCAGCTGACGGGAAACCCGCGCAGGAACCCGACGGCGAGGTTCGCCAGCCCGAGCGCCCGCAGCTCCTGGTCCGCGTCGACCCGGTCGCCGGCGCGCCCGGCGAACGCGCGCGCCGTGAGCACCATGTCGGAGAACCCGACCAGGGCGATGCCCGCGGCGGGCAGCAGCAAGGACGGCAGATCCCCCATGCCGACCGCGGGCAGGCCGGGTGCGGGCAGGCCGGCGGGCACCTCCCCGGCGACCCGGATTCCGTGCGCTGTGCCGTCGAAGAGCGCGACGGCCCCGGTCGCGAGCAGCATCCCCAGCAGCGGTCCCGGCACCATGGGCGCGAACCGCGAGACCAGCAGCAGGAAGGCCAGCACCGCGGCCGCGACCGCGACCGTCGGCCAGTGCACCTGCGCCAGCCCCCGGACCCAGGACGCGATCTCCTCGCCGACGCCCGAACCGGTCACCGGCACGCCGGTCAGCGTGCCGAGCTGGCTCACGATCATGATCACCGCGATCCCGGCGAGGTACCCGACGAGCACCGGTTTGGACAGCACGTCGGCGAACAGCCCCAGCCGCACGAAACCGCCCACCAGGCAGATCACGCCGACCAGCAGCGCGAGCGCCGCCGCCAGCGCGGCGTACCGGCCGGGGTCACCGGCCGCCAGCGGCGCGAGCGCGACCGCGGTCATCAGCGCGGTGGTCGACTCCGGGCCCACCGACAGCTGACGGGACGCCCCCACGATCGCGTACACGGCCAGTGGCCCGATGGCGGCCCACAGCCCGGTCACCGGGGGCAGCCCGGCGATCTTCGCGTACGCCATGACCTGCGGGATGAGGTAGGCCGCGACGGTGACCCCGGCGAGCAGATCTCCCCGCAGCCACGCTCGCCGGTACCGCATGAGCCGGGCCAGGCCCGGCAGCAGGCGGTCCATCTCAGAGCCGGAGGCGCCGGTACGGATCGTCCGGGAGGGGTGCCGCCCGTGTCGCCGCCGTCGTCACAGCGTGCTCGCGTGGTCGGGAATGTAGCTGCCCGGGTTGACCGCCGGGCGGACGTAGTTCGACGGCCGGCGCTTCGGGATCCGCAACACCGGCGGCGGCACCTCGGTGTAGGGGATGCTGGTGACGAGGTGGTGCATCATGTTGATCCGGGCCGCGCGCTTGTCATCGCTGTCCACCAGGCACCACGGCGCTTCGGCGAGGTCGGTGTGGACCAGCATGTCGTCCTTGGCTCGCGAGTAGTCGTCCCACCGGGTGAGCGAGTCCAGGTCCACCGGGGACAGTTTCCACCGTCGCATCGGGTCGTCCAGGCGGGAGCGGATACGCCGCTCCTGCTCGTCCTGGCTCACCGAGAACCAGTACTTGCGCAGCAGCACGCCGTCCTCGACGAGCATACGTTCGAAGATCGGGCACTGCCGCAGGAACAGCTGGTACTGCGCGGTCGTGCAGTACCCCATGACCCGTTCGACGCCGGCGCGGTTGTACCAGCTGCGGTCCATCAGCACGATCTCGCCCTCGGCGGGCAGGTGCGCGACGTAGCGCTGGAAGTACCACTCGCCGCGTTCCCGCTCGTCCGGTTTCGGCAACGCGACGATGCGGGCGACCCGGGGATTGAGGTACTCGGTGACCCGCTTGATCGTGCTGCCCTTGCCGGCGCCGTCGCGCCCTTCGAAGATCACCACGAGCCGCTTGCGCTCGGCCCGGACCCATTCCTGGATCTTCACCAGTTCACCCTGCAGCCGGACCAGCTCGGTCCGGTAGTCCTCCTTCGACACGCTCACCGGACCACCGCGACCGGGCAGGGGCTGTGGTGCAGCAGCGGCTGACTGGTGGAGCCGAGCCCCACGGCGCCGAAGTCGCCGCGGCCCCGCGAGCCCACCACGATCAACTGGGCGTCCCGGCCCGCGTCGAGCAGGCCGCGCACCGGGCGGTCCCGGAGCACCACCGGGCGCACGTCGACGTCGGGGTACTTCTCCCGCCATCCGGCGAGGCGTTCGGCCAGGAGGCGGCGCTCGTCCTCGGCGACGCCCTCGTAGTCAGCGTCGATCGGCAGGACGGACCAGGTCTCGCCCATCGTCATGTCGGTCCAGGTGTGCACCGCGAGCACCGGGACGCGGCGCAGGTTCGCCTCCTCGAGCGCGAACGCGAGGGCCGCGTCGCCGGACGGCGAGGCGTCGATCCCGGCGACCACGGGCGCATCCTGGGGCGCGGTGCCGCGGACGACCACGACCGGGCACCGGCCGTGCGCGGCGAGCGCACCGGCGACCGAACCGACCAGCATGCCGGGGAAGCCGCCGAGGCCGTGTGAGCCCAGCACGACCATCGAGGCCGTCTCGGACTCCGTGATCAGGTGCTCCGCCGCGGCGCCCGCGCAGACCGCGGACCGGACGTCTACGCCGGGCGCGCTCGCCAATGCCTGCTCGCCGGCCTCGCTGAGCCGGCGACTCGCGTCCTCCCCGGCGTTGCCGACATGCACCAGCCGCAACGGCCGCTTCCGCAGGGCCGCCTCCCGCGCCGCCCAGCGCACCGCGCCGAGCGCCGAGGACGAACCGTCGACACCGGCGATCACCGGCTTCTGTCCGTGCACCATGCCCCCGACTCTCGCGCGCCAGCGGTGGCCGCGGCCAGGGCCGGGCGGCCTCAGCCGGGGAGCCCTTCGGCCCTTCCCTCCGCGTCGTCGATCACGGTCGTCACCTCACCAGGCGGGCGTCGAGGCAGGCTCGGCGTGGTGAAGCCGTAGCCGAGGCGCAGCAGCGTGTGCGGTTCACCGGCGCCGGGGAACAACGCCGCGAGCTCGGCACGCAGGCCGGGTACCTCGAAGGGCTGGGACAGGAACGAGGCGGCCAGTCCGAGCACGGTAGCCGTCAGCAGGACCTGCTCGGTCGCGAACCCGGCCCGCGTGTCCTGCCCCGGATCGGGGGTCGTCACGACGGCGAGCAACGGCTGTTGCTCGTACTCCCGCGCCGGCAGGCTCTCGCTGCCCGCGAACTCGCGCAGCAGCACCGCCGGTGCGGGGCTGGGCGGCGGTCCCGCCGCGGCCGCCGGCACACCCGAGGTCTCGCCGGGCGGCCGTCCGGTCCACCGGCGCGCCTCGCCGAGATAGCGCTCGTCGGTCTCCTGCAGGCGCTCCGCGCGCCGCACCAGTTCGGCGACGGCGTCGTAGGAGGCGCCGCGGTCCAGCAACAGCAGGTCCGCTCCCGCGCCATGGGCGGCCGTCACCAGCGCCTCCCGGGCGGGCAGGGAAACGGGCCGGTCCTGGAACGGCCGGCGATTGGTGTGGCGTGCGTGCACGGCCGCGGCGAGCCGGTGGTGCGCGTCGGTGGGCTCGCGCTCGCCGAGCACCTCGACGCTGACCAGCCGCTCGGGACCGGGCAGGAACCGCACGGAAACCCGCCGTCCCTGAGCGCGCAGCGTGATCACGAGGTTGAAGGCCGCCGCGCCGCACGCGAGCCGCGCCTGCCGCGCGTCCGGGTCGGCGACCGGTAGCACCCGCTCCGGATCGAGCAGGACGTCCACCCGCGAGCTCCGCCGCTCGAACCGCCATGGCTGCGTGTTGTGCGGTGAGGGGGCTTTGACCGCCGCGGCCAGTGCGCGTCCGAACTCCTCATCCGTCGGCGCGGTCACCGAGCGACTCTCCCCACGTACGGGCCCGGTCGAGCTCGCCCGGGCGCAGGTCACCGGCTTCCTTCCCGGCGACGAAGAAGCTCTCGGGGGCGGCGCTCATCCGGTAACCCTTGCGGCGCAGGCGCTTCGCGGCACCACGGGCAGCGGATCCGGTCAGCCACGCGGGCTTGCCGAGTCGCGTGTCGAACGTGACCGCGTGCGTGCCCGGTGAGGCGGTGGCCAGGCCGTCCAGCCACTCGCGCAGGCCGCGCTTGCGGGAGTGCAAGGGTTCCTTGGCCTGCTGCTCCGCGGCGTCGCGGGACCGTTTGCCGGTGAGGCCGTGGATGTGGGTCGGTCCGCCGGCGACGACCAGGTCGACGCCCTCCAGTTCCTCGGGAGCGTCGTCGACGTTGACCACGTCGACGGTCATCCGGCCGGACAGTCCTTTCGCGACGGACCGCGCCACCTCCTCGGTGCTGCCGAACATCGACTCGTAGACGACCAGTGCTCGCATGGTGCTCTCCTTCCCGTTCCCCTCACCCTCGGACGCCACTCGGAAGGCCCGCCAGGTCCGAAGGTCCCCGGAAGCCGGGACCTCAGTACGCGGCCGGAGGCACGATCATGACCGGGCACCCTGCCCGCTGGGCCAGCGCCCGTCCGGTCGAGCCGAGCACGAGACCGCGCAACCCGCCCCGCCCCCGGCTGCCTATCACCACCAGCTGCGACCGGTTGCTCAGCTCGATGAGGTGGTGACGCGGCCGGTCGCGGCGCACGATCCGGTGCAGTACGACATCGGGGTAACGTTCCTGCCACCCGGCAAGCCGCTCGGCGATGACGCGGTGCTCGTCGCCCGCGGCGCGCTCCCACTCCACCCGCTTCCGCTCCGCCGGAGCCGACCGGTACTCCGCACCGCTTCGCACATGCAGCGCGACCAGCGGCACCTCCCGGTGCGCCGCCTCCCGGAACGCCACCCCGATGGCGCGCTCCCCCGCTCCCGTGCCGTCCACCCCGGCCACCACCGGCCCGGACGGCGTGTCGCGGCCCCGCACCACGACGACCGGGCACGCACTGCGAGCGCCGACCACCAGTGCGGGCGAGTTGAGGTGGCGATCCGCCGCGCGTGCACGGGCCGAGGCACCGAGCACGAGCAGGCCCGCGGTCGCCGACCGGGCCAGCAGCACGTTGACCGCCGGACCGCGGCAGCACTCGACCTGGACCGCGGTTCCCGTGGTCGACCGCACCGCCTCGGCCACCGCCGAATCGTCGCCGTCACCCGCGTGCAGGAGGCACAGCGGGAGGTTGCGGCTCGCCGCCAGGTCCGCCGCCCACCGCACCGCACGCACCGAACCGGGCGAGCGGCTGACGCCGGCGACGACCTCACCCGTCACGCGCGCGCCCGAAGTCCTGCAGCCCCGCCAGCAGGATCACCAGGCCGGCCAGCACACCGATGGGCTGCAGCGCGGTGAACACCCGGATCACGCCGACCTCGACGGCGATCCACCCGATCAACAGGGCGCCCGCGACGACGGCCGCGGGGCTCGTGCGGGTGTCACGATGCGCGGCGAGGTAGGTGACGACGGACATCGGGACGGCGATCAGGACGGCGAGGGTGATCCCGGCGAACACCGCACTGTGAAAGGGAAGCCGCGCGTTCACGGTCTCGCCGAAGTCCACGGCGCCGATCACCAGCCCCAGCGCGCCGACCCAGGCGGACACGGCGACCACCGCGGTGACCGACGCCAGCCACGGCCGGCGCCGCGCGAGCCGCTCGTCCCGTCGCCACCCGAGTTTGTCCGCGAGCCGGTCCATGTCAGGTCCTCTCCGCCACGCGACACCGGGCCTCGACGACTCCCGGCACCCCTTCGGCCAGCAGAACCGCCAAGGTGCGGTCCCGCGGGCTGTCGAGCTGATCGGTGATCAGGGCCTGCCCGTCGTGCACCTCGACGCGCATCCGGTCCGGCGCCGCGAACACCGCGAGCCGGTCCCGGATGTCACGCTCCAGCAGCGCGTCCGGGCGGGCCAGCACAGCCACCAGGTCGCGGCGGGTGAGGACCCCGGCGCACCGTCCCCGGTCCACCACCGGCACCGCCCGGATCCGGGCGGCCATCATGACACGGGCCACCTCCGGGATCGCGGTGTCGGGGCGGACACCGATCACGTCGGCGGTCATCACGTCGGCGACTCGCCGTCCCCGCTCGTGCCCGGACTCGGCGAACCGTTCGGCGACGAAGTCCCCTTCGGTCACGATCCCGACGAGCCGGTCCTCGCCGTCGACGACCGGAAGCGCCGTGAACCCGCGGTCGGCCAGCAGCCGTTCGGCCGTCTTCACCGGCGTCGACGGGCGGACCGAGACCGCCGGGCTGCTCATGATGTCGCGTGCACGCATGACCTGGCCCTCCTTCAGAATCGCGTGTGCCGGCTGTCGAAGCGCTCCCACGCCTTGTCCCAGCCGTCCCGCCGGCGCCGGTCGAGGGCCGCGCGATAGAGCCAGAACGCCAGGCCGGACAAGCCGATCAGCGCCACCCAGCTCAGGAACCCGACCGTCATTCCGTTCGCCAGCGCGGTCACCGGCGTCACCGGTGCCGGAACGGGATCGCCCGTCCCGTCGATCCAGATGCGCACCGTGTCGCCGGCGCCGGCGCCGCGCAGGGCGACGACCTCACCGGTGGCGGTGGTGCCGTCCGGAAGCGGCCACTCGGCCTGGACACGCGCCGTTCCACCGGCCGGGTAGCCGATGGGCGGGGGCGCGTCGGCCCGCAGGGTCGCGGTGACCTCGGTGCGGCCGTGCTGGCTGATCGCGAGTTCGTCCTGCCACTGGTGCACGCGGTCGCCCAGCAACGCCGCCAGCGGCGCGGCGAGCACCACGACGGCGACGGCCAGGAGCAGGGCCCGCCGTTCGCGGCGGTCGGATTCCCGCGTCAGCGGGTTGCCGCGCAGGTGCGGCGGTCGCCAGATCTTCACCGGGTCCTCCTCGCGTCGTCGTCCGGCTACCAGGCTCGACCCGCGGCGGGTCTCCGGCGAAGGGCCGTTGGTCGCTGCTGTCGCGGCCCTACGTCCCTACCGGCGCCAGGACGTCCGCCCCAGGATCCAGACATGCGGATACGGGAACTGATGAGCTCACCGGTCGTCGGTGTCACCGCCGACGCGACGCTGGAAGAAGCGGCCGAACTCATGCTCGATCGCGGCTACACCACGCTGCCGGTGCTGACCGAAGCCGGCGAACTCGTCGGGCTGGTAACCGAGGGCGATCTCGCCGCCGCCCGGTTCGCACCCGCGACGTGGGCACGGACCGAGCCCGAGGGCGGCGTCCTGCTGCACGTCAACATGATCGTGGTGCGCTCGGTCATGCGGACACCGGCACTGGCCGCGCCGGCCGACGACGAGATCGAGGACGTCGCCGCCACCCTGGCCGACTCGCACCAGCGGTGCCTGCCGGTGGTCGATCACGGGAAGGTGGTCGGCATCGTCAGCTGGCGGGATCTGCTGGTGCACCTGCTGAGCACATCCCGTGGGACCTGAGGTGGCGGCGCCCTGACCGCGCTGCATCGGCGGCCGAACCGATCGGGGCCGGGCGCCGTTGGTCTATCTATTGTGGATGGTCAGACCGATCAGATGCCGCCTGGATGTGCGGCCACGGCGCGGACGGTGACGACGCCGGGGACGGCCTCGGCCAGCACCGTCGCCACGTGGCGGTCGGTCTCGTCGTCGAACTCGTCGGCGATGTGGACGACGCCGTCGTGCACCTCGACGTGCCACCGGTCCGCGCCGCCGTAGAGGCTCAGGTGCCGGCTCACGTCGGCGGCGATCTCGCTGTCGCTGCGGGCGAAAACCCGGACGATGTCGCGCCGGGTCACGATGCCGACGACCTGGCTGCCGTCGACGATGGGCATCGCGCGGATCCGGTCGTCGAGCAGCACCCGGCTCAGCGTCGCCAGGTCGGTACCGGCGCTCATCGCGGAGGCCGGGCTGGTCATCACCTCAGCCACGGTGCCGCCGGGCGCGCGGTCCGGCCCGCTCTGGTGGGTGCGCGCGTCCCGCGGCAGCCTGCCGGCGACCAGGTCCGCCTCGGTGACGATGCCCACCAGCCGCTCGTCGTCGTCCACGACCGGCAGCGCGGTGAACCCGTGTGCCGCCAGGATCCGGGCCGCCTCCTTCACCGTCGTCCGCGGCGTCACGGTCGTCACCGGCCGGCTCATGATGTCCTGTGCTCGCATGACACCGACGCTAGGAAAGCCGGGGACGCCCGCGCAGCGGGCCATGGTCGTCACGGCGAGGGACTTCCGTCCCCGTCGTACCCCACGAGGACGGGCGAGCGGGCCAGCGCGACCGTACTCGTCACGATCACCGCACCGGCGGCCAGGTCGAGAAGCACCCAGGCGCCGCCGCGGACGTCCTCCCCGAACACGGTCACCCCCCACAGCAGCGCCACCAGCGGATTGGTGAGCGTCAGACCCGGCTGCGAGGCCACGAGCCGTCCCGCCCGCAACGTGTTCTGCAGCAGGAAGAAGCCCAGCGGCGCGGCCACGACCATCGGGTAGAACTGCCAGGTCGACAGGACCGTGGCGGTAGGGCTGCGCGCGGCGGTCACCACAGCGGAAACCAGGACCGCGGTGAACCCGAACCACGCCCCGGCCGCCGTCCCGAGCAGCAACGCCCGGCGTCCGCCGGGGGCCGTGACCCCGCCCCGGTGCACGAGCACCGCGACAAGCGTCGTCGTGGCCAGGCATCCGGCCACCCAGGCACCGGTCGGCGCCGCCAGCGGGTCACCGTGGGTCGGGCGCAGGGCGGCGAGCAGCACCGCGACCCCCGACCCCACACCGGCGACGGGCAGCCACTCGGCGCGGCCGAGGCGACGGTGCCGGAGAACGGCGGTCAGCATGAGAACGAACGCCAGCTCGCCGATGAGAATCGGCTGGACGATGACGATCGGGCCGGTCGCGAGCGCGAGGGCCTGTAGCCCGGAACCAGCCACCATCATCGTGATGCCCAACCACCAGACCGGCCGCTTGGCCAGGTCCCACAACAGGCCGATCGTGAGGTGCCCGTCGGCGGGTTCGTGACGCGCGCCGAGCCGCTGCAGGACCGACCCCGCGGCATTGGCCCCCGCGGCCAGCACGGCGAACACGACGCAGACCCACACAACGGCTCCTCCCAAAGGGACTTCGTGCGAGGATGCGTGCCGGGAGACCCTCTCGGCCAGTGGCCTTCGTCCCTGCCGAGGTCCCTCGGTCGCCGACTTAAGTCCCTGGGATCGATGCCGGATGCCTATGTCGCCGCGGGCCGGGGTGGCTGACGCTGGAGCCGCGAGCGCCGGCACTTTGTCGAAAAAGTGCGACTGGGTCAGCCGCGGGAAATGCCCGGAGGGATGCCATGGAACGAACGCACCGCCGCTGGCGGGACCTGAGCCCGACGGAGCAGGCCGCGATCGTCGCGGTCGGCGCGGCGCAGATGGCGCTGGCCGCAGGCGCATGGTGGGACCTGTCGCGCCGGCGCGCCGATTCGGTGCGCGGCCCGAAAGGCGCTTGGGCACTGGCGATCGCGGTCAACTTCGTCGGGCCGCTGGCCTACCGGCGGTTCGGGCGCAAACCCGTCCTCGAGCCGGAGCCGGCCCACCCGTGAAGCGCCACCGTCGGATCCCGGCCCTGATCCTCCTCGTCGCGACGACCTTGATCGTCACCGCGTGCGCGGCCGGACCGAACGACGCGGTGGCGTCCAACCCACCCGACCCGGCGGGCTTCTGGCTCGGCGTGTGGCACGGCATCATCTGCCCGATCACGTTCATCGTCTCACTGTTCAACAGCAACGTCGGCATCTACGAGGTGCACAACAACGGAAACTGGTACAACTTCGGCTTCGTGGCCGGAATCGCTTTGATGGCCGCGATCTTCAGCAGGCCGGTGTTCACCGGCCCGGGGCGGGGACGGCGGCGGGGCCGGTGACACGGCAGCCCACGCGGTGGCCTGCCCAGAGAACACCATGAACCCGCACGAACCGCTCCCCCAGCGCGTCGCCTGGCGGGCCGTCGCCGAGTGCGCCGGCACCACCGCCCGGCTGTTCGCCCACCGGCACGTCCGCGAACGCGTGGACTTCGCGGACGGTGTACCGGGGAACCACCGTCGATCAGCCTCGCGCGGCCGATCCCTGCGTCCTCGTGGTCACGTTCCGGCGACCGGTCCGCCGCCACGAACTCACGGCACGACCAGGCGTGCACGTGTTCCTGCAACGCGACGCTCCCGCCCTCGCCACGGACCGCCTCGGCTGCCGGGTCACAGTGCACCGCTTGCCGAGGGAGCCGGGACGGGGCGTGCTGGGCGTCCGACCGGACGGCCATGTCGGTTTCCGGTCGGGCGCGGGCGACCCGGCCCGGCTGGTGGAGTGGCTCAACCCTGATCGGCGTTCCGCCCGGATGAGCGGGACGGGCTCCCCGGACGCGGTTTCAGGTCGGTTGTGCGAGCGCGGCGCGAGCGCGGATCAGCGTGAGCGGGATCAGGTGCTCGGTGATGGTCGCGGCGCGGGCGATCCGGTCGTAGACCTGGGCGACCACCGTGCGGACCCGCGCCGGGTCGGTCTCGGGGAACCACCGTTCCAACTCGGCCGCCACCGCGGTGAGTTCGTCGCTGACCAGGTCGTGGGCCGTCGGCTCGTTGTTCACGACGTTGTCTCCTTCCGGTGGAGCGCCCGTTCGACCAGGCGCGCCGGCAACTCCACGGGAACCACCGCGACCGGGCAGGGTGCCCGCAACGCCAGGGACTGGCTCGTCGAGCCGAAGATCAGTCCGGCGACCGCACCGCTGCCGTGCGTCCCCACCACGAGCAGGCGGGCGTGCTCGCCGAACTCGAGCAGGGTCCGCCCCGGACGCCCGCGAAGCACGACGTACTCGACGGGCACCGTGGGGAACTCCGCGGCCAGCGGCGCCATCTGCTCGATCAGCTCACGGCGCGCGGCCTCGTGCCGCACCGCCGAGTCCCCGACCGTGCTGGTCCAGGTGCGCAGTGCCGTGACGCCGGTGCCGAACAGCGCCGCCACCTGCATCGCGTACCGCGCGGCGGCGATGCTCTCCGGCCCGCGATCCACCCCGGCGACCACGTCGCCCTGGTCGGTGACCCGGCCGCGGACCACCACGACGGCGCACCGGCCGTGGACGGCGAGCGCCAGCGCGCACGACCCGAACGCCAGCCCGCCGAACGCGCCGGGACCATCGTGGCCGAGGACCACCGTGGCGGCGTCCTGCGCCTCGTGGCGGAGCACGACGCGCGGGTCGCCCTCGCACAGGCGCGACTCGATCCGCAGACCGGGTTCGGCCACGCGCGCCACGGTGGCGGCGGCCCGCAGGTGGCCGGCGCCGCGTGCGCGCAGTTCCGCGCCGATGTCCGGCGCCGTCAGTCCGAACGCGTCAGCGGTGCGGTCGCCGTGATGGCAGGCGTGGACGAGCCGCAGGGGCACGCCCAGCCGGGCGGCGTCGCGAGCCGCCCAGCGCACGGCGTCGAGCGCGGCGCCGGATCCGTCCACCCCGGCCACGATCGGCGCCGACGCCCAGTCGGCGGGTGAACCGGTCCGGCGGCTTTCCTGTTCCACGGTCACGATTTCCTCACCATCGGGTCGGTTTCCGGCCGTGCCGGGCCCATTCGCGGTCCCAGGCGGTGAGGCGGAGCCGGTCCAGGCCGCGGTGCACCAGCGCGACCAGCGCGGCGAGCGCCACGACGACCCCGCACCACACGAGCAGACCGAGGCCGAGCGCGAAGCTCATCGCGCCGGCGGCCGTCTGTGGAGCCGGGACCGCGGATCCGGCCGGATCGACCCAGATCGGCACATGCGTCCCGGCGGTGGTGCCGGCGCCGACGGTGATCGGGCCGGTGCGGTCGGACCCGTCCGCCAACCGCCACGTGGCGGTCACGGTTTCGGCCTGGGCGGCGGAGGAGTGGTCGTCGGGCAGGGCGGGCGGAGCGTCGGTGAGCACCAGAGCGCTCACCTCGTGCCGCTCGGCGGTCTGTTGCCGCGACACGGCCATCTGGTCGGCGTACACCGTCGACACGACGATACCCGCGACCGGCACTGCGATCAGCGCGGTCACCAGGGCGACTGCCAGCACCGCGCCCTCGATGCGGTCCGAGGGCCGCGCCACTGAGCCACGACCGGGATGCAGCAGGCGCCACTGGCGCGTCAGCCACAGGGTGAACGGTGACATCGGAGCGGCTCCTTCCCGCGACGCCGGCTCACCCGACGGGACCGGGCTGGTAGTCCATTTCGGTCAGCGGATGCGCGGCCTCGCGCACCGCCCACCGCGGCGGCGCTGCCGGCCGAACCGTCGACACCCATCGCGATCTCACCCATGACGCCGCCCTTTCGCTCGTCCGCCGTCGTTCCAGCGTGCTGGTGTGGCAGCCCGTACCAGAAGGGCCGATGGTCCCTGTGGACCGGGCCATCCGGACTCCGGGTACCGGCCGGGAATCGAAAGTCCCGCGGGCGAGGGCATTCCGGCTCTGCCGGGCACACCGGGTCCTCCGGTGCACTGATCGCATGACCTTTCCCGACGACCACACCGTGACCGCGGCGCTCGCGCTGGCCGTGCGCGCGCCGTCGGTGCACAACACACAGCCCTGGCGCTGGCGCGTGGGCGACCGCAGCGTCCACCTCTACGCCGACCCGGGACGCCAGTTGCGGGAGACCGATCCCGACGGCCGGGACCTCCTGCTCAGCTGCGGGGCCGCACTGCACCATCTGCGAGTCGGTTTCGCCGCGCTGGGCTGGCGCGCCGAGGTGCACCGCCTGCCCAATCCGGCCGACCCGGTCCACCTGGCCTCCGTCGAACTGCACCGCCATGAGCCGGACTCCGGCGAGATCGCCCTGGCCGCCGCGATCCCCCGCCGTCGCACGGACCGGCGCCGGCACAGCTCCTGGCCGGTCCCCGGCAGCCACATCGAGGCCATGGCCGAACGCGCCGCCGACGAAGGCGTGATCCTTCGCGAAACAACCGGCTCCGCCCGCTACCACTTGGCGCGAGCCATCTTCGAGGCTGCCCGGCTGCACGCGGCCGACCCCGCCTACCGGATGGAGCTCGCGGCGTGGAGCGGGCGGCACTTCGCGACCGAAGGCGTGCCCGCGCTCAACGTGCCACCGCCCGACCCCACCCCGGGGGCGCTGCCCGGCCGGCCCTTCGCCGACCCGCAGCTGACCCAGCCCCAGGGCGCGGCCGGCGAGGACGACGAAACCGTGCTGCTCGTGCTGGCCACCGCCTCCGACGACCCGATGTCACGACTGCGTGCCGGGGAAGCCACCAGCGCGGTCCTGCTCACAGCGACCAACCTCGGCCTGGCGTCCTGTCCGCTGACGGAGCCGCTGGAGATCAGCGATACCCGCGAACAGATACAGCGCAAGGTGACCGCCGCGACGGTGCCGCAGATGGTGATGCGGATCGGCTGGGCGCCGGTCAACGCCGACCCCCTGCCCGCCACACCACGCCGCCCACTGGCCGACGTGGTCACCTCGCTGACCGGCGAGCCGATCACCTGAGCGCGAAAGTCCGCGCGGGTGCCCGACGCAGGGCCGGAAGTCCCCGCTCCCTGGTCCGTTCTGCTCTGCCGGGGTAGCGGCGCCATCCGGCACCCTGGGCGGCAGACCCGAACCGAAGGGAAGACGCGATGACCGATTCGCGCACGATCGTCGTGGGTGTGGACGGCTCGAAGGAGAGCGAAGCGGCCCTGCGCTGGGCGGTCACCCAAGCGCGGCCGGACGACCGGGTGCTGGCCGTCCTCGTCCGGTCCGGCGCGGAGTCGCCGCCCGCGACTGCCTCCGCGATCCGCCTCTACGGACGCGAGCCTGCCGACCGGGACGCCGAGCGTCTTCGTGCCACCGTCCAGGCGGCGGCGGTGCCCGACGCAATGGCGGCCGAACAGGTCGTGGTGACCGGAGACCCGGCCGGCGAACTGGTCAAGGCCTCCTCCGACGCTTTCCTGCTGGTCGTCGGCTCACACGGCGCGCGCCCGATCGGGGAGCTGCTGCTGGGCAGTGTCGCCACCCAGTGCGTGCGGCACGCCCGCTGCCCGGTCGTCGTGATGTCCCCCGGCGCGGTCCGCTGGGACTCCGCCCTTGACCGGGTCGCCGAGCCGGTCATGGGAACGGCGGGGACACAATGACGGTGTGAGCACACCTGACCCGGCGCCGCGGGTACTCCTCGTGGAGGACGACGCCGATCTCGTCCGCATGCTGGCCGGCCTCCTCGGCGACGAGGGCTATGACGTCGACGTGGCCGCCGACGGGCAGCGTGGGCTGCACCTCGGCCTCACCCGCGACTACGACCTCCTGCTACTGGACCGCGGCCTGCCCGCCGTGGAGGGCCTGGACCTGCTGGCGCGGCTGCGGGAACGCGGTGTGACGGCACCGGTCCTGGTGCTCTCGGCGCTGGGCAACCCGGCCGACCGGGTCGAGGGGCTGGACGCCGGCGCCGAGGACTATCTCGGCAAACCGTTCGACATCGACGAGCTGCTGGCCCGGCTGCGGGCCCTGCGCCGCCGCCACTCCGACCGGGCCCGTGCGCTGCCGCTGCCCGGCGGCCACCTGGACCTGGACACCCGGCTGGCGGTGGTCGACGGTGAGGCGCCCGTCCGGTTGTCGGAACGCGAATCCTCACTGCTGGCCACCCTGGCCGCGCGGCCGACCCGCGTGTACACCCGGGCCGATCTGCGGGATCTCATCTTCCCCGACGCCGGTGCCGACGTGATCGACACCTACGTGCACTACCTGCGGCGCAAGCTCGGGCGCGGAATCGTGGACACCGTGCGCGGCCTGGGTTACCAGCTGGGGCGCCGGACGTGAGGCGTTCACCCGACAACCGGGTCCTGCGCCGCACCGCCTGGCGGGTCGGGCTGCAGACCGCGACTGGTGTCGCCGTCACGGTGGTGGTGCTGGCCGCCGTGGCGAGCCTCGTGGTCCTGCGCTCGCAGCACGAGTCGGAGAACCAGCTCGTACGCAACGCGATCGACCAGGCCGACGACGTGACCGACCCGCCGGCCGGGTCGTGGCTGATCGTGCTCGCCGATGGCCGCCGGTCGGACAGCCCGGGCCTGCCCCCGGGGCTGCCCGGCCAGGCCGACCTCGAGCAGACCGCGCGCGACCACGTCGCGCGCACCACCGACGTGCGCGTCGGTACGCGGGAGTACCGACTGTACACCGAGCCGTTCCGCGACGGCGCCATCCAGGTGGTTCTCGACCTGCACAGCGCGCACGAGGAGCGCACGCGGATGCTTCAGGCGCTGCTGATCGCCGGAGCGGCGGGGCTCGTGCTCGCCGGGCTGGCGGGCGCGTGGCTGGCGCGCCGGGCGGTCGCTCCGCTGGCCGCCGCGCTCGCCCTGCAACGCCGCTTCGTCGCCGACGCGGGACACGAGCTGCGCACGCCGGTTACGCTGCTGAGCACCCGCGCACAGCTGATCCGGCGGCGGCTGCGCCGGGACGCCGATCCCGCCGCGGTGCTGTCCGAAGTGGACGACCTGGTGCGGGACGCGGGACGCCTCGCCGGGATCCTCGACGACCTCCTGGTGGCGGCCGATCCGCGCGAGCGGCCTACGGACCGGCTCGACCTTGCCCGCCTGGTGGACGACGCCGTCGACGCGGCGCGTCCGGAAGCCGAGGCGAGGGCGGTGGCCCTGCGCGCCGAGACCGGCCACGCCACCGTCGCCGGGTCGGAGGTGACCTTGCGCCGCGCCGTCACCGCGCTGGTGGACAACGGAATCCGGCACGCGCGCACCGAACGGCGGGTGCGGGTCGCGCGCGAGGGCCGCGCGGTGGTCCTCACACTCACCGACGACGGCCCGGGAATCGACGAATCGGTGCTGCCGACGCTGTTCGAGCGCTTCTCGTCCGGCCCCGGAACCGACGACTCCGCGGGACGCCGCCGCTACGGCCTCGGGCTGGCGCTGGTCAATGAGATCGTGGCGAGGCACGGCGGGTCGGTGACGGCCGACAACCCGTCCGGCGGCGGCGCGCGGTTCCTCGTTCGCCTGCCGGCGGCGAGGTTCCCAGAAACGTCCCAGAATTCCCCGGCAGGCTGATCGACGACCGACCCCGACCGATCCGGAGCCCACCACCATGCCTGTGTTCCTGTCCGGAGTGCCACTGCACGTGCTCGTCGTGCACGCGGTCGTCGTCCTGGTGCCGCTCGCCGTGCTGGCCACCCTGACGATCGCGCTCTGGCCCGCCGCGCGCCGCCGCTACGGCTGGGTCGCGGTCGCCGTCACCGCGGCCGCCACCGTGGCCGTGCCGCTCGCCACCAGCAGCGGTGAGGACCTCCGGGACCGGCTGGCGCCCACCGATCTGATCCGGCAGCACGCGCACCTCGGTGACGAACTCCTCGTCTTCGTCGCCGGGCTCCTCGTCGTCTCGGCCGGTCTGGTCTGGTTCGACCGGCGGGTGCGCAGCGAAGCGCCGGGCGCCGCCCGTCGCGTCCCGTCCCGCCCCGTGACGATCGGGCTCGCCGCGCTCACCGTCACGCTGGCCGCGGTGTCGGCGGTGCAGGTTGTGCGGATCGGTGATTCCGGAGCACGCGCGGCCTGGGCGCAGACCCATTACGTCGCACCCCGGCACGAGGGCGGCGACTGAGCCGGCCCTGCTTACCGGCTCAACGGGCCCCGGCGAGCAACCGGGCGAGGGCGTATCCGGTGATCGCGGAGGTCGTGGCCGCCATGAGGAGGCCGCCCGCGACCCCGATCAGCATCGTCAGAGCCAGCGGCTGCCCGGAGTTCCAGAGGGGCATCGTGAAGGCCAGGAAAACACTCAGCCCCAGCATCCACGCCACGGCGGTGACCGGGATCCACCGGGACGCGCGGGCGAGGTGCGGACGCAGGAGCGGCCACTGCGCGGTGCCGAGCGACGCGAGCAGGACCAGCCCGAGCGCCGCCGTGGCCGTCGCCGCCGCTGCCCCAGGCCAGTGGTCGATCGTCAGGACCGACGGGGCGAGGCCGGTCGCGTAGGCGACCACCGCCGCGCACGCGGTCGCGGTGATCCACCGCCGCCGCGACACCGCCGGCAGCGCGCGCCGCAGCACGACCGCCTGTCCCCAGCCGAGCGCGGCGCCTTCGACCGCCCCGGCGCCGAGCAGCGCCGAGGCACTGACCAGCGAACTCGCGGAGGCCGTGACCGCTCCGGCGATCGCGGGCGCGGTGAACCCGACGAACTCGGCCAGTGTGACGATCCAGAACCAGCTCCACGTCAGGTCGCTGGCGCGAAGGGGTGGTGCGCCCGCCGCACGCAGGTCGATCGCGATCACCGGTTCCGCCGTGGTCACCGGGGTCCGGCGCCAGCGCTTCCGGTACTCGGCGACCGCCGCGGCCCGTTCCGGTCCACGCAGCACCCGGGCGTTTCCCGGCGACCACGCCCCGGTCAGCCGGACCTCCAGTGGGGCCGGGGTGAGGAAATGCCGCCACCAGTTCTTACCCGCCGGCCGTCCGGCGACCACCACCACACGGTCCCCGGTCCGCGCGTACTGCACCGGGAATTCCACAATCTCCTGGGTGCCCCGGGTCCGGTACCGGAGTACACACAGCCGTCCGTCGAGCAGGAGGGCGAGTGCGGACTTGAGCAGTCCCAGGACCACGCGGTTGACGGCCGGTGGACGATGGCGGACCGCGGTGGCCTGGACGGAGGTGCTCATCGCTCGATCCTGACCGCGTCCACGGCGGCCCGTCAGGGCTGACCGGCCCACGCCCCTTGGGCATTTCGGCTCTTTTCCCGGGTCACGTCCAACCGGAGAACAGGGTCCCCGGTTCCGGGGACCTCGTGCCCTGTCCGATCCGGGACCGGCGCGGACAGGCTGAACCCATGCTGCGAACCGAAGCCGCCCCCAGCACCCCCGCGCCGGTCACCGCCGGCACCCCGTGGGCCGACGTCCACGAAACCCACATCGGCGCGGTCATCCTCCTCGGAGACCGCGCCTACAAGCTGAAGAAGCCCGTCGACCTGGGGTTTCTCGATTTCACCACGCGCGAGGCGCGCGAGCGGGTCTGCCACCGCGAGGTCGGGCTCAACCGCCGCCTCGCACCGGATGTGTACCTCGGAGTGGCGGACGTGCACGGCCCCTCCGGCGAACTGCTCGACCACCTCGTGGTCATGCGCCGCATGCCGGCGGACCGGCGGCTGTCGACGCTCGTGCGCGAAGGTGCGCCGCTGACCGGCACGATGCGCACCCTCGGCCGGACGCTCGCCGCCTTCCACGCGAAGGCGGAGCGAGGGCCGGAGATCACCGCCCAGGGCTCGCGGGACGCGATCCGGCAGCGGTGGGAGGACAGTTTCGCGCAGGTGCGCCCGTTCCACGGCGTCGTTCTCCATCCGGAGGTGGCCACGGAGATCGAACGGCTGACCCGGGAGTTCCTCGCCGGCCGCGAGACCCTGTTCGCCCGGCGGCAGAGCACCGGGCACATCGTGGACGGGCACGGCGACCTGCTCGCCGACGACATCTTCTGCCTCGACGACGGGCCGCGGGTGCTCGACTGCCTCGAGTTCGACGACCGCCTGCGCTGGGTCGACGGGCTCGACGACATCGCCTTCCTCGCGATGGACCTGGAACGCCTCGGGGCCGCCGGCCTCGCCGAGGCGCTGCTGACGGCCTACGCCGAGTTCTCCGGTGACCCCGCTCCCCCGGCGCTGCGCCACCACTACATCGCCTATCGCGCCTTCGTCCGCGTCAAGGTCGCCTGCCTGCGCTTCGCCCAGGGCGACGACGACGCCGCCGAACTCGCGCGCGACTACGCCGCCCTCGCCCTCCGCCATCTGCGACTCGGACGGCCCCGGCTGATCCTGGTCGGCGGGCTGCCCGCGTCGGGCAAGTCCACGCTCGCCGACGCGGTCGCCGCCGAACTGGGCGCGACTGTCCTGCGCACCGACCGCATCCGCAAGGAGCTCGCCGGCATCGCGCCCACCGACAGCGCCGCCGCGGGCTACCGCGAAGGTCTCTACACGAAGGACCGCACGGACCGCACGTACACGGAGATGTTGCGGCGAGCCGCCGATCTGCTCGCGTTCGGCGAGACCGTCGTCCTCGACGCGTCCTGGTCGGACGCGGAGCAGCGCCGGGCCGCGGCGGCGCTGGCCGAAGCCGCCCACTGCCCCGTCGTCCCGCTGCGGTGCTGGGCCCCGGAGGCAGTCACCACCCAGCGGCTGGCCACCCGCACGGACTCGCTGTCGGACGCCACGCCCGAAATCGCCCGGCACATGGCCGCCGACGTGCATCCCTGGCCGGACGCGCACACCGTTCTCACCGCCGGCAGCCCCCGGGACTCAGTGGCGCAGGCACTGTCCTACCTGGACTGACCGGGCGGCGCGACGAGGTCGCCGACAAGCGCGCGTACGCGGCGGTGGATCTCGTCGCGGATGGGGCGGATGGCCTCCACCGCCTTGCCCGCCGGATCGTCGAGCGCCCAGTCGAGGTAGGTCTTGCCGGGGAAGACGGGGCAGCTGTCGCCGCACCCCATGGTGATGACGACGTCGGAGGCCTCGACGGTTTCCGTGGCGAGGATCTTCGGGGTTTCGGCGGAGATGTCGATGCCGACCTCGGCCATGACCTCCACCACCGCCGGATTGATCGTGTCGGCTGGAGCGGAACCGGCGGAGCGGACCTCGACACGCTCGCCGGCGAGGTGGGTGAGAAACGCCGCGGCCATTTGCGAACGTCCGGCGTTGTGCACGCAGACGAACAGCACGGACGGTCGTTTCGCGGACGTGATCACGGGTGCGTCTCCTGGACTGCGATGGTGCCGGGAACCTCGGCCGGGCGGCCGAACATCGCGACAGCGAGCACGACGCCGAGGGCGGCGCCGACGAGTTGAGCGGCGATGAAGGGGGCCACCGAGGCCGGGGCGATCCCGGCGAAGGTGTCGGTGAACGCGCGCCCGATGGTCACCGCGGGGTTGGCAAACGACGTGGAGGAGGTGAACCAGTAGGCAGCGCCGATGTAGGAGGCCACCGCGGCCGGGGCGAGGCGCGCGCGGCGGGTGCGGGTCAGGCCGAAGATCAGTGTGAGCAGTCCCGCGGTGGCGACGATCTCGCCCAGCCACAGGTGCCCGGCGGAGCGCTCGTGGGCGGACCAGGCCACCAGCGGCCGGGCGAACATCGCGTTGGCCATGATCGCGCCGCCGATTCCGCCGGCGATCTGGGCGGGCACGTAGGCCGCGGCGTCGCGCAGGGCCAAGCCCTCGCCGGTCCCGCGGCCGGTGTACCAGGCCGCCAGGGAGACCAGCGGGTTGAAATGGGCCCCGGACACCGGTCCGAGCAAGGTGATCAGCACGCCCAGACCGAAGACCGTGGCCAGCGAGTTCGCCAGCAGCTGCACGCCCACGTCCGCCGACAGCTCGCTCGCCTGGATCCCGGATCCGACCACGACCGCCACCAGCGTCGCCGTGCCCACCACCTCGGCGGCAACCCGGCGGCCGAGCGGGGCGCTCACGGCTGAACCGCTTGCGAGGACCGCAGCACCGCCGCCATTCGGTCCAGTGTGGACGGCACCGCCCAGTAGTACACCCAGGTGCCACGCCGCTCGCCGTCGATGAGACCGGCCTGACGCAACAGCTTCAGGTGATGCGAGATCGTCGGCTGGGACAGTTCGAACGCGGGGGTCAGCTCGCACACGCACGTCTCGCCACCCTCGCGCGAGGCGATCATCGACAGCAGCCGCAGCCGCACCGGATCGCCCAGTGCCTTGAACACCGTCGCCAGTTCGGCCGCGTCGGTCTCCCCCAGCGGCGCGGACGCCAGCCCGGCACAGCACCCGGAGGAGTCCGCTTCCTGCATTGACATTCTTCTATCTTGACGTTTTTCGATCCAAGGCGCAAGGTTGTATTCACAGACGTCGATACAGGCTGCTGAGTCCGGCTCCGACGGAGGAGTGCACGATGACCGAGAACACCAACGACCTGCGCGAAACCGTGCGCCGCCGCTACGCCGCTGCGGCCACCAGCGTCACCGAAGGAGCAGTCGCGTGCTGCGGGCCAGGACCCCGCAAGGCCGACCAGAACTTCGGCTCGACCCTGTACACCACCGAGGAGCGCGACGCCGTACCCGCTGAGGCCGTTGCCGCCTCACTCGGCTGCGGCAACCCAGCCGCGGTGGCGGACCTGCACCCCGGCGAGCGGGTGCTCGACCTCGGCTCCGGCGGTGGTATCGACGTGCTGTTGTCCGCCCGGCGCGTCGGCCCTGCCGGCAAGGCCTACGGCCTGGACATGACCGAGGAGATGCTCGCGCTGGCCCTGGCCGGCGCCGCGAAAGCCGGCGCCACGAACGTCGAGTTCCTGAAGGGCACCATCGAGGCGATCCCGCTGCCCGCGAGCACCATCGACGTGGTGATCTCCAACTGCGTGATCAACCTGTCCACCGACAAGCGCGCTGTGTTCGGCGAGACGTTCCGCGTCCTCAAACCCGGCGGCCGCATCGGTGTCTCGGATGTGGTCGCGGACGACGCCCTGTCCCCCGGGCAGCGCGCCGAACGAGGCGACTACGTGGGTTGTATCGCCGGGGCGCTCTCGTTTCGCGAGTACCGCGACGGGCTCGAAGCTGCCGGGTTCACCGACGTCGAGATCACGCCGGTCCGCACCGTCGCGGACCGGATGCACTCGGCCGTGATCCGCGCCGTCAAGCCCGCAGCACCCACAGCGCGGTGACCGCCGCCGGTGTCAGGGGTTGTGCCCCGGCTGGGCGCGGCTGAGCAGGCCTCCGGCGGCGCGCGCGAGTTCGAGGTCCTCGCGGGCCGTCACGATCAGCACCGGGACCTCCGCGCCGTCCGGGCTGACCACCCGGTCGCCCGCCGTCGCCAGCCGCGCCGGATCCGTTGTCAGCCCCAGCAACCCGCAGCCGGCCACGACCTCGCCGATCAGGGCGGGCTGGTGCTCGGCGACGCCACCGGTGAACACCACCGCGTCCAGCCGGTCCAGGCTCATCGCCACCGCGCCGATCTCGCGGCGAAGCCGGTGCCGGTAGACCTCCAGCGCACCCGCCGCGGCGTGGTCGCCCGCCGCCAGCACCTGCCGCAGGTCGCCGGACGTGCCGGTCATTCCGGCGAGCCCGGACTCCCGGTAGAGGGCGTGTTCCAACTCGGGCAGGGTGACCTGCCCGGTGGCGAGGACGTGCAGCAGCAGCCCAGGGTCGACCGATCCGGAACGGGTGGCCATCACCGCACCCTCGAGCGCGGTGAACCCCATCGAGGTGTCCGTGCTCGCCCCCTCCCGGATCGCGGTCACCGAAACCCCGGCACCGACGTGGGCCACCAGCAGGCTCATCCCGCGTTCCGGACGTCGCAGCAGCTCGGCGGCGCGACGCAGCGCGTGCCGGCAGGACAGGCCGTGGAACCCGTAGCGCCGCAAGCGGTTCTGGCTCGTCCAGGACCGGGGTAGCGCGTAACGGGCCGCCGGCTCCGGCAGTCCGGCGTGGAAGGACGTGTCGAAACACCCGATCACGGGCACGTCCGGCAGGAGTGCCCGGGCCACTCGCGCGACGTCGACCGACAGCGGCTGGTGCAACGGCGCCAGCGGGCTCAGCCGCGCCAGCTCGCACAACACCGGCTCGTCCAGCAGGACCGGACCCGGTCGTGATCCGCCGTGTACGAACCGGACCGACACGGCATCCGGCACTCCCCAGGAGCCGAGCGCCCGCGAGACCGCCTCCTCGTCGGCGGTGGCGTCTGCGGCCTCCCAGGTCTCGGCGGCGACGACGGCGCCGTCCTCGTGCATCGCGGCCTTCAGGGTGGACGAACCCGGGTTCAGCGTCAGGACGCGCATCACGGGGCCGTCCAGGTCCAGTTCCGCACCTCCGGGAGATCCTCGCCGTGTTCGCGGATCCAGCGGCCGTGACGGTGCCGCGCGGCGGTCATGGCCTGCCGCACGGACCCGGCGGTACGCACCAGCCCAGGCACCCGGTCGATCACGTCGATCACCAGCTGGAACCGGTCCATGTCGTTGAGCACCAGCATGTCGAACGGGGTCGTGGTGGTGCCGTGCTCCTTGTAGCCGCGGACGTGCAACCCGTCGTGGTTGTGGCGTCGGTACGCCAGCCGGTGGATCAGCCACGGGTAGCCGTGGTAAGCGAAGATCACCGGGCGGTCCAGGGTGAACAGCGCGTCGAACTCACGGTCGGTCATGCCGTGCGGGTGCTCGGTGTCCGGCTGCAGCCGCATCAGGTCGACCACGTTCACCACCCGCACGGCCAGGTCCGGCAGGTGCTCGCGCAGCAGGGTGACCGCGGCCAGCACCTCGATCGTGGGGGCGTCACCGGCGCAGGCGAGCACCACGTCGGGCTCCCGGCCGGGGTGGGTGCACGCCCACTCCCAGATCCCGGCGCCCTGCGCGCAATGCAGCGCCGCCTGGTCGGCGTCGAGCCAGTCCGGGGTGTCGTTCTTGCCCGCCACGATGACGTTGACGTAGTCGCGGCTGCGCAGGCAGTGCTCGGCCACGGTCAGCAGCGTGTTGGTGTCCGGTGGCAGGTAGACCCGCACGACCTCGCTGCTCTTGTTCGCGACGTGATCGATGAACCCGGGGTCCTGGTGGGAGAAACCGTTGTGGTCCTGCCGCCACACGTGCGAGGTGAGCAGGTAGTTGAGCGAGGCGACCGGGCGCCGCCACGGGATCCGCCGCGAGCTGCGCAGCCACTTGATGTGCTGGTTCACCATCGAGTCGACGATGTGCACGAACGCCTCGTAGCACGAGAACAACCCGTGCCGCCCGGTCAGCAGATACCCCTCCAGCCAGCCCTGGCACAGATGCTCCGACAGCACCTCCAGCACCCGGCCGTCGCGGGTCAGGTGCTCGTCGGTCGGCTCGATCTCCGCCTGCCAGCCCTTGCCCGTGGCACGGTAGACGGCGTCGAGCCGGTTGGAGGCCGTCTCGTCCGGACCGAACAACCGGAAGTTCCGGGATTCCGCGCTGCGTTCGAACACCGCACGCAGGTACCGGCCCAGCACCCGCGTCGGTTCGGCGACCGTCACGCCCGGTTGCGCCACCGGCACGGCGTGGTCCCGCAGACTGGGCAGGTCGAGTGGCCGCAGCAGCAGGCCGCCGTTGGCGTGCGGGTTGGCACCCATCCGCCGGTCCCGGCGCGGGATGAGCGCGGTGACCTCCGGAACCGGCCGGCCCTCGCCGTCGAACAGCTCTTCCGGCCGATAGGACCGCAACCACTCCTCCAGTGCCCGCAGATGGGCCGGGTTCTCCCGCACCGCGGGCAGCGGCACCTGGTGTGCGCGCCAGGTGCCCTCGACCGGCACACCGTCCACTGTGGCCGGACCGGTCCAGCCCTTCGGGGTGCGCAGGACGATCATCGGCCAGCGGGGCCGCCCGGCGGCGGTTCCGTGACGGGCGGCCTCCTGGATGGCCCGGATCTCGGCGATCACCTCGTCGAGCGCCGAGGCCATCATCTGGTGCATCGCCGCCGGCTCGTGGCCCTCGACGTAGCGTGGCGCGTAGCCGTAGCCGCGCAGCAGCTGATCGAGCTCGTCGTGCGGGATCCGGGCCAGCACCGTCGGATTGGCGATCTTGTACCCGTTGAGGTGCAGGATCGGCAGCACGGCACCGTCGTGGACCGGGTCGAGGAACTTGCCGGCGTGCCAACTGGTCGCGAGCGGACCCGTCTCGGCCTCGCCGTCCCCCACCACGCACGCGACCAGCAGCCCCGGGTTGTCGAACGCCGCGCCGAACGCGTGCGCCAGCGAGTAGCCCAGCTCACCACCCTCGTGGATGGATCCGGGCACCTCCGGCGCCACATGGCTCGGCACCCCGCCGGGGAACGAGAACTGGCGGAACAACCGGCCCATCCCGGCGGCATCCCGGGAAATGCCCGGTTCGAGGGCGGGATAGCTGCCCTCCAGCCACGTGCTCGCCAGCAGCGCGGGACCACCGTGCCCGGGGCCGGTCACGAAGATCGTGTCCAGCTCGTGAGCCAGGATCGCACGGTTGAGGTGGGCGTAGACGAAGTTCAGGCCGGGCGAGGTCCCCCAGTGACCGAGCAGTCGGGGTTTGACCTGCGCGGCCACCAGCGGTTCGGTCAGCAGCGGGTTGCCCATCAGGTAGATCTGGCCCACTGTCAGGTAGTTCGCCGCCCGCCACTGACTGTCCACTTGGGACAGCTCGCGCGCGGTGAGGGTCGCGCGGACCGCCGTGGCGGTCATCGCGCCGGTCCCGGACGGACGATCATCACGGGGCACTGCGCGTGGTGGATCAGCGCCTGGCCGGTCGAGCCCAGCAGCAGGCCCTTGAATCCGCCGCGGCCCCGGCTGCCGACCACGACCAGCTGAGCCCGTCCGCTCCACTCCAGCAACTGGTGGCGTGGCCGGTCCCGCACCACGACCCGCTCGACCGTCACCTCCGGGTACTTCTCCTGCCAGCCGGCCAGGCGCTCGGCGAGCAGCCGCTGCTCGTCGGCCTCGATCTCGTCCCAGTCGACCGCCAGCGGGAGCGTGCCGTAGTAGCCGGTGAACTCGTCGTCACTCCAGGAATGCACCGCCACCAGGAGCGCATCGCGCCGGGACGCCTCGTCGAAAGCCATCCCCAGCGCCCGGTCACCGATGGCACTGCCGTCGACACCGGCCACCACCGGTCCCTCACCGACGTCCCGCCCGCGAACGACCACAACGGGGCACTCGGCGTGCGCGGACACGGCCACGGTGGTCGATCCGGCGAGCATTCCGGTGAAGCCGCCGGCACCGGAGCACCCGAGTACGAGCATCCGCGCGCGGCGGGACCGGTCGACGAGCAGCGGCACGGGCGGGTCGTTCGGCATCTCGGAGGTGATGCGCACATTCTCACCGGCGGTCTCGCGCGCGGTCCGCACCGCTTCGTCCAGAACTTTCCGGCCGGCGCCGCGCAGGTCGTCGTACGCTTCGTGCAGCACGGGCAGCCCGGCACCGTAGAAGCCGGCAAGCGGCGCGAACGCATACACGACGTGCAACGGTTCGTGGCGTTTGCCGGCGATGGCGGCGGCCCACCGCAGCGCCCGCAGGGACGTCTCGGAGCCGTCGATGCCGACGACGATCGCGTCCTGTGTATCGCTCATTCCGCGCCTCCCCCGACGATCGTCACGGTCCGGACCTCGACCACACCGGGCACCGCCTTGGCCAGCAGGGTCGCCACGTGCCGGTCCGTTTCGTCCTCGAACTCGTCGGCGATCCGCACCACGCCGTCGCGCACGTCCACGTGCCACCGGTCCGGCCCGCCGTAGATGCTCAGGTGCCGCTCCACGTCCGCGGCGATCTCGCTGTCGTCGCGCGCGAACGTCGCGACGATGTCGCCACGGGTCACGATGCCCACGACCCGTCCCCCGTCGGCGATGGGCATGGCCCGGATCCGGGCATCGATCAGCGCCCTGGCCAGCGTGGCGAGATCGCAGCCCGGCGCCATCGCGGTCGCCGGACTGGTCATGACCTCTCGCACCGATCCGCCGGCCCGGCGCGGCTCGCCGGTGCGCGGGAACCGGGGATCCGGGGGGATGCGGCCGGGCAGGAGGTCGGCCTCGGTGACGATGCCGATCAGGCGCTCGTCGTCGTCGACGACGGGCAGCGCGGTGAACCCGTGCGCGGCCAGGATCCGCGCGGCTTCCTTGGCCGAAACGTCCGGGGTCACGGTGACCACCGGCCTGCTCATGATGTCGATCGCTCGCATGCCTTCAGACGCTACGAACACGGAGCCGCCCCGGGCAGCAGGCCATGGTCACCACGGGAAAGGACTTCCGACCCTCGCCCGGGGAGATCCGCTAGCGGTTCGCGCGCTTCCGGCCGCGCAGGCGCAACAGCTCGTCGGCACCCCACACGACCACCGGGAAGGGCAGCAGCATCGCGATCATCCACGGCTCCAGCGCGGCGGTGCCGAACACCCTTTGCAGCGGAGGCAGGTAGACGAGGGCGGCGGTGAACGCCAGCTCGAACAGGCAGCCGGCCAGGAGCAGCCGGTTGGTGGTGAGCCCGATCGAGGCCAGCGAGGCTCGCTCGGTCCGGGCCGCGAACGCGGTGCCCAGCTGGCAGAACACGATGCCCGCGAAGGTCATCGTGGTGGCCTGCAGGTAGGCGTGGTGCAGAGCCGTTGCCTCGCCGACCGGATCGCCCGGCCGCCGCCCTGCCGACCAGAGCACGGTGAAGAAGGCGACCAGGACCAGCACGGCCGAGGACACCCCCAGGAGAGCCCAGGCACGCAGGAGCATCCGTCTGGTGATGACGCCTTCCGATCGCGGCCGCGGCAGCCGGCTCATCAGTCCCGGCTCGGCGGGCTCCCGGCCGAGCGCCAGCGCGGGCAGGGTTTCGGTGCCGAGGTCGATGGCCAGGATCTGCAGCACCGTCAACGGCAACGGGATCATGCCGCCGGACAGCGCGAACAGCAGGAACGGAACGACCTCGGGCACCGCGTGGGCGAAGATGTAGAGCACGAACTTGCGGACGTTGTCGAAGACCCGGCGGCCTTCCTCGATCCCCGCGGCGATCGTGGCGAAGTTGTCGTCGGTGAGGACCAGGGTCGCGGCCTCCCTGGCGACGTCGGTGCCGCCCGCACCCATCGCGACGCCGATGTCGGCGCGGCGCAACGCGGGCGCGTCGTTGACCCCGTCACCGGTCATCGCCACGGTCTCACCGTTGTGCCGCAGGGCATCCGCGATGCGCAGCTTCGTCTCGGGCGTGGCCCGCGCGAACACGATCTCACCGGGGCCGGCGAGCAGCGCGTCCAGCTCGGCGTCCGGCATCGCGTCCACGACCGCGCCGTCGATCACCCGGTCCGCGCCGATGCCGACCTGGCGGGCGATCTCGGCCGCGGTACGGCCGTTGTCACCGGTGATGACGTGGACGCGGATGCCGGCCCGGTGTACCGCGACCACCGCCGGGGGCACCTCGGGCCGGGGCGGGTCGAGCAGTCCCACGAGACCGATCAGGCACAGGTCGCTCTCGTCCCGGTCACGGTCGTCGGCATCGCCGTCGTGGGCGGCGCGGCGCGCGACGGCCAGGACACGCAGCCCGCGGGCGGCCAGCTCGTCGACCTCCCGCACGATGCGCTCGCGCTCGCCGGCATCGAGCGGACCCGTCTCGCCTTCGCCGCCCGCGATCCGCGTGCATCGCGGTAGCACCGCTTCCGGAGCTCCCTTGGCGTTCACCCACCTCCCCGTCGATTCCTGGTCCACTGTGGACATCATCTTCCGCCGCGGGTCGAACGGGTTGAGCCGGATCCGGTCCGCCGACCGCCGCTCGCCGGTGAGCTCGACGCCGGCGCGGGCCGCGTACTCGAGTAGCGCCACCTCGGTCGGGTCCCCCACCGCGTCCTCGCCCAGTTCCGCGGTCGAGCACCGCGCCACCACCACGGCGAGCTCGCGGGAATCGGGACGGGCCTGCACGACCCGCATCGCATTCGCGGTCAGGGTGCCGGTCTTGTCCGTGCAGATCACGGTGGTCGAGCCCAGCGTCTCCACGGCCGAGAGCCGTTTGACCACGGCGCCGCGGCGGGCCATCGACCGGACGCCGACTGCCAGCGCGAGCGTGATCGTCGGCAGCAGACCCTCCGGCACGTTGGCGACCAGCAGGCCGATGGCGAAGAGGAACGCCGCGGCCAGGGACAACCCCGCGACGAGGCCCAGGGGCAGGAACGCCACCCCCGCCCCGACCGCGACCGCCGCGATCAACCAGGCCACGCGGCGGACCTGACGCTCCAGCGGGCTCTGCTCGGTGCGCACCCGCTGCGAGAGGGCCGCGATCCGACCGAGCTCGGTGTGCACCCCCGTGCCGTAAACGATCGCCCTGGCCGAACCCGCGGTGCAGGTGGTGCCGCTGAACACCAGGACGGGCGACTCGAGCGGCGTGCCCGCGGTGTCAGGCAGGCCGGCGGTGCGGCTCACCGGCGTGGACTCGCCGGTGAGCGCGGACATGTCCACCTCGACCGCGCCGTCCACCAGCCGGGCGTCCGCCGGGATCCGCTCCCCCTCGTCGAGGACCACCACGTCACCACGCACCAGCTCGCGGGCCGGTATCTGCCGGCGGTGCCCCTCGCGCACCACCGCGACCTGCTGGGGAAGGAACCTGCCCAGGGCCTCCACGGCGTGCTCGGCCTGGTTCTCCTGCACGAACGCCAGTACGGCGTTGAGCACGATGACCGCGAGCACCGCGAGCCCCAACTCGGTCGCGCCCGAGCCGATCGCCAGTGCCGCCGCCACCCACAACAACAGCGCCAGCGGGTGCGTGAACTGTTTTCCCAGTTCCAGCCACCAGGGCCGGCCGCGGCGCACCGGCAGCTCGTTGCCGCCGTAGAGTCCCAGACGACGCGCCGCCTCGCGTTCGCTGAGTCCGGAGGGTCCGGACTTCAGATCGCGCAGCAGCGCCGATGCGGGCTCCCGCGGATCGATGTCCTCGGCCACGTCCCGGGTCTGTGCGGTCAGGGGCATGGCTTCCTCGCGATCTCGGCGCACAGCGGTCACATCCCGACCTTGCGCCGCCCGCGCGACCACCCACCAGTGACTTTCGTCCTCGCTGCGTGTCCGATGGTCTTCACGCCTGGGAAACGCGATTCCTAGGAGATCGGCGCGCCCCAGGTCAGGCGTGTCCCGCCACCCTCGACGGGTGTGACGGTGAACGTGCCGCCGGCCTGGGCGGCGCGTTCCGCGAGATTGTGCAGGCCGCTGCGCGCGACCGTCCGTGGCATCCCGACACCGTCGTCGACCACGTCGACGACGAGGTCATCGCTGGCGGAAATCGTGACGGTAATGGTGCCGGCGTCGGCATGCCGGACTGCGTTGGACAGCGCCTCGCGGAGCACCGCCTCGGCGTGCTCGGCCAGCTCCGGCCCGGCGACGCCGATCGGGCCGGACATCCGGACCGTGGTGCGCAGGCCGGTTTCGCCGGTGATCTCCGTGATGGTCTCGCTCAGGCGCTTGCGCAGCTGGCCGGTGCCCTGCAACCCACCGTGCAGGTCGAAAATCGCCGTCCGGATCTCGCCGACGATGTTCTGCACGTCGTCGATCATGTCCGCCAGCCGGCGCTGCACGTCCGGATTGCGGGAACGCATCCGGGTGCTCTGCAACGCCAGCCCGTGGGCGAACAGCCGCTGGATGACGTGGTCATGCAGATCTCGCGCGATGCGGTCGCGGTCGGACACGACCTTCAGTTCGCTGATCGAACGCTGGTCCTCCGCGAGCCGCAGCGCCAGTGCGGCCTGGTCGGCGAAGGCCGCCGCGAGGGGCAGCTGGTTGCGATCGAACGGCTCGCCGCCCTTGCGCCGGACGGCGACCAGCACGCCGGAGGCCGACGTCCGGGACGCGCGCAGCGGGAGGACCAGCGCCGGGCCGAACTCCTCGGGCAGGTCGGCCGCGAGGGTGCTCAACCGGCGGGGCTGGGCATCGAGGAACGCCTCGCCGCAGGACGAACCGGCGACCGGCATCCGCAGGCCGCCCAACCCCTCGCCGCCGAGCCCGGCGTGCACCGTCACCACCAGCTCGTCGACCTCCTCCGGTGGTAACTCGACATCCTCCGGCTGCGCGATGAACGCGGAGTCGGCTCCGGCCAGTGCGAGCGCGCGGTCCGCGATCATCGCAAGCACGTCGGCCGGGTCGGCGGCGCCGAGCAGTTCCGCGCGGACTTCGCTGGTCGCCTCCTGCCAGCGCTGGCGCAGCCGCGCTTCCTCGAACAGGCGGGCGTTCTCGACCGCGATCCCGGCCGCCGCCGCCAGCGCCTGCACTACCACCTCGTCGTCCTCGGTGAAGGGCTGCCCGTCCTTCTTCTCCGTCAGGTACAGGTTGCCGAACACGTCTTCACGAACGCGGACGGGAACACCCAGGAACGTCTTCATCGGCGGGTGGTGCGCGGGAAATCCCGACGATGCGACGTGCTGCGACAGATCGTCCAGCCGGATCGGCTTGGGCTGCTCGATCAGTAGCCCGAGCAGACCGTGCCCGGTCGGCAGGTCCCCGATCTCCCGGCGGGTCTCCTCGTCGATCCCCTCGTAGACGAACTCCGCCAGACCTTCCCGATCCTGATCGAGAACCCCGAGCGCACCGTAGCGGCAGTCGACCAGCTCGATCGCCGCGTGCACGATCCGCCGCAGCGTCGCGTCCAGCTCGAGGCCACCTGCGACGGCGAGCATCGCCTCCAGCAGCCCGTCCATCTGGTCCCGGGACTGCACCAGCTGCTCGATGCGGTCCTGAACCTCGCGCAGCAACTCCCGCAACCGCAGCTGCGACAACGTCTCGCGCAGCGGCCGGTCCCCTCCGGGCACGTCGCGCCCGTCCTCAAGCGCCATGCAGCCATCGTGCCGTATCGAGGACCTAATCGACACCCGCGGTGACCTAGGGCTCTGCTGCCGGCCCACCACGGCGGGGAAGGCTGGGCCCCATCACCCGCCCACCTGCCGGAGAGACCGAAATGCCCGCCCGGGAACTGCGCCCGCTCCCTGTCGCCGAGTGCATCCACCTGTTGCACTCGATCCCGATCGGGCGGGTCATCTACACCGAAGGCGCCCTGCCCGCCGTGCTGCCCGTCCGATTCACCCTGTCCGACGGACGAATCGTGGTCCGGTGCGCCCGCGACCGGTCGGTCGAGCGCCTCGACCGGGCGATGGTGGGGTTCGAGGTGGACCGCATCGACGCGGACAGCGGGACCGGCTGGAGCATCCTCGTCCTGGGCGAGGCGCTGGTGGTGGGACCGGAACGGATCGCCGAGGTGGCCGGCCGGCCCATTCCGCTGCCGCCGGACTCCGGCGACGCCTTCCTCGTGATCGACATCGAGCACGTCGCGGGCCGGCGGCACGGGCCGAAGGTCCCTGCCGACCGGTGACACCGCGTGGCGCGCGGGAACCATCTCCGCCGGGCTCGCGGGCGAACACCGGAAACGGCAGGCAGGGCACCGGGTGCGGTCAGCGAGGTGCCGACACCAGGGTTTCGCCGGTGACACCGCGGACCGATCGAGCCAGCGCCGCGACGACGCGCCGCTCCGCCTCGTCCGCGAAATCGCCGGTGACGACCGCCGTGCCGTCGTTGACCTCGACCCGCCACTCGTCGCGGTGGCCGGAGTAGTCCGTCAGCACGGCGCGCAGCTCGGCCGCGATCGTGTCGTCGCTGGGCACCAGGGGCCGCAGCAGGTCACGCCGGCTCACCACGCCGACGAGCACCCCGTCCTCCGCGACCGGCACACACCGAAGCCGGTCACCCAGCATCCGGCGCGCGATGCCCTCGATCTCGGTGTCCATGGTCACCACCTCGACCGGCCGGGTCATGTAGGACTCGACGGCGGTCGTGCCGTTGGCGCCGTCCATCGTCGCGCGCAGGGCATCGGCCTCGGTGAAGATGCCGATCACCCGCTCGCCGCCGTCGACCACGGGAAGACTCGCGAAACCGTGCTCGATCAGCAGGGCGGCAGCCTCCCGGACGGTGGTCGAGGACAACACCCGGACCACCGGCTTGCTCATGATCTCCCACGCGCGCATGACCCCGCTCCTCACTCCTCGCGTGACGTCCTCCTCGAAAGGATCGTCGCGCCGGCCGGAATTGCAGGGCCTTCCGGCACCACGCTCAGGGACTTTCGCCGCTCCCCCGCGGCGGGCGAGGGCAATTCGACGGATCCCACCCGGAGGACGAGCCACAATGGACGGACGGGCGGCGGACCGGGGACCCGCGCGTGCCGGCACCCAAGCGGCTGAACCCGGTACGGGCGGGCGGCACGACTGCTTCGACCGCGTGGTCGCCGACTACACCGGGCTGGGAAGGCCGTGCACGACGTCGCCTCGTGACAGCGGACGCACGCGCTCCCGGACACCACGTGCGGGCGAAGCGCACCTCCCACGGTGCGGACCGGGCACGCGGCGGGCCGGTGCCGTGGAGCGGGCGCCTGTGGTGGCGCGGACGGCACCGCCCACCGAGACGTACCCGTGCGCCGGGACAGGGACCGAAGTCCCGGCGGTGCGGGTCCCACGTCCCTCGCGCCCGTGCCCGCCCCGCGCGGAGACTCGGCTCATCGGTTCGTCGACGAAGGAGAACGACCACCATGCCCCACGCACCGGCGACCATCGAGGTCCAGGTGACCACCGGCCGGCACGTCCCCAGCGGCGCGGCCGGGTACACCCGCGAGAAGATCGGCCGCCTCGCGCGGCTGGCGCACCGGCCCGTGTTGTCCGCACGGGTCCGGCTGAGCCGGCACGGCGACCGCGCCCGGCCGGTCGTCGCGCAGGCCAACCTGGACGTCAACGGGCGGCCGGTCCGCGCGCAGGTCGAGGCCGCCTCCGCCCGCGAGGCCACCGACCTGCTGGCCGACGTGCTCCGGCACCGGCTGGAACGGCTCGCTCCGCATCGGCTGGACCACCGCGACACGGTGCCGCCGCAGGACTGGCGGCACACCGCGGAGCCGATCGTCGCCCGGGCACGCGACCGCGTGCCCGAGGAAGATCGGGAGATCGTGCGGCACAAGGCGTTCGGGCTCGCGCACGCGTCGATCGACGAGGCCGCGACCGAGATGAACCAGCTCGGCTACGACTTCCACCTCTTCACCGAGGAGCGCACCGGGCGGGACAGCGTGCTGTACCGCGCCGGGGACACCGGATACCGGCTGGCGCAGACCGTGCCGCCGGAAGAGCCGCCGCCGGCCGCGCTGCCGGTGACGGTCAGCCCGCATCCGGCTCCCCTCTTGTCGCCCGCCGGGGCCCGCGAACGGCTCGGCCTGCTCGGGCTGCCGTTCCTGTTCTTCGTCGACACCGACAGCGGACGCGGGTGCGTGCTCTACCACCGCTACGACGGCAACTACGGGCTGCTCACCCCAGCCGGTCCATAAGGGACGGACGCTCGCTCGGAGCGTCGCTTGTGGACCGTGCCATCGACCTCCGGGCGGGGGCGCGGCGGAACCGCCACGTCACCGACCGGACCACCGCGGCTCCCGCTTCTCCGCGAACGCGGTGGCGCCCTCGTGGGCGTCTGAGGAACTCAGGACCGCCTCGGCCGACACGCGCTGGCTCTCCCAGTACCCCGGATCGTCCCACCCGGTCGCGGCCGACATGATCTGTTTGGTGGTGCGCACCGCCAGCGGCCCGTTCCGCTGGATGGCGGCGGCGAGGTCCAGCGCGGCGGACACCGCCGAGCCAGGGTCGACGAGCCGGTTGACCATGCCCAGTTCGTAGGCCCGGCGCGCCGACAACGGCTCTCCGGTGAGCGCCACTTCCATGGCGAGGTGGTACGGAAGTGCCAGCGGCAGCCGGAGGAGACCGCCCGCCGCGGCGACGATTCCCCGCTTCACCTCGGGGATCCCGAATTTCGCGTCCTCGGCGGCCACGATGAGATCGCAGGAGAGTGCCAGCTCGCAGCCGCCCGCCAGCGCCCATCCCTCGACGGCGGCGATCATCGGCTTCGCCGGTGGCCGCTCGGTCATCCCGAGCGGGCCCCGATGGGTGGTGAACCGTTCGCCACGGGCGAAGGCCTTGAGGTCCACGCCCGCGCAGAAGGTGCCGGCGGCCCCGGTGAGGACGGCCACGGTGAGGGCGTCGTCGGTGTCGAAATCGTCCAGTGCTCCCGCGATGGCCCGTGCGGTGCGCGTGTCCACTGCGTTGCGAGCGTGCGGACGGTTGATGGTGAGGACGAGGACACCCTCGTGGGTTTCGGTCAGAAGCTCGTCAGTCGGCATGCTTCTCTCACAGATCGTCGGATCGCTGTCGCCGGCCTACTCGGTCGCACCCTGCGTGACCTCTTCGCAGAGCCCTTCCAGGAGATACCCGTCGCCCAGGTACGGCCCCAGCGGTGCGGGGAACGGACGGGACCCACCGGCGGGACCCTCGCCCATCACGGGCCGCCGGTTCAGCACGAAGTCAAGGGAATCCAGCTCGTAGTAGTTGACCAGGTCGTACGGCGGCCTCGTGGCGGCGGCCTCCGGGTGGTCGCCCGCGTAGTCCGGACGCACCCGGTAGGTCCTGGCGGTCACGAATCCCGGTGTGGTCTCGACCATGTCCCGGGCGTGATCGATGTTCCACTTCGTCCATGCCTCGGTGTTCTCACCCGTGTCCATCATGACGAGCAGGACATGTTCCCCGCGAACCGTGCGCTCGCCGTCGTCGAGGCCCGGTTTCGTGAACTCCTCGCTGAGTGCCTCCAGCAGGAAGTGGTTGCCCCGGTGCGGTCCGAGCGGCGTGGGGTACGCGCGCGAGGCGCCGGCGGGAGCGCCTCCCCGTGACGCTCGCCGTGCCTCGGCCCACTCGATGCCGCGTTCGTCGACCGCGTAACAGCTGATCAGATCGTAGGGCGGTCGCGTGGCGGCGGCCTCCGGGTGGTTCGACGCGTAGTCGGGACGCACCCGGTAGGCCCGGCCGGCCAGGAAACCCGGTGCGTTGGTGACCATGTCCCGGGCGTGGTCGATGTTCCAGCGAGCCCACGCGTCGATGCTCTCGGCGGCCGCTATCGGGACGACCACGACGTATTTCCCTCTGCCCATGTTCTCCGGTGCTCTCCTGATTGGTTGCCGGTCCCGGCCGGGGTCCAGGGGCGTTGCTCAGGGCGCCCCCGGATCCCGAGACCGCGACGGAACTACTTGCTGAGGGCGTCGCTGACCGAGTTGTTGATGAGCGCGTTGATATCGACGTTCCCGGCGAGCAGACCGGTCGCCTTGAAGTAGCTGGTCAGATCCTGCAGCGGTTTGGGGTCGATCTTCGGGTCGGTGACGAAGTACGGCGTGTGGCCCGTCGCCTGGATCGTGTCCTTGGACAGTTTGGTGATCTTCGCGGTCTCATCGACCAGTTGCGGGGTCCACTGGCCCTGGGACGCCAAGATGTCGGCCGTGGCCTTCTGGGTCGCGCGAGCGAAGGCGACCGCCGCGCAGCGGTTGTTGCCCAGGAAGTTCCCGGAGCCGATCAGATAGCCGCTGGGCACACCGGGTGCGATGTCCGCCCCCGTCTTCCATTTCTTCGCGATGCCCTGGGTCTCCATCTGGGTCGCGAGCGGCTCGAGTTGCGGCGACACGTCGACCGCGCCCTTGGACATCAGCGAGAGCAGGTCGGGAGGTGTCTTCGCGAGGTAGGACAGTTTCACCTGACCGCTCAAACCCTGGTCGGCGACCAGCTTGCCCATCAGGTAGTCCGCCCACGTGCCCTGGGCCAGACCATCGACGTGCAGCCCCTTGAGTGACTGGGGAGCGTTGAGCCTGCCGGAATCGACGAGCTCTGGCCGGGCCATGATGCCGAAGGTGCTGGTGTAGCCCACCTTGTCCGCCGTGGTGGGGAGGAACAGTTGGACGTCGAACCCGCCGGAGCGCGCGTTGAGCAGCGATGAGGAGGCATTCGCCGCGATGATGTCCAGGTCGCCCTTGGCGAGCGAGGGGATGTAGGCATTGGCGGCCCCGGGAAACACGGTGACCGTCACGTCCAGCCCCGCCTGGGCGTAGTACCCCTTGTCGATGGCCAGCCCCAGCGGGAGGTTGCCGGTCGAGGAGGGGTTGTACCCGAACTTCACCGGGACTCGGTTGGGGAGCACCGCCGGGCAGGGGCCGGCCGGGGTGTTGGCATTCGTCGCGCTTCCCGAGTTCCCTGAGCCGCCACCGCCGCAACCGGCGAGTACGGCTGTGCACAACAGGCCGGCCGCAACCAGCCACGAGGACCGCGCCCTTCGAGGTCGCGCCGAGGCGCCCAAGGACCTACGCCTATCGATCACGGGTGGTACCCACTTTCACTTCCGAACGCCCACGGGGGGCTGCTCATGGCTCTGGGTGGCCGGGGCGCGGCTGTCGCGCCGACCGACCGGATTGGCCCTCCGACTGGTCGCCGCCGGCGACGAACTGCCTCGTGAGGGGCACGAAGACGTAGGAGTCGGGCCGGTGGGGCCCCACCCCTCCCGGGAAACCCGGAGTCTCCGGCGCACCCGAGAGGTATTCCTGACGCTTCGCCGCGATGTAGGCCGCACCCTCCTCGTCGACCTCGTACACGGTGAGGTGCGAGTAGGCGGGACGCGTCTCCTCCGCGGCCGGATGGGGGTTGCCCAGTTCCGCATGAACGGCGAACGCCTGCCCGGACAGGTAGCCCGGCACCTTGTCGACCATCTCCCGCACATGCTCGGCCGCCCACTCCCCGATCGCGTCCTCGAGTCCCGCCGGAGCCACGGTCAGGGCAAGCACCAGATACCGCTGATCGCTCATGCTGCCCTACCTTTCAGATGTACCTCCGGTCGTTCAGAATGATCAGGAGGTGCGAGCGGGGCAGGCATGGTTTTCATGCCGGCTGCACTCGATGGCCACGGAGGCTCTGCCACCTGCCCCGCTGCT
>Ga0081455_10000905_pt1 | contig 38177 bp, 39 predicted proteins | sample TabmetS3T2R1_FD_70207 | JGI IMG/M metagenome (GOLD analysis project Ga0081455, IMG submission 70207) | Tabebuia heterophylla rhizosphere microbial communities from the University of Puerto Rico - S3T2R1 | ecosystem: Host-associated > Plants > Roots > Rhizosphere ... | reverse complement strand
GGCGTAGGGACCTGCATCGTCACTTTTTTGATCGGAACGTATCTCGCATGGGTGAGCGAACGAACCAACACCCCGCTCAAAAAGCTGTTCGTTGTCATGGCGCTGATTCCGTTTATCATTCCGGGAATTCTCAGCACGATCTCATGGATCCTTTTACTCAGCCCGAAGATCGGATTGATCAACCTCGTGATTAAGCAATTGTTGGGCCTGGAGTCCGCGCCCTTCAACATCTATTCTATGTGGGGGATGATCTGGGCCGAGTCGATTCATCTCTATCCACTGGTTTTTCTTCTCATGTCGGCGGCTTTCCGTAACATGGATACGTCTTTGGAGGAAGCAGCCCTAACTGCCGGATCGAGCACATTCACGACCTTCAGGAAGGTTACCCTGCCATTGATGCGACCTGCCATGTTCAGCGTGCTTTTGGTCATATTCATTCGTGGCATCGAAGCCTTTGAAGTCCCGGCCCTGGTCGGCGTGCCGGCCAAGATCTCCGTCTTTACCACCAAGATTTTTCTTGCCATTCATCAATTCCCGTCGGATTTCGGGTTGGCAGGCGCTTATGCGGTGACCTTGCTGCTGATCAGCACCACCGGCGTGTTGATTTACGGAAGAATCACCCGCAGAGAGGAACGCTACGCCACGGTGACCGGCAAGGGCTATCGACCACGGGTCATAGACTTGGGTGGATGGAAATACGTGACCTGCGCGATTTCCTTCCTGATATTTCTCCTCGCCGTGATTCTTCCAGTCTTTGTTCTTTTATGGTCTTCGTTCATTCCCTATTATGGTGTGCCTTCTCGCGAGCTCATGGGTAAAATGACGTGGGCCAACTTTCACTATATTTTAAACTATCCGTTGGCATTAACCGCATTTAAAAATAGCTTTTATCTATCGGTGGGCTCCGCCACCCTGGTGATGCTGCTGACCTCGGTGATCGCCTGGATCACGGTCAAAACCAAATTGCCGGGGCGGGCGCTGCTGGATAACATGACGTTTATCCCAATTGCCATGCCGGGAATTGTCCTGGGGGTGAGTCTTATCTGGGTCTATTTGACCCTGCCCATTCCGATCTACGGAACGATCTGGGTTTTGCTTCTGGCGTACATCACCAAATTCATGCCTTACGGTATTCGGGCCGCATCGGCTTCGATGATCCAAATCAACAAGGAACTGGAAGAGGCTTCACTGACGGCGGGTGGTACCTGGTTTCAAACTTTTAGAAAAGTGATTCTGCCGCTCTTAATGCCCGGTTTTACCGCGGGCTGGATTTATATCAGCATCATTGCACTGCGGGAGCTTTCGACTTCGATCTTGCTCTACTCGTACAACAGCACGGTGCTGTCTATCATGGCATTTGATCTATGGGAGGGCGGTCAATACACGTATGTGTGCGCGTTAGGCGTATTGATGGTTCTGTTACTCCTCGTGATGGCATTTACCGCACGTAAGCTAGGAGCCAAAATAGGTATCGCAGAATAAAGTATCGTTCAAACCTGATTGTTTGCTCGGTCGTAACAGTTCACAAATTCGGGAGGCGCAATGGCAGAAAAAAGAGACATGGTGCAGATCGATTCCTTGGAGAAGTATTTTGGGGAAGACAAGGAGCGGGTGCATGTCCTTAAGGGTGTTTCGCTCAACATTCCCGAGGGTTCACTCTATACCTTCTTGGGTCCGAGCGGATGTGGCAAGACCACGACCCTTCGCTGCGTCGCCGGTCTGGAACGACCCGATGGGGGTAAGATCAACATCGGAAGTCAAACTGTTTTCGCCTCCGGTGAAAGGGTTTATGTTCCGACGAACAAGCGACCCATCGGCATGGTCTTCCAATCCTATGCGATCTGGCCACATATGACCGTGGCGGAGAACGTTGCGTATCCGTTGACGATTCAGCGCCGCCCAAAGGCTGAGATCAAGCAAAGGGTGTCGGACGTGCTCAAGATCGTCGGGCTGGACGGCCTCGAAGATCGGCCAGCTCCGAAGCTCTCGGGCGGTCAGCAACAGCGAGTCGCCTTTGCCAGGGCCCTGGTGAACGAGCCTAAGGTCATGCTGTTGGATGAACCGTTGAGCAACCTCGATGCGAAGCTGCGCGTCCAGATGAGATCCGAAATCAAAGCGTTGCAAAGAAGAACCAGCATCACGACGATCTTTGTCACCCACGATCAGGCAGAAGCTTTGGCCATTTCAGATCAGATCGCTGTCATGCATGGCGGCAAGCTTATTGAGATAGGCTCACCTCATCAGCTTTACAGTCGTCCGAAGAGAAGGTTTACCGCAACGTTTTTGGGCCTTACCAATCTGATCGCGGGCAAAGTGCTGGAGGTGGACGGGGATTCCAGACCCGGCAAGATGCAGACGAAAAAAGGCATTCTTAGCTTCATTCCGGCACCCGGCCTGAAAAAGGACCAGGCGGCAGTGATTTCGATCCGGCCAGAAAATATCCCCGTGCACAAGGAAAAGCCGCATTCCCTAGATAATGTTGTCGAGGGAACGGTCAAAGAAGCGATATTCATGGGCGATGCTTACCATTGCAAGATCGCGGTGGGCGATGACGTTTTGGCTGTGCATACACACCCGTTTCACAGTATCAGCCCGGGAGAGAAAGTTTACCTCCATTTGGATCCCAAGAGTTGCAATGGCCTACCGGCGGATGATACGGAAGGTATTGATGAAAGTATGTTGGGCGATTAGAATACACGATCGTTTTCCGTGAAAGGAGAGTCGAATCTATGACTGCATTGGAAGCGCGAAAGCTCGCTGAGGAGGACTTGAAGGCCGGAAAGACTCCGAGCTACACAGATCTGCGCGAATGGCTGGAGATAGTCGACAGTTTTGGCGAACTCAAAAAGATCGATGGTGTAGATTGGAATCTAGAAATGGGGACACTGTCGGAGCTGATTGCCCGTGAAAGCAAGGGACCGGTTCCAGCCGTTTTGTTCGATAACATCAAAGGCTATCCCAAAGGTTACCGAACGCTCTTCGCTCAGAACGCTTCGTTTAAGCGGATGGCATTGAATCTGGGTTTGCCGATGGATCTTACCAACTTGGATCTGGTTCGCGCGCTACGCCAAAAGCTGACGACCCATCAGCCGATTCCTGCCAAAACCGTCACGAAGGGTCCGATCCTGGAAAATGTGATGTCAGGCGATGACGTCAATCTTCTCAAGTTTCCGGTGCCACTTATTCACGAACTGGACGGTGGACGCTTCATAGGGACCGCTTGTCTGGTTATCACCCGTGACCCGGATGAGGGCTGGGTTAACTTCGGCGCGTACCGCGGCATGGTGCAAGACGAAAGGAGCATGAGCTGCTACATCTCACCGGGTAAGCATGGAACCATCCAGCGGTCGAAATACTTCGAGAAGGGTAAGCCCTGCCCAGTTATTATCAGCGTCGGGCAAGATCCGGTCCTTTTCATGGTCTCGGGCAACGAGATCGACTACGGCGTTTCGGAATTCGATTACGCCGGCGGCCTGAAGGGATCGCCCATCGAAGTTATCGAAGGCAAAGCCACCGGATTACCGTTCCCGGCTCATGCCGAAATCGTCATCGAAGGCTTCATGGACCCCAATGATCGCCGGACCGAGGGGCCGTTTGGTGAATGGACGGGCTACTATGCTAGCTCCAGCCGCCCGGAGCCTGTCGTACGCGTGCAAAACATCTACTACCGCAATGATCCCATCCTTACTTGTGCTCGACCCGGTCGCCCGCCATCGGATTACTCCATTGCCAAGTGCATGGTGAAATCGGCGCTCATCTGGGAACAAGTTGAGAAGTGCGGCGTGCCTGACGTCAAGGGTGTTTGGTGTCACGAGGCGGGCGGCGGCCGGTTGTTCAACATCATTTCCATCAAGCAGCGCTATCCGGGTCATGCGCGACAGGCGATGTTGGCCGCTTCACAAGTTCACGCGGGTGCCTATCTCGGCCGCTATGTCATCGTCGTCGACGACGATATCGATCCGACCAATACGTTCGATGTTATTTGGGCGTTGGCCAGCCGATCGGATCCAGTCGAGTCCATCGAGATTCTGCGTCGTTGCTGGAGCGGGCCACTCGATCCGCGAATTCAGCCGGGTAAAAAAGGCTTCAACTCTCGCGCTGTCATCGATGCTTGCCGTCCGTTCGAGTGGATGAAGGATTTCCCGCCGGTGGCGGAGTCCACTCCGGAACTGAAAGAGAAGATTCGCGCGAAGTGGAAGAAAGTCATCGAAGGTTAAGCACCTCGTTGCTGCTTACGCAGCAGAGGGTAGCTGCCGATGGGCAGCTACCCTCTTTCTTTTTGTGGCAAGCACAGACTGGCAGCCAAGGCGCTGCTACAGGATTCCCCCTCGCTCTCGGCAAATTCGGTTTAACTGCGGAATGCGGGATTATTTGCGAGTTGTTTTCTGAAATGCAAATCTAGGAAACATGAGCGAGACTCTGCACACGTCAGACACCGAGCTTTCGACTGGCGACGATCCGTACCTGTGGCTGGAGGAGATTACAAGCGAGCGCTCGTTGGCGTGGGTCAGGGAGCAAAACGCCGTTACGATGCGGGAGCTGGGAGCGGCTGGTGATTTTGAAACCTTGCGCCAACGCTTGTTGACGATCCTCGATTCGAAAGAGCGCATTCCCCATGTCGACAAATATGGTGCTCACTACTACAACTTCTGGCGGGACGCGACCCATATGCAGGGGCTATGGCGCCGGACGACCTTGGAAGAGTACAAGAAGGCCGATCCGGCATGGGAGACTGTGCTTGACCTTGACAGGCTGGCGGCGGCCGAAGATAAGAACTGGGTTTGGAAGGGCTCTGATGTGCTGCGACCGACTTACGATCGCGCGCTTATTTTTCTTTCCCGCGGCGGCGCAGATGCTGTCGTCGTGCGAGAATTTGACCTGGACGCAAAAGAATTTACCCCTGATGGATTCTTCTTGCCGGAAGCCAAGACCGGCGCTACCTGGCGAAACCACGACACGCTCTATGTGGGGACAGACTTCGGCCCCGATTCACTCACCAGCTCCGGTTATCCGCGAATCGTCAAAGAATGGAATCGCTCCTCGACCTTGTACGAGGCGAGACTCGTTTTCGATGGAGAAACTCAAGACGTCAACGTGGCCGCCACCGTGGTGCACGACCACGGGCGCATCTATGAATTTGTTCGGCGCCGGGCAACGTTTTTTACCAACCAAGTCTACATCCGCCGCGGCGACGAATGGGTCAGGATTGACAAACCCGATGACGCGCGGGTCGACACATTCGGTGGCCAGATCCTGCTGTACCTGCGTTCTGATTGGATGATCGGTGGAATGACGTACCCCGCGGGGGCCCTAGTTGCTACCGATTTCGAGGCGTACCTCAGGGGCGAGCGCAAACTTGCAGTGCTGTTTGAACCCAGCGAGCGCAAGTGTCTGGAAGATACGAGCCCGACAAAGAATTACTTGATCATTAATGAACTGGAGAATGTTCGGAACAAACTCTACGTGCTCAGACACGAGGCCGGGCAATGGACACGAGCGGCGCTAGACTCTCCGGCGCTCGGTTCGATCCACGCGAGGGGCGTCGATCCTGACCAATCCGACGAATACTTTCTGACTGCGACGGATTTCTTGACGCCGTCCACTCTTTATTTCGGTAGGCTTGGCCAATCCGCGCCCGAGAAGTTGAAAAGTCTTCCTGCATTCTTCGCAGCGGACGGATTGGAGCTTAGCCAACACGAGGCCAGGTCTAAAGACGGAACAAGAATTCCGTATTTTCAGGTAAGCCGAAAAGGCCTACAGCTGGACGGTAAAAATCCGCTGCTGCTTTATGGATACGGCGGCTTTGAAATTTCATTGTTGCCGAATTATATTCCATTCGTTGGTGCCGCATGGTTGGAGCGCGGTGGGGTCTACGTGGTGGCGAATATCCGTGGCGGCGGTGAGTTTGGACCGAGCTGGCACTACGCTGCGAGAAAGCAATATCGACAACGCGCGCACGACGACTTTATCGCGGTGGCCGAGGATCTGATCGCCTACAAGGTGACATCACCAGAGCATCTTGGTATTCAGGGTGGCTCGAACGGTGGGTTGCTGATGGGGGTCATGCTCACGCAACGTCCCGATCTTTTCAAAGCTGTAGTCTGCCAGATGCCGCTCCTTGACATGAAACGTTTTCACAAGCTATTGGCGGGAGCCAGTTGGGTGGACGAATACGGTGATCCGGAAAAAGCGGAGGATTGGTTTTATATCAGTCAATATTCCCCGTATCAAAAGGTTTGGAAAGATCGGAAATATCCACGCGTTCTCTTTATGACCTCGACCCGGGATGACCGGGTTCACCCGGGACATGCTCGAAAGATGTACGCTAAGATGAAGGAATATGGCTATGACGTTCTTTACTTCGAGAATATCGAAGGTGGGCACGACGGCTCGGCGGACAACCGGCAGGCCGCCTATATGTCTGCGCTGGCTTACACGTTCCTAATTAAGGAGCTTATGGGTGAGCAGCGGCGCCGATCTGTAGAGCGCAGCGAGAATCTACAGGAATTCCTATGAAAATTTTGGTCGTCGGCAGCAGCGGCTATATTGGTCGGCATGTTGTGAAAGCGTTGGCCGAGCAAGGCGCTCAAGTTGTCGGCTTCGATCTGGTCCCGGAATCGTCGACTATCGCCGGCGCGACGTTCCTCACGGGTAACATGACCAACCTGGAGGAAGTCATGGCGGCGATTGTCGAGCACCGTATCCAACGCATCGTCGCCCTCGGCTACTTCATGACGCCTCTGCTCGCTTCCGAATGTCGTGATCTCCTTAATGCGGCGCGCGTAAACATCGTCGGCGTGGCCAATCTGTTCGAAGCCGCCCGCCTCGCGCGCCTGCAGCGCGTCATCTTCGCGAGCACAGTGGGCATCTTCGGACATCAGGACGCCTACGGGCCGGAACCCATTAACGAAGAGACCGAACCGCACGCGCCGCCCAAGAGCCTCTACGGCCTTATGAAGCTCGTCAACAATTCCATGGCTGAACGCTATATGAAGACTTACGGAATTCAGATCGTCAAAGTCCATTCAGCAGCGGTCATCGGTCCCGGCAACACGGCTTTCTCGCGACGGATGATTCAATTTCCCGCGCTCGGAAAGCCAGGCTTTGGAAATTGGCCATCCTCGGGACCACGCAACATCGTCGGCGTATCCGACATCGCCCAGCTCTATAGTAAGATCGCCCTCGCCGACGAGGTTAAGCACGACACTTACATGGGCACAGGCCCTTCGCCAACAGGACGTGAAATCGCAGATATCGTCAAAAGTTATGTGCCCGACGCAGAGATCGCCTTTGACGAAAAAGCCCGCGTGCCGGCATGGAATTTTGCCAACTCCCGCGCCGTGGATGAATTCAAGTGGAAGATTCAGTCAGTGGAAGCGATGGTTTTGGACGAAATCAATGGCACAAGGAAAGCAGCCGGGCTGCCGCTGGTGAGCGGCTCACCGTCAGATTAACAAGAATTTGAGGACGCAAATACTTACCCTCTATTGGATTATTTTTACGATTGAGGCTGAAGGAGTGACGAGTATATGCTTAGCTCGCACTTAGTTCGAAAGGAAGGTCTATTATGGGAACTATCCACGATATCATGCAGATTGGGGTCGACGTCACTGATCGCGAGAGATTCGAGAAGTTTGCGTGTGACATGCTGGGATTTCCTGTTACGAGATCGCCGGACGGGAAGGTCACGTATGTGAGGCCGGATCAGTATCAGCATCGAATAGCAGCACGTCCAGCTTCGGAACCGGCGCTACGCTACGTCGGTTTCGACGTCGGGGGGCCTGAAGAGCTTGCCGAATGGGAGACAAAGCTCACAGCCAAGGGCATTGATTGGCGCCGCAGCACCCCGGTGGAATGCATCGAACGACATGTGACCGACTTTATCGAATTCACGGACCCCGATGGGCACCATTTAGCTTTGGCTTATGGCTTTGAGGTCGACAAGGAGCCGGTGCGTTATACCCGTGATCTGAGTGTTCTCCGTTTGGGCCACGTGCTGCTAACGGTGGAAGACACTCAGCGCACGCATGATTTTTACACCGGCGTGTTGGGCTTCCGCCTGAGCGATTGGGTATTTGTCGACGAGAATGTTCGTTTGTGCTTCTTGCGCTGCAACGCGCGCCACCACAGTATGGCTTTCGCTCCGTGCATGCCCGGAAAATTTCCCCGGTTGCAACACGTCATGCTGGAAGTTGAATCGCTCGATGATGTGATGCGCTCTTATCACTTCCTGCGCATCCGCAAGGCGCCCATTGGTATGGGGCCCGGGCGCCACGTCAATTGTCAGACCATACACGTTTATGTGCAAACCCCTGGTGGATTTGCTGTAGAGTTTGGCTGGGGTCATCGCCGTCTTGACGACACCATACATCAGCCGGTCGTCTATCCCCCCGGCAGCCCCGTCGATATCTGGGGAGGCGACATCCAAAGCCCCGAATTCGAGTTAGGGTAGCCCGCCACTACCTGATCAGGGGTAGTAGCAAAAGGGAATCACGAACTGCGGCCTATTTCCAGAGTTGATCGAAGAAGCCAGAGCGCTTGACCTCATCGACATAGCGGTTGTCGTAGTAAGCCGTCAAAGGCGTGTTGGCGGCTATTTTCGCATCGATTTGATTACTTTGCACCATCTGCTTCACCATGGCACTGAGAGCGGCCTCCGGCACAGTACCCTCTTTAGCATAATTTTCCGTCGCAAAACGATAAACCTGTTCCAACAACTCCGGGTCCTTTAAGGGCATCCATTTGCTGATGACTTTCTTGGTGAATTCTCTATCGGTGGTGATGAGCTTAATGGATTCAGAGGTGCTCTTGATCAACCGGATCACGGAGTCTTTGTCCTTTTCCACGACCGATCGGCGGGCAACGATGCCGTTGGTGATAAACGCGGTAAGCTTCTGCAAATCATTGGGGGATGCGAGTTCGTTGTATCCTTGTTTCTTTAGTTGAAAGTTGTAGGGTGGGGAGAACACAGCGCCATCGACGGAGCCGCGCACCAATCCCGCTACGGCTTCGGGTTGTCCACCCATTTGCAGGATGGTCACGCCTTTCACTCCGTAACCGTCCAACGCTGTTTGTAGGGCGAAATGGGTGACCGTGCCGAGCCGACTGACCCCGATTTTCTTCCCCTGCATGTCTTCTGGCCTTTTGATCTCCGGCTTTACCATGATGGACTGCGTGAAGCGCGGAACCATGGCTGTGACGTGGATAATGTCCCCGCCTTGCAGAACGTTCGAAATGACCGACGGCCCGCCGGACCCGGCCATATCCGCTGCTCCTGACAGCATCGACTGAAACAAGACTGAGGATGCACCGATGAAAACGGGATCGACGTCGATTCCATGCTTTTGATAGATCCGAGCTTCCTTGGCGACAAACCAGGGCAGACAATTGATGCCTATAGGAGAGAATGGTAGCGGCACCTTTTTCATACCCTGAGCCCAGGACGACGAACGACCAAAGGCAAGTAGAATCAAACAAACAACGAACGCGATGCTCCAAAGGCTTCTGCAACGATTGGCGCCGGAAGAGTAAAGGTCATGTGTGGTTGTCATTACCGAACCTCCCTCTTTGGTATGACGGCTTGGTCTCTATCGCAGGCATTTAATGCTGTCAACAACGAGTGTGCATCATGCGGAGAAAAACGACTCTATTCGTACTTTGTTCGACGACCCCCTGGAGTTAACGGCTTGGGCCAAGGGCTCAGTGCGTGGCAGCCGCGCCGTGGGCGGGATAACTTCTTGACTAGAAGAATGGAAATCGACTAGTTTTTTCTTGTCTTAGGGAATTTGTCTTAGTCGAACTATTCGGAATAATCGAGTGCCAGCGAATTTCCGAGGGGAAAATGAATCTAAAAGAGCTGATTGATGAGGACCGATGCGGCGGAGTGTTCCGGGTTCATCGCTCGGCGTTTACTTCAGCTGAGATCGTTGCGCTGGAGCAGGAGAATATTTTCAAACGCTGCTGGCTCTATCTCGGCCACGACTCAGAGCTCCCCAAATCCGGCGATTTCCGGCGCCGGACCGTCGCTGGCCAGCCGCTCTTTTGGGTCCGCGGCAGCGATGGGCAAGCGCGAGTATTTTATAACAGCTGCACGCACTGGGGGGCCAATGTCTGTCGCGTCGACGAGGGCAATGCTGAACTTTTCCAATGCTTTTATCATGCCTGGACTTTCAACAATAAAGGGGAGCTCGTCAGCGTGCCGGATGAAGCAGGCTACGGCGAGGGTTTTCACAAACAGGCGATGGGCCTAGCCTCGCCGCCAAGGGTCGACAACTATCGCGGGCTTTACTTCGTGAGCTTCAATCGTGACGCAGAGGATCTTATCTCATATCTAGGAGATGCAAAGGAGTACATCGATCTCATTCTTGATCAAGCGGAGGAAGGTTGGCGCATTGTCCCTGGCACGCAAAAGTACAGCGTCAGGGCCAATTGGAAGATGTTTTCCCTCAACAGCTTGGACAGCTACCATGTGCGGCCGCTCCACTCCACTTTTTTTAAATACACCGAGAGCTTAGGATCAGGCGATCCACCCCCTGCATCCCCTACCGAGTTTCCCGGGCCGCAGGGTCGTTCCTTATCCTTGCGAAACGGTCATGGGGTGGACATCTTCCCATCGTTAGCGCGGGCGCGGCCGATTGCCCACTGGCACCCGATTCTCGGCGAGGAATCGAAAGAGGAGATTAGAAAGCGGCGCGCCCGCTTGGTGGAAAAATTTGGAGAGGAACGCGCTTACCTCATGTGCAATACGAATCGATTGATGTTGATCTATCCAAACTTTGCCTTGCATGACATCGCCGGAGTGAGCCTGCGCTATTTTGAACCCGTGGGACACGAGTATATGGAGGTCACGGTCCAGACGCTCGCGCCGCACGGGGAATCCCCTGGTCTGCTCAACCGGCGGCTGGAAAATTTTCTAAGCTTCCTCGGGCCCGGTGGTTTCGCTCATCCCGACGACATCGAAGCCATGGAATCGGCCCAGCTGGGGTTTCGCGCCGGCGGTCCCAATTGGGTCGACACCTCCCGAGGCATGCAACGCGAGTCGACAGCCCTCGATGAGCTCCATGTTCGTGCCTTTTGGCGCCAGTGGCACGCCAACATTTTGGGTTATGCAAAGGCTGACCGCCATCACGATTCGGTTGACGGAGAGCGTGGGATTAGCGAGGACACGGCAAAATGACAGTCGGGCGCGACGATAGCCTCAACGAAAAACTCGCGGCACTATTATTGGAGCGAGAGGTGGGGGACTTTCTCGTGCGAGAGGCGGCATTGTTAGACGAATGGCAACTCGATGATTGGTTGGATCTCTTCACCGATGATGCGCGATATCGGGTTCCGGCCACAGATATGCCCACCGCGAATCCGAAGGAGACTTTGGCTATCATCAACGACGATATGGCTCGACTCCGCGGCCGGGTCGAGCGATTGAAGAGCCGCCATGCGCATCGCGAATTTCCCTGGTCACGCACCCGTCGCTTTGTCACTAACGTGAGGATTAAGGACATTAACGGTGAAGAAATCCGCGTAAACGCGTCGTTTCTCGTGTATCGAATACGGAGCGGACATGTCGATCCCCTTATCGGGAGTTACGTCTACACACTCAGGCGGGTTGCTGGATCGCTCAGGATCGCCGCCCGCAGCGCGGTCCTGGATTTAGAAGCGTTGAGACCCCACGGGACGTTGAGCATCATCCTGTGAAGCTGGAAACATCAAATTGCCTGGTTGAGCGATTGTTGGACGACCGACCTTTAGCGGCTTCAGTAATCGACCTTTGCTAGCATCGTCGGGTTGCGCTGACCGTGGAATTGCCTTATTGATCAAGCGTACCCGGCATCAGGGGAAACCCATTGGCAAAAATCGACACTACGCAAACACTTGTAATGCCGCTTTCGGCTTGGGGCCGACTCGCGGCAAACTCCACGGCTCACATGGTCGAGCATCTCTTCAACGGCGTGATCGCGGTGATCCTGCCGCTGATTACGGCTTCGTTGGGCTTGAGCCTGGCGCAAGCCGGCGCCCTCGCTTCCGCGCGCACGTTGATGGCGGGTGTCGCCAGCTTTCCGTCGGGATTTTTGGCCGACCTTGGCAGCCGACGAAACCTTTTTTTAGGTCTCTGCTTGGGGATGATCGGCCTCAGTTGTCTCGGCCTGAGCGCGGCCTGGAGCTTTTTCGCTTTGCTGATTTTCATGGCGCTAGGGGGTGCCGGAGGCGGTGGCTTTCATCCGCAGTCGTTGGCGATTCTGTCCACCGCATATCGAGAAAAGCGCGCTTTCGCGTTGGGTGTGCACGATAGCAGCGCAAATCTGGGAGAAGTCATCGGGCCGCTTGCGCTCGGCCTTCTGATCACATTCGTCGACTGGCGGACCGCGCTGCAGATCTGGGCGATTCCGGGACTAACTATCGGGCTCCTTTACGCGCTATTTGGCGGCGAAGAGCGGGTTGCGGTGCCGCAGCAGCGGGACTATCGCCGCGCTCTTTGGGAAGATGTGCTCAAAAACAAGACCGTCTTCAGTCTAGTGGCGGTTTCGACGTTGCGCGCCATGGGGCAAACTGCGCTGAGCGCGTTTCTGCCGCTCTATTTATCGTTGCATCTAAAGCTCTCCGCCGGCATTGCCGGGGCGTACATGTCCTTGCTCTATTTTTTCGCGGGCGTGGCGCCGGCCTTTGTCGGCTGGATTGCCGATCGCTTCGGCCACAAAAGCCTGATCACCGCGTTCTCGGTATCGAGCGTATTCGTCATTGTTGCTATTCCTTACCTCGGCTCCGGCCCACTCTTGCCGGTAGCGCTCGCTGCTCTCGGTGCGCTCCTCTGGGCGCTTCGTCCGGTGATTGTCACGGCGGCGATGGAAGCGGCGCCGCAAAATCTCACCGGTAGCATCGTCGCGGTGATTTACGGCGCCAACATGGGCGTCTCTTTTCTCGCGCCGCTCATGGCAGGCCTGATCGCTGATGCTTACGGGCTCCCTACGGCCCTGTTGTCGATCTCCGCCTTCCCGCTGCTCGCTGCTGTTGTGATGATCCTGCTTTTTCGGCCCGCTATGGCCAGGACATGATTTTGTCTTTTGATCGGTTAACATCTCACGTGATGGTTTCGCGCGACTGTGGCTCAAACAACAAATTGTGGTGCCGGCGGGATTCACGAGAGACAGCCTTCCGGCGGGCATAATTTTTCTGGGACGTCCTTATGAAGATGGCAGAATGATTAAACTTGCATATTCATAAGAGCAGGCGACCCGCCATCAGCCCTCCGCCGGCCACTACAAACTGAGGTTGAGCCGTTTTTGCGCAAAGCGTCGGTTCGTAACTTCACTCCGCATTTACTCGACCCGATGTGCGTAGACCAGCCCCGGCGAAAATTCGCCGCGTGGCTCAATTCAACGGGTTTGAAGCTTGGAATCAATGTATATCCCTTACGCATGGTCGGGTTTTGGTCGGCAAGGCTCTATTTCGGATGTGAGTTTTAACTGAGTTCGGTCTCAGCTCCATCCCTCGGCTCTAGCTGGGCGAGCACCTTGAATGTCCTAGCTATGGGCTGTGCGTTCTAACGACTCGATTTTCGCACTTCGATTTGGCCGTCGCGTACCCGGACGTCTAATACAGGTTGCGCGTGTACGGATGGACCTTCGAGCACTCGCCCGTCTTCTAGCGAGAACCGCGACCCATGCCAGGGGCACCTGACCGTGGCGTCTTCCAACTTGCCTTCTGAAAGCGGTCCGCCCAGGTGGGCACAGGTTTCGGCAATGGCGTAAATGCGCTGGCCTCTGCGAACCAACAGGACGGGCATGCCATTGGCTTGTACGCGGCGCAACTCGTTCTCACGTAACTCCGCCTCTGCCAAAACCGGGACAAAGTCTTCCGGCGGTGAATAGTCGGCGGTATGGTCAACACCGAGTTTTTCTTTAAATACTAAGTGTCCTCCCAGGTAGGCCGCAAGGCTTGAAACCACCAATCCGAGCAAAGCAAATCGCCGTCCGGCTCGCCGCGAGTAAATCTGCCGGAGACACAGCGATGTGACGTAGCAGGCCGTGGCGGTGGCGTTGAGCAGTCCGTGGGCCAGACCGATGCGGCGAGGTTGGCCGCCACCAATCTTGGACCAGTCGGCCAAGCCGGTAATCGCTGCTCCCGCGGCTCCAATCAGACCCACGGCGATTGCGGCATCCGCTCCGCGGCCGATGACCCTGCTTCCTGTCTTCTGCTCAAGCACGTCGAGAACTGCGGCCGCAGTCCAGGAACCGAGCGGCACATCTGTCAATACCACGTGCAACGGATGTCCCAACCAGGTGCCATGCAGAATATCCGCGACCTTAGGTCCGATGGAACCTCCGGCGCCTAACTCTCCTGCAATAGTCGGCTGCAGCCGATCTGCGATCGGCTCTAGCCAGTTCTGCTTTTTAATCACATCTACTGGTAAGTTCGTTGCCATGGCATCCTCCCTTCGGACTTCGAAAATTTCTTTGCCGTGCTCGACAAAAGATCCTTATCTAATCATCGCACACGGATCACTCCTAATCGATAGCCTGCGTTCAAAGTTCCATGCTCTCCCGCTTGCGAAGGTCCTCCCACTTATATAAGACTTCGGTGCAGTTCGCAGTTTGCGCTTGGCCTTGAAGGATGGTTTCTAAGAGAAAAAAGATTCAGCTTTCGGTTCTGCTGGCACTCGCTTTTGTCTGCGGATTCTTTGGCGCCAATGCAGCACAGCAGGCACCGGAAAGAGTGAAGGTTCCAACGGTCACTTTAGGAATTGTCTCCGCGACGAACCAGACATTGATCGCACACCATTTTGGCGATTTTGTGCGCTACGTCGGGGGTAAGCTCAACGCAGGATCAGTAGTCGAGGGCAAGGTCGTCCTCGCTTCCACGCCCTTTCAGCTCGCCAGACTCATTGAACAGAGGAAGGTCGATTTCTACATGGATAGTCCCTATCCCACCTATCTCATCAATGATGTGCAGGGCGTTGCCAAATTGCTTTTGAGACGCTGGAAGTCAGGGATGGCGGAGTATCGAAGCCTTATTTTTACCAAGAAAAACGGAGAAATAAATCGCCTCGAGGACCTGAGGGGTAAGACCTTTGCGTTCGAAGATCCCGAATCTACATCGGGCCACTTTCTGCCGCGGCATTTTATGACACGCAAGGGATTCAAGTTCGCCGACAAGAGCCGGTTTGACCCCTATGCTTCACCGGCGGACATCGGCTACCTTTTTGCCAACTCGCAAGACACAGTCATTGAGTGGGTGCTCAGCAAAAAGGTCGCTGCCGGAGCCTTCAGTGACGACGACTATGCGAGGCTTGACGAAAAGAGAAGATCGGAGATCACCATCCTGGCGGAAACCGAGCGGCTGCCGCGCAACCTGGTGTCTGTGCGAAAGGATTTTGCTCTGGCGTTAACCGATCGCCTTGAGAAGATATTGCTTTCGATGAACGAAGACGACCAAGGGCGAAAAATCTTGCAGAAGACCGACGACACCACCAAGTTCGATTTGCTGCCCGAAGGGGAGGCAGGGCTGCGCCGAAGACTCGCAGAAATCTTTCAGTCTCCCAAGAAAAATTAGCCTGCCCTCTTCGCCCGCTGGCGTGTTGTGCGCCTCCCACGAAAGCGGCCTTGGCGGTCTTGACTTCTTAGCGCGTGTCATTCCCATTTCGTTGCACTTGGTGGTCGGGTTCTACACCCTGACCATTGCAGGACCACGCGTGTGCCAGTCGGTCGAGCTTTGGTAAGCTAATGCTGTATTCAAGACCGTCTGATCAGCGAACCAACTGCCGACGAGCTGCAGACCGATCGGTAGGCCTTCAGAATTGATACCGCACGGAATCGAGCAACCTGGCAAGCCGAGCATGCTGGGCAAGCGCAAGAGATTGGACTGATTGTAGCTTGCGTGGCGGGTGTCGTCGCCATTACCCTTGAGCCCTTCCGACAAAGGCGGAGCGACTCTGCTCGTCGTCGGTGAAGCAAGAATATCTATCTTTTCAAAAGCTGCTCGCAACGCCTCGCGGATGCGATGTCGAGCGCGCTGGACGGTGAGGTACTCGGAAGCGGTAATAGTCATGCCCACTGCCAAACCCCGCCTCACGTGGGGGCCGAAGTTATCATAGTGTTTTCGGAACCAGTGGCGGTTGATTCCGGCGCTTTCCGCGGAACTGGTCATCATCGAAGTCATCGCCGCGTAGCTCACCTCGGGAATGTCTAAGTCGACTACCTCACTGCCCAAGCCGACAAGGACCTGGAGTGCGCCATCAAATGCCTTTCCCACTTGGGGATCCACTCCCTCGAGAAAACGTCGGAGTACGCCGACTCTCAGCCCTTTCACGCTGGTGTTGAGGCGCGAGGCATAAGCCGGTGGCCCTTGGTGTACACTCGCCGGATCGCGCGCATCGTAGCCCGCCACTGCGTCCAACCCCAATGCAATGTCTTTTACTGAACGGGCGAATAGCCCGACATGGTCTTGGCTCCAGGCGCCGCGAAACGATCCATGCCGGCTGATGATACCGAAGGTGGGTTTAAAGCCGGTGATGCCGCAATAGGATGCCGGACGGCGTACCGAGGATCCGGTCTCGGTGCCATAAGATAGCGACCCTATACGGGCCGCAACAGCCGCCGCTGAGCCACCGCTTGACCCGCCGGCGATGCGCTCAACGTTCCACGGGTTATGGACCGGGCCGAAATGGGAGAGCGTTGATGTACCCCCGTGGCCGAACTCGTCCAGATTTGTTTTTCCCACGATGATCGCTCCGGCGGCGCGCAGGCGCTCCACCAAGGTCGAATCCGTCTCGGGCACCCACTCCGCCAAAATCTTCGATCCGCCGGTGGTAAGCACGCCGGCCATCTCAAACATGTCTTTGATGCTTACGGGAACACCGTGCAGGGGCCCACGGTAGTGCCCACTGGCTATTTCTTGATCTGCTTTCCTTGCTTCCGTGAGCGCTTGGTCGGGAAGAACGGTGATGAAGGCATTGAGCTTATCTTCCAAGAACTCCAGCCGTGTGAGAGTAGCCTTGACTACTTCTGACGACGATAACTCGCGAGAGCCGATGAGCTTGGAAATGTCGGTCAGATTCAATTCAAGAATATCAGTGTGCGCCATGATCAACCCTTTTTCCCTACCGGTTGGATTTGCGAGGCAATCCACGGGTTGCCGTGACTGAAATCTTCTAGTTCCGCCACCACTCTGTCATTATCCTCAATCTCTTCGACGATGGACTCGAGATCAGCAGTCGAAAGGTTCACTCCAGTGAGTAGTGCGAGCCGGTGGGCAACTTTATCCTTTTCTTTCATCCCTTTCCTTCCTTTAAGTCGTTGGGTTAAAGGATCTCATTTGCTGTATACGTTCCTGGTGAGGAAAACCTATAACTGATGAGTAATTGATACAAGCGATTACCGGCCAAGAACTCGCTCGATGGGAGAAACGGTTAGAGCCTTGCTGGAAGACGTTCAATAAGCGCAATTTCTCTAGGGGTCACATGGGCACGGTAGGGTAACGCTTCCACACCTGCCTTGACGGCTCTCCGTAGCCAGCGGCCATACTGTGCATCAATTTCGTCCGCGGGTCTAAAGACATTGCAGTCGCTGCGCTGGATTACAAACACGACGGCCGCTCGATGCCCTTTGCGCCGAAGCCGCATCAATTCCTTAAGATGCTTCGTGCCGCGCTCGCTCACCGCGTCAGGGAAGGCGGCCGCGCCGTCGAGCGCGAGGGTTACGTTCTTTACTTCCACGAAACACTTGCCGGTCTTTCCTTCCAGGCAAAGATCCAGCCGCGTCCCTTGACGTGTGATGACTTCACGGCGGATGTTGTCGTAGCCTTTCAGCTCCGGAATGGCGCCGCTTGCGATGGCTTCGGCCACGAGGCGATTCGGATACATCGTGTTGATGCCCACCCAAGTTTGGCCGACTCCAATGATTTCCCAGGTGTAAAGCAGACGCCGACCTTTTTTATCGCTCCGTGAGATATACACCACGCTGCCGGGCTCTTTGCAGCCCATCATACTGCCGGTGTTTGTGCAGTGCGCGGTAACGATCTCACCGGTGAGTAGGCGGACGTCTGCGAGAAAACGTTGGTAGCGCTGGATCAGAATGCCGCGGATCAGGCGCGAGGAAAAACGCATGTCGGAAAAATATAAAGCAACCACGAGAAAATTTCTATTGAATCAGTTTTGTTGCACTGCCAAGGCCGCTTTGTTAGTTTCGACGGTGATTGTTCGAATTGGGAGCATCGATGGCAAAGCAACAATTGAAATACGTCGGTCAAAGTGTCCCGCGAGTCGATGGGATTGAAAAGGTTACCGGCAAAGCAAAATTTCTTGGTGACTTAGTGGTTCCGGGGATGCTTCACGGCAGGGTCCTGCGGAGTTCTTATCCCCACGCCCGAATTCTTTCCATCGACACTTCAAAGGCAGAAGCTTTGCCGGGGGTAGCCGCGGTGCTCACGGCGGCGGACCTCGGGGAGGTGATGCCCACCTATAACGGTCGGCCGGTAATTGCCTCGCGCAAAGTTCGTTACGTCGGCGAGCCCGTGGCGGCGGTGGCGGCAGCAGATTTGGCGATAGCTGAAGAGGCGATCTCGCTTATCGATGTGGAATACGAAGAAATAACTCCCGTGATCGGGATCGACGCGGCTCGCGCCAGTGGCGCGCCACTGATACATGGAGATCACAGCAACAACATCTGCAGCCACGAACGAGTCGAGCGCGGCCATGTACAGGAAGGGTTCGCTCAGTCCGATCTCGTGGTCGAAGATCATTTTACGTTTCCTATGGTGTACCACTACGCCATGGAGCCTCACTCTGTGATCGCCCATTGGAACGATGAGGGTGTGACGGTCTGGTCTTCGGCCCAACATCCGTTTCAGGTTCGTAACGATATTGCGAAACTATTTCACATTGCGCCGTCTCGAGTTCGGATGGTGATTTCCTATTTGGGTGGGGGCTACGGAAGCAAGTCCTATACGAAGTTCGAACCGCTGGTGGTGGCGCTGGCGCGGAAGGCTTCGGCGCCTGTGCGCGTGTGTAATTCGGTCTCGGACTCGATGCTGACGGTACGGCGACATGCGGCCCAGGTGAGAGTTAAGACCGGTTTCAAACAGGACGGCACGATAATGGCGCGCGAAGCGGAGATTTATCTGGATACGGGCGCCTACGACGACAATGGGCCGCAGGTGACCATACGCGCGGCGACACGGGTTTTGGGCCCTTATCGGACTCCCAATATTTTGACCAACGCCTATTCTGTTTACACAAACTCCGGCTCCGCCGGTTCTTTTCGCGCCATCGGCGCACCGCAAGTGATTTTCGCCGGAGAATCGCAGATCGATATCGCGGCGACCCGTTTGGGAATGGACCCGGCGGAACTCCGACTTAAGAATTTACTGAAAAGAGAGGAAGAACTTCGTCCCGGCTTAAAAGGCATTGACGCAAACTTAGCTTCAGGATTGAAAAAACTTATCAACGCAAGCCATTGGAGACGGTCGGCCAAGAAACAACACGCGCCCGTGGGCCTCGCCTGTGCCGTCACCAATGCCGGCGCAACGCCGGTATCGGTCGCGCTGGCTCGTATTCAATCAGACGGTGTCGTCAATATCTTGGCCGGCAGCACGGAGATGGGTCAGGGGGTGCGGACGGTTCTTGCGCAGATCGCCGGTGAAGAGCTTGGTGTGCCCTTGGATCAGATTCGCATCCAGGGTGCGGATACAAAAGTCACGCCTTACGATAGCTCCACCGGCTCCAGCCGTTCGACGACTTGCATGGGCAACGCGGTGCAGGCTGCAACACGCGATCTGAAGAGGCAGCTCATCAAGATAGCGGCCGACGCATTGCGGGTGCCGCAGAGGCAAGTCAAGCTACAGGATGGCGCGTTGATTAGCGGCGAAGCCCGACTCACTTTCAAAGAGGCAATGGAGCGCCGGTTTGGCAAAGGCTCAGGTGGCGAGCTGATCGGTCACGGAGAGACCGGGCCCGACATAACGGACAACAAGCTACCGGTTTTTTGGGAAGTGGGAATGGGGATGGTGGAGTTGTCTGTTGATCAAGAGACCGGGCAGGTGCGGATCAAACGGCTTATCTCGATGGCCGATGTCGGAAAGGCGATTCATCCCGAAGGATGCATCGGCCAGGAAGAGGGCGCGGCGATGATGGGGATCGGTCACACGTTGTTCGAACAAATGATCTACGATGCCAACGGCCAGCTGCTCAATCCGAATCTTATCGATTATCGATTGCCGACCTTCGACGATGTGCCCGAGGAATTTCATACGGTGCTTTTGGAAAACCACGACGGACCCGGTCCCTACGGCGTGCGGGGGATGGGCGAGGGAGGGCTTCTGTCAGTGGCTCCCTCCACGACAAACGCTTTTGCGCGGGCCACCGGTGTCCGTATAAAAGACCTCCCCCTGACTCCGGAGCGGGTGTGGCAGGCGTTGAAGCAACAGAAAACGGAATCACCAAGCTGATCGACATGCCTTCGATTTAAAGAGGGACAACCGTGATTGCGACGGGCACTCCAGGATTTCAAATCAAATCAGCGACCGAAGCTGATATTCCGATTATTTTTTCTTTTATCCAGAAGCTCGCGCGCTACGAGCGACTGTCACACGAGGTAGTCGCCACCGAAGAGCTGCTCCGGAAGACTCTGTTCGGCAGCCGGCCAATGGCAGAAGTTGCCATTGGCTACTTGGAAACCAAGCCTGTCGGTTTTGTTCTATTCTTTCACAACTATTCCACGTTCCTAGGCAAACCCGGTCTCTATATCGAGGATCTCTTCGTGGATGAAGAATACCGCAGGCGGGGCTGCGGCCGCGCGTTATTGCTGCACGTAGCCCGACTGGCAAAGGAGCGTGATTGCGGTCGCCTCGAATGGGCGGTGCTCGACTGGAATCAGCCGGCGATCGACTTTTACAAGAAACTGGGAGCTTTGCCCATGAGCGATTGGACGGTGTTTCGAATCACCGGCAAGCGCTTAGATCGACTGGCCGCAGACAATGTTTAGCTTTGGACTAGGAACTTGATGCGGCCCGTTTGATTTATCTTGTGCTTGTTCGGGACCGGAGAGGCACTTCTATGGAGATACAAGTCCCTTTCCCTGGAGCCGTTTCAATTGTGAGATGACCGCCGACTCTCTCGATTCTTTCTCTCATGCCCTTGAGGCCAAAACCGCCGCCGGCGGCCACGGAACTCGTGTCAAATCCAACTCCGTTGTCTCTCAGGCCGGCGCAGCAAACGTCCGAGTTCCGAGCCAGAGACAAATTCAATTCGCTCGCGCGAGAGTGGCGTATGGCATTGATGATTCCCTCTCGTAAAGCGAAATATAACTCTTGCTCGACTTCATAGGGAAGATTGTGCGCGTCGATTGAGCATTCGAACTTGAGTTTCAATCCCGTCCGCGCGCGGAAGATCTCCATTTCATCTTTGAGCCTTCGCTCCAAACTGCCGGCAGCCAAATAGACGACTTGTTTCTCCAGCAAGAGAGTTCGAATCTCGGTCGCGGCTTTGTGAGCGGCCTCCGCGATCGTTTTGAGTTCCCGCTCAAGCTGATGAGGTTTGTTTATCAGCTCGTTCAGGCAAATTTCAGAGCGCAACTGGATGGTAGTTAGCAGCTGGAGCACGCGGTCATGCAACTCCCGAGAAATACGCCGCCGTTCTTCCTGAACAGCCGCGGCCACCGAGTTCTGTAGGCCCGTCGGGTTATTCCGTTTGTTCTTCAAGTTCATGCAAAGCCATTACTAGCCTGACGTATTCTGAGCCGGAAGAAGAACTACACGCGAGTTTTGCCCAGGGCGTGAAATTGGAGCAGCCGTGCACAAAGACGTTGAGCTGCGCCGACTTCTACCAAGATCTGCTGGGGCATAACGAGGGTCATTCAAACCAAATAGCATTTCACTGGGCGAACGCCTGCCGAACAAACAAGCTTTCCACCGGCGGTGCCTGTTTCAAAAGCCCTTGCTCGATCTGATAACGAGCCAAAGCCGCCATCGTTCGTTTCTCCGTTTCTCCCAGGACATAGGCGTAGGGATCTTCGCCGAGGGCCGCCTTCTCCCGTTCATTTCCCTCGATTTGCTCAGGCGTCAGATGCTTCATTGAGAGTTTCTTGGCTTCGCGGAAGGCTTCGAGCAGCTTGTCGGGTAGATCCGGATGCCTCTCTGCGACTTCCTGTTTCATAGCGATTAGATGAATGATCGGATAAATCCCCGTGCGTCGAACCCAGCGGATGATTTCCTCAGAGTCATCAAAAAGCGGTCTCACTCCCGCAAACTCACCCATCGCTTTAGGCAAAGTTCCGCCACCAAAAAGCCCCGGATAGCCCGGATCGCCCGCCACCAGAGCAGCATGCAACTCACCGGTACTGACCAACTTCGCCAAGTGCGGTTTTTCTTGTCCGAAAGGCGGAGAAGGCTCGAGGCGTTCGACTTTAACGGGGAGATCGCTCCCGATGTAAACTTCCCGACCCGACACGTACCAATTCATGTCGGTGGTCTTGAGGCTATATTCATCGAGCAGAAAACCACGGGCCCAAACCACCGCCGTGGCGCCATAGCGAAAGCAACCGATTTTCTTTCCCCTGAGCTCACCGGGGTGATTGAGTTTACCTTCGCAGAAAAAGATGTTGCGCTGGCGTGGGCCGCGCTCGAAAAAGATCGGCAAGGCGATGTAACGAAAACCTTTTTCACGCGTGCGAAGAAACGTGGCTGCGGAATATTCTCCTACGTCCCACTCGCCCTGGGCAAAACGATAATGGCGTTCACCGGCGCTTGGTTCATGCGTAATATCAAGCTCGTAGCCGTCGATGCTGATCTCTCCGTCGATCAGCGCTCGTGTGCGTGGATGATACGGAAGACCCATCGTAATGCGATGTTTGGCCATCATTGTCATCTTTTTTCACGGCGGATCGTGCTGTTATCCGTGTGGAGCCTTTGCCGATTGGATTCTGCCATCAAACCTCCGAAGCTAGCAGCCCTGTACCGCAGCCGTCCTAGCCTGTCAAGTTACCGTTAGCGATGATCTAGGTCATCCAACAGGGAAAGAATACTCTCCAAGCTTGTGATTCGTGGCGAAAAATTCGACTTGCCTGAGCCGTTACGTTCGACTAAGACCCCGGTCAGGCCGGCCTGGTTGGCACCGAGAAAGTCTTTCTCTTCGCTGTCGCCGACGTGGAGAGCTTCACCGGCTTGAAGACCGTGCCGTTCAAGGGCGGTGTGAAAAATTTGTCGGTCGGGTTTTGCATAACCAACCCGGCTGGAGACAAAAATATGCTTGAAACGATGGGCCATGCCAAGGCCTTCGAGGATGCCGATCAGGCGCGAGTCAAAGTTCGAGATCACACCAAGGACCATGCTGCGCCTTTCCAAGGCCGACAAAGTCTCAGCCACCTCCGGGTAGAGATCCCAGGCATCAGGTTGGGCGAAGTAAGAAAAAAGCTCGGAAAAATAATCGTCAAATCGCCGAAACCCGTCCCGAGGTTCAAAAATGCGTCGCACCAGATCCTGCCACCAGGCCCGCTCCAGCTCTTCGATGCGTGCCGGCGACTCGCCGGGAAAGGCCAAGGATGGTGCAGAATGAAAGCAGAGTCGAAATCTCTCTGCAATCTCCGCCGGTGAAACCTCAACGCCGTATTTTCGCGCCACGAGAGAGTAGGTTTCGCCGACCCGGCGGGCAGGTTTTATGAGTGTCCCTGCGGCGTCAAAAAAAATTGCCTTGATGGCCATGTGCTGCGCGAAGTGTTACACTACTCCAAATACAACCAAGCTATCATTCTCTATAATGGAAATCGATGCCAAGTAAAGATGCGTTAATTGTGGTCGATGTTCAAAACGATTTCTGTCCAGGGGGCGCGCTAGCGGTGAAGGACGGCGATCAGGTTATTCCTGCGCTAAACCGCCACATCGATAAATTCACCAAAGCTGGCTTGCCGATCTTTGCCACTCGCGACTGGCATCCGGCGAAGACGACTCACTTCAACACCAGTGGTGGCCCCTGGCCGCCCCACTGTATTCAAGGAAGCAAGGGAGCCGAATTTCATCCGGACCTGAAACTACCACCGGACACAGTGATCGTATCGGCCGGAATGGGCTCGGATGAAGACGGCTATTCAGGCTTTCTCGGAATTGATGACAGAGGACAAAAATTGGCTGATCTCTTGCGACAGCGACGTGTCGAACGCATTTTTGTCGGCGGACTGGCGACGGACTATTGTGTCAAACACACCGTGCTTGAGGGTCTCAAAGAGGGATTGAAAGTTGTCTTGCTTGTGGACTCCGTTCGCGGCGTGAATCTGAAGCCTGGTGATTCGGAGAGCGCCATCGAGGAAATGCTGCATGCGGGTGCCGTCATCGCGACGGACTTAGAGTAATTTGCCAAATAATCTGCATTTATACGCATGGCAGTCCAACGGGTTTTCCTTTACCCGTTTTGTTTTCCGCTCCACCTGCGGCAAGGCCGGCTGTCGAAATAGGATAATCTGGCATTAATTAATCCCACTAGCTAGATAAGGATCGGTATGGCTTCTCAATACGCTGAGGAACTAAACACCGCTGAGCAGGCTGCTCGCGAAGCGGGACGGATCATCAGCACGCTGTTCAAAGGCAAATTTGATGTCCACGAGAAAAGTAAAAATAACCCGGTAACGACGGCCGATCTCGAAGCCAACCGGAAGATCCGTGAAATTATTCAGGGAAAATTCCCTGAGGACGGCTGGCTTTCTGAAGAGGACAGCGATGATTCTCGCAGATTGACATCATCACGGGTGTGGATCGTCGACCCCATCGACGGCACGAAAGAGTTCATTGAAGGGGTGCCGCAGTTTGCGGTTTCGATTGGTTTCGTGGTGCAGGGGCGACCGAAGGCGGCGGTGATCTATAATCCAATGGAGGAGCGACTGTACCAAGCCGTAGCGGGAGAAGGGGCGGAGCTCAACGGAGAACGAGTTCGTGTGACGCCGCGACGAGAATTACACAGCGCCTTATTGCTGGTGAGCCGTTCAGAACCGCTACGCAAATTTCAAATTTTCGTGGATCTTTGTGAAATCCAATCCGTCGGCAGCATCGCCTATAGATTGGCGAAAGTCGCTGGCGGCGAGGGCGACGGCACCTTGACCTTTCGATCCGTGCATGAGTGGGACGTCTGCGCCGGTGCGCTCATGGTGGAGGAGGCGGGTGGCAAGATTGTCGACGGTAATGGCAGGGCACTTTTGTTTAATCGACGAGAGACCAAGCACCATGGGATAGTCGCCTCGAACGAAAAGCTGACTGATGAAATACAGGGTTTGGTAGCTAAGGTTCTGGCTGTCAAGTAGAAAAGGTTGCGGTAAGTGAGTGTACCAAGATGTCTCGTTGCGCGTATTGTGGAGAAGGAGCAGGCTTTTGGTCCCGGATGTGCGGCGATTGTAAGAAGCTTATGGCGTGCGTTGAAGAGTTGCGCGGCAAGGTCGGTTACGGAGAGTTCTTGGACGGATTAGAGCGCACGGGCGTTGCCAAAGAAAAGATAATGGCCTTTCTCAAGGCCGACCCGGATGGGCATGGCAGCATTCAGGATCGAGTAACTGCTGAAATGACGACCGACTTGATGAAAGTCATGGGAATCCAAGGACGGCAAACGCCCGAAGAAGTTAGGCGGATTCGCAATTCGATAGACAAGGATTCCAAGTAAAAATTTGTCCTTCACCGATCATGGCAATCACGATTTACCTCTCGTTATTTTTTCTCATCGCCTATCTTCTCGCTCTGGCGATTCACCGGATCCTTTTCTTGCGTGATAAGCGGCGTATGGACCGGGAGAGCCGTGCCGGGGCAAGAATCGTCGCCCGTGTGGCGGAAGTGGAGCCGGGCGGAATAAAAAAATTCTCCATTATTTGCCAAAAGTACCGCGTGGCCGGGTTTTTGGTAAATGATGGCGGACACTTTCATGCTTATGTGAATCGATGCCGGCACATGCCGACACCTTTGGATTTTATCCACGATCAGTTCGTCAGCGAGGATGGCCGCTATCTGATGTGTTATACGCACGGAGCGCTCTACGAACGAGGAACGGGGCTGTGTATCTCTGGCCCATGCGAGGGAGAGTCCCTTTATCGGTTGCCGGTTTGTGTAGACCAGGGCGACGTATTGGTGGGCTGCCCGGAAGGAAATCTCTCCCACCTAGCTGACTGAGATGCAAATGTGAGTTTGAATCGAGCTAAGAAACAAACCAAAAGAAAACTCGTTGGCAAAGTCGGGGAGCTGACGCCCGGTATGACCAAGAAGTTTAGCTTGAGCGAGGGGAAATATGGTGTCCAAGCAATGCTCCTCAACTACCAGGGATCTCTGCACGCCTACCTGAACCGATGCCCCCACATTGGTATCCCTTTGGATTGGGTGGATAACCAATCTTTTACTCTGGATGGCACCTTATGTGCGCCAACCACGGCGCGACCTTCGAACCAGCAACGGGAGAGTGTATCTGGGGCCCTTGCCTTGGCACCGCGCTCCAGAGCGTACCCCTCGAGATAGAGGGTGCAGAGATCTTTGTACAATACCTATATGGGGATGACCAGGATTGAAAGTTCTGAGGGCGTAGAAAAGGATAGTTGATGAGCGATTGTCTTTTCTGTGGCATTGTTGAAGGCCAGGTTAAAGGTGATGTGGTTTACCGGGACGAATCCGTAGTTGCCTTCAAGGACATCCGTCCTCGAGCGCCGGTCCATATCTTGATCGTACCGCGCAAACATGTCGCCTCGATTTTGGACCTGGAGGTCAATAACCAAGCTGCAATTGGGCAAATTTTTCTTGTGATCGCAAAACTGGCGCGCGACCACGGTATTGCCGAGAGCGGTTTCCGCGTGGTTGTGAATTCAGGCGCCGACGCGGGCCAGACCGTTTTTCATCTGCATTTTCATCTGTTGGGCGGACGTCACTTTGGCTGGCCACCGGGGTAAAGAACGCATTCCAATTAGAAATCGGAGGGTTGATGGCAACCGTTGAATGGCGAAGCCCGACGAGCGAGATGGCGGTCCAGCAGTTCGATATCGCGGCGGGTATACTCCATCTCGATCCGAACGTGGCGGCGCGGTTACGCAGGCCAGAACGCGCTTTGATCGTCAGCGTTCCTACTCGGATGGAGGATAGCAGAGTTCATGTTTTTACCGGCTATCGCGTTCAGCACAACGACGTCTTGGGGCCATTTAAGGGAGGCATTCGTTATCACCCGGAGGTAACCCTCGGGGAGGTTTCCGCGCTGGCGATGTGGATGACCTGGAAATGCTCCTTGGTCGGCTTGCCCTTGGGTGGAGCAAAAGGAGGCGTGGCTTGCGATCCCGCGGAGCTTTCGCGGCATGAGCTACAGTCCGTGACTCGCCGCTACACGGCTGAAATTCTCAATTTTATCGGCCCGCAAGTCGATGTGCCGGCGCCGGACATGGGAACGAATGAACAGGTCATGGCGTGGATCATGGATACCTATTCCCAGCACAAGGGGCACGCGGTGCCCGAGATTGTTACCGGAAAGCCGGTGGCCATTGGAGGCACATTGGGCAGGCGCGAAGCAACGGGCCGTGGCGTCGTCTACACGATCATCGAAGCGGCAAAACACTTGGGGATCGATCTGATCGAGTGCACCGCGGTAGTCCAGGGTTTTGGCAATGTCGGCTCTGTAGTTGTAAAAGAACTCGCCAACATCGGCGTGAAAGTCATCGGGGTATCCGATCGAACGGGAGGTTTTTTTGACGCGAATGGATTGCCGCTAGCAAAGTTGCTCGAGCTGGCCGATAAAAACCACAGTTTAGAAGGCTGTCCCCACGGAGAAAAAATCAGCAACGCTGCACTGCTGGAGCTCAAGTGTGATATCCTTGTGCCGGCCGCGATGGAAATGCAAATCACGAAGGAAAACGCCGGGCGGTTGCAGTGTCGGCTTCTCGCCGAGGGGGCCAATGGACCGACCACCCTGGAGGCAGACGCCATCCTTAAGGACAAAGGTGTCTTCCTAATCCCGGATATCTTGGCGAACGCAGGCGGCGTCGTAGTTTCCTATTTCGAATGGGTCCAGGACCTACAGAATTTTTTCTGGACCGAGGAAGAAGTGAATCAGAAACTACGAGACATCCTGGTCCGGGCCTTCCGTGAGGTGCTTCACATGAGCCAGCGGGAAAAGGTGGATATGCGTTTGGCCGCTTTGATGATCGGTATCGATCGCGTCGCGCGGGCGATGCTCTGGCGCGGCCTTTATGCGTGAGGTGAGGCGCGCAAATGCCCGAGATGGTGCGTTGAAGCTGCGGACATAAACTGCTAACAAGCATAACATTGCTAAGGAAGGAATATAGATGTTGATCCAGGCGACACAGCTCAGGCCCGGGATGATTATCATTCATGAAGGCCAACTTTACCGGGTATTTGCAGTTCACCATTTAACCCCCGGCAACAAGCGCGGCTTCATGCAGACGAAGATGAAGAATCTCAAATCCGGGGTGGGGACCGAATATAAGTTCCGGTCCGAGGACCGCGTCGAACAGGCCACCTTAGAGACTCGAAAGATGCAGTATCTCTATGCCGAAGGCGACCTGCACACATTTATGGACACGGAGAACTATGAGCAGATCACCTTGACGGCGGAAGATATCGGCGACCTGTTGTCTTTTCTCCTGCCCAACGAAGTCGTCGAAGTGGAATTGTACGACGGCAAGCCCATCGGTGTCAGCCCGCCCTCAACGGTTGACCTTCAGGTGGTCGATACGGAACCGTCGATGAAAGGGGCGACGGCCAGCGCCTCTTATAAGCCGGCAAAGCTGGAAACTGGGGTCACGATTCAAGTTCCACCATTCATCCAGGTGGGGGATAAAGTTAGAGTGGATCCTTCCGAAGGGACGTATTTGGAGCGGGTCAAGTAGCCTGGATCTTCTGCAACACCGCGCGGACCTGTTGTTCAAGTTCTTCCAGGGTGGTGTCGTTTTCGATGACATAGTCCGCCAGTTTGCGTTTTTCCGCCAAGCTCATCTGCGCAGCGATGTGCTGTTGAGCTTCCAGCTCCGTTAAGTGATCTCGTTCGAGCAACCTTTTCGTTTGTGTCTCAATGTCGCAGGCGACCAAGACCACGGGGCGAAGCCAGAGATGGATTTGAGCTTCGAAAAGCAGCGGCACTTCATAGACGATGACTGAACTACCGGAAGCCGCTAACTCACTGATTCTTTTCTCTGCCAGAGCACGAACCCTTGGGTGGATGATCGCTTCGAGTTTCTTTCGTGCTTCAGGGTTGTCGAAGACGATTTTTCTCAGTTTTTTACGGTCTAGCGTCATGTCTTCTTGCAGAATATCAGAACCAAAACTTTTTGTGATCTCATTCCATGCATCTTGTCCCGGTTGCACGACCTCGCGGGATAGTTCATCGGCATTGACAATTGAGGCGCCAAGACGGCGCAAAATCGCGGCGACGGTGCTTTTACCCGATGCTATTCCGCCGGTCAGGCCAATCAATTTCACCGCCCACTAATGGCAAAAAAGGATGGTTGTTTCAAGAAAGATCTTAAAGCCAATGATAAAGAAATCCGATTATCAAATCGACGGGACTTCGTCGGAAGTGGCAAGAGTCGTTATTTATACGACCAGCTATTGTCCTTATTGCTTTCGCGCGAAGGCGCTGCTGCGTTCAAAGAACGTGGAGTTTGAAGAAATCGACGTCACCGATGACCCAGCACAGAGAGCCGAAATGGAGCGTCTATCCGCCCGCAGAACCGTACCGCAGATCTTTATCGATACGCATCCTATCGGTGGTTACGACGAGGCCCGGCGCCTTGACGCCATCGGCGAATTGGATCGCTTGCTGGGGAGACCACCAGAAACTGGCTAAGCTTGAGGGGCTAAGCAATACTGGGCAAGTTTGGAGGCGGCGGTTTGGCCAGGGTAATGCACGACCTGGGCTTTCCGCCTGGCTGAATAGCCGAGCTTTCACAGATCCTAGAAAAACAGTCGATGAGGAAAGCAACTTGACGTCGGATGGACGTGCTTGAAATCTTCCGGTCTACTGTTGACCGTCTAATGGCCAAGGGAATGGCGAACATCAAGGTGGAAAATGTTCATCGTTTCCCGATACAGCAAGTTGTGACGACGTTAAAGGAGAATTACTGAGACTAGCGCAGACCTTGCTTTAAGTATGATGGGAGATAATGAGCTGAATTGGACTGGCGGCGGAGTAAAAGGTTGGCTTTCGTGGCACATTTTGATATGAGCCACACATTCCTTGATCAAGTGAGCCGATGAAATCCATGGCAAAGGCGAAAGATCCATACTCGGAGAAGATTCTGCCTCCAGTAGTGGGTGCTATAGTAGGTGGAATTGCCGGAGCTTTAGTGACAGGCGTGATATTCTACCTTATTCCGTCGGCGTTTGGTTTACGGCCCGAAGTTTCCAAAAATGAATTTGTCACGGCGGTGAACCAAAGCCTAAAACCACAGTTCGATGAATTAACGACCAACGTAAGTAATATCACCCGAGAATTTAGTAAACTTGAAAATCGAGTAACGGTGCTCGAAGATAAACTAGAGGCGATCGATAGATACGTACTTACAGAATTTAGAGGTAAGGCGGAGAAAATTCTTGGAACGTCAAATGTTGCGATAGTGCGTACCCATGGAACCGGTTTAACATCTGACCCGACGATTTTGTGGGTACCATACAAAAGTTCTAAAGGACAAAATGTATATGCGATTACCTACACCATCGAAGGAATCAGAGAAAACTTTTTAGTGGTTCGATCGGCTATAAAACGAAGCGATGGACAAATTCTCGATGCTAAGCCCATAGAAATGCCGTTACCATCTGAAGTAGGAAAGCCGGTCACCTATTCGCCGCGGCTTAAAGGTATGGAGGTATCAACCGTCACATTTCAACTAGTCCTTTTAGAGCGTTTAAGTCCCACTGACTTGATACTTGCGGCAGGCATAAGAAGTCCAACAACCTCTTGAACATTGGATAGACCTCACCCCAACCCTGAATGCTTTCCCTCGGTTCACGCCGCTTCGACTTATAACTTGTCCGTTACTATTTTGAAACTTCGCGCATGTATTTAGCAACGGTGGGATTAGTTGGCCGCCTGTATTCTATCTAAAATGATTTGGTTCACGGTCAAGGATTTACTCAGGCACGCCGGTATCAACATGACCGTGAAGTATTCTCAACTATTAGCTGAAATATAAGGCGCAGGCCATGCCGAGCTTGAGAAGCAATTTAAAGTTTCAGTTGAAGAAGGCCGAGCTCCAAGCACGGTGACTTTCCTAGAATCAGCGCGGCTTTGGCTCTGAAGCTGGAACAAAAGCGGAATGTTTTTGGCGAGAAGAGGTCGCGGACTGGGAATTGTCAACGAAATCAAAGATAATATGGAGGCGGCGAGCGGATTCGAACCGCTGCATCGAGGTTTTGCAGACCTCTCCCTTAACCACTTGGGTACGCCGCCCTGTGTGGATAGGTAGCATGAACTTTCCGAGCGTTGCAACAACGAACGAATCATTGACAACCCAAAACCAAACAAGTAATTACTTTCTAGACAGGAGTCTCTTTCATGGCGACGATGATCACCAACGAGTGCATCAACTGCGGGGCATGCGAGCCGGAATGCCCAAACAACGCCATTAGCCAAGGTGACCCTGTCTATGTTATCGATCCGCTCCTCTGCACGGAGTGCGTCGGGTTTCACGATTACGAGGCCTGCGCGGCGGTCTGTCCGGTGGACTGCTGCGTGACTGATCCGAATAACATTGAGACAGAAGAGGTTTTGATCGCGCGCGCTCGGGCACTCCATCAGGACGTTAATTTCGAGGAGAATTTTCAGTCGCGCTTTCGAAAAGCCAACACCGAACAGAAACCTGCTGCCGCAGTGCAGCAACAAGCGTCTCCGGACAGCTCCCTAAAGCCGCCAGCGGAACAAAAGACCGTATCAGCCCCAAAACCGGTTGCAAGTGTGACGGCGGCCAAGCCAGTAACGCCGCCCGTTGCTCCAAAGCCTACACCGCAGGTCAAGAAGGAAGTTAAGGCGAAAAAGACTTTCCCAAGTGAAGTGTCGGAGAGCTTCGAAAAGCTCTCGATCCAATACAAGAGCAGCGGCTTTTTAGGTAAAGGGTTGGGTAAAACGCTAGTTATCTTGGCGCAGCCAGTGCTGGGCGCCTTGCCACATGACACTAAGAAGCAAATCGAAGCCGCTGTTCAAAGTCCGTGGTTTACCGCGGCAGGTAGCACTGGACTCAATATCGTGCATAACGCGGTGATTTATCCGGTGGTATGTATGGTAGTGGCGGTTATTTTACATGGACCAGCGGTCCTCTTTAGCCAAGAAATTAACAATTATATTCTCGTCGGGCTTTGTCTGGCAGTCGTCGAGGGAGTTTATCGGCTGAGGGATGGCATATTGCATGCAAAACCCGCCGAGGAGATGGTATTTCCGGCCTCTGTCTATGGCGGTCCGCTCGGAATGATTTTGCAGCCTATTTTGGCAAAACATGGCGGCGTAGTTCGAGAAATACCGATTCCGGTTGACGGGTTTTATTCTAAAGGATTTGTTGAAAAACTTGAGCGAGAACGCCGCTATGGCAATGTATACACTGTTGAGGATCGGGGTGGTGCACTTTTCCTACGGATGGAGTTCCCGCGCTGGTTGCCCGACATCGGTCTTCCCACCCGACAGCAGCTACCTGATGAAATGCCAGAATACGACTACGAGCTTGCGCTTAAGGACAGTCAGTTTATTGTGAAAGGAAGATGTACCGACGAGAGGGTGCGCAAAATATCCTCCAGCATCGGCGCCTTTCCGCCGGAGTTTACAACGATCATTCCGCTAAAGGAGAGAGTTGTCGGTTTTGCCCATCGCTTTGAGGATAAGCTATTGGAAGTCTTGCTGCTAAAAGGCCAAAAGAACCAATGGGAGACGAGTTATCGCTAGCAAAAGGAATTTGCGAATAGATTCGACGTCAGAGCCACAGGAATCCAAAACGTCCTGTGGTTTTTTTGTTTCCGGACAACGGGTGTCATTCAGGTCGATGGTTCCAGCCGATCTGGACGAGGTCATGGCCATTGAAAGAACTTCTTTTCGTCATCCCTGGAGTTCTAAGTTTTTTCTGGAGGAGCTTCAAGTCGCCTGTGCGCGATCGATCTTGGCGCAAGTCAACGACAAAATCGTCGGCTATGTTCTTTTTTGGCTACTACCTGATGCGGTCGACATCCACAACATAGCGGTCCACATTGAGTTCCGCCGTAAACGAATCGGACAATCCCTTCTGCAGCGGGTGTTAGAGCAGGCGCGCAACCGCGACTCATCTCGAGTAACACTTGAAGTAAGGGTTTCTAACATCGCCGCGCAAAAATTATACGAGTCCGTTGGTTTCGTTAGCCAGGGTCTGCGAAAGGGCTATTACTCAGACGATGGGGAAGACGCGCTGATCATGGCACTTGAACTGCTTCGCCGGTGACCTTATCTCGTCAATAAGCGGGTAAACGAAGTATATAAGAATTAGATATTTCATATCTAAACTATTGAAAATATACTTGTTTTGCTTATGTGGGTCTTCTTTGGCCTCTTGACGTAATAATTTGCCCTGTTGTATAGTGATCTTACCCTCTGGCGGTCCGAATACTTGGCCGCTAATTTTTTGACCCTACGCCAGTGGATTGGAATGAGGAATGCTCAATAGACTCTGTATCCTGCTTCCGTTCAGGTCTCGGTTATCCTTCCCATCAACCTTAGTAAATCAGCTCCCTTCTTTTGTAAGTCAGTTGCCAGTTCAATATCGGCCGCAATTCGAAAATCAGCGAGTAAGCGATCCGCCGCGAGGAGGTCACAATGTTTAAGGTTGGTGAAAAGGTCGTATATCCGGCCCATGGCGTGGGCGAAATCGAGGCCATCCGAAGCCACGTCATTTCCGGGACCGAGAGAAGGTTCTATATGTTGAGGATCCTCGAAACTGATATGAAGATCATGATTCCCATCGATAATGTGGAATCTGTCGGTTTACGCAAAGTTATTGATCGCGCGATGGTCTCGAAAGTGTACAAAGTTTTGCGCCAAAAGAAAGTAGAGACGGATCAGCAAACCTGGAATCGGCGGTATAGAGAGTATACGGAAAAAATCAAGACGGGCTCGATTCTTGAGATCGCAAAGGTGTTACGCGACCTTTTTGTGTTGAAAGGTGATAAAGAGCTCTCTTTCGGCGAGCGAAAGATGTTGGATACGGCTCGCAATCTGCTGGTCAAAGAGCTTTCCATTGCGCGCTCCCACTCCGAAGAGAAAATCATGGAAGAGCTGCGCCATATTTTCACCCACTGAGTTCTTGATTCATTCAAAATTGATTTGATTTATCGGAGCCGAGAGACCTCTCTCGGCTCTTGCGTTTTCTCGCGCACCAACATGCATGTGACCGCCATCATCGTCGCCGCAGGGGAAGGGAAACGGATCGGAGGGCGGTTTTCCAAAAGCTTTCTGTCCATCGCGGGCCGTCCGTTGGTTTTACGCACCCTCGACCGATTCTTCGCTACTCGAAGCGTAGAAAAAGTGATTCTAGTGGTTGCCGACAAAGAGCTTCGACAGAGTCAAATGTTGCTTCAAAACGATCCCAATCTCAGCCATCGACCATGGATTTTACAAGCTGGAGGAGCCAGCCGGCAAGAATCGGTTAGGCGCGGACTCGAGAAACTGGACTCGGATTGCGAAATCGTGGCGATTCATGACGGGGCTCGACCCTTTGTCTCGTTCTCGCTCATCGACCACTGCGTCGATGAGGCCTATCGGGTCGGTGCCGTGGTCATCGGTGTGCCGGCGAGAGACACGATCAAAGTCGTTTCGGAAGAGCACTGGGTTCAAACTACGCTGGCCAGAAATACTCTATGGGAAATACAAACGCCACAGGTCTTCCGCAAAGAAGTCATCACGGAAGCTCACGATTGGGGATTGCGCCAGGCGATCGAGGCGACAGATGACGCGATGTTGGTCGAGGGGATTGGGAAACCGGTTTTTCTCTTGGAGGGAGAAAGGACAAATATTAAGATTACCATGCCGGAGGATATTGTGCTGGCGGAGGCCCTTTTGCGAGATGGCCGAGTCCGCTAAGTAGCCGGTCTGTGCAAGCTCTCGTTCATACTTCCAGTCCGATAACCCTGCAGATCGAGGCTCACGTAGTGGAAGCCGATCTGCTTGAATCTTTGCACCACAGCGTCTCGCGTGGTTTTTTCGAACCAGCGGTGGAATTCATCCTGCGCCACCTCGATCCGGGCCAAGTCACCATGATAGCGGACACGAAACTCCCGAAAACCCAGTTCCTTCATCAACAGCTCGCAAGCCGCGATTTTGTTTAACCGTTCAACGTTGATTTCAGTTCCGTAGGGAAAACGGGAGGAGAGGCACGGACTGGACGGCTTGTCCCACGTCGGAAGATTGAGCTCTCGACTATAGCCTCGAATATTTTCCTTGGTCATTCCGGCTTCCACCAGCGGATGGCGAACACCCCACTGTTTGGCGGCCGTGAGACCGGGACGATGATCCCGCAGATCGTCCAGGTTGGTGCCGTCCATGATGGTCGCGATTCCCAATTGATCGGCCTGTTCTCGACAGATCTTGTAGAGCTCGTCTTTGCAGAAAAAACATCGGTTCGCTGGATTCTGGGTAAACGACGGGTTGGCCAGTTCGTACGAGTCGAGGACGATATGTCTGATGCCGAGACTGGCGGCGAACTCTTGTGCTGCTGCCAATTCCCCGGGCGGTGCCGTCGCGGACGACGCCGTTAGAGCAATGGCCCGCGCGCCCAAAACCATGTGGGCAACCTTGAGCAAGAAGGTGGAGTCTACACCAGCAGAGAAAGCCACTATGACTCCCTCGGTCTTCCGCAGTACGTCCTTCAATTGCTCTAGTTTTGCGTCCATCGTTTTTCGCTGAACAGGTCCGTGCTCAAATAATGCTCGCCCTTGTCGGCAAAAACAGTCACGACGACGTGGCCTTTGCCCAAGGCTTTTGCAACTTTTAGGGCAGCGCAGCAAGCGGCCCCGGACGAAATGCCCACGAGAAGGCCTTCCTGCGCCGCCAAACGTCGAGTGCAAATTGTCGCGTCTTCATCGCTGACCGGAATCACTTCGTCCAAAATGTCCCGGTTGAGAACCGCTGGGATAAAGCCTGCGCCAATCCCCTGAATCTTGTGATAGCCAGGCTCCCCGCCGGAAATTACTGGTGAAGCAGCCGGCTCCACGGCGCACACACGAACATTTTTCATCTTGTCTTTGAGAACTTCTCCGACACCGGTGATCGTACCGCCGGTGCCGACTCCGGCTACGAAAGCATCAATTCGTCTGAACTGCTTTAGCAATTCAACGGCGGTCGTCTTACGGTGCATGTCCGGATTGGCCGGATTATTGAACTGCTGCGGCATGAAGTACTCGGCATGTTCCTCCAATAATTCCTCGGCCTTGTGAATCGCTCCACCCATGCCTTTCGTGTCGGGAGTAAGAATCAGGTGAGCTCCGTACGCCGACAAGAGGCTGCGTCGTTCTTCGCTCATCGTGTCCGGCATGGTCAGAACAAGCCGGTAACCTTTTACCGCCGCGATCAATGCCAGGCCTATTCCAGTATTGCCGCTGGTCGGTTCAACGATGGTGGCGCCGGGCTTGAGTTTCCCCTCGCTTTCGGCGACCGCGATCATGTTGAGACAAATGCGATCCTTCACCGACCCGCCGGGGTTGAAAGACTCCATCTTAGCCCATATTTCCGCGTCGTTTTTTCCAGGAAGGGTTCTTAATCTCACAACAGGCGTGGAGCCGATGAGATCCAGAATGGATCGCGCGCCATTTATGCTTGCCACAAGTATGCTCGGGTTTCTCGTTTGAAGAGCAATTCGAACTGGCTCGAGAAGAATGGTATATTTTTGACATTTCAAAGTCAACGAAACTAGGATCATGTCGATGCCCGCAGCACAGCGAACGCTTGTCATCTTTCCTGGAGCTCTGGGAGATTTCCTTTGCTTTCTGCCTACGTTGCGGTTTTTGAGCCAAAATAGGGAAGTCGATCTTTTGGCCCGGAGCGAGTATGGCGACTTGGCTCCTCCGGCAGTCAAAGTTGGGTCTCTAGAGCGCTATGAAATTCGTAGACTTTTCGTTTCTGGATCTGCACGGGAGGAACGATTGCGTGACTTTTTTAGTTCTTACTCGTCTGTTTTCTCGTGGATGGGCAGCGGGCAACGCACGTTTGTCCAAGAACTTGATTTGCTGTCTCGAGGGCGAGCACGGGTTTTCCCGTTTCAACCGGAGCGGAGGCGTTTGCATCAGTCTGAGTATTATCTTCGGTGTGTTGATGATCAAGCAGTATTAGAGGCTGGCAAACTGGAAATCGCCTTGAAGCCGGAAGCAATGGCCTGGAGCGAACGATATTGGCAGCAACACTTTCTCAGGGGCGAGCGCGTCATGATGCTTGCCCCAGGGAGTGGCGCACGGGAGAAAAACTGGCCGGCGGCCTCTTTCTACGCGGTCGCTGATTGGTGGCGGCAAACCGGTGGTGCGGTGGTCGTTATTCTCGGCCCCGTCGAAGAAGAAAAAGGCGATTACACGGCTTTGTGCCAAGGGGCTATGGTTGCTCGCAATCTGAGTCTACGGAAGCTCGCGGCCCTGCTAGCGCGCAGTGCTCTGTACCTCGGCAATGATAGCGGCGTGAGTCATCTTGCCGCAGCACTGGGTATCGTCACGGTGGTGCTATTTGGCCCTTCCAATGTCTACCGATGGGGACCCCGCGGTAAGGATGTCACTGTGGTGACTCAGAACGTTGATTGTGCGCCATGCACAATCTCGACGATGAAAGGGTGCCCGCATCGGCAATGCCTGACCACACTAGAGCCAGCATATGTAATCAAAGAATTGGCGCGGCGGCAGAGCAGCTCACCTTGACAAGGGGGGGGGTAGGGATTAGAGTAATCTCTGAATTTTCTAAGCAAAATGAGAGAATATAGCTGTTTGCCGAGACGAAACGGGTGTGTCGTTTGCGCTGTAACGAGCGTGAAATAGCGATTAACATACATCTCTAAACGATTGCCTGGAGAGACCCGCTAGGAAGATAGCGGAAATCGTTTCCAGGCTTTTTTTCTCTCTAAGGAGGCGCATATGGCTGGAGAGGCAGAAAAGCAAGAAGGGAAAGGGTTCACGGTTCAAGATCGCCGCCGGTTTTCGCCGGAGACCGGTGAAGCTCGTGAAGTTTCTGAAGAGGCCAAAGGGTTCACGATGCC